>ERZ791744.132-NODE-132-length-87009-cov-12.201244_pt1 | contig 87009 bp, 76 predicted proteins | sample MGYA00510039_ERZ791744 | MGnify/ENA primary metagenome ERZ791744 (study PRJEB30046, sample SAMN00791969) | human gut metagenome | study: EMG produced TPA metagenomics assembly of the A metagenome-wide association study of gut microbiota in type 2... | reverse complement strand
TGCGTAAGCCTGTCAGACAAGCGAATAGAGAAGCGGCTTTCAATACGGGGATGTCGCAAGGAGTGGCAGCGAGTTGCTTCACTTCGTCCAATGTCAAATACTCCTTCTTCACATCTTGTGGCTCAATCTTATCAAGGTAATCATTGATGTTCTCCCGAAACCATTTGTCCCGATAGGCAATCTTCAACAATCCTCTGAAGGTAGAGTAGTAGCCGGATGCCGAATTGAGGGATATAGGACGGTTGCTGTGTTTGAGTTGCTTGGCATTCAGCAAGTATTCACGGAACTTTTTGCATAAATCCACATTCACATCGCCAAAGGTACATTGCCCTTTGACGAAGTTGTAGAAATGCTGATAGACGAACTGCCATTTCTGGTCTTTGTTCCGGCACATTTTCTTGAAGTAGGCAAGGAAATCGGCTTTCTGCTTGGTCTTGTCTAAGAAACCGAACTCTTCGTTGATGAGCGATTGTACCCGGATGCAGCGGATAGCCTCTGCCTTGTTCAGCATATCATTGTTGAACTCCCGTTCCATCTCGTTTTTCGGGTGAGCATAGATGTAGATGCCAAGGTATTCTCTGCGGCTCATCTGCATCGTTTCGGGGTTACGGACTGCCGGATAATAATCCAGATACAAGGAGATACGATTATTCCGAATCTCTCTCTGACGAACTGTTACTTTTGTACACGTGTGTGTCATACTGTTTAATATTTAGAGTTTTACATTTGTTTGGTGCAAAGGAATAAGGTGATTCAATGGTGGGTACATTCACCGAAAAATAACTTATTCAATCTTTGGAGCAGCAAGCAACCTATCCAGCTCAGGCTTGGAGATAAGTGTGTATTTACCTTTCTTGACCTTTGGGATATTATGGTACTTGGCATAATGATAGAGTTGGTCTCGGGTAAGGTTGAACTTCTCCATCGCTTCAGCTACCGTATAATATTGCGGTTCTTCGGGTGCAGTAATACCTTTGACAATATCCACATGCTTCTTGGAATAGTACACCATGATGCCCTCTTTCTTCTTCGGAATGGCATTCTTGGAAACGAAACAATAGATTGCGGACAAAGTCATACCGAACTTCTCCTGCATTTCTTGGGTGCTATACCATTCGGTAATGTCTGGATTTGGGGCTTTCTTGGCGAAGTAAGCATCTATATGTTTCTTGCTCCAGTAGGTCTTGCCACGATTGAAAGTTCGGGGGATGTTATTCTTCTTGGCTACCACAAATATCCATGACTCGTTTACATGGTATTTCTCTTTCACTTCGGCAGTGGTATAGAAGTCGGTGATAGGGGATTTCTCTTTTGTTGGTGTCTTCTCGTTTTCGGGCGAAAGATAGTCTGTCATGTTTTCTATATCAGCTCTGCGAACAAGCGTTTTCCTTTCAAATCGGATTACTTTGATTGTTCCATTGCGGATATAGCGATATATAGAAGTACGCCCAATATTTAATAACTCGGCTACTTCTGATGGAGTAAGATACTCCTTGTTCAAATTAGGAGGTGTCTTTATGCTTTTCCCTAATTCGTGTTGCAGACTTTCAATGCGCTGTTTCCTAACCCTGTCTTTGTAGGCAAGATTGGCGCATCGGTGTGAACAATACTCTGTGGTGGTCTTATGGGCTGTGAAAACAGCATTGCACCACTTACATCTTTTCTGAATGTCGATTTTACTACTCATTATTTATCCGTTTATTTCGCCAAATCTGTTTCATCGCGTACCACCACGTACCATGACGTACCAGTGTGTCCACGACCTTTCCGACCTAAAATCGGAGAGTAACAAGCGAGCAACAAATACGGTACAAAAATGAGCTGAAAAAGCCCTATAAACGATAACCATCGCTTATAAGGCTAAAAAGAAAGGCGCTCAAAATGAACGCCTTGATAATCGTTGATGATATATGCTAATCGTTGGTAATCACCACTTATTTGCCGATGCAAAAATGCTTAAAAATATTCCCCAAAACCTCGTCCGTCTCAATTGTTCCGCCTACGATTTCTCCCAGGTGGTAAAGACATTCACGAAGATCCTGGCTTACCAGATCCCCGGAGAGCTGCATAGCCAGTCCGTCCTGTACACGGTGGATAGCTTCCAGTGCACGGCTCAGAGCCTCGTAATGGCGGATGTTGCTTACCACCACATCATTCTGCGACAGGTCGGGCAGGGCAGCGAAGTCCACCAGTTGTTTCTGGAGCATAGCAAGTCCTTCTTTCTGCTTGGCTGAAAGGGAAAGCACACAGGCATCCTCAGGCAAATCGGGGAGAGTCGCTTTCAGCTGCGCAATCCGTGCATCGGTCGGTTCCGCAGCCTCTGTGATTTTACCGGAAGAGTCTGCCGGCGAAAGCAAATCCACCTTGTTGAGTACGATGACCAGATGTTTGCCTTCGCACCGTGGCAGGATTTTGTCGGCCAGCTGATGATATTGTTCTTCGGCACAGGTTGCGTCGATGACCCAGAGTACGATATCAGCCTGATCCAGTTTTTGGAAGCTCCGTTCGATACCTAAACTTTCGATGGTATCAGTCGTTTCGCGGATACCGGCAGTATCGATGAAGCGGAAAGTGATACCTCCCAGATTCATGGTGTCCTCAATGACATCGCGTGTGGTGCCGTGGATGTCGCTCACGATGGCGCGTTCCTCGTTCAGGAGGGCATTCAGCAGGGTTGATTTTCCGGCGTTTGTTTCGCCCACGATGGCCACGGGCACTCCGTTTTTGAGGGCATTGCCCACGCTGAATGTATCAACCAGATGATGGATGACCTGCTCAATCTGACGGGCGATGGCTTCCAGTTCCGAACGGTCAGCAAACTCCAGTTCCTCGTGGTCGCTGAAGTCGAGTTCCAGTTCTATGAGGGAGGTGAGATGGAGCAGCTTGTCGCGCAGAACGGCCAGTTCACGGCTGAATCCGCCACGCATCTGGTTCATGGCCATGCGGTGAGTAGCGGCAGAAGTGGAAGCAATGAGGTCGGCCACAGCTTCGGCCTGGCTCAGATCCATCTTGCCGTTCAGGAAGGCGCGCTGGGTATATTCACCCGGTCCGGCGGCACGGCATCCTTGCCGGATGAGAAGCTGCATCACTTGCTGGAGAATGTAGCTTGAACCGTGGCAGGAGATTTCCGTAGAGTCCTGTCCCGTATAGGAATGAGGCGCACGGAATAGGCTGACCAGCACTTCATCGATGATTTCTCCTTCGGGGGTAAGAATGTGACCGAAGGTGAGGGTATAGGGTGTGCGTTCTGCCAGCGGTTTGCCGGATACGGGTTTAAAGATGCGGTCGGTGAGGGTAATGGCTTCCGGACCCGACACGCGGATGGTGCCGATAGCTCCACCTTGGGCGGTGGCGATGGCACAGATAGTATCTTCAGTTTGTAATATGTTCACGTGCGTAGTTCTTTTTAAAATCCTTGCAAAGATACGGTTTTCGGGTTATATCCGGAAGCGGAGCCGGCAGATTTATGCGTGGGCATAGAGGGTTTTCACCAGCAGGTCAACAACCTTTTCGAGGTATTCGCGGTCGGTTTCGTCGAATGTGGCCAGTTGGTCACTGTCGATGTCAAGTACACCCCGCACTTCTCCGGCAGCTATTATCGGTACAACGATTTCGGAGCGGGAGAGGGAACTGCAGGCGATATGGCCGGGGAACTGGTCTACGTCGGGCACGAGCTGGGTGCGGGCTTCAGCCCAGGCGGTGCCGCATACGCCACGTCCTTTTCTGATGCGGTAGCAGGCCACGCTGCCCTGGAACGGACCGAGGTGAAGTTCGCCTTCGTGTACGAGATAGAAGCCTACCCAGAAGAATCCGAATGCTTCTTTCAGGGCGGCACTGGTATTGGCCAGTACGCTGATTTCGTTTTTCTCGCCTTCAATCAGTGGGGCGAACTGTTCAAGAAACTGGAGGTAGCGCTGACGCTTGTCGGTAAGGTTGGATTTGAAACTTGCTTCCATGTGTGTGAGTTTTCAGACATAAAAACAGGTTCTCCTCCGTAGAGGGGAACCTGTTGGTTGATAATAAGTTTGTTAAATTCTGTCGAGTACGACTTTGATCAGGTCGTCAATCTTGTTCTTGTATCCGGTATTGGCTTCCTTTGCTACCCGGTTGGCTATGACCATGCATACGGTAGTAGCCTTGTGGCCTTGCAGACGGGCCAGACCGGCCAGGGCAGAGCTTTCCATTTCGAAGTTGGTGATGCGGTGTCCCTGATACTCGAAGCTTTCGATTTTTTCGTTCTGGTGCGGATCGGCCAGCGGAATACGGAGCTGACGTCCCTGCGGACCGAAGAAACCGCCGCAGGCTACTGTTACGCCGCGCACCATGTCCGTACCGGCAATGCGGTCTACCAGCTCTTCATTGGCATGGATCACGTAGGGAGCCGGCGCACAGAGATTGCCTGCCCATCCCAGGTGGTTGAGCAGGGCGCGTTCCATGGGCAGGTCGCATACGGCGTTACGTCCTTCGTAGAAGTTCAGGAGTCCGTCAAATCCTACGGAGATGGCGGAGCAGATGTAAGTTCCTACGGGAGTATAAGGCTGCAGACCGCCGCAGGTACCGATACGCACGATTTCCAGCTGGCGGAAGGTATCATTCTCTTCGCGGGTCTGGAAATTGATGTTGGCCAGTGCGTCGAGTTCATTCATTACAATGTCTACATTGTCACATCCGATACCGGTGGAGGTTACCGTGATGCGTTTTCCCTGGTAAGTTCCGGTGATGGTACGGAATTCACGGCTTTCTACTTCACATTCTTTAGTGTCGAAATGGGAGGCCACGAGTGCCACACGTCCGGGATCGCCCACCAGAATGACTTTATCCGCCAGATACTCCGGTTTTACGTGAAGATGGAACACTGAGCCGTCTTCATTGATAATCAGTTCTGAGGGTGGAAAATACTTTTTCATATAAATTGCTTTTTAGTCGTTAAGTAGTATGTAAAGTTATTGTTGTTGTCATATCATTTGCCGATGGGATCATGGCTGGCGGGATGGGAATCCGGCCGGGCAATGCTGCTTCGCATGTCGGTATCAGCCTGGATGTTCTTCATCCGGTAGTAGTCCATGATACCGAGGTTGCCACTGCGGAAGGCTTCGGCCATGGCCTTGGGTACTTCGGCTTCTGCCTGGATCACGTTGGCACGGGCTTCTTCGGCTTTGGCTTTCATTTCCTGTTCCAGGGCTACAGCCATGGCACGGCGCTCTTCTGCCTTGGCCTGGGCAATGTTCTTGTCGGCATTGGCCTGGTCCATCTGAAGGGCTGCACCGATGTTGCGGCCGATATCGATGTCGGCAATATCAATGGAGAGAATCTCAAAGGCAGTACCGGCATCCAGTCCCTTGCGCAATACGAGTTTGGAGATGGAGTCGGGGTTCTCAAGTACTGACTTGTGGTTCTCGGAAGAACCGATAGAGGATACGATACCTTCGCCTACACGGGCCAGTACCGTGTCTTCACCGGCACCGCCCACCAGCTGGCGGATATTGGCACGTACGGTGACGCGGGCCTTGGCGATCAGCTGGATACCGTCCTTGGCTACGGCTGTCACAGGAGGTGTGTCAATGACTTTCGGATTGACCGACATCTGTACCGCTTCGAACACGTCACGTCCGGCCAGGTCAATGGCTGTTGCCATCTGGAAAGGCAGGTCAATGTTTGCTTTGGAGGCCGAAACCAGGGCGTGAACCACTTTTTCCACATGTCCTCCGGCCAGAAAGTGAGCCTCCAGACCGTCGCGGGTAATGTTGCTCAGGCCGGCTTTGTGAGCCTCGATCAGTCCGGGTACGATGACATAGGGCGGTACGTTACGTATACGCATCAGAAAAAGCTGTACCAGCGAAATGTTGACGCCTGATACTTTGGCCGAGAGCCAGAGGAAGAAAGGTACATAGTGGAAGAAGATGACCAGCAGGATGATACCGCCACCGGCCATGACAAACGGAAGATAACTCGGGTCAATCATAATTCAGATCAGTTTAAAAGGTATATAATTCAGTTGGTTCTCAGACACGTTGCACATATACGACACCGTTGTCGATGCGGGAAATCCGGATTGCGGTCTTTTCTTCGATGAAGCCGTCGGCAGACTGCACTTCAATGCGCTGGCCTTTGATTTCGGCGTTGCCGATCAGGGTCAGGCGGGTGGTGGTAACTCCCGTATCACCTACCTGAAGATCCAGCCCTTTCAGCGGGTTCAGCTTGAAGTTCAGAGTCTGGTTCAGAGCCAGCCGGTCCACGGTTTTTGACCGCATGAACCATAGGGTGACTCCTGCGATTCCGACAACGGAAGCGCCCAGAGTGATGAAGCCGGCCTGCGTACCCAGCGAACTGAATGCGTAGTAGATCGCATACAGAATGCTTGCCCCCGAGGCAATCCCTGCCAGACTGATGCCCGGAATCAGGAATACCTCCACGGCAAAAAGCAGCAGTCCGGCAATGATCAGTGTAATGATAATCAGTGTTCCCATAAGTATAGGTTTTAGTGTGAAATCGTATTATTTCCGGTTCAGGGCTTTCAGCTCCGTGTTGCGGATGTTGACCGTCAGACTGGCGATTTCTTCCCGCAGCTGCTTGATGCGCTGTTCCTTGTCCAGAATGGCCGGTGTGAGCCGGTCTTTTCCTGCCTTGTTGGACTGTCCGTACAGTTCCCGCTGTTTGCCGAGCGTTTCAGACAGATTGTCCAGGTCTTTCTGTTTCTGCGACAGGGTCTGGTACTGCTTGCGTGCCTCAGCCGAGCGGAAGTCGGCCAGTGTATGATAGACCACATTGTCGTCCACGACGAAACGGAAGTCTCCTTTTTTCTTTTGCTCGTCCTGTCCGTACATCACTTTGGCCAGTTGCTGACGGGCGAGGCGCACCTTGGCTGCATCAGTCTGTGTCTTCTGGATGCATTGCAGGGAAGCGGCAGCCTGAAGCATTTCGGGACTGGTTGATTCGTAGTCGTAAACCTGTTTGGACTCGTTCGGAACGAATACATAAACGCAGACCTTGTCTTCCGGCTGGTAGCGGTCGGAAGCAAACCATCCCAGGTTGTTGAAGTCGTCGATGGCGTACATGTAGTCATTGGCAACTGAGTTGAACGGGAATCCCAGATTGTCCGGCCGGAGATAGGCATTGTCATCCGAGTCATAGCGGGTAATGAAGATATCATATCCGCCCAGACTTTCTTCCCCCTGCGCGGCATAATAGAGGGTGATACCATCCGAATCCAGGAAAGGATAGTTCAGGTTGGTTCCTCCCTCTTCCAGTCCTTTCAGCGGCTCCGGATCACTCCACTTGTCGATCATTTTTACGCTGCCGTACAGGCTGGTTGCTCCGTCTGCATTGGGACGTGCCAGAATTTTCTTGTCACCCATTTCGTTGGTGAATTCCGTGCATCCGCCTTCTCCGGTTGCCTTGATCTCACCGGATTCCCGGCTGAGCTTATAGGCACTGAGAAAGTCCCGCTTGCTGACCGTGAAACTGTCGATGACAGCCACTTTTTCCACTCCCCGGATCATGCGGGCTCCCATCCGGTAGCGTTCCATCAGGGTTTCAGCTTCCGAAGTGTCCCGTTTTTTCCGTTCCAGCCAGTAGATGTGATCCTCCAGATTCTGGATGGCTTCGTCGAAACGGTACAGATCATAATAGGCTTTGCTCAAATAAAGAAAGCCGTTGATCACTTTGCGTTCTGCACTTTTCTCCAGATAGGGAACCGCTTTGCTCAGTTCTCCCGTTTCATAGCAGCAGGCACCATACCAGAAGTTATAGTTGGCATTCGAAGGAGCCTGTCTCACCAGCTTCTCGAATACGGGTTTGGCTTCGGCAAACTTGCCTTCCGTAAACCATTTCTGGGCCTGGCTTAAAGTCTGTGAGAAAGCATTGCCGGTAAAACACAATGCCAAAAGGGGAAATATGTATTTCTTTTTCATTGTCTCTGTCATTTAAAAGTTTCTCAAATATAGGCATATTCTCCGAATTATGCCATTTTCATTCCTTCATTTTTTATTTTTAAGTTCCTTCCTGCTCTGGGAGATCTGTTTCCCCGGAACAGGGAGACCGGCCCTGTCTTTTCCGGAGGCCGTTTCTGAACCGGTTGGATCTTATTGCGAAATTAGCAAATTCTGTGACACAATCAAAACATATTTTTCGTAATTTCGTCGCCGTTTTAACAAGATACGAAACATGGGAAAAATGACGGAAGAAGACCGCCTGATGCGCCGCATCAACCAGCGGTTCATGAAAGGAGTGATGAATTACAGGCTGATAGAAGAAGGCGACCGCATTCTGGTGGGGCTTTCGGGAGGAAAGGATTCGCTGGCCTTGCTGGAGCTGCTGGCCCGGCGTTCGCGTATCTACAAGCCGAAGTTTTCGGTAGTGGCTGCGCATGTGGTGATGAAGAACATTGCCTACGAGTCCGACCAGACCTACCTGCGCGAATATGCCGAAAGTCTGGGAGTACCCTATGTGTGTTACGAAACGGAGTTTGATCCGTCGACCGACACGCGGAAGTCGCCGTGTTTCCTTTGTTCGTGGAACCGCCGCAAGGCACTTTTCACCGTGGCCAAGGAACAGGGATGCAATAAGATCGCACTGGGTCACCACATGGATGACATTCTGGAAACCCTGCTGATGAACATGACCTTCCAGGGAGCGTTCAGTACCATGCCGCCGCGCCTGGTGATGCGCAAGTTCGACATGACCATTATCCGCCCCATGTGTCTGGTGCATGAAGCCGATCTGAAGGAAATGGCCGCTCTCCGTGGTTTCCGCAAGCAGGTAAAGAACTGTCCGTATGAAAAGGATTCCCACCGTTCGGACATGAAGGAAGTGCTGGCCCGGCTGGAAGCCATGAATCCGGAAGCCCGGTATAGTCTGTGGGGAAGCATGAGCAACATTCAGAGTGACATGCTTCCGGTAGAGGAAGACGGTCCGCTCGGGTGAGATTCAGCCGGCAGTGTGCAGGATCACCTGTTTGCCCGACATGGTGACTTTTCCTTCCGCAATCAGTTCTGCCAGGGCACGGGCCAGTGACGGACGTGCCACTCCCAGAATAAAGGCCACTTCCTGCTGGTTGTGGATGCCCCCGTGCATCTTCAGGTAATTCAGCAGACGTGATTTCAGGCTCTGCAGGGCAAATTCATTCAGCTTGCGGCTCAGAAACAGGCTGCGGTCGGAAATGATGGCAATGAAATTCCGCATCACGGCCGGCTGGGCATGCATGAAATTCTCAAAACGTTTCCGGTCCATGACAAGCACCTCGCAGAGTTCCGTTGCTTCCACATTCACCGGGAAGCGGTTCTCCGAGGCATAGATAAAAGCCGGTGCCAGAATATCGGGTGCCTTGATCCGGTCGATGGTGAGCTGCTTGCCTTCGGCGTTCTCCATTTGTGTTCTGACATTTCCCTTCATCAGAATAAACAGGGAACGGCACACGTCACCCTGACGGGCTATGAATTCTCCTTCCTTATACGTGCGCAGGCTGTTCGGGGCTTCGCGCAGCAACTGGCTGAGCGCTTCCGGATCACACCCTTCAAACAGGCTCATCCGGTTCAAAACTTCGGTATGCATTTTTCTTTTAACTTTTCTTTGGGTTGCGTGTCACATAAGTTACAGAAATCCTCTCCGGGATTCCGGATCTTTGCGCAAACTTAATGAAAAATCAACAATAACCCAAGAAGGAATATGGAAGGAAATATGTTTTGTTACCAGTGTCAGGAAGCTGCCAAGGGCACTGGATGTGTGTTGAAAGGAGTGTGCGGAAAGAAAGATACCACCGCACGCTACATGGATTTGCTGCTCTTCGTGGTGCGGGGAGTGTCGGTAGCTGCCGATGCCTTGCGTACGGAAGGATGCCAGGTGGATGCCGATACGAATGCCTTTGTCACCGACGCACTTTTCGCGACGATTACCAATGCCAACTTTGACGATGAAAGCATCCTGGCCCGTGTACGCAAGGGATTCCTTTTGCGCGACCGGCTGAAAGCCCGTGCCGTGGATGCAGGCATCACTTTGCCGGAGGTGGATGAACTGACCTGGTGCGGAGAGGAAGAAGAATACCTGGCCAAATCAGCTTCTGTCGGCGTATTGAGAGAACCGGACGAAGATCTGCGTTCGCTGAAGGAACTGCTGATGTACGGACTGAAGGGAATGGCTGCCTACCACGAGCATGCCATGCGTCTGGGCTTTACGGAAGATGCCATCCATGCCTTTATGCAGTCGGCTCTGGCACGTATCACCGTGCAGGCGATGAGTGCAGACGAACTGGTGGCACTGGTGCTTGAAGCCGGACAATACGGGGTACAGGTGATGGCTTTGCTGGATCAGGCCAATACCATCCGATACGGTCATCCGGAACTGACGAAAGTGAACATCGGAGCAGGGAAGAATCCGGGCATCCTGATCAGCGGACACGACTTGCACGATCTGGAGGAACTTCTGCGCCAGACCGAAGGTACGGGAGTGGATGTATATACGCATAGCGAAATGCTTCCGGGACACTATTATCCGGCCTTCAAACAGTACAAGCATTTTGTGGGCAACTATGGAAATGCCTGGTGGAAACAGCGCGAAGAGTTTACAGCGTTCAACGGCCCGATTGTCTTTACGACCAACTGCATCGTTCCGCCGCTGGAGAATGCCTCTTATAAGGAACGGATGTTCACGGCCAATTCGACAGGCTATCCCGGATGCAGACACATTGCTGCAGATGCCGATGGTCATAAGGATTTCTCGGAAGTTATCGCCCTGGCCAAACAGTGCCAGCCGCCCGTGGAACTGGAGCAGGGAGAGATTGTCGGCGGATTTGCCCACAATCAGGTGATGCAACTGGCCGACAAGGTAGTTGAGGCTGTAAAGAGTGGTGCCATCCGTAAGTTTGTGGTCATGGCCGGATGCGACGGACGCATGAAGAGCCGTGACTACTATGCCGACTTTGCCCGGGCCCTTCCGGAAGATACGGTCATCCTGACGGCCGGTTGCGCAAAGTACCGTTACAACAAGCTTCCGTTGGGTGACATTCAGGGAATCCCCCGTGTGCTCGATGCCGGACAATGCAACGACAGCTACTCACTGGCCGTCATTGCCCTGAAACTGAAGGAAGTTTTCCAGTTGAATGATATCAACGAACTGCCCATCGTGTACAACATTGCCTGGTACGAGCAGAAAGCCGTCATTGTCCTGCTGGCCTTGCTGAGTCTGGGCGTAAAGCATATCCATCTGGGGCCCACCTTGCCGGCTTTCCTTTCACCCAATGTGGCCAAAGTGCTGGTTGAGCGGTTCGGCATCGGCGGCATTACTTCCCCTGACGAAGATCTGAAACGGTTCGGAATCCTGTAAGTGATCATTTTCTGTTGCAATAGGATGCAATTATCTCATCACTTCCCCTTATCTTTGCATCATGAATTATCTGGAACTGTTTGGAACCCTCGTAGGGTTAGTCTATTTGTGGCTTGAATACCGGGCCAGTATTTATCTGTGGCTGGCATGTATCATAATGCCGGCCATCTATCTGGTAGTCTATTACCAGGCCGGACTCTATGCCGATTTCGGAATCAATGTCTATTACCTGATTGCTTCGGTCTACGGCTGGATTGTCTGGAGCAGAGGACGGAAAAAGCATGATGCACAGCAGGAGGAAAAGGAAATCCCTATCACCCGCATGCCGTTCAGGAAGTATTTTCCTTTGACGGTGGTCTTTGTCCTGTGCTGGGTGTTCATAGCGTGGATACTGATTAAGTGGACAGACAGCAGCGTGCCCTGGACGGACAGTTTCACGACGGCCTTGAGCGTGATAGCCATGTGGATGCTGGCCCGCAAATATGTGGAGCAGTGGTGGGCCTGGATGATTGTGGACTGGGTATGTTGTGCCCTCTATATCTACAAGGAGCTGTATTTCACTTCAGCTTTGTATGGAGTGTATGCGATCGTCGCTTTCTTCGGATGGAGAAAATGGCTTTCATTGATGAAAACCGGATCACGAACTGAAAACAAATAATCAGCTGGCAATATGGAGAAGAATAAATCAGGGATATATCTTGCTATACCCGAAGCCGTAGTTGTAGGGAACGGAGAGTTTCCATCGCATCCGTTTCCTCTGTCCGTTCTGGATCAGGCACCTTGTGTGGTGTGTTGCGATGGAGGAGCGAATGCGCTGGTAGAAAGCGGACGTCTGCCTGACTGGATTGTAGGCGACGGAGACTCTCTCTCGGAAGAGAACCGGATTCGTTTTCAGGACCGCATTCATCGCATTCCGGATCAGGAAACGAACGACCAGACGAAGGCTGTTTCCTTTTTGGCTTCGCAGGGCATACGCCGGATTGCCATTTTGGGAGCAACAGGTAAACGGGAAGATCATACGCTGGGCAATATCAGTCTGCTTATGGAGTATCAGCAGATGGGGCTGGAAGTGGTGATGCTGACGGATTACGGTTTCTTTACTCCGGCTGCAGATACACAGACCTTTGCCGGATTCCCGCACCAGCAGGTGTCCGTCTTCAATTTTGATGCGGTGCAGTTGCGGAGCGAAGGATTGAAATATCCGATCTATGACTTCCGGTATTGGTGGCAGGGAACCCTGAATGAGGTGGAAGGCGATTCGTTTCGGATTATGGCGAAAGGGCATTATCTGGTTTATCGCACTTATGAGGCGAAGGAGTAATCATTGTTGCTACATGGATTTGTCGGGTTGGCAAAACAGTTTTATTGAATTCTACCATCATTAATTTATTATATATTTAAAGATAATAGTATATTTGTCAGGCATAATGTAATGGTTATGGAACGCAAGCCTTGGAATCATATTAAAGTTATTTTGTGATGAAAAATAAAGCTGATAAATACTCCACGCCTCGATGTGGAAATGTTGATACAGATGGCTTAAAGCTTGGACGTAAAGATTGATGATTTACTAAGAATCGAGTAATTATGGAAAAAGAGACTGGTTATGTATATATATTGACAAATCCGAGTTTTAGAGAAGATTGGGTTAAGATCGGTAAAAGTTCACGTCCTGTGGATGTTAGAAGCAAAGAACTTGACAATACAGCCGTACCTTTGCCTTTTGAGATTTATGCGACTCTCAAGACCTCTAAATATGCTAAGGTTGAGAAACAAATACATAAGCAAATTGATCGCCTGACAGATCTGCGTATAAGGCAGAATCGTGAATTTTTTAATATAGCCCCGTCTGTTGCTTTGGACATTATGCGGGATATAGCTGATTTACTTGATGACGCCGAGCTATATGTGTATGTTGATGGAAAGCCTGTTGTCAGCAAAAGTAAAGATGAGGATAAGAAGATAGAAGCAGAATCTAAAGAAAAACAACGCAAAACTCAAAAGCCTCCGTTTAAGTTTCATATGATAGGCTTGAATGTGGGAGATACAATCATTTTTGATGCACTTCAGATTCCTGTCAGAATAGCCAGTGATGATAAGATTGAGTATGATGGCCGTCTGTATAGTCTCTCTGCATTTACAGCTAATTTTCTGCCAGAAGAAAAGCAAAACGCATCGGGAGCATACCAAGGTCCTAAATATTTCAGTTATAATGGTAAGGTATTGAGTGATTTGAGAAAGGAAAAGGAACAGCATTAAAAAGTAAATTATATATGATAAATATACGAAAACTTGAAGCGGAACTTTGGGAATCGGCTGACCTATTGAGACAAGGCAGCAAACTGACAAGTAACCAGTATTGCATGCCCGTCTTGGCTTTGCTGTTTCTTCGTTATGCTTATAGCAGGTATAAATTGGTGGAAGCAGAGATATTGAAAGATCGTCCTTCGCGTGGAGGAAGAGTAATGCCTGTTGAACCAAGCGATTTTGAAGCAAAAAGCGCACTTTATCTTCCTCGGGAAGCTCAGTTTGATTTTCTTGTCAATTTGCCGGACAATATCACTTCTGCCGGACTGAGAAATAAGGACGGACAGCCGGTGAATTCATTGGGTGAAGCCGTAAACAATGCAATGCAACTGGTGGAAGAGCAAAGCGAACAGCTTACAGGTGTATTGCCAAAAACATATACGATATTCGCCGATGATTTGCTCCGTGAATTGCTGCGCATTTTCAATAATAAGACCATTGATGAAATAGGAGGTGACATTATAGGCCGAATTTACGAATACTTTCTTTCAAAATTTGCAAAGGCTGTAGCCAGCGACGATGGGGTTTTCTTCACGCCGAAGTCTTTGGTGAAAATGCTGGTCAATGTGCTGGAACCGGAACAAGGCGTAATGTTCGATCCTGCATGCGGTTCGGGCGGTATGTTTGTTCAGACCGGTGATTTTGTAAATGCGGCAGGAATGAACGCCAATACGCAGATGACATTCTTTGGTCAGGAAAAAGTGGAATACAACGCCCAGCTCTGTCTGATGAATATGGCTGTTCATGGTCTTAACGGACGTATTGTGTCGGGCGATGAAGCCAATTCGTTCTATCATGATGCGTTCAATCTCGCAGGCAAATGCGATTATGTGATAGCCAATCCTCCTTTCAATGTGGATAAGGTAAAATCGGAGTCGGCTTTCAATGCGGGACGCCTTCCTTTCGGACTGCCTGGTGTCAATGCCAAAACCAAGGAGGTGGGCAATGCCAATTATCTTTGGATTAATTATTTTTACGCTTATCTGAATGAGCGTGGACGTGCCGGCTTCGTCATGGCAAGTTCAGCTACCGATAGTTCCAACAAGGACCGCGACATCAGGGAACAGCTGGTAAAGACCGGACATGTGGATGTAATGGTCAGCGTAGGGAACAACTTTTTCTACACATTGTCATTGCCTTGTTCTCTGTGGTTTTTCGACAAGGCTAAACGGGAAGAAAACCGCGATAAGGTGCTTTTTATAGATGCCCGTAAATATTATACTGTTGTTGACCGCACTCTGAACGAATGGACTGAATGGCAGCTGCTCAATTTACAGGCAATCGTCCATCTTTACCGTGGAGAAACAGATAAATATCAGGCATTATTGGAAAAATACAACCAGACTATCAGCGAGGCCGTAAATTCTATTTCGGAAGAATCTCTGTCATTTTTTCCCCTCCTTGACAGCGAAACTGCCGGTCAGTTCAACAGTTCATTGACATGGCTTAACAGTCCGTGGAACAATTATGATGAATTATCCAGGAATTTGAACGGACAGATAGAGCAAACCAAGAGTTGCGTCAGGTTGGCGGAAGAAAGGCTGAAAAAGCGTGAACTAAAACCCATGAGGCTGGCAGGAGATAAATTCTGCAAAGTTCTTGAGGAAATTCTGACGATTATAGAAGAACACGAATGGCTGACTGGAAAATTCGGTAAAGGCGAGTATAACGACATTGCCGGTCTCTGTAAGATTGCCACACTGGCCGAAATCGAAGAAAAGAACTATTCGCTCACGCCGGGTGCCTACGTGGGTGTTCCGGAGGCAGAAGACGACGGTGTGGATTTTCACGAACGTATGAATGAAATTCATGCGGAACTGGCAAAACTTCATGAAGAAGCAAACGTGCTTATGAAGGGAATATTAAATGACTGGGAGAAGCTGAAATGAGTATGAACCATAAGATAGAAACATTGCTTTCCCTGCTGGATGAATATAAGGCATTGGGCATTGCGGAGCAGATAGACTACAACAAGTTCTATCTGTATTCCCTTATTACCCATTCCACAGCCATTGAGGGCAGCACAGTCACTGAAATAGAGAACCAGTTGCTTTTCGATGAAGGTATCACGGCAAAAGGCCGCAGCCTGCAGGAGCAGATGATGAATCTGGATTTGAAAGCGGCATACGAACAGTCAATGAAGCTTGCCAAGGCGCATGCTGATTTTTCTGTCGATATGCTAAAAGGCTTGTCTGCTTTGGTGATGAAAAACACAGGTGGAGAATATAACACAGCAAGCGGTAGTTTTGACTCGTCGAAGGGAGAATTGCGTTTGCTTGGTGTTACAGCCGGTGTAGGAGGAAGTTCCTATATGAATTTCCGGAAAGTTCCTGCCAAATTGGAGGAGTTTTGCCAATATATAAACAGTCAGCGAAAGGAACTGCTGAGTACAGACGATGCAATCTCCAAATATAGGCTTAGTTTTGAAGCTCATTACCAGCTTGTCACCATTCATCCTTGGGTAGACGGAAACGGACGCATGTCAAGGCTGGTGATGAATCATCTGCAATATGAATTCGGTCTGATTCCTTCGAAAGTAGTCAAGGATGATAAGGCAGAATATATCCAGTCGCTTATGGATGCACGAGAACAGGAAACGCTTTTTCCTTTCTATGAATTTATGTTCGACGAACATATTCAGAACATAAGTAAAGAGATTGAAGCATACAAGAAGTCACAGGCTGCTGACCTGATAAAACCGGTATCTGACCCGATAAATGATATATCTGACCCGATAACAGAACGCTTGTATCAGGCTATTCTAAAGAATAATAAACTGAATTATGCTGAATATGGAGCGTTGTTGGGTGTATCGGAAGCAACTATCAAACGCCGTTTGGGTGAGTTGAGGAAAGTTGGGATGATTGTGCGTATGGGTAGTAATAAGAGCGGATATTGGGAAGTGGTAAGTTTGAAGGATAGAAAGGAGGAAAAGGTATGAGTGAATGGAAGAAAGTGAAGTTGGGAAAATTATGTGATATCACTTCTAGTAAAAGATGTTTGGCATCTGAGAGAAGTAATAATGGTATACCTTTTTATTGTTCAAAAGAAATAATTCTTTTAGAAAAAGGTGAAGAAATTAGAGATTCTGATTACATACCTATAGAATTATATTTATCCATTAAAGAAAAATATGGAGTACCTATAACTGGAGATTTACTTTTAACAACAAGAGGAACAAATGGCATTCCTTATATTTATAAAAAACATGATTGTTTTTATTTCGCAGACGGAAATCTCTCTTGGTTTAAAAATTTCAAATCTGATCTTGATGTTAAATATTTATATTATTGGTTTAAATCAGATACTGGGAAACATATTATTGATTCTATTGCAAAAGGAACAGCACAAAAGGCAATACCTATTGATGGGTTACGTAATATAAATATTTCTATTCCATCAATTCGTGTTCAATGTAAAATATCTGAAATCCTTTCTCATTACGATACATTGATAGAAAACTACCAAAAACAGATTAAGTTATTGGAAGAATCAGCACAGCGTCTTTATAAAGAATGGTTTGTTGATTTACGTTTTCCAGGGTATGAGAATACTAAGATTGTGGATGGGGTGCCGGAAGGATGGGAGAAGAAAGAAATTAATGAATTTATATCAATATTGAGTGGATATGCTTTTAAAAGTTCCTCTTTTGTAGAAGATGGAGATTATAAAATAGTAACGATAAAAAATGTACAAGATGGTTTTTTTGATGGGAAAAATTTAAGTCATATAAGAGAAATACCCAATAAAATGCCAAAACATTGTTTTTTAACTACAGGTGATTTACTACTATCCTTGACAGGAAATATAGGACGAGTTTGTATGGTTATTGGTAATAACTATTTACTAAATCAACGAGTTGCTAAAATTGAATCAGTTTTTCCGGCTTTTGCCTATTGTTTATTTAGAAGTGAAAATTTGTTCACTTCGATAAATAATTTAGCGAATGGAGCAGCTCAGCAGAATGTTAGTCCAATAAAGATTGGTACATTGAAGATAGTAGTAAATAATGAAATAATCTCTAAATTTGAGAAGGTTGTAGGTAATATACGAAACCAGATATTAGTATTGTATTCTCAAATTGAAGAACTTACCGAAGCCCGTGACCGCCTGCTTCCCAAGCTGATGAGTGGAGAAATAGAAATATAAACCTAAAATAGAAACAATATGCACGATATTACAATAAAAAATTTCCGATGCTACGAAGAAAAAAGTATGGAATTTCGTAGAGGAGTAAATTTGTTGATAGGAGACAACTCTGTCGGTAAAACTTCGTTATTACATGCCTGCAATTTGGTAATGAGTGCTTTCTTTTCCGGCTATAGCGATGAAAATACGGTATGGATTAGTGCAGATGAAAATGATTTTAGAAATACCGGTATTACCGAGCAGCCTGTTGAAATTCTATTTCATCCGGGAGAATGGGATTTTAATACAATTTCGACACCTATAGGCGAATCATATTCTCTGGTTAGAGATGTGGATTTAAAGATTGAAAAGAAGTCGAAGAAGAACTCACGGAACCTTCTTTCTGGCTTGATACCTTTAAGGAACTACGCAAGTAATCTGAAACTTTGGTCGCATATTGTATTGAAAGATAAAGGAATCAAACAGATTAATCCTTTACCAGTTTATGCCTGTTTTACCACAGAAGATATTCATTCAACTGTCAAGTTGGAAAAAAACAAGTTTAAGACATATGTACAAAAACCTTCTTTCGGATATTACGGATGTAGTGATTGTAGAGGTTTGCTTGAATGCTGGATAAAACGCCTGCTTGTATTGAAAGAAGCTCAAAGAGGTGAGGAGGAAATTAATTCCGTAAGAAATGCCATTATCGATGCATTAGGCACTGATGGGTGTAATATCATCAATGATATGGATATACGTCATAATGAAGGCAAGGTATATTTCAAGTTTGTTGACGGACGCGAATCAGAATCCGCTTTGTTGTCCGACGGTTACCGTCGTTTGGTGAATATTGTGATGGATATTGCTTTCCGTTGTGCTTTGCTCAACAAATCTATGTTTGGCGATCAGTGTTACAAACATACGCATGGCACTGTCATTATTGATGAGATAGATGAACATCTGCATCCGGCTTTGCAAGTTCGTGTACTAAAAGCATTGCAAGATACATTTCCAAAGATTCAGTTTATAGTAAGTACACATGCTCCGCTGGTGATGTCATCGGTTGAACCGAGAAAAGATGAAAACGGAAATGATATCAATGTTGTGTATAAACTGGAATATATTGATGGGGAATACATGCATAAGGAATTGAATATCTACGGAATGGATGCTTCAACAATTATTGAAACATACATGGGGCAGCCTTCGCGAGACTTGAAAGTAAATAATGATATTAAATCTATACTGGAATTAATAGATAAAGGTGATATTCAAACAGCGAGGAAATTGTTGGAAGAGTTAGAGAAGAATATTGCTAATGGTGATCCGGAATTGACAAGAATGGAAGCATTAATCTCATTTATGGAATAACAAGCCTTATGATTCTGATTACAAAAAATAAAGAGCCGAAAGAGTGGACTGAGTATAGAAACACTCCAGGAGTAGATTATCAGGCTATTCCAGAGTTAGTCCAATCGCTTTTGAAGGAACAGGGATATATATGCGCCTATTGTATGCGAAGGATACCAACGAAAGACAAAATATATAAAAAAGATGGAGTAAACTTTGTCTATACCAATGAGGACCATCGCGTTGAGCACATCAAAAGCAGAGAACAACATGACGACTTAAAATTGGATTACACGAATATGGTGGTTTGTTGTCCCGGTCATATTGGAATGCAAGATCACTGTGATAGATTAAAAGGACCAAAGGATATTTCGTTTAGTCCAATTGATAAACAATTTATTGAGATGATCAGATACAGTTCCAATGGAGAAATATCTTCAACAAATGATGTGTATAATAATGAAATGAAAGATGTTCTTAATCTGAATACAGAACTGCTGCGTAGGAATAGGTTTTTAATGCTGACAGAGGTTATCATTCAAATCAATTCAACTTGTAAAAAAGGGAAAAACTGGGATAAGAGAACTTTGGAGCTGTTTTTAAAGAAATACAGTGAAAAGCATTCAGAAAAAGATGAAGAAGGAACAAAGGAAAAGTATTATCCATATTGCGGTATTATTATTTGGTATTTACAAAAGAAACTACGAACTTTAGATTAAAAAACTAATTTGAATTAAATCATGTCAATAGACTACAGCGAAGACCGACTCATACAGAAAAGTGCTGCTGAGTTAATGGAAACAGAACTTGGTTGGACTTCTGTTTATGCATACGACAAAGAGGTATTGGGAGAAAACGGTACACTTGGCCGTAACAGTTTCCATGAAGTATTGCTTATACAACGATTCCGACTTGCTTTGAAAAAGCTGAATCCGTGGATAAACGATAAGCAGATTGCAGAAGCTATTGAAAGAATGACGGAACGTATGAGCAGTCAGACTCTGATGCAGATAAACGAACAGAAATATCAGTTTATCCGTGATGGCATACCAGTAACACGCATAAAACAAGACGGCACATCGGAAGAAATAAAAGCTGTAGTCATAGATTTCGAAAATGCCGGCAATAATGACTTTCTATGCGTCAGGGAACTTTGGGTTTATGGTGCCCTATATAGGCGCAGAGCGGATATTGTGGGATTTGTAAACGGAATACCATTGCTGTTTGTTGAACTGAAAAACCACAATGTTGAAGTAGAAAATGCTTTTAACGAGAATTATCGGGATTATCTGGACACCATACCGCAGCTGTTCTATCATAATGCCTTTATCATATTCAGTAACGGACTGGAAGCTCGTGTCGGTACCATTGATTCGAAGTGGAAATTTTTCCATGAGTGGAAACGACTTACAGAATTGGATAATGGAAACATTGAGCTTCCGACAATGTTGCGCGGTATCTGTAAAAAAGAAAATTTCCTTGACCTGCTGGAAAACTATATCCTTTATGACCATTCCGACGGAAAAACGGTGAAAATTATGGCACGAAACCATCAGTATCTGGGAGTGAACCAGGCTGTGGAGATGTATAAAAACCGTGAATATGTAAACGGAAAACTAGGCGTTTTCTGGCATACGCAAGGAAGCGGCAAGAGCTATTCCATGCTGTTCCTTGCTTGTAAAATCAGACGGAAATTTGCGGGTTCGCCAACTATTGTAATCCTGACCGACCGAGAAGAATTGAACAAACAAATCAGTGACACATTTGAGAATTGCGGTGTGCTTGGGAATGTGAAAGCCAAAAGTTTCATTGCAAGCAGTGGGGATGATTTGATAACGAAGCTGAAAGGCAATCCTTCGTTCATATTCTCCCTGATTCAGAAATTCAACAAGCCTGATGCCGAACCAATTTATCCTGACCATGATATTATTGTGATCAGTGATGAAGCGCATCGTACGCAGAATGGAGTATTCGCAGAAAATCTTCTGCATTTGTTACCTACAGCCAACCGTATTGGATTCACCGGCACACCTTTGCTGCGTGATGACAATATAACTGCCAGAACTTTTGGTGGATATGTCAGTATATACGACTTCAAACGTGCCGTTGACGATAAGGCTACTGTGCCGTTATATTATGAAAACCGCGGCGAACGTCTGAAGGAGCTGAAGAATCCGGAAATCAACGAAGAAATAGCTGCCGTTCTGGAACAGGCTGGCGAAATTGATGCTTCGCAACAGACGAAACTGGAACGCGAATTTGCCAAAGAGGTACATTTGCTGACAGCACCGAAACGCCTCAGAATCGTTGCGAAGGATTTTGTTCGCCATTACAGTGACTTGTGGACTTCGGGAAAGGCAATGGTAGTGTGCTACAACAAGGTGACTTGCGTACGCATGTACAATTATGTACAGGAATATTGGCAGAAAGAAAAAGAATCGTTGGAAAAACAAATATCCAAATCCACCTATCAGCAGGAAGTACAAGAGTTGAAACGTAAACTGGATTGGATGCAACAAACGGAAATGGCAGTTGTCGTTTCGCAAGAGCAGAACGAAATACAGACATTCCGGAAATGGGGACTTGACATTTTGCCACATCGTGAAAAAATGGAAAAACGCGAGCTTGACAAAGAGTTCAAAAGCACAGAGAATCCATTACGTGTGGTATTTGTCTGTGCAATGTGGTTGACCGGATTTGATGTCAAGTCGCTTTCATGCCTTTATATCGACAAACCAATGAAAGCTCATACACTGATGCAGACTATTGCACGTGCAAACCGTGTGGCTGACGGTAAAGATAATGGCTTGATCATAGATTATATAGGAATTGTAAAGGCTCTTCGTAAAGCATTGGCAGACTATACAGCCAGTCCGGAAGGTGGAGCCGATGGTAATGATCCGACAATTGATAAACAGGAACTGATTAAGCATGTGACAGAAACAATTTCTGCGGCAACAGCTTTTCTTAAAGAACATGATTTTGAACTGCAGGAACTGATTGATGCTGATACATTCTTGAAACTGTCGTTGTTGAGAACTGGGGCAGACACTGTATGTGAACCGATTGAAATACGTAAAAGCTACTGTACATACATCACTACTTTGCTGAAATTATGGAAGTTCCTCGATCGTGATGATATCACGCAGGAAATGAAGCTGAGCAAGGATGCACTTGAGGCAATCTACAAAGAGCTGCAGAAAAAACGCAAACATGCTGACATCACTAATCTAAGTGTAGCGATTAATGCTATTGTTGATGAACATTTGGAATTGGATGCTGACAATATAGTAGCGGAAAGTGGTTCGAACCGTCGTTTTGATATCAGTAAAATCGACTTTGATTTACTCAGACGGGAGTTTGCGAAAAAGAGAGAAAAGAATCTGATAATGAAAGATATCCAGGAATTACTGCAGGAACGTATTGTTCAGATGATGGCAGCTAATCCCTCCAGAATTAATTTCTACGAGAAGTATCAGGAAATCATTCACAACTATAATGCTGAACAGAATAGGGCAAGCATTGAAAAGACTTTTGAAGATTTGATACACCTTACAGAAGAGTTGTCGGAAGAAGAAAAGCGTTACATTAGAGAGGGATTTGAAAATGATGAACAGCTTTCTTTGTACGATGTATTGTTTAAAGACGATTTGTCAAAAGAAGATATTAGAAAGCTGAAGAATGTAGCCAAAGACTTATTGGGTAAAATAAAGTCTATGCTAAAGACAATGGATCATCCATTTGACAAACAGGAAACAAAAGCTTCTATTGTTATTGCAATAAGGGATTTACTATGGCAAGAACTACCTGAAAGTTATTCAGATGAAAGCATTACTTATTATCGTGATGCTGTGTTTAATTATATCAGCCAACGGTACGGTGGGGTAGCATGAATCCTTTTAAAGCTTTGGATCTCAGATCAGCCCCAGTTTTTTCGCTTTGTCACATTTTATTTGTACTTTTGCGCCGGTTTTTAAATAAAGGAAAAAAGATATGTTGACAAATGGTATTTATTCGATTGTTTTGCTGATTTTTTCGAATATCTTCATGACTTTTGCCTGGTACGGACATCTGAAGATGCGTGAAGAGTTCAGCTGGTTTGCTGCATTGCCGCTGATTGGAGTCGTTGCCTTCAGCTGGGCGATTGCTTTCTTTGAATATTGTCTGCAGGTTCCGGCCAACCGTCTGGGATTCCGCGACAGTGGGGGACCTTTCGACATCATGCAGCTGAAGGTCATTCAGGAAGTGATTACGCTGGCAGTCTTCACGGTGTTCTCAATGATTGCTTTCAAGATGGAGTTGCGCTGGAATCACCTGGCAGCCTTTGTCTGTCTGATCCTGGCGGTCTACTTTGTCTTCCGCAAATAAAATACAGTGCGTATAGCCGCTCGGGCTTTTTGAAAAACGCTTCGGCGTGCAGTTGAAAACATTTAGACGTTTCATCCTGCACGCCGAAGCGTTTTTTTCTGACCGGACCGGTGATGCTCCGTCTCAGTGTTCGCGCTCCTTCAGGTACTGGCGGGTTTTCTCCACATCGTCCTTGCGGATGCGCAGTTTTTCCGAATGGAACATTTCCTGATAGAACAGGGAGTCCTGTGCTTTCTTTTCGCGGATATAGTCGTAGAGTTCATCCATGTTCTTCGGCTCTTCTTCTTTCTTTTTTTCGGGCCGCGGAGCGGGAGCCGAACGTTCCGGAATGACAATCCCCCGATGGTTTGCCTGATGACCGGGCAAGGTGGCGGAAAGGGTGTCTGCCGGAAGGGGAGAGGACTGCACCGTGCTGAGGCTGTCAGCCACGCTGTCCGTCACGAGAGGCATGAAAGCCAGACTGTTCCGGCGGAGGTAGTTGGGGAACTTCAGACTGTCTTCCCGGGTCGGCTTGTAGTCCTTGTAGGTCTTCCAGGCATTTGCATATTTGCGGTTGTGCCTGAGGGTGCGTCCGTGCTTGTTGAAGGTCTCGTAGAGGGTCATGATGAAGTCCAGGTTGTTGATGCAGATCGCAGGGCCTACCGGGGATGTATTCATCTGATACATGCTTCCGGTGGAGGGAGTGGGACTCCAGTCATCGTTGTAGTAGGAACGGTAGGGGTTGAAGGTCCAGTAGATCTTCTGTTCCTTGGGGCGGCCTTCCACCGTGCGGTCGTACACAGGTTCTTCGCCATATTTCGTCCAGATACTGTATGGGGCGAGCCGGATGTATCCGGTGGGTTTTCTCACTCTGGTGGTGTCGATGAGGCTTCTCGGCAGGGAGAGGTCGGCTTTGAATTCCATCCATTTCTTGTCGAGAGGGGCTTCCTTGGGCTGGTTCATCTTGCTGAGGTCGGGGGTGAAGTCAAACTGGATCAGCTTGACGGCATCGGTGTTCAGCCTGAGTTCCGTGGTGTCCTGAGGGTTCGATGGTTTCCTGTCCGGATCCTGTGCAGCGGCGGGCAGGAAGCCCAGTGTGCAGAGGGGGAGCAGGAGGGTAAATGCGAGATGGTCGGGATGTTTCATTGCCTGTTGTGTTTGTGGATGGTTGTTGTCAGATGCCTTTCACCCGTCCGCCCTGCATCCAGCAGCGGCGGTAGTAGTCTTCTTCCAGCCGGCTGACAATGACTCCCCGGCTGGTACTGGCGTGTACGAACCGTCCGTCTTTCAGGTAGATGCCCACATGAGTGGCTTTCCGTTTCTTGCGTCCGTTGTGGAAGAACACCAGATCGCCTTCCTTGAGGTTGCGTTTGGCTACTTTCCGGCAGTTTTTGGTGCGCTGTTCTTCGGAGCTGCGTTTCAGTTTGTGGCGATACACTTTCTTGTAGACGGCCGAGGTGAAACCTGAACAGTCGGTTCCCTTGCGGGTGGTTCCTCCGTGACGATAGGGGGTACCGATCCAGTCGGCCACCTCGATGTAGAGGCGGTGGTTGTCCTTGGCGTCGATGTCCATGTCAAGTCGGACGGCAGCTTTTGCCAGCTGACGGTAGTCGTAGCGGGGAGCCCGTGTGCCGCACGAAGCAAGCAGAAGGGCAAATAATATGACCAGCATGCCGGCCGGAAAACGGAGGTGTAAGCGTCTGCACATATCAATTGTTTTGAACAAATGTACGTAATATCCGGGTTGTGTGTACCTGGACTTAGGGTATTTTATGACCTGTTTAAGTTTCTTTTATCTTCCCGGACGGAGAGGTCTGCAGACTGTTCAGCCCCGTTCGCAGCAGGTCCGGCAGGACTTATACTGGGAATGGGGCTGAATCATATGGTCATTGCGGCCGGATCGTGCGGTCGTTTTTTTGCATTGACCAGTCAATGCGAAGTTATCGTGCGGTCGTTTGGCCTGAATCGTGCGGTCGTTCCGGCCTGATCGTGCGGTCAGTTTTCTTCCTTCACTTCGAAGTAGTCTTCCAGTTCTTTTCCGGCGGCTCCGTCGGTGTTGTCAAGGTCACGGATGAGCGATCCTTTTTCCATCAGGGCGATGCGCGTACTGAGGTCTATGGTGTGGCTCAGGTTGTGACTTGATACGAGGATCAGGGCTTTGTGTTCTTCGCCGTAGTGTTGCAGCATGTGTTTCAGCAGCGACTGCGAAGTGGGGTCGAGGAAGTTGAAGGGTTCGTCGAGGATGACGATCTGCGGATTCTGGAGCAGGGCATTGACGATTCCGATTTTCTGCTTGTTACCGGCCGAGAGGTTCCGGATGAATTTCTTTTCTTCCAGGATTTCCGGGCCCAGGAAGCGTTCATAGCGCCGGATGCGCTCGTTGACGGTGTTCCGGTCCAGTCCGCACATGCGGCCGTTGAACTGGAAGTATTCATCGGGAGTGAGGTAGTCGATCAGGAAACTTTCGTCCATATAGGCTCCCGTGAAGGTTTTCCATTCTTCGCTGCGGGTCACGTCGGTGCCGTTCATGCAGACGGTTCCGCTGTCGGCCTGCAGGAGGTCGAGCATCAGGCGGAAGAGGGTGGTCTTTCCGGCTCCGTTGTTTCCCACCAGTCCCAGGATTTCTCCTTCGTGGAGGGTGAAGTCGGGTATGTCTACGGCAGTCTTGCTGCCATATCGTTTGATCAGGTTGTTTATCTTGATTTCCATAATTCTGTCTGTTTGCAGGAGGTTGTAAGTATTAGCGTGTGTCGCGCAGGTTCGTCAGGATGTCATATTTCTTCCGGATGACCTGGCGGTACAAGTATCGCATCCACAGGGGCTGTGCGGCTATTCCGGCCATTCCCAGCAGGGTGCATACCAGATAAGCCATGTTCTCACTGAGCACGAGGAAAAGCAGGTTGCTGAACAGGATGGGGAAGAAGAAGGCGAAGAACACGATTACCATCTGGTAAGGTGAGTTCCATTGTCCCTTACCCATTATGCTTGCGTCCAGCGGAGCTGTTTTCCGGTTGATCCATGCCAGTTGCATGATGAGGGGCAGGATGATGCCCGCTGTAAGAAACAGCTGGCTGACTACCAGTACGGCCGGAAGTCCGCTCCAGATAATGGACGGGAGAAGGAGAACCAGCGGGAAAACCAGCAGCAGGCAGTGGAAATAATACTTGGCCCGGAACAGGCTGAGCAGGGATTCCCGGCGCACCATCAGTCCGTCCAGGTAATTGCCTTCGTACGCCATGATGCGGGTCAGGATCGAAACAGCAAATCCCGTGAAGCAATAGATGGAATAGAGCTGGATGGAGTAGACGCTTTGGGTGGACTCCTGCGTGATGCCGAAGAGCATGGCAGCAAAAAGAACCAGGACAATGCACATCATCTGGAAGTTCTTGCGCGGTGTCTTGTTGCGGAAGATCATGCGCAGTTCCAGCCGCATGTATTCACCGGTCATGCCGAAGCGTTCCAGATAGCCGTAGCGGCTGAAGTGTCTGACGCGGGAGTCTTCCTTCCGTCCCAGTTCGTTGTAGATGCATGCGGTCTGCACACGGCAGTTGACCAGCAGGAGCAGGACGATGACTGCCAGTACGCCTGCATGGGCGAGAAGCTTCCAGCGGAGGAAGGCTTCACCCAGCCACATGGAGAACTGGCTGACCATTCCCTGCGAGGGAACGAATTCCAGCAGGGCCAGCAGACCGTAGACTGCTGCGGGGAGCAGGAGCCAGAGCGTGTGCTGACGGGCCAGTGCGCGTACCAGTATGCTCCAGTAGGCGTTGGCTGTCATCAGCAGCCAGATACCCACCGCATAGCCGGTCACTCCTGCCACGCCGAAGTATCGGGCGGCCGTAAGGGCGGCAAAGGGTACGAACAGGAACAGCCAGAACAGGTTGTAGAGTTTGAGACCCACCTGTACGAGGAGGGTGTTGATCAGTCGCTGTCTGCTGACAGGCAGCAACAGATAGGGTTTGATCTCTTGCGCCGGAGTGGGGAAGAGAAAACGGATCAGAAAGTCAATCAGGAGGAAGAGGATCAGGACGCTGTTGAGTGCGTCATAGGGTTCCATGCCGGGGATATCCTCCTCAAAAGCAAAGGACAGCGAAACCCCGATCAGAACGAGGTACGCTGCCCAGAATGCTGTAAACAGATAAATCAGGAACTTGGCAAAGCGGTTCCTGTCGTACATGGGGTTCCGCTTTGCTGCAAGTTTCTGGTTTCTTCTTATTTCGGTCAGTAACATAGGCCGATTGTCAGTTATTTGGTAGCCGGAGTACTCATGCTGACTTCAATGACATTGTTCTGTCCGATGAAAGCTTTGGCAAATGCTTTCAGATCATCGATCGTAACGCCATTTACGGTTGCTTCGTAGTCCTTGTTCATGTCCAGACCGGTCCAGTAGAACTCATTCAGAGCGCCCATCCAATAGCCGTTTTCCTTCTGGTTCTGCTGATAGGTCTTCAGCATGTATTCTTTCACCTTGTTGAGATCTTCGGTGGCCGGTCCGTTGTCGATGAAGTCCTGCAGACCCTGCTTGATCAGTCCTACCATCTGTTCGCGGCGGTTCGGATCTGTATCGAAGTAGATGTTCAGGGTTCCTTCTTCCTGCGGATACTTGCTGATGGAAGCCCAGCTGCTCACACCGTAGGTACCGCCTGCTTCTTCACGTACGGTACGGGTGTAGAGAATATCCAGCAACTGGTCGAACATGCTCATCATGATCTTGTTCTTCAGGGTATACGGGCAGTTGCCGCTGTACACCATCATGATGCTTGATTTGGCTGTTTCCATGTCGCGGATGAAGTTGTTTTCGTAATCACCCTTGCGGATATCCATCTTCGGATCGCGGAAGTTTTCCTTGCGGCTGATGGTCGGCAGTCCGCCCAGATACTGCTCAATCAGCGGAGTGGCAGTGGCCAGGTCAATGTTACCTACCAGCAGGAAGGTGAAGTCGCCTGCTTCTGCGTAGCGGTTCTTGTAGAGTTCCATGATCTTGTTGTAGTCCACCTTGTCCATCATTTCAGCTTTCAGACGGAGAGCACGCGGATGATGGTTGTAGAGAGCTACGGCCAGTGAGTCGTTGAAGGTGCTCATCGGGTTGGCAGCCTGGTTGGCCAGGGCAGCCTTGCCACGCTGGATGTATGACTGGAAGGCTTCCTGATCCATACGCGGAGCCGTGAAGTTCAGGTAAACCAGCTGCAGCATGGTTTCCAGGTCTTTCGGAGAACAGCTGCCACCGAGTCCTTCGGTGAGGGTACTTACGGATGCATTGACAGAAGCCACTTTTCCGGCCAGTACTTTGCTCAGGTCTACGGCGCTGAAGTTACCCAGTCCGCCCAATGGAACGACTTCGTTCATGACGGAGAACTGAAGGACATCCTTGTCGTCGAAGAGAGAGTTTCCTCCGGGGCTGAATGCCTTCATGCGGATTTCATCGGCCTTGAAGTCTGTCGGTTTCACGATCACGCGTACACCGTTGCTCAGGGTCAGGATGGTTGATCCGAAGGCTCCCTGTTCTGTCTTCACCACTTTGCCGGCCTGCGGTTTCTCCTTCAGCAGCGGCTCGTTGGATACCTTGTCCACGTAGGGTTCCAGTTTTTCAGCCTTCACCTTGTCGATCACGGCTTTCAGTTCGGCTTCTGTGGGGTATTTCATGCCTTCCTTTTCCGGACAGAATACGCTGAGGGCGATATTCTTTTCCTGGATCAGCTGTTTCATCACCTGGTTCACGGCTTCTACCGGAATGTTCGGAACGATCTGGTTCATGAGCGGATATTCGTTTTCGATACCCGGAATCGGTTCGTTGTCGATGAAGTGACGTACGTACTCTTTGACGTAGCTGTTTGTACGTTGTTTGTCGCGTTCATTGTAGGCAACTTCCAGACTGCGGAGGTAGTCAGCTTTGGCACGTGCATATTCGCTGGCGGTAAATCCGAACTGGCGTACGCGTTCGATTTCGCGCATCAGGGCTTCCGTAGCGGTCAGGATGCCGTCTTCCTTGGCAGCGGCAATTCCCATGAAAGCACCTTTGGTTTTTGACAGCAGGTAGTCTCCGTCACCGGCAAAAGCCTGGATGAAGGGAGCATCAGCCTTCTGGGTCAGTTCTTCCAGACGGGTGTTGAGCATGCTTTCGATCATGGAAGTCAGGTAGCTGTAGACCATGTAGTCCATGTTGCCCTTTTCTTCCGGTTTGACAGCTTCATGCTTGTGGAAAAGGTAGATGATAGGAACGTTCTGTTCCTTGTCCTTGGCAACGGCAATCAGCGGTTCGTCGTTGTCGGGCACAGGGAAGTAAGTACGTTCAGCGGGGTTCTCCGGCATTTCGATGGGGGAGAACATTCTCTTGATCTTGTTTTCGATGGAGTCTACATTGATATCTCCCACGACAACGATTCCCTGCTGGTCGGGGCGGTACCATTTTTCATAATAGTCACGCAGTGCCTGATAGGGGAAGTTGTCCACCACTTCCATGGTTCCGATGGGGAGGCGGTATGCATACTTGCTGTCCTTGTAGAGAACGGGCAGTACGGTTTCATACATACGCATCATGGCTCCCATGCCTGTGCGCCATTCTTCGTGGATGACTCCGCGTTCCTTGTCGATTTCTTTCGGATCGAGGGTCAGGTCGTTGGCCCAGTCGTGAAGGATCAGCAGACAGGAGTCAACTACGCTTTCGCGGGTAACGGGGACGTTATTGATGTTATAGACCGTTTCGTCGATGGAAGTGTAGGCATTCAGGTTGGCTCCAAACTTCACTCCGATGCTTTCCAGCCATTCACGCAGGGTATTGTCGGGGAAATGGGTTGTTCCGTTGAAACACATGTGTTCCAGGAAGTGGGCCAGACCGCGCTGGTTGTCGTCTTCCAGAATGGAACCTACCTTTTGGGCAATATAGAAGTCAGCCTGTTTTTCCGGCAGAGCATTGTGACGGATGTAATAGGTGAGTCCATTGTCCAGTTTACCGATGCGTACGTTGGGATCAACCGGAATCGGAGGCATCTGTTGTTGGGCAAATGCCATTGTTGCTCCTCCCGTAAGCAGGATAGCAACAAATGTTTTTCTGATTAGTCTTTTCATAAATGTATGTGTTTGTAAAAAAAGTGTTCTCGTTTTCTAAACCTGTTCCTAAATAAAGGCAGGAAATCGCACAGGCCCGGGGTGCAGGGAAGGTCAGCCCTAGCCGTCAGTTCGGGCCTGTGTGTATGGGGGATTACAGCAGTCCGTTGGCCGACAGGTAGCGTTCTGCTTCGATGGCAGCCTTGCATCCGCTTCCGGCAGCTGTGATAGCCTGGCGGTAGTGCGGGTCGGCTACGTCACCGGCAGCGAATACTCCGGGCACACCGGTACGGGGAGTACCTTCTTCCGTAAGGATGTATCCGGTTTCGTCTGTCTTTACCCACGGCTTGAACAGCATGGAGTTGGGCTGGTGGCCGATGGCCAGGAAGAATCCGTCGATGGCTACGTCGTAGCGTTCTTCGTCGGCTTCACCCATGCGTTTCACCACGTGCATGCCTTCCACTCCGTTGTCACCATACAGGCCGACTGCGTTGTGTTCGAACAGAACGGTGATGTTGGGGTGATTCAGTACGCGTTCCTGCATGATCTTCGAAGCGCGCAGGAAAGGCTTGCGTACCACCAGATAAACCTTGCTGGCCAGTCCGGCGAGGTAAATGGCTTCTTCGCAGGCGGTGTCGCCTCCACCCACTACGGCTACCGTTTTCTTGCGGTAGAAGAATCCGTCGCAGGTTGCACAGGCGCTCACACCCATGCCGGCATATTTCTTTTCATCTTCCAGACCCAGGTATTTGGCTGTGGCACCGGTAGAGATGATGACCGTATCGGCTGTAATTTCCTTTTCTTCATCAATGATGAATTTGTAAGGGGCCTGGCTCAGGTCGGCCTTGGTTACGATTCCGTTGCGGATATCGGCACCGAAGCGTTCTGCCTGTTTGCGCAGGTCGTCCATCAATACAGGACCCGTCACACCTTCCGGATAACCGGGGAAGTTTTCCACTTCGGTGGTGATGGTCAGCTGGCCGCCCGGCTGCAGTCCTTCGTAGAGTACGGGAGCGATGTTGGCACGGCTGGTATAGATGGCGGCAGTGTAACCTGCCGGTCCTGATCCGATGATCAGGCATTTCACATGTTCAGTTGTCATATCGTTCAATTTTACTGTTTATAGAGTTTTTATAATTTGCTTAACTGGACCATCAGGTCGGTCAGTTGCTTCAGGGAATTTTCCTTGCTGTCGGTCAGGACAATTTCCACATGTCCGTTGTCGCCGTTGCTGCCGGCCGAGATGTAGGAGATCTTTCCCACCATCTGGAGGAAGATTCCTGCCGGTGTCGTTGCCGCCATCTTGGCGATGGGGAGCTGCAGGGCTGCATCGACGTTGATCAGGCTGTACAGGCTGGTTCCCTTGCGGTTGTCCAGATAGGAGCTGCCTTTCAGGGAAGGAGACGATTCCTTGCCGATGGTCTTGTAGACCATTTCGTCGTTGGTTGCATAGAAGCGTCCGTCCTTGTATCCGTAGAACAGCGACATGTTGCGGAACAGTCTGGCTGCATTTTCGATCATGTATTCGTGGTCAGCCAGCTTCACGAGTTTTTGTGTGCGTTTCAGTCCCAGGCTGTCTTTCTTCTGGTAAAGGGCATCCAGGGCATCCGGACTCTTCATTTCGCCGTAGATGACGAAGGCCGGCATGCTGGTCAGGCTGAAGTTCAGCAGGCCGAAAGTTACTTCACCGTTGACAGAACGTGCCAGGGCTTCCATCAGCTGGTTGTTGTCTGCTGATTTCAGCTGCTGCCGGTAGAAGCTGGTCAGTTCGCTGCCGTTCACATTGGCACTGAAGTACATCAGTGTGGACGACGGGAACAGCTTGTCGAATTTGCCTTCAATCTTTCCGTAGGGTTTGACGGCAGCTTCCAGAAAGGCACGGCTTTCTTCGTCCAGGCCCAGAGGTTTGGCATCTACTACGATCTTGCCTTTTTCGAAACTGACGTTGCCGACGGTGACACACGAAGCGGGCAGGGCTGTCAGGGTGCTGGTGTAGGGATAAGGCAGCATTCTGCTGTAACCCGAAGTCTTGAATGCACTTTGCAGGGCGTTTGGAGCGGCCATGAAACGGATATCTCCTTTTTCGCTTTCCATGCTCTTGAAGGCTTCCTTGCCGGTGATGCTCTGGGCCTCTGTCTGATGGATCAGCCGTCCTGCCATGGCAATCAGGCTGTCTTCAGGCGTGCGGCGCTCGTTGGAGCAGATCAGCAGTGCATCCTCGGTGTAGGCCAGGATGGACTTGTCCGAAAGCTGATAGGAGAAACCGTCTCCCTGGCTGATCGGATTCTTTTCGCCGTCGTTCATTTCAGTCAGGGTAGCAGTCCAGTCGGATGCATTGCTGAGCCGGGCTACGACTCCTATATTCATCGATGTGGAATTGGTAAAGATATAAATGTCCTTGCTGAAGTCGATGCCGGATTTGTCCGGTGAAGCCAGCAGATCTTTCAGGGGGTTGTCCTTACCCGATGAGAAAGCCTTCTGTAAGGATTCGTAAGCGGGAGTTCCGGAAGAAATGCCTGCTTTTTCAGTCAGGGACTGCAGGTTGACGGCCACGACAGAGGACGCATCCCCGGGAATCAGTTGCGTGTAACTGCTCTTTTCAGAACAGGCACTGAACAGGAGTACCAGGCAGCAGGCCGGCATTATGGTAGGGATCAGTCTTTTCATTTCCATAAGTATTCGTTTTTTAGTTAGACATTAAAGTTTCGCTAAGATAGCGAAAAAATAAAAGGTCGCGATAAAAAACGGAAAAAAGATTATCTCATGTCGATAATTTCGGCATCCGGGTATTTCTTTGAGTCGAACGTGAACTCCTTGTCACTGGCTGTCTGAAGGGCACGGTAAGTGCGGATCAGGATCTCCTGCTGCTGTCCGTTCTTCAGGTCGATGCGGATGTAGAGCGGCTCATAGCGGTTGTTGACAACGAAGCAGATGCTGCGGATGTCCTGTTGTGACGCACGGGGAGTCAGGATGACTTCCTGTCCCTGTTTGCCGCTGTGTGTCCGCACTCCGCTGTAACGGCTGTTGTAATGCTGGCTGTAATGGTCCAGCAGTACGTACGGGTTGATGCTCTGCAGTTCTTCCGGGGTGGGGGTGGAGACGTTGACTTCCTCGTTCTGTCTGAGGTAGCTCCACTGGGTTTTCCCGTCGAACCAGGTCTCTACGTCACCGGTGTTCAGGTGGAACTTGTTTCCTTTCAGCAGCAAAGTACCTTCCTGGGTACCGCCGAAGGTGATGCTGACCGCTTGTGCCTGTCGGAAGGCAGCAGCGGTCTTGTCCAGTATTTCACGGGCTTTCGCGTCTGACTGTGCCTGTAAAAAACGCGGGCACAAAAATAAAAAACATAGAAGCGAAAGCAGAAAAACGTTTCGTCGTTTCATATAAAATGTAGTTTAGTTTTTCAGGGAACTCATTCGCATTTCCAGGTCGTTTTCGTCCATGCACAGCACTTCGCGCGCCTTGCTTCCGTTGGTCGGCCCGACGATGCCTGCACGTTCCAGCTGGTCCATGATACGTCCGGCACGGTTGTATCCGATGGAGAATTTACGCTGAATCAGAGATGTTGAACCCTGCTGGTGATAGATCAGCAGACGGGCTGCTTCTTCGAACAGCGGATCCAGACGGTTCATGTCCACGTCGGCAGCTGCACTGGGTTCGGCGTTTTCATCCACGTATTCAGGCAGCATGAAGGCAGTCGGATAGCCCTGCTGCTTGCTGATGTAGGAGGCGATCTTTTCCACTTCCGGAGTGTCGACAAAGGCACACTGCACACGGACGGGGTCGTTGCCTTGCAGGTAGAGCATATCTCCCTTACCGATCAGTTGCTGGGCTCCCGGACGGTCGAGGATGGTACGTGAGTCCATCATGGAAGCTACACGGAATGCCACACGGGCCGGGAAGTTGGCCTTGATGGTACCGGTGATGATGTTGGTGGTCGGTCGCTGGGTAGCGATGATGGCGTGGATACCGACAGCACGTGCCAGCTGGGCAATACGGCAGATCGGCAGTTCCACTTCCTTGCCGGCAGTCATGATCAGGTCGCCGAACTCATCGATGATGATGACGATGTACGGCATGAACCGGTGTCCCTTTTCCGGATTCAGCTGGCGGCTGATGAACTTCGCATTGTATTCCTTGATGTTACGGCAGCCTGCCTTGCGGAGCAGGTCGTAACGGGTATCCATTTCCACACAGAGCGAATTGAGGGTTTGTACCACCTTGGTCACGTCGGTGATGATGGCGTCTTCTCCGTCGGGCAGCTTGGCCAGGAAGTGACGTTCAATCGGCGCATAGATGGCGAATTCCACCTTCTTCGGGTCGATGATGACGAACTTCAGTTCGCTGGGGTGCTTCTTGTAGAGAAGGGAAGTCACGATGGCATTCAGACCGACAGACTTACCCTGTCCGGTTGCTCCGGCCACCAGCATGTGAGGCGCTTTGGCCAGATCCACCATAAACACTTCGTTGGTGATGGTCTTTCCGAGTGCTACGGGCAGGTCGAAAGTGGTTTCCTGGAACTTCTTGCTGGCCAGGATGGAGCTCATCGGAACGATGCGCGGGTTGGCGTTCGGTACTTCAATACCGATGGTTCCCTTGCCCGGGATCGGAGCGATGATACGGATTCCGAGGGCAGAAAGGCTCAGGGCAATGTCGTCTTCCAGGTTACGGATCTTGGAGATGCGGACACCTTCGGCAGGAGTGATCTCATAAAGCGTAATGGTCGGACCCACACTGGCCTTGATCGAACTGATCTCGATGCCGAAACTGCGGAGCACTTTGATGATACGGTCCTTGTTGGCATTCTGTTCCTCCATGTCGATGGTCGGCTCGTTGTCGTTGTAAGTGTTCAGCAGATCCAGGGTCGGGAATTTGTAGTGTTCCAGATCCAGACGGGGATTGTAAGGCTGTGTCACGTCGCCGGTATAGGCTTCATCCTCTTCGCTGGTTTTCTCGTCGATCTCGAAAGCCGGTTCACCGCCGGAAGGAAGCAGATCCGCTTTTTCTCCGGTTGCGATTTCCACCCGCATGTCGCTGGCCTTACTTTCCCTGACCGGAGTTTCGTCCAGACTCAGTTCAATTTCGTGGGCCTTTGACTGCGGCTCGTTCTTGTCATTATCTTCCTCTTCTTCATATACTTCAGTCACTTTGGGTGAAGGAGTACTGGAAGAAGCAGCGTAAGTTTCTGATGTCTTCTTTGCCGGGATATCTTCCGTCTTTTCTTCCTGAATTTCCGGTTCCGGAGTTGTTGCAGTCGGTTCGGTCGGACGCGGTTCGTCGGGCTGTTCCGGATCGGCCGGCTGCGGATCGTTTCCTTTTCTGCGGAGGTTCGGACGGAGCGCCTTGCGTACGAAAGGCATTGTCTTGCTGGTCAGTGCCACACAGAAAAGAATGGCTGTTACCAGCAGGGCCAGAATCAGTCCCGGTGTTCCGATCTGGGAACAGAACCAGCGGCTGACATTATATCCGTGCAGACCGCCCGGATAGATGAATGAGTTTTCAAAAGGACCTTCGAAAATCAGTCCCAGAGTGATGGAGAACCAGATCATGACGGTCATGCAGCCTGCAAACCATTTCCGCAGGCTGAAGTTATAGGCTTTCATCAGCTTCATGCCTGCAACGATGAGGAACACGATGATGCAGTAGGCCGGAATTCCGAAGCAGTCATTGATCAGGTATTGTGAAAGCTGGGCACCCCGTGTACCGGCATAGTTCTGGATGCGGTTGCCTGTTTCCAGCAGTTCTCCGGGGTTAGGATGTGCCAGAATGCTCTGGTCGTTGCCTCCCGTGAAAAAGAAAGAACTGAACGCCAGCAGCATGTAGACGCCGAATATGACGCACAACAGTCCGATGACGAAATGTGCCGTTTCACTTTTAAGAGCCGTAACAACTTTCTGGGTTGTAACTCGCTTCTGTTCTGTAGTCTTGGTATCTGTTTTTTTCTTCATTTGATGCTGTTTTTATCTGAATAACCCCGCAAATGTACGAATAAAACTAAAACTGAGAAATTTTTTTCGTACCTTTGCGAAGGTTAATGGACAAATGAATATGAAAAAGAATACACAAGCCATATTTGATAAAAATACAGTGGAGTTTGTCACGGTGGCTGCTGAATTCTGCGGTTTCCTGGAACGGGTTTCCGAGCAGAAACGCAGTCAGTTTGTTGATACGGCCCTGAAACTGCTGCCCTTGCTTTATCTGAAGGCATCGCTGCTTCCCGAATGTGAGCGGATGGAGGATTTTGATCCCGAAACCTTCGTGACCGAGAGCGATTATGAGCAGTTGCGCAGGGAAGTGGCGGCACTGATGGGCGACCGTGATGACTATCTGGAAGTGTTTCTCGATGATATGATGTATAGTGATACTCCGATTCATCAGACCGTTTCCGAAGGACTGGCAGACATCTACCAGTCGGTGAAGGACTTTATCTGCGTGTTCCGTCTGGGACTGGAGCAGACCATGAACGATTCTCTGGTGATCTGCCGGGAACAGTTTGCCGAGTTCTGGGGACAGCGTCTGGTCAATCTGATGCGGGCCTTGCATGAAGTGAAATACAGCCGCCACGCAGCAGACGACGAGGAAGACGATTGCGGATTTGAAGATGAAGGAGTGACCGAAGACGAACTGTACGAAGGTCTGGATATGGGAGAGGAATAGATTAAAAACAACCGATAGAAAACGAATGATTGTCATACCGAACAAAATAGACAAAAAAGTAATTGCCGAACTGCCGAAGGTGGTTTTCCCCGGACGGATTTATGTCATTTATACCGAAGCCGATGCACGCAAGGCTGTTGCATACCTGAATTCTCATGCACTGGTGGGAGTAGATACGGAAACCCGCCCTTCTTTTCGCAAGGGAATGGTGAATCAGGTGGCGTTGTTGCAGGTGGCTACGGCAGATGCTTGTTTCCTGTTTCGGCTGAACCATATCGGATTGCCCGATTTCCTGGAAGAGTTTCTCCAGAACGATGTGCTCAAGGTGGGACTTTCGCTGAAGGATGACTTCCGGATGCTGAGCCGCAGAAACCGGCAGGATCCCCGCACGGGAAACTGGGTGGAACTTCAGGATTATGTGCCTCATTTCGGCATTGAAGAGATGAGTCTGCAAAAGATTTATGCCTTGCTTTTCGGGGAGAAGATTTCGAAAACGCAACGGCTGTCCAACTGGGAAGCGGAAACGCTGACGGAAGCCCAGCAGTTGTATGCGGCCACCGATGCCTGGGCCTGCGTACGGATTTATGAATATCTGGAAGAGTTGCGCCGGACAGGTGACTACCGGATTGAAAAACAGTGATAACCTTTTTAATTATACAATAAACGTGTCTTATAAGAAAGTATATCTGAAACCCGGTAAGGAGGAATCGTTGAAGCGTTTCCATCCGTGGGTGTTTTCTGGGGCTATTGCCCGTGTGGAGGGAGAGCCCGAAGAAGGGGAAGTAGTATATGTTTATACCTCACAGAAAGAATTTATAGCTTGTGGTCATTTCCAGGTGGGAAGCATTGCGGTGCGTGTGCTTTCTTTCCGTCAGGAAACCATTGACCATGCGTTCTGGGTACGCCGTCTGGAGGTGGCCAAGGATTTGCGCCGTGCTCTGGGACTGATCGGTAACCCGCAGAACAATACTTATCGTCTGGTACACGGAGAAGGCGATAACCTGCCGGGACTGATCATTGACGTTTACGATCATACGGCGGTCATGCAGGCTCATTCTGCCGGCATGCATGTCTATCGCATGGAAATTGCCGATGCTCTGAGCGAAGTGATGGGGGATGTAATTCAGAACATTTACTACAAGTCGGAAACAACCCTGCCTTTCAAGGCGGATCTGCTGGCTACCGAGAACGGTTTCATCAAGGGAGGCAGTCCGGAGAATATCGCCATGGAAAACGGACTGAAATTCCATGTGGACTGGCTCAAGGGACAGAAAACCGGTTTCTTTGTCGACCAGCGTGAGAACCGTCATCTGCTGGAACACTACGCTAAGGGACGGAACGTACTGAATATGTTCTGTTATACCGGCGGTTTCTCTTTCTATGCCATGCGCGGAGGAGCGAACCTGGTGCATTCCGTGGACAGCTCTGCCAAAGCGATTGATCTGACCAATGAGAATGTGGAACTCAACTTCCCCGGTGATGCACGTCACCAGGCTTTTGCGGAAGATGCGTTTAAGTTCCTCGACCGGATGGGCGACCAGTACGATCTGATTATTCTTGACCCGCCTGCTTTTGCCAAGCATCGGGATGCCTTGCGCAATGCCTTGAGAGGCTATACCAAACTGAATGCAAAGGCTTTCGAAAAGATTCGTCCGGGAGGCATCCTGTTCACTTTCTCCTGTTCACAGGTGGTCAACAAGCAGGATTTCCGCAATGCGGTCTTTACGGCTGCTGCCCAGAGCGGACGCAGCGTGCGGATTCTCCATCAGCTGACTCAGCCGGGAGATCATCCGGTGAATATTTACCATCCAGAAGGCGAATACCTCAAAGGACTGGTACTTTACGTGGAATAATACAAAATCCCTCTATTTCATTTTTCTGGCTCAACTGAGTTCCAGAGTTGAAATAGAGGGATTTTTGTTTAGTTACGGTTCGCTTGTTTAACTGCGGCTCACTTCCAGACCTTTGTCTGACAGACTCATTTCTACGAAACGGGCCAGGCTGTTAGGCGGATTCTGCTGCAGGATCTGACGGATGCGTACGGCTGCTTCCGGATCCTTGGCTACCATGTAGAGATAACCGCCACCACCGGCTCCCGGCAGTTTGTAACCCAGACACAGATCGTCAATCTGACCGGTCAGTGCAGCTACGGCCGGCGGATTGGTTCCTGCATCCAGCAGCTGGTTCTGCTGCCAGGTCTTGCGGATCAGTCGTCCGGTAGCTTCGAAGTCGTTGCGCTGGATAGCGTCGTAGAGATCCAGAGCATGCTGTTTCATTTCACCCAGCAGTTGCAGGTGTGAAGTGGAATTCAGGAACATGCCGCGTACGATTTCTGCCAGAATGCCTTTGGCCGTACGGGTAATGCCGGTATAATAAAGCAGGTGACACTTGCTGTATTCCGGATCGGTAAACAGATGTTCCGGCAACCAGCGTACGGACGGATTCTGTGCCCATCCCGACTGTGTCTGAAGCAGTTTTACACCCTGCAGCACACCTCCGTACTGATCCTGCCATCCGCCGCCGGTAGTCAGCAGCTGTTCCAGAATCAGCGTGCGGTTGCATACTTCGTGCTTGTCCCAGTTCAGGCCGCAGAAATCGTTGACTGCTCCCAGTACCGTCGAAGCCAGGATGGAGCTTGTGCCCAGTCCTGAACCTGCCGGAATAGCCGACAGGAGAGTAACCTCGATACCTGCACCGAATGCTTTCAGCTGTTCTTCCAGAGATGCATAATGTTCCGTACTGAAATCCGGGTGGAAACCGGCCAGTACCAGTGCTGCCTTAGGAATGGAGAAGGGTGAACCTACTTTGTTGAATCCTGCCAGTTCTTCGTAAGTATGGATGATTTCAATGGCTCCCAGGTCGATGGAACGCAGTACCACCTGATACTCCTTGCTGGGTTTCACGTACACTTGCAACGGGGGCTGTCCGTTCAGTTCGATGGCCAGGTTCACCACGTTTCCACCTTCCATCAGACTGTAGGGCGGGGTGTCTGTCCATCCGCCTGCCAGGTCGATACGTACCGGGCTTCGTCCCCAGACAATCTGGTCGGCATAGACCGACATGCGGGGATGCTGGCGTTTGTTGACGGTAGCGGTCAGTCCTTCACGCATCAGACGGAACGCCAGATCTTCCTGTTCCTTGCCGTCCTGTCCTTTCAGAGTCAGGGTACGTGAACGGAACATCGCGTCACTGATGCGGGTCATCAGCGGAGCGGTTTCCGGCAGTGGAGCCGGCAGTTCCAGACCTTCTGCTGCATACGCTTCCGCAGCTTCCTGCAGGTTCAGCTGATAGAACACACTCTGTTCCCAGTTGCGTGCCAGTGCGTTCCAGCTGTCTTTCCGGAATGCCTCACGCTGGGCAGTCAGCCGTCTCAGGTTGGCATAAGCAGAGATTTCGTCGGCCGAAACCTTTCTGGCTTCTTCCCATACCTTCCGTCCGGCTTCCAGTTCCGGTTCCGAAGTCATCCATCGCAGGGCGAGACCCAGCTGTTCCGTGTCCTTGCATACCGGGAAGATCCGTGCAGCCTGCAGGTCGTGATTCTGTTCGATATCGGCCACATTCAGCTGACGGGCTGCCAGCCATTCTCCGGCGGGACGTCCCTGATACATCACGTCCGGATTGTCGAGCGCTCCCTTGAAGGCATCGTTGAATCCGTACGGACGTGCCACGTAGTCACTCTCTCCGAAAGGAACGACGTCGATACAGACTCCCTCCGGCACGTTCAGTGTCCAGTCGTTCATCGGTACTCCCGTGATGATATTGCGGTTGTGAAGCGTCCATCTGGCTCCTACGCAGCTGTTTTCCACCCAGGTCTGTGAGTTCTCGGCCGTCAGCCGGTAGTTCAGCACAGCGTTCTGTACGAACATTTCCGGATGGGGTTTCACCTTCCGGTGCATGATGGCCCGCTGGTCGATGACCAGGTTCTGTACGGCCAGTGTCGATGACAGCATTTCGCGGCTGGTTCCGTAGTGGTAGAATTCTCCTTCCGGCAGAGGAAGAATGGCTACGCTCAGCTGGTTCAGCTCTTCGTCTACGATCCGCGGATGTTCACCCAGAGCCAGTCCGAATTCCGAATACATGTCGTAGAATCCCAGACTGCCGTTCTTCATCGAACGTTTCACCATCAGGTCAATTGCGCGGTCGCTCAGCAGCCAGATACCGATATCCATCAGGAAAAGATAGTTCTGCATCAGGTCACCCAGCTGTTCTACGGAAGGCTTCTGCAACATGAAGTCCAGACGCTCCGGTGTGTTGCGTGAAGACACGAAGACTCCGTGATTTTTGGCCAGATTCGGGTCCACCCACAGTCCGTAGCATACGACGTCTGCTTCCGGAATGTCCTGCAGGGCTTTTCCGGCACGGATATAAACGTCTCCGCTGGCAATCAGCGTGTGGAGTGAATCCGGTGCTTTCTGCATGATCTGCTCGTAAAGCGGCAGCTGCAGGGACAGCAGGTTCTGGGTAAGCCGTTGTCCGCGTCCCCAGCGGAACACCGGTATCGGAGTCAGTATCTTTCCGGAAGGAGCATATCCCGGCAGACGGCGGCTCTGTCCTCCTGCATGCAGCAGGATACGTTTTTCCTTGGCCAGCCAGTCAGTCAGGGCTTCTTCGTTGTTTTCATTGGCTTTACAGGCTTGCAGCAGCCAGGCAGTTCCGCCTCCTGATCCCAGCTTGCTTCCGATGGGGTCAGAGGTGCAGAACCATTCTTTGCGGTCTGCTTTCTCGATGTCATAAAAGCATTCCACCAGGTTGGGTGGAAGTGAGAGTAGTTTCTTCATTGCTTATTCTTGCTTTTAGTTTGAATTCGTTTATTTTGCCGGGCTGTCTTCCGGTGTTGCTTCCACATATCCGACAGGCATTTCCACAGAAGCATATCCCAGCTGTTCGATGCGTACCATCACCTGTGATTTTCCGTCGATTTCCGTCAGTTCGCCGTCCAGTCCTGCCAGCGGTCCTTTGATGACCCGTATCTTTTGTCCCGGGGCGAGGGGAGTATTGATGAAGTGTACAGCTTCTTCCGAATAGTCCAGCATGAAGCGGAAACGCTGCATTTCCTCGTCGCGGATTACGGCCGGCCGGTGGGTGCAGCGGTCTATCAGACAGCCGCTCACGGATGGAATGTTTCTCATCACGGACAGTCGTACCTGTTCGGAAGCCCGGATGAAGATCATCATCGGGATGACCACCACTTGCAGCTTCTTGCGGCGGTCGCTCCATTGCCGGACAACTTCCTGTACCGGGAGATAATGTTCCACTCCCATTTGTCCCAGCTTTTCGGCCACCTTCTTTTCGTGGTGCATGCGTACATACATCGCATACCAGTTCTCTTTCTCCATATCTTTTTCTTCTGTTATACAGTTTGATGGTTGATGCAGATACCTTTCTGATACCATTCATAAAGGCGATGAATGCCTTCGTCTATTTCGATGCGGTGGTGCCATCCCAGGGCATGCAGACGGGTTACGTCCGTCAGTTTGCGCAGGGTTCCGTCCGGTTTGGAGCGGTCCCATCGCAGTTCTCCCCGGAAGCCCACTTCGCGGATAATCATTTCGGCAGCTTCGCGGATGCTGATCTCCTTGCCGGTACCAATGTTGATGTGGCAGTTGCGGATCTCTTCTCCCTTTCCGGCACAGATATCCTTGAAATCCACATTCAGCAGCACGTGGACACTGGCGTCTGCCATTTCCTCGCTCCACAGGAACTCCCGCATCGGTGTGCCTGTTCCCCAGAGGGTTACCGCTTCCGGCGTGATACCGAATTTGGCCAGCTTTTCCAGAATCACCTGTTCCGTACAGCTTCCGTTCACCCCTTCCACCGGTCTCAGGTCGATATCCTTTCTGACAGCCTCCCAGTTGCCTTCATTCAGGCATTCGGCCAGATAGATCTTGCGCATCATGGCCGGCAGTACGTGGCTGTTCTCCAGATGGAAGTTGTCATTCGGTCCGTACAGATTGGTCGGCATGACGGCGATATAATTAGTGCCGTATTGCAGATTGAAACTTTCACACATTTTCAGTCCCGCAATCTTTGCGATGGCATACGGTTCGTTGGTATATTCCAGCGGGGAGGTGAGGAGAGCCTCTTCCTTCATCGGCTGGGGAGCTTCCCGCGGATAGATGCAGGTACTTCCCAGAAACAGCAGTTTTCTGACACCGTGTCTGAAACTTTCCCCGATGACATTCTGCTGAATCTGCAGGTTCTGGTAGATGAAGTCTGCCCGATAGTGCAGGTTTGCCAGAATCCCGCCCACATGAGCGGCTGCCAGAACCACTGCCTCCGGCTGTTCCTCGTCGAAGAACCGCTTCACGGCTATCGGATCCAGCAGATCCAGTTCCTGATGCGTGCGTCCCGTCAGGTTGGTATATCCGCGCTGCTTCAGGTTGTTCCAGATGGCAGAACCCACCAGTCCCCGATGGCCTGCCACGAATATTTTTGCAGATTGTTCCAGCATGATATCTTATTAATCTAATTGAGCTTTCAGATGCAGTTTTTTCACGAAGCGCATATCGTGTTCCACCATGATGCGCACCAGTTCACTGAACGGAGTCTTGGTGGGGTTCCATCCCAGCAGTTCACGTGCCTTGGTCGGATCACCCAGCAGCTGTTCCACTTCGCAAGGACGGAAATACTTCGGATCCACTTCCACCAGCACTTTGCCGGTAGCCGTGTCGATTCCTTTCTCGTCCACGCCGCTGCCTTCCCATTTCAGTTCAATGCCCAGGTAGTGGAAAGCCAGCGTACAGAATTCCCGTACGGTATGCATTTCACCGGTGGCAATGACAAAATCTTCCGGAGTCTCGTGCTGCAGGATCAGCCACATACATTCCACGTAATCTTTGGCATATCCCCAGTCACGGCGGGCATCCAGATTTCCCAGGTACAGCTTGTCCTGGAATCCCTGTTTGATACGGGCTGCAGCCAGGGTGATTTTGCGGGTCACGAAAGTCTCTCCGCGCCGTTCACTCTCGTGGTTGAACAGGATACCGTTCACGGCAAACATCCCGTAGCTCTCGCGGTAATTCTTGGTAATCCAGAATCCGTACTGCTTGGCCACTCCGTACGGAGAACGCGGATAAAACGGTGTCGTTTCCTTCTGCGGAACTTCCTGCACCTTTCCGAACAGTTCCGAGGTAGAAGCCTGATATACCCGGCAAGTCTTTTCCAGACCGCAGATACGCACAGCCTCCAGCAGGCGGAGTGTTCCCACAGCATCTGCTTCAGCCGTATATTCCGGCACGTCGAATGACACCTTTACGTGGCTTTGTGCAGCCAGGTTGTAGATTTCCGTCGGATGAATGTCTCCGATGATTCGGATCAGTGAACTGGAGTCCGTCATGTCTCCCCAGTGCAGGTTCACCAGACGTTTCTGTTTCATGTCGCGCACCCATTCATCCAGATACAGATGTTCGATGCGTGCCGTGTTGAATGAAGACGAACGGCGGAGAATGCCGTGTACTTCATATCCTTTTTCAATTAGAAATTCAGCCAGATAGGAGCCGTCCTGTCCGGTGATCCCGGTGATCAGAGCCACTTTTCTCATGGTTTCATATTTTAGAGGTTATTCTTTTCTATTGTTTCTTCCGGGGATAAGTCACGGCATACAGCGTGATGTAAAGGAAACATCCCAGCGGTACGACAAATCCCAGCGCCATCGATGCGTGGTCGGCAATGTATCCCATGGCCAGCGGTGCGACAGCTCCACCTACGATCGACATGATCAGAAAGGAGGAAGCCCGTTTGGTATGGGTGCCTGTTCCCCGGATCGCCAGGGCAAAGATAGTAGGAAACATGATTGATTCACACAAAAAGCAGAAGAAAAATGCACCGATGGCCGACATTCCGCTGCCGAAGAGAATCAGAATCATGGTCACTGTTGCTCCCGCTCCGCAGAACACCAGTAGCCGTTCGGCCCGTATGAATCTCATGATCCAGCTTCCTCCCATGCGTCCGGCCATGAACATGCTCATTCCCCCGAACGACAGCCACAGCGAAGCTTCCCGTGCCGTGATGCCGGCATGCTCCGTCACGTAGTTGATGAAAAAGCTGTTGATACCCGTCTGGGCTGCCACGTAAAGAAACAGGGCGACCAGTCCCCACGTAAAGTTCCGGTGACTCCAGAGCGAGCCGGCAGCTTCTCCGCCGGTCTGTACCTCCGTTTCTGCCGGCTGGTTCATGCCGATCTCCGGCAACCGGATCCGGGAGAAGAAAAGAGCCACCAGCAGCACGATAATCCCGATGATGGCATAAGGAGTCGAGATGCTTCTGCTTTCCCCGTTTTCAGAAAACAGAAACAGACCGCCTACCAGCGGTCCGCAGATCCATCCCAGTCCGTTGAACGACTGAGCCAGGTTGATGCGGCGTTCTGCCGACTCCGGTTCTCCCAGTACGGTCACATACGGATTGGCGGCAGTTTCCAGACAAGTCAGTCCGCAGCCGATAATAAAGAGAGAGAACAGGAAGAACTCAAAACTCATGATCCGTTCTCCCGGAATGAAGAGCAGGGCACCGATGCCGTACAGCAGCAGTCCCGTAAGCACTCCTGCCCGGTAGCCGTAGCGCCGGATAATGTTTCCGGCAGGCAGGGCCATCAGGAAATACCCTCCGTACACCACCGCCTGAATCAGGGCAGACCGTGTCCTGGTGATTCCCAGTGCATCTTGAAAATGCTTGTTCAGTACGTCCAGAATACTGTGGGCAAATCCCCACAGAAAGAACAGGGAAGTGATCAGAATAAACGGCAGCAGAAAATTCTTGCCGTCCCGTGTCTGTACCAGCTTCACCTTTTCATTCGATTGTTTCATAATCAGATTTATTTTTTAGAAACGCTTCAGGGTCAGTGTCGCATAATCCGATTTCAGGATCAGTGATTTTCCGTCTGCCTTGATGACGTCGAAAGTCGTATCCGTACTGTCCAGTCCGAAGGGATGAAGCTCTTCCCGCGTAGCCGGACGTGAATTTTCCGGGGTTGCATAGGTACTCATTTCCTTCAGGGTGACGGTATTCGTCTCCTCGTCGTAGCGGTACCGTCCCCGGAACGAACCGGCTCCCAGATCTCCGCCACGTTCCGATACCTCTGCCACCCAAAGCTGGATGCTGTAATAGATACGGTTGCAGGGATGAGTTTCCCCGTCCGCCTCTGTGGTGAACTCCAGCAGTTGCCAGAATCCTTCTATGTTGCTGTTCATCGGAGCTTTCTTGCAGCCTGCCAGCAGACAGAGCAGCAGACAGACAAGCCCGTAATGCATTGTTTTTTTTATCGTTGTCTTCATATCTTTCAGGTTTTTACATTCAGTGATCATTTGCCGGTCCGTTTCCGTTCCGCTTTAGAACTTTCCCGTCTTTCGCAGGGTGATCATTCCTCCGGTGGAATTGCCCAGGTAATTTCCCCGGTCCATTCCCAGAGCTACGGAAGCACTCCATCCTTTGAAACGTTCCGGAGCATATGTCACCTCCCACAGCGAACTGAACTGCTTGCGCTGCTTGTCCAGCGGGTTTTCATACGTACCCCAGTGACGGGCAAATGAAATCAGTACCCGCCAGTTCCATTCCTCAGCCGGCTGTCCGGTCAGTCCCAGATGATGCGCCCGTACCCGGTTGCTTCTGAATGTAATTTTTCCGTCATTGTAAGCCGGTCCCGGCAGGAGAGGATTTCCCATGCCCATGCCTGCATGCTGCCAGGCTCCGTACAGATAATGATAATAGTAACTGTCACAGGCGCTGATCTGATATTCCGGAAACTGTCCCCAGAAACTGTCAAATAGCATCGGACCGCTCTGATCCTTCGTACACAGCCCTTCCCAGACGGCCGTACTCAGCCAGCGGTTTTTCGGGAGAGTCACTTCCAGACCGATCAGACCGTCCTTCCAGCGTCCGTATTCCCAGAACATCTGCGACGTGTCCTCAAAATAATGCTCCAGATAAGCCCGCAGTGTCCAGTCACCCACATAGCCGTTCAGGGCGAAGTTCCAGCTTCCCAGCATGTTGCCTTCCACATTCACCTGTTCTCCCTCCGGAGTATCACTTCCTCCCGCCTGTGGAAAGAACGCCTTCCAGAAAGCTTTGGCGTTGCTGGGCATGTCCAGTGTCAGCTTGCCGCTTCCGTCAGCCTGCTTCTCATACTGATCCCCGCCGAACTGTGTGGCCATCAGCAGACCAAATTCAAACTCCACCGGCAGTTTCTCCCGGTTTCCCAGCCGGAGCAGCAGCGACTTGCTGTGATACAGCAGATCCTGAATATATTTGTTTCCCGCGGCAGTAAACTCCTTCTGCCACTTGTTGTCCGTAAAGGCACCGTATGCCAGATGGCCCTTGAAAGCCAGCCATCCGCCCGTACCCGGGACATTCAGATAATCCCTGATGTCAATCCGCACCTGGGGTACCGGACGCGCATTCGGTCCTTCCACCATGGCCCCACTGCTCAGAGATGTATTTCTTTCCAGAGGAAAAGCCCCCCGTTCCTTGCTTCCGATACTCAGCCGGAGCGCCTTCCATGTCAGATCCGCATAAGCCTGCTGCACCACGAAACCCATACCTCTGGTATCCGCTCCGTGGTTGACCGTGCCGGCCAGATCCAGGGCAGCATCAATCTGCCATCCTTTATTTAATGTCTGATGATATCCGATTCCAGCCCGCAGATATCCGGAGTTCGGAGCTGTAGTACCCAGTCCGTAGCGGTTGGATGTGAACCACAGGGGAGCATACGTGCCCGTTCCCGCCGTGGCACCTGCCTCTATGCGATATTCCCATTCCGGCGATTGGCCGTGCGCCTGTCCGTAAGCCGTGCAAACCGTCATGCAGAGAATTCCTACATATTTCAGTTTCATTCCTTTATAGTTTGGTTAAGTTTTTACTTCAGAACCGCAGTTCCGTTACACAATTCTCCGCAAAGATGCAAAAGATTTCTTACTTTGCCAAACAATCCCTTTCCTTTCCGGCTCCTCTGCCGTTCACTGGCTTTTTCCTGCCGCCCGTATGCGGCCTGTCAGAGGGTCATTCAGGAAAACAGTTTCCCCAGCAGCCCTTTGCGCTTTTTCCGGTCCTTTTCCCGTCCGGTATCATCCGCCAGACAGTCCGCTACCAGTTCGTTCAGACTGATTCGTTCCTTGACGATCCGGTAAATGATTCCCCAGTCCATCATTCCACCCAGGTTTCTGTCGTCAATGAACAGATCCGCCTTCAGCTTGCGCGAAAAATGATCATGTCCTGCCTTTTCCTCCGGATAGTTCCGGTTCACCGCATAAAATTCCAGTCCCCGGGCCTTGCAGAATTCCACTGCTTCGTCCAGCAGCCTGCCTTCCCGCACACTCCACAGAATCAGCCGGTGTCCTTCCCGCTGGAGCGTTTTCAGTGTCTCAATGGCGAACGGCAGCTCTCTGCCGATTTCCGGATACCGGTGTTCCACGATTGTTCCGTCAAAATCTACTGCAATAATCATAACTGTTTCAGGTTTGAAAGTTCCATGCCGATCAGGGTCGGCTCCGTTTTCAGGTTCTTGTCCGTCGGTCCGGTTTCTTCCGTCTCTTCCGTCTCATTCATCTCGTCAAGCGGATAATACTGCTGCCGGTACTCCGCCGGTGTACAGTGATACTGCCGCTGAAAAGCCCGGTAAAAAGTACAGCGCGATTCGATGCCGCACATCCGTGCGATCTCGTCCACCGGATAATTCATGTACTCCAGCAACAGGGAAGCTGCGTATTTCATCCGCATCCCTTCGATCAGCTTCTTGAGCGTCTTCTCCTTGGAGTATTTCCTTACGGCCATGCAAAGATACTTTTCGTTAGAATCCAGAATTTCCGACAGGCTTACACGGTTCAGCCCTTCCCGGGTGAAATTGTGGTTTTTCTGCAGGAATTCCAGCAGTTTCCGGTACGTATATTGCAGCAGAGCCGGACTTACCTTCAATTCTTTTTTTTCTTCCATAGTCAATACAGTTCTCGTTTTTATACAACCGGAGCCGGTCTGCCGGCTGGGCTGACCGGCTCCGGTATTTATTCAGGAAACTTCATCGGCTTATTCGCTCATGAAAATGATCATGGCAGCCGCCTGAGTCTTGTTCACATATCCCAGTTCCTCAGCAGAAGCCGTCAGGATACGTTTCCGGTCGATGCCGTACTTTTCAGTCAGCACTTTGGTGATCGCATCCACACGTTTCTGTTTCAGTTCCTTTTCTAAAGCTACATCTGCCTGAGAGTCGGCAAACGGCACTACACTGATGCTGTTCGGATGATCCTGCATCCATACGCCGATGTCATCCAGCTTCGCAGCTTCCTGTTCGTTCAGGTAGTCGCCCATGGTGTCAAACTGAATGTTGACAGCCGGCATTTCACGCATCGGTTCCAGTACCACCTTCTTTCTGGCATCCACCACCTTCGATTTTTCCAGTTCGTCCTGCAGACCTTCGATCTGAGCTCTCATGTCGTTGATCTGCTGGTTCATCCGGTCAATTTCTGCACTGTTCACCGGTTTGGCAGCCACCTCTTTGGACTTACCTTTGCTGATGTTGTCAAACAGGTTGTTGAACGAGTAGGTGATTCCTGCGCTCAGATAAGCCGAAACAGTCAGCTTGTCCTTGTCGTTCACGTCATAATATTTCGGCTGCAGGGTGATTCCCGGTTCCACGTACACGCTCCATTTCGGAGTGATGTTGTACACGGCCTGGATACCCAGATTTCCGGTCAGGATATTCATGTATGAATATTTCTGCAGGATATCGCCGAATTTATGGTGATAGAATCCCATGCCCAGCACGGCATTCAGGTTAAACGGTCTGTATTTCTTGCCTCCATACAGATGAGTCATGTAGGTCAGATGACCACCGAACACCTGTCCCCGGCTGTCCGTCAGCAGGTGAGTGTTTCCGGCCACACCTTCCAGTTTCAGTCCTACCCACGGATTGATCCAGAGACCGGCACCGATTTTTCCGGTAGCAGTGACATATCCGTCCGTGTTCATGAAAGCCTCCGTGTTTACGCCACCGGTCACGAACCAGTTGTATTTGTGGAATGTTTCCGTTTCTTGCGCGTTGGCACCCACGGTGATCAGGGCAGCACAAGCTGCCAGTATCAAACTTTTCTTCATCATTTTCAGTCAATCATTAAAGTTAGTTACATGGGGATTACGTTCAGGGAAACCACCTGGCGTGCAGGGCTCAGATTACCCTTCACGGTGATGTTTGTAAAGAACAGCTTGTCCCCTTTGACTACGTTTCCGATCATTTTCTTCATTTCTGCGGTCAGTTTTCCGCTGTTGGCATGTTCCGTCATGACGGTCTTGTTTCCGTTCTTGATGACGATCATGTCAAATCCGCTGATATGCTCCTTCGTGTCGATACCGGCTTCCATTTTCAGCTTGATTTCGCTGATGGTAGCCAGTTCTCTGCCGTTCAGAGGCACATTGCTTCTGTACTCTCTCACTTTACCCTTCTCGGTTGTATACGTCAGGTAAGGAGCAGGAGCGGGCAGCTGCATCACCTTGTATGAAGTTCTGGCCAGCACCTTGCCGTTCTGCCGGATGGTGAGCGTTGTTTCCGGATGCTTTCCGTCGGGGACAGCCACATAGTGGTTACCCGCCTTCTTCACGCGTCCGCCGGTCATGTCCACCTTTACGTCTCCGGCCTGGCTGGAAGCCACGGTGATGTTGATCACGTTCTCATAGTTGGCAAAGAGCGGAGCCTTGTTTTCAGCGAAAACCATGGCCTTGATCTGTCCGTTGTCTTCTTTCACCACCCTGGCAGCAGCTTCAGCCTGTCGGTTCCTGTTGTTCTGCTCCAGCTGGTTCACCAGCGCCTTGATCAGGTTGTTGTCAATGTCCATTGTCGGAGTCTGCACGGTCTGCAGGCTGTCGTTTCCAGTCTGTCCCATGCCCTTGAGTGTTTCGTTGACAGCCAGCCATGCATCCTTTTCCACCTTGTTCAGCATCATGAATGCCCCGATGGTCGGCAGGTTGTCGAAGTGCTCCTTCTCCCAGTTGTTTCCCTCTTTCAGGGGTTGGGTAGCGAGAAGATTCTCCACATAGCCTTTCACGTTCGGGTCCTGAGTCAGTTTCAGACAGGATTCCTTCAGCTGTTCGATTTTGTTTTTCAGCAAGGTTGCCTTTTCCATGTTGTTGCCCAGCATCACGGTTTCCACGGCATTCAGGTCATCATCGGCATCCATGCCCTTTTCGGTCAGGCTGTTCCGTTTGGTCTCTTCCTTGATTGCCTTTTTCAGATCGTCAATCAGTCCGGCCATTTCGTTCGCCTGTCCTTCCAGCAGTTGTGCCTGTTCCGCCATTCCCCGGTCAGCTGCGGCCTTGCTCAGTACGCTGTTGTACGTTTTCAGTCCTTCCACATTCCGTTGCATGTCTTTGCTGGCCGTATGGAAACCGTCCAGGACATCACTTGAAATGTTGATAGCCAGCATGGCGATCAGGATGATGTACAGCAGGTTGATCATTTTTTGCCTTGGAGGCAATTTATAATTAGCCATAGTCTGTCATTAGTTCATTGCGTCCAACATCTTTTTGTACTTCTCGTTCAGTGCGGCGATTTCGTCAGCCAGCTTGCGGGTAGATTCCTGCATGCTGTCGGCCGATGCACCGTTCTTCAGCTGTTTGATTTGAGCTTCGTACAGATCGTTGAGCTTGTTGATATAGAGTTCGTTCAGCGTGTCTACATTCTTGTTCAGTTGGTCGATAGCCCGTCTGCAGGCAGCACTTCTGGCAGTTGTTTTTCCGACGTTGCTGTTTCCCAGTTTCGGATCCGTAACAGCGTTCTTGTCGTTCAGCACCGGATATACCCGGTCCCATTTGTACTCGCGGCTCGGTTCGTCGAAAGCAGAGATAAAGAAGATAAACACTTCGGTACACAGACCGATCATCAGAAAGACATTGTCATACGGTGCGTGCATGATTTTCATCACGGCGCCCAGAATTACCAGACAAGCTCCCCAGCAGTAGCATACATTATAAAAGTTCTTTCCGGTTCTGCTGGATAAAAAAGATTTCAGTGACATATTTTTTATAATTAAATTAGGTCAATTCAGTTCATAAGGGGAGGGCGTCCTTCTTGCCGGACCGCCCCTCCCGCTTTTTCATCAATCCGTTATTTCCGGTTCTTACAGCGAAGCAGTGCTTGTACCGCCTGAGTGCTGGTTGGCAGTTTCGTTGCGGTAGCTGAATACAGAACCGGTATACTTCTTCAGTTTCACGGTCTTGCTGCCGTTGTTCATCTTGAAGGTATAGTCCACGTTGCTGTATGCACTCTTCACGCTCCAGTACATGATGCTGTTGCCGCTCACGTTGGTCTTGGTAGAGTAGCTCACTTTATATACGCCGGAAGCACCTTCTGTTGCTGCAACGGCATTGTTGATCAGTGAGGCCAGTCCCTTGTCGCTTCCCATTACGCTTTCCGGAGTAGTGGTGTAGCTCCATCCCATCGGAGCTTCGTAGCTGATCTGGATGTCAGTCAGTGCAGCGAAGTTACCGCTGTTGTCCACCTTGCCTTCAGCACCTTCAACCACTTCCGTACCTGAACCGCTTTCCTGTCTGGTCGGAGTGACACGGAATGAGTAGTCACCGCTCAGTGTACCGTCTGCCAGTTTGAACTGGTAGCTCTTCGTATTTGCATCATAAGTAGCTTTACCCAGCTTTTCAAAGCCCTGGGCATCTGCTCTTGATCCGGCAGCTTTCTTGTAAACCACTACATCTTCAAAGTTGGTATTGCTGGTAGTCGGGTTGCTGACAGCAATGATTGCATTCTTTCCGTCTACATCCTTGCTGGTTTCCACATACACGTTCATGATGGAAGTACCGTCCTTGATCTGGCTTACGGTAGCAGCAGCCTGTTCCGGCACATACGGAGTAACGGTCACTTCAGTCTTGTCTTCCGTGATGGCATCGTGCGGCACTTCCACACCTGCTTCCTGGATATCCTCGATACCGTCAACGACAGCACCGTCTGTTACTACGGTTGCATCGTTGTTCTTGTTCAGCGCTACGGCAGCCGACTTCTTGGTCAGGTTCAGGCTGATGGCATAGCTGTCACGGTTGCTGGCACCCGAAGGAACCGTTACGCTGGATTCAGCGCTCAGGTATCCGTCCTTCTGTACGGTGATGGCATAAGCCTTCTTGTCGCTTACAGCCACTCTGAACTGTCCGGTTGCATCCGTTGTTACGGCTTCAGCACCTTCCACAGTGACGCTGGCACCTGCCAGTCCCTGGTTGTTTTCCATTACCTGGCCCACGATGTAGTATTCCACCACATCCTTGATCGGGTCTTCGACCTCCTCAGGAGCCTTTTCGTTGTCACTCACAGAACAAGAACTCAATCCGGCTCCGGTTGCCATCAGCAACAGAGCCATTGCATAGATTTCTCTCTTTTTCATTTTTGTTTGTAAAAAAATTAATGATTAGTTGTTTGTATGTTTGATTAAAAAATCCTTGATAAAGTCCGGCTGGTAGAATCCCTTGCTGCGGTTTTCCCCGGGCTGTGTCTGGTAGTCCCTTCCCAGGTTCCGGTTGATGTATTCTCCCCAGGCCACCATGCTGTAGGTGTATGAGAAATAATCCGCCGGTTTCACCCGCATGCCCTTCCAGCGCTTGTATTTGCGGCCGGGCAGGGGAATGGCAAAGCTGAATCCCCCGTTCACCATGCCGCCCGTATAGATTCCGTACAGGCCCACGGTATATTCCCCGAAGTGGCGTGTCAGATCCCCCTTCACCCCGTAGTCACCATATACGAAGCGGTTCCCCTCCACGGTCACCTCCGTGTTCCATACCGGGATATACGCCCGTGCATACACCCCCGCATTCACTTTCGGCCGGTTGGTCACCGTCCATCCCTGGTTGTCGATGAGTGAGTAGACCGTCAGTCCCAGCCGTCCACCCAGTTCCCACCGTCCGTCCCGGTTTCTCCACGAAGCCTTCACCTGGCCCCCCATGCGGTGGTTGGTCAGCAGTCCCGCTTCTATGGTCGTTCTCCAGTTCCGTTTCCAGTAGAAGCCCTGTTTCAGAGCCACCACTCCCGGACGGATCTGCTTCAGTTCCCCCTGCTGGTTGCCCACGATGGGGAAGATCACCTGTGCCGTCAGTTCCGCCCCTTTCCAGAGCGGCATTTCCAGTGCCGGAGCCAGCGAGATGCTGTACCGGTACAGCTTGTCGAAACTGGTATTCTCCAGGAACACCTGCGGATACACGCACAGATCCGGTTTCCAGCTGCTGCGGTTCCGTGTTTCCGTTCCCTTCAGCGCCTTCAGCGCCTCGTCCGTTTCCGTATCCAGCGTCATGGCCCCGAACACCTCGTTCAGTCCGCAGTTTCCGGCGCGGTAACTCTCCGCCACCTCTCCGGGCAGACCGATCCGCAGCACCGGGATCCCGTTCTCGTCCGTCACCACCAGAACCGTTTCCTGTCCGGCCGTTTCGCAGGCCAGTGCCGCTTCCACTGCCTTTCCCACGCCCTCATAGCTGCTCCGGTAGAGCCGGTCTTCGAACGAAGCCACCCAGCCCTGTTCCGTACGCACCGCCTTCACATTCTCCATGCCCGCCGCTTCCAGCTTCTCCGCCAGTTGCGCCCGCATGTTTCCTGCCAGTCCCGTCAGGGCTGCCAGCAGGATGAACCGTCTAATGCCACAGTGTACACTCATATCTCACTCCTCCTGCTATGCAGTCAAAACCTTCCGTAAATGCATTCAGCGACAGGTGCTTCCACAGCTTTGCCGAAAGTCCCAGATTCACCTGGTGCGTATCATATTCCGCCATGACCGACAGATTCCGGCACCACACCGGGCTGAACGACACACTGCCGAACACCCCGTCCTGCAGGACGTTCCGGTCGCCCGTCCATCCCAGGTATCCCACTGTCAGCATCAGCACGTTGCCTTTCAGATCCAGATGCTTGGTTGCCACTCCGTAGATTCCCCGGTAGTAATTATTTCCCAGATTCCTGTACGGGTCGTGCGCCCCGATGGCCAGGGCAGGGCGGTATTTCCCTTCCTTCAGCACCTGCACCTTCAGCGAGAACGAGCGGTCCTGCTGGTTGAACTTCGGCTTGCTGGTCATGTACGTTGTTTTCAGCAGCGTTTCGCGGTAAGCCAGTTCCAGAAAGGAAAACAGGGTGAAGTCCACGAAGTAGTTTCCCGTATTATAACCGAAGGGATTTCCCTTCTCCGGCATGAAGTTTCCTCCGATCATGAATGTTCCCGTTTCGTTCATTTCCGCTGTCGGAGCCATCAGTCCCCCCGTCATGCCCAGGTTGAACTGTGCCTTTGCTTCCGTAGCGAATCCCGGCCCGCAAAGGAGAGTGGCCAGGATTCCCGCCCGCAAGAGGCAGCCTTTTCTCAATTTCTTAATATGCATTCTTTTCTCCATGTACGGCGTTCGCCACAGTTTTGTAGATGATGTACAGGTCCAGCCAGAAACTCCAGTGCTCGATGTACCAGATATCCCCGCGGATACGTCCCTCCATGTCCTTCAGCTCCTTCGTCTCCCCACGGTAGCCCGTCACCTGGCTCCAGCCCGTGATACCCGGCTTCACAAAGTGACGCACCATATACTTGTTGATCAGCTTCGAATACTCCTCCGTATGCTTCAGCATGTGCGGACGCGGTCCCACCACACTCATGTCACCCTTCAGCACGTTGATGAACTGCGGCAGCTCGTCGATGCTCGTCTTGCGCATGATGTTTCCCCACTTCGTCTTCCGCGGGTCATCCTTCGTTGCCTGCACCTTGTCCGCATCCGCATTCACTTTCATGCTCCGGAACTTGTAGCAGTAGAACTCCTTGTCGTTCAGTCCGTTCCGTTTCTGTCTGAAGAAGATCGGGCCCGGCATGGTCATCTTCGTGATGATGGTCACAATGATCAGGATCGGGATAAACAGCGTGCAGAGGAAACACAGCGAGAATACGATGTCAAATGTCCGTTTCACGAACTTGTTTCCCAGCTGGCTCAGCGGATCCGGCCGCAGGCTCAGGAAGGGCACACTGCCCAGCATGTTGAAGTACATCCGGTTCTGCAGGTAGTTATGCACGTTCGGCACACTGTAGAATCTCACCAGATGGTTCTCGCAGAAGTTGATGATCGGAATGATCACGTCCCGGTCCTTCGAAGGCAGACAGCAGAACAGGAAGTGTACCCTCGGATGCTGTCCCAGATAGGCCGTCACGTCTTCCGGCCGTCCCAGGTACGGACATTCCTTCGGATAGCGGTTGCTGGGTTCGTGGTCAAAATAACCGATTACCCGGAATCCCGCATACGAAGCTTCCGTCAGTTCCCGGTACAGCTCCACATTGTTCTCATAACTTCCCACCAGCACCACGAAGCGCAGGTTTCCACCCCGTGAGCGGTAACTTTTCACCAGGTAGCGCAGCGTCAGCCGGAATACCGCCAGACAGACAAGCAGGGTTGCCAGATAGCCCGCAAACAGCTTCGACCAGGCATCCGTATAGTGTCCTACGGTGAGGATGCATCCCGCCAGGATGGCGAAGACAAACACATTCTGTACCACGTGGCCCACAATCCGGTAAGCATACACTTTGCGGTTGTAGAGCGAAACCCCCGTATTGATCGCCGTTATGAAATAACACAGCATCAGCGTCAGCATGATCTGTGTTTGCGGTACTCCCATTGTCTTTTCCCAGCTGCTTCCCTGCGCCCAGCTGTAAAACAGTCCGAACAGCCCGCCGCAGATCAGAGTCTCCGTGATGATGACCATTGTGTTCACCATCCGCTTGTAGGTCAGTAGCTTATTTCCCATAGAATTATTGGTTAGAAGTTATGAAAAGGATTGATATGCTCTTTTTAGAATTTCTCTTTTGCGATGTTGATCAGGAACAGCATGTTTCCGATGATGTACCGTCTCCACATCCGTCGCGGTTCCCTGATCAGCCGGTACAGCCATTCCAGACTGTGCTCCTGCCACCATTTCGGGGCGCGCTCCACGGTTCCCGCAAAGAAGTCGAATACTGCTCCGATGGCACCGCAGTGGCAGTGGATGTCCAGTTCCTTCCAGTGCGTGTAGACCCATTTCTCCTGTTTCGGCGCCGTCATGCCGATCCAGAGCAGATCCGGATTAGCCTTGTTGATCGCTTCGATGATCTGCCGGTTCTCCTCGTCGCTGAATTCCGGCTTGTAGGGTGGGGAATACGTCTCTACCGTGATGTTCGGATACACCTCCGCAGCTTTGGCTTTGACCAGCCCCAGCACCCGTTCACTGCTTCCCATGAAGAAACATTTGCCTCCCCGCCGGTTCAGCTGTTCCATTTCATGTTCAAACAGATCCCATCCTGCAATCCGTTCCTTTGGTTGCGATTTGGCCTTCAGCCACCGGCAGGCCATTACGATGCTGGCCCCGTCCGGCACCAGGGCATCCCCCTTCTGGAGAGCCTCTGCAAAGAGCGGATCCTTCTGTGCCGTGTTATATGAATGTGCATTAATGGTGTTGATCAGCACCTTGCCTTCAGGCAATAATGATAACTCCCTTCTGCTTTCCAGAAGGGATAAATCCTTTATTCTTAGCATGTATGGTTGTTTTATAATTTTTGAATCGATATTGCTTTGTCAATTACATGAGTGATAGCCTGTAACTTATTTTTCGATGAGTTAGGATCATTACTTATGTCAGATACAGCTTTTTCTAATTCCGGGATGAGTAAACTTGTTTGTTGTTGTATTTCATTTAATAATTTGATTACATTTCGCATATCAGAAATTAAGGATTGCTGTACTCTGTAGCTATAAGGAGAGAGAGCAGTTAAAGCTTCTAAATTTGTTATATAAGTTTGAAGAATTTGTCTGATTAAAAAGAAATTGCTTTCTCTTACTTCACGGCAACTATTTGTGGTTTCCTCATGAAACTCTGATAAAAACTGTTTTATGTGATCGCTTAGAGTATTATTTAAAGTTTTGTCAGGGTGATATAATACTTTTATACAGTTATTCTCCAGATCTGTTAGTTGTTCTTTTACCATGATCCTTATATCATATGTCCCTTTCCTATAATGGTCGGTAAACTGATATACGTTCTTAAAGGCTTCCGGTATAAAGTCTAAACTATTGTAGAAATTATTAAATATGGAGATCCAATTAGAATTTATTGGCTTGATATATAATTCAAAACCTCTAAAAATCAGTTCTCTTGGTATTCTTTTAGGACGATAAAATTGTTGTAAAGATGTTCGTTGTAAATTAGCTGTTTGCAGTGGATGTTGTTTAATATCTTTTATAAAAAGATTTATATAATCTATATTTGTGTCAATAGATTTTATAATATTTTTTAAATCGATGTTTAAGATTTGTAGATAGTATAAACAATCATTTTCCTCTTTTTCTTTTTCTTTTTGTAGAACCTTTAGAAATTGTTGTCTTTGCAATTTATTGGCTTCTATTTGCAGCAGAAAAGCGAGAAATGTTGTTATAACACCGGAAATAGCAATGAATGGATTCATCAATCCTCCAATTGTATCGCCAATTTGTCCTGTTTCAGAAAATGAAGAACATTTCCTTGATAGAATATGTGGTGCAATGAAACTGAAAAATAGGAATACAAAAGCTAATATAATTAGAATAGTAGATATTGTTGAAACTGTATGAACCCTTTTGGATGATTTCATTTTTTATTTGCTTAATAGGGGATATCCTTTAAATTGCTTATTTATTCCGATTTATATCTTGATCTATATATAAAGCCATGTCGCTATTATAATCAGCTATTATTGATTTGGCTTGAACCTTTTCAAAATCTGATAACATTGCATAGGCTTCACGAATACCTTCTTCCAGCTTATATGCATCTTGACTTTTATTTTGTTCTTGACAGATTTGAGCTATCTGTATTTTATATTTTATTACTTCTAGGAAGTTATGTTCCGATTGTGCGTTTTGTACTTTCAGTGAAAGCTGATATTTTTTTTGTTCTATGAGAGGAATAGTGTCACCATAATATTCTTCATAGGGCTGTAATGAATCAATCTGATAATTTATTTCCCGTATTAAATCATCATAATCACTATCAGAACCGGATATTGCTAATAAAAGATCTTCAATTTTTTCATTAAATAAGTTATCGTCTGACATATCGATAAATACCAAGGGCTTGAGGAAATTAGGAATACAATCATCTTTGTCTCTTTTTATGGGAATGAATTTTCTTGTATGCTGATTTTCCTTGATTAAATTTGCAATTAATTTAGCCTCATATCCGGCACCAGCGAATCGCTTATCGGCTTTTTCTTTGTAGCCTTGTGTCATTATGATCAATACCTTATCAGAATGGATGATGACATTTTCCATAAATTCATTTATGTCTTCACCTCCATGAAGATTAAAAATATCGACAAGAACCTTAAAACCTTCGTTCTTTAATGTTTGAGCTAGTTTACTAACCCATCTTTTATGATCAAGATTATCTTGTGAATATGAAATGGAAACAAATAAATTTTTTGAGCTACTCATAATGCTTATTTAGATTTTAGTCCCTTCTAAAAATATCCCGCGTGTACACCTTGTCCTTCACACTGTCCAGACAGTTGTCATAACGGTTGGCAATGATGGCCTGACTCTGCTGCTTGAATGCTTCCAGATCGTTCACCACCTTCGAGCCGAAGAACGTACTTCCGTCTTCCAGCGTCGGTTCGTAGATGATCACCTGTGCCCCTTTCGCCTTGATCCGCTTCATCACGCCCTGGATGGAACTCTGGCGGAAATTGTCGCTGTTCGACTTCATGGTCAGGCGGTACACTCCGATGACACACTGCTTTTCCGAAGCCGGATCAAAGTCACCCCGGTTGTAATAATCATAATAGCCAGCCATCTTCAGCACCTGATCCGCAATGAAATCCTTGCGCGTACGGTTGCTTTCCACGATCGCCTGAATCAGATTCTCCGGCACATCCTGATAGTTGGCCAGCAGCTGCTTCGTATCCTTCGGCAGACAGTAACCGCCGTAACCGAATGAAGGATTGTTGTAGTGCGTACCGATACGCGGATCCAGACAGATACCCTGAATGATCGCCTGTGTATCCAGTCCCTTCACTTCCGCATATGTGTCCAGCTCGTTAAAGTAAGAAACGCGCAAAGCCAGGTAGGTATTCGCAAACAGTTTCACCGCTTCCGCTTCTTTCAGGCCCATAAACAACGTATCCACGTCCTGCTTGATTGCTCCTTCCTGAAGCAGCTTGGCAAATTCTCCGGCCTTCTCCTCCAGATGTTCTCCGGCAATGGCACGGATCGCCTCGTTCTCTTCGTCCCGTCCTTCAATCTGTTTGGGATAGCCCACGATGATCCGGCTCGGATACAGGTTGTCATACAGCGCCTTGCTTTCCCGCAGGAACTCCGGCGAGAACAGCAGGTTGAACTTCTTTCCCTGCAGGGCCGGTGTGTCGCGGAACACCTTCGCATACTTCACATACAGGCTGCGGCAGTAACCCACCGGGATGGTACTCTTGATCACCATCACGGCATCCGGATTCACCTCCAGCACCAGGTCGATAACTTCTTCCACATGACTTGTGTCGAAGTAATTCTTCACCGGATCATAGTTGGTCGGTGCAGCGATCACCACAAAATCTGCATTCTTATAGGCTGCCGCTCCGTCCAGTGTAGCCTTCAGGTTCAGATCCTTTTCAGCCAGGTATTTCTCGATGTACTCGTCCTGGATCGGACTGATGCGGTTATTGATTTTCTCTACCTTTTCGGGGATCACGTCCACAGCCGTCACCTGGTGATGCTGGGATAAGAGTGTAGCGATGGACAGACCTACATAGCCTGTGCCGGCTACGGCGATAGTATAGTTTTTCATATCGACAATTTTTTTAAGAAGTTTAATATGCTACAAGATAAGCTCCAATAGATATGGCAATAATACCAACGAGTTTCTTTATACTTATTTTTTCTTTGAATATCACAAAAGCTAAAATTAATGTCCAGATATAAGTTATTGAGGTGAGCGGTAGCATTTTACTATAATCTAAATACTTTAATACCCATATATTTAGTAAAGCACATATAATATATAAACTACCTCCTAAATATAAATATCTTGAGCAGATGCATTCTTTTAAGTTACCATGGGAAGATGCTTTTTTTAGAAAAACGGAAGCTTGGGCTCCTAAATATGTCATGATTATGATAATTAGATATATCCATTTGTTTTCCATGTTTTCAGTCTCCTGTTGCAATTAAATATACACCTAAGATTATGATTATGACCCCTAATAAATTTTGTATGGAAACACTTTCATTCAAGAAATAGTAACCTACAAATAGGCTGATTACATAGTTTAAACTTAATATAGGTTGCAAAACAGATAAACTGCCAAATTTGTAGGCTATTATCATTAAAAGTGCTCCTAAACCATATAACAGGAATCCTCCTCCCAACAGCGTTAAGTTTCCATTAGCTCCTAATTTCCATAGTAGTTGTCCTAAGCAAACCACTATGGATGATATTATCATTAGAAAAATACCATTTTTGTTTTTTTCGAAAGAGGTGGTTTTCATTTATTTAGAAGTATTTCGTACAACTGTTTATGTTTCTTAACCAAAACTTCCAAGATTAGTCCACATGACCAAAGTAGCATTGCTAAAAGAACCATAAATCCTGAAACAATCAATGTCGGGTATCTCGGAACTAATCCTGTATGTAAATACTCAATAAATACGGGGATGAATAGACCTAATGCTATGAGTAATAAGATTGTAGCGATAATAGAAAAGAAAAATAAAGGTTTATAATCTCTGAAAAGTTTGAATATTGTCATTATGACTTTAAAACCATCACTATAGGTATTCAGTTTGGATACACTACCGGCAGGCCTGTCTCTATAGGAAACAGGAACTTCTTGTAGCAGAAAATTTTTGTCTAATGCATGGATAGTCATTTCTGTTTCAATTTCAAAACCTTTCGATAAAACAGGGAAATGCTTAACAAAAGGTTTGCTGAAGGCACGATAGCCAGTCATTATATCTTTCACATTATTATGAAAAATCTTATTGATTAATGAACGGACCAGCACATTGCCGAAATTGTGGAATGGACGTTTGTTTTCTTGAAAATAAGTAGACGATAAACGGTCTCCGATAACCATGTCCACCCCTTTCTGTAATACAAGATCACACATCTCTCTGGCGTTTTCTGCCGGATAAGTATCATCGCCATCTATCATTAGATAGCAATCGGCATCAATCTCTCTGAACATACTACGGATTACATTGCCTTTTCCTTGTCGGTATTCGTATTTAACAATGGCTCCAGCTTTTCTGGCTATTTCATCCGTTCCATCTGTTGAATTATTGTCATATACATAAATGTCGGCTTCTGGCAAAGCTTTCTTATAGTCATTCACTACCTTTGCTATTGTTTTACTTTCATTGTAGCAAGGTATTAAAACAGCAATTTTATTCATAGTTTTATTTTTTATCTGTTTTAAACAATTTCTTTCGGTCTGTTGTATAATAAATAAAGAGTAGTAAACTGAAAAGAGATAATAATCCTGCTCTCCATGTAAACCATCCATGCTGTATGGAATGGTTCCGGAGAACTAAGAACCATATAGGAACAATCAGTGCAATTAATAATAGCCAACTATATTCTTTAAAGATTTGTTTACTTTTTAATATTTTCAAATAGATTCCCAAGCAAAGTAAGATTCCGATGATACCTGCATAAAGTAAAGGAAGTAAGCCTTTAGCCTTGATATTTACCCAGATAAAATTCATAATATTGGGTATGGTCATTTCCATACCTTTATATTGGTTTGAGGTTCTGAGTTCAGCACTTTGCATGGCATCTGCTAAAATGTTGTTTCCTGTCAATAAATATCCCATCATCCATTTAGATGCCCAAAGCAAGCCATATCCCAAAGCCCAGGCTATGCTAATAGCTATCACTATTTTCCATGTGTCTTTAGGGCGTTTTGTCAGCATATGTACAATAAGTGGTAATCCTAAAGTAAGTTGTGGAGTGGTTAAAAAATCCAGATAGCTGGTAATTCCTCCAATGATGAAAAAAGTGCAAAGTGTGTTTGATCTTGATATCGTCAGTGTTGGACATTTTATCAGTAATATCATACTTATAAATGCAATATAAAAACAAGTCGAGAACTGCATTGAGTAAGGTACAATTGGAAAGTTTATGAGTAGTAATGACAGTCCGAATAGGCAAGCTGTGCCTATAGAGATTTCATGTGCTAGTAGCCATATAATCGAAATAATCAGCACTGTAAAAATTATATAGTTTAGTATGCGTATTTGCGGATAAGTGAATATCGTCAGTAACGGGCGTAAAGTAACTTGGTAACCTTGCCAGTATCTACCATAACTGCCTTTGTCCAAATTTTCCGTTTTTCCTAGGGCTACTTTTTCCGTGTCATAAGCTAAATCCATAAAGTTTTTGGATTTATAATCATAATTCATCATTCCTGCTTCTATAGGATGTTTACTATCCGCTGAAATAGCTAGATTTAGCATATAAGAATCTGTAAAGTTATCCATTTGGAATAACTTAAAGTTAAGGAATTTCTTGTATAATCCCTCTTCCTGTAAAGTGTGTGTAGAGGTAACTACGTTTTCTTTGATAGCGGATTGTGGTATAGTGTGTACTCCGATAATTAATCCTGTGAATAGAATAAGTAGAATAAAATAGCTTATGATTATTTTTTTCAAAAGATTCATAACAGCTTAGTTTAATGCTTTGTTATATAATTCAATCATTTGCAAGGTTTTATTGCCCCAAGACAATTCTTTTTGCCTTTTGTTGCATCCTTCGGAAAGTTGTTGAAGGATAGATCTGTTTTGATATAAGTAATTGATTTTCTCTGCAAAATCTATTATTGATTGGTTGGGTGTAGATAGAGAAATTTTAATTCCTACTTTTTCATTTACAGAATCACCTTGTCCACAGGTATCGAAGCAAACTACAGGCAGATTATTCCCGATAGCTTCCAATACCACATGCGGAGTTCCTTCCGCTACACTAGTAAAGAAAAATACATCACTTTCTTGCATGATTTTCTGTACTTCCTCATGTGATACAGTTCCATACCATTTACATTGAGTTTCGATACCTAGATTTTTCGCTAAAGCTTGGTAGGGGAGATTGTTTCCTCCTCCTACAATATGTAATTTGATATAAGGATTCTGTGTTTTTGCAACACTTCGTAGAGCTAAACCTAATTGTTTTCTGAAATCCAGTTTACCTACCCATAGTACATCCAAGTATTCTTTTTTTGATTTGTCAATAATTGGATGTTCCTGAATATAGCAACCGGTTTCATTCAATAGTGGAGATTCAATCTGAAAATATTTTTTGAAAGTATGCTGCGAATTGGATGATGCTGATATTATGAATAAGGCCCGTTCTGTTGCCAATCGTACTCTTTTTGCATGTTGAAGTTGCCATTTGGTAATGGTATTTTTCAGTTGTATAAATAATTTTGTCTTCAAGCTGGCTCCTTCCAGATAAGCCATTGGAAAACTTTCTTTGGCATCTACCGGTCCCCATATAAATGGAATATCAGGAATTTCCCATAAATATCCAGGTTCACGGAAACCAATCATATTTAATTGATGCAGAATATCAATATGAGTTTGTTGGCAAATATCTTTAGCCATCAGATACGTTTTCCATTGCCATTTCTTATAATATTTGTAGAAACGCCAATCTCCCTGGTTCCAACACATCTTCCGTATTTCATCCGAAACAGGATTATAATAAAAGTGCATATTTTTCCCTTGTGGAAGGGTAGGGAGGATTGCTTCGATTGTATCTCGGAACTCTCCCTCCGTAATTATGTGTAGTTCGCAATAGTTTGCGAGATTTACGCACCAATTCCATGCCATTCCTGGTTCACTTCCCATATTGGGAGAACAAGCGTATGCATTAATCAATACTGAAATCATGAATGTAAGATTAATTTTATTTTTTTAAGGATCGTACTTAATGTGTCTTGGTATTTTATTTTCATGTTCGGATTTATATATGTTCTATTATGTCCTTTTATGTTTAACCCTTCGTGAATACTTACGTGTTCACATTTTACTTCGACCCCTCCATAAAGATTATCAATGACATAATAACGAAGGCCTTTTATCGACTCATATTTGTAGATTGCTAATCCTCCAAATGCTGAAAAAACTCGTATAAAGGGCATATTATAGCTTAAATTAGCCCATGAATATCTATTTTTATCAATGACATCTTCAGATTGTGGCATATTTTCTGTACCATCTTCAATCAGGGCATAGGTATCATGATATCTTTTCTTTAAATGTGGAGAACGAGAATAGCAATTAGATGCAATAACATCCCATTCTTGTTGAATACCAAAAGAGGAGATAACTCCCATTATATCGATTTTTGCAACATCTAAATCTACTACTATAATGTAATCCGATTTTATATTATGAGAATCAATATATTCTAGATATTGATTTCTATATTCTGCCATTTTTTGAATTCTTCTTTTGCAGTTGGATTTATTATATCCTGATGGTACCGGGATCTTTTCAAATTTACTTTCATCATAGTTTGCAATATGAATTGATATATTTTTATTGTGTGTACTCCAGTGGTGTAAGATTTCTTTTGTGTTATCAAGACTATTGTTCTCAAATATAATAACTTTATAGTCCTTAAAAAATGACCCTATTTTTTCTATTGTGGGGATATTGTTCTGTAAATTATGTGCACAATTTCTGACAATACTACAAAAAATAACATTCTTACCTTTAATAGCATTTTTGCCTAAGTCATAGAGGTATTTGAAATTTTTCATTTCTTTAGAGTTAAATTTAATTTTTTTTTTGATTATGTTTCCAGCTAAATTGGAAATTTTATTACACCAATAAGCCCCAATTAAAATTAAAATTATTGATATCCCTATTTTATAGGGCCATTTTATATTTATCTGTTCAATAAGATTTATTATGGTAATTTGTATTACATATATATCTAGAGTTAAATTTGATATTATGGAAAGAACATGCTTTAGTTTATTAGAGATTTTTATAGAAGCTATATAGTGAGCACTTTCTATCGAGAAATGTATAAAAACAAAAAGAATTAATGGTTGAATAATAAATTGCCAAAAAATAAGAGGTGAATATATGTTGGCTAATTCTTTATATAAATAGAAAACAACAATAGTTATAAGGCTTTTAACAAGTGAATATTTGTTGTTTGATCCCTTTATATTCTTATTTTTTGTATAAAAACCATATAAAAAGAATAAAAAACAGTAGAACCATATTTTTAGTCCACCTCCATCCATAACAATTTGTGTGTGATCAACAAAAAAATAGTAATAAAACGTATGTATAACTAGAATAAAATTTACACAAAGTATTTTATGTTTAGAAATTATTTTTTTAAATATATAAAATGTAATGTAAAAGATTAGTAGTGCATTGATAAACCAAAAAGAGGTAGGATATATAAAATTATAAATTTTTATGTCCTTAACCAATAAAAGTAATATCGTTCCAATCCATACGCTAGGCATTATTCGACTCCATTTATTAATTAACCATTCTCCTTTATACTGTTCTGTTTTTATGGAGGATAAATAGCCGCTGCAATAAAAAAATAGTGAATTTCCTAGCATACCTCCTATAAATAGTTTATCGATAGGTGTAGGGATAAAAGATTTGAAGTGAAACCATGTAATGAACATCGTTGCAGCCACTTTTAAAATAGTTACATGGTTGTAATATAGTATTGGCATTTTATTTGAAATATTAGTTGTATATAAAATACATAAGTCGACTGTATAACCTTATAAAAATGGTATTATAAGCCATAGCCGATTTGTAAAGAGACATGTTTAATTTGATTTTATAAGGAAAGTTTATATTCTTATTTCCATTAGTATCAAATTCGGTTTTAAATCTACTCCATTTTTTGCAATTAGTTCCTTTACCATCAAATCCATCATTTTTTACTTTACTTATGATAGGAAATAATGAAAGTTTGTCTTGTAAGAATTGAGAGAAACAAAAGCGAATAGCCCAAGAATTACCCCATCCTTCTTTCACAGAACGTAACATTCTGAAACAGTCTGATCCTCCCCACTTATTGAAGGCTTTTCCTAATTTGGAGTAATTATCCCAGTCTCTTAATTTCCAATCTACACTATTCCACCTATCTGCCCATGTTCCCCATCCCCATGAACTACTCCGAGTGCAAAAATAGGCGTCATATTCATATCCTTTAGGTACATTAACTTTATTGGAGTATCCGCAAACTGAAAAAACTTTACTTTCTCTTTCATATAGATCAAGACCTTGATTCATATATGCAAGGAAATTGGTAGCAAAAACTAAATCATCTTCTAAAACAATTGCTTTACCATATTTATTGATTATTTGGGTAACTCCTTGTATAATTGAATTCCCCAATCCTTTGTTCTTCTCACTGAAAGTATAATGAAGGCTTTTAAAACCTTTTATATTTTTTACATATTCTTGAACTAATTTTACTTGTTCTTTTTCTCCTGATTTGTCATTACGGGGTCCATCTACATAAACATATAAATCAGAATCTTTTGCTTCTTCATTTTGGAGCAATGATTGAACTGTGTTCATTAATGCATTTGGACGATTAAAAGCAAAAATAATAATGGGTGCAAACATCTTATTAATTGATTAAATAATATTCTGTATTTATTTTCCCGTTTTTAGATATGATTTTAGCTGGTACTCCTACTGCTACGCTATTGTCAGGAATGTCATTGACAACAACGGCGCCTGCACCAATTATGACATCGTTTCCTACATTTACTTTTCCGATAATTTTAGCTCCTGAACATATTACAACATTATTTCCTATTGTAGGAACACCACCTTTGGGACCTCTTACGCTTCCAATAGTTACTCCTTGAAAAATTGTACAATTATTACCAATAATACAGTTCTTATTAATAACAATACATGAAAAGTGTGAGAAACTTAATCCTCCTTTTATATTTGTACCTAATGGTAACTGTATACCTGTTAAATATTGGTTATGTTTGTAAATCAGTTTTACAAGCATGTATAATAAATTATAGCCTATTCCTGTTTTTCCCTGTAAAAAACTTCCGACTCTAAACCAGAATGTAATTTTGAATGATGCATTGTTAATAAGATATTTAATATAATCCCATTTACTGGTAGTGTTAAATCTTTGTAAATCAGATTTGATTAATGCTTTTGTTTCTTTCCACTTCGAATTATCCATAATTGAGGAATTATACATCTAATATAGATTGTAAAATAGTGAATTATTGCTATCCATAAATTTATATGCCTTTTTTCGAAGTAAAATGTTTCTTTAGGGGGCATTCCGTTGGGGCGATGAAGCATTTCCCAACGCCGTTTTAAAGGGACTTTAGGATTACACCATGTGTCTAATTCTTTATGTTGTTCACATTCCCCTAAATACTTCCCTACCTGAAACATTTTAATACCAACTTTGCCAGCCCGAAGTCCATAGTCAAAATCTCCTTTACTATGTGTAAAATGATAATCAAGATTCCCGATTTTATCATATACATAATGTGGGATTAATACAATGTTTCCATTAAAATGATGTATTGAAACTAATTCTCCGTTTGGTTTTGGGATTTCTCCATTTTCTAACCTTCCACCATATGTAGTGGTCTGATGATCAATAGATTGTGTGGCTCCAACAATTATTGCTTCATTCCCTTTTTCTTTTGCTGCTTGTAGAAGAGAAGTTAACATATTGGAATAAACAAATGTATCATCATTTAACCATAAATAAAAATCATAATGATTTTTGGCGGCTTCTTCCCATGCTGTATGCATCCCCCTATTCCAAAATAAATTTCCATTTCCATTAATTATATGTACTTTAGGGTAGAGTTGCATTATTGATTCTGTTGTTCCATCTGTACAAGCGTCATTTGTTAGATAAATTTCTATTAAATAATTATTTAATGAATCTTGATTATATAATCGTTTTAGACATTCTAAAGTTTTGTCTTTACGATTATGAACAGTGAGTAAAATTGCAATACTTTGCATATTATATATTACGAATAAATTTAGCAGGATTCCCAGCCCATATTTGATTGTCTGGAATAGATTTTGTTACTACGGAGCCTGCTCCAATAATTGAATTTTTTCCAATAGTTACACCTTTTAGTATAATGGAGTGTGCACCGATGAAGGCATTTTCTTTTATAATTACAGGCATTTCATTACAGCATTTGATATCTTGTTTACTTTTACGAATATCTGGATTTAAAGAATGGAAATCTGTATCATATATAGAAACACCTCCACCAATTTTTACATAATCATGTATCGTTATAGATTTATGGCAAATTAATGCTGTTTGTGAAATTCCAACATTCTCCCCTATAACTAGCTTTGCTTTCCGATCTACAAATAAAGTACATCTCCGATAACTGCCTATCGGATTTCCTTTTATTCCGTTATGCATGGAAAAATTTTTTCCAATAATGCATTCTCCTTTATTAGCAACCATGACATAAGGAACTCCCGTTGTTTTGAAAGAACTAAATTTTATATTGTTTCCAAGAAAGTGATACTTTGTTATTTGCTTACTTAAGAATGTATAAATGAAATTTAGTAGATAGAGGGTAGCTTTATATAGTAAATTAAATTTCATATAAGATTGATTTATAAATATTTAATTGTGTATTCAATACTAGTTGAGGTGCATTCTCTTGTAATCTTCTTTTTCTTGCATTTTGAGATATTTGTTCAGCAAGTGCTTGATCTTTTATTAATCTAGAGATATGAGATGCAGCATTTCTATAGTCCAAAGAATTGTAAAAGAGGGTTTCTTTTTCATGTGTTGCTAATTCAGGCATTGCTCCTGTATAAGATGTTACAGTTGGTACTCCAATAATCATTGCTTCAGCAAATGCTAAACAATATGTTTCAATGAAGGATGGAATAACACAAACACTACAGGATTGTAATTCTTTTATGATGTTAGACTCATCTATGCTGCCAAGAAGAACTATATTTGATTGTAAATTGAGTTTTTTAATAAGTTTTTTTAGAAAAATAGAATATCCATCTTGTAATTTATCACCGACCATTATTTTCCCTGCTAGGTGTAATTGAATTTCAGGGTATTCTTTTTTTAATAAAGCTAAGCTCTTTAGTAATACATGTATTCCTTTATATGAAACAGCTGCAGCGCAAGAAGAAAATATTATAGGTGAAGTAGTATTCTTATAACTCCAAGGCTGAGCTGTATAAAAATTGTCGCGAAGCAAAATACGTGTTGGATAATAATGAGCTATAGGATTTACTTGTTGGAGTAGATTCCTAACCCATTGTGATTGAATTGATATGTGCTCAAATTTTTTTATATAACGTAATTCTACTTGTCCCCTTTTAAAAAAAATCTGTTGCTTAGTAAATAAGTTTCTCCAAGGCATTAAGATTTCTTTTATATGGATAGTATTAAGAATTTCATTTATTGTAAGTCCTCCCAAATAAAAGTCTGTATAGGCATATAGTAACCCTTGTATGTCGATTAAGGTTTTTGTTTTAATAAATCCTTTAGCATATATTGAAGCCCAAAAAATTTCAGTCCCCCATATATGAACTAAATCTGGCTTTTCAGATTCTATGATATTTTGGACTTCTTTGCATCTTTTATAAGTTGCAGTTTGTCCGTATTGCTTTTGTTTTGATTGTGGTAAAATCCATTGTTTGATACCTTTATACTCAGTATATGTTATTTTCGATACATTCCCAACGGATATGTTGAGTATCAATATTTTATTTGATTGCTGTAATTTTTCAGCTAGAGGTTGTAGCCAACTTCCTCCTTTTATTGCTTGATCCGAAAATGCTAAATTACATAACCAAAGAACTTTCTTCATATTTGCTAAAATTTAGAACACCATAATCTTAATTTATTTTCTTCTGCCTCTCTTATTGCTTTAGATAAACAAATTCCCATAAAAACATAGAGAAGGATATTACTGATCCACCAGCTTGAGGGTTCATCAAAAAAGGAAGTAGCCCATCTGAATATTATAAAGACTCCTATTAGTTTAAGCATAAAATTCCGTGATCTAAAAATCGCATAATAAGATGATAACCAAAAAATCATAGAATAGAGTAATGCTCCAATAATTCCACCACATAAAAAGGAATCTAGTAGCCCTGATTCGCTTCCATATCTTCCTTTTTGATCAAGTTCTTTTATACCGGTTTGCTCATTACCTTCATTTATAATATAAGAGCCGATAGCCGAATTTCCTATCAATGTATTCCCTTTTGAGGATACAGATTGGTAAATATGTCGGTATAAAAAGCTTCTTGTATCTATTGTTAAACTTTCTCCACTTTCTTTTGTCGTAATATTCTTGGAATAATATGAGTTTATGTCAAAAATATTAAAACTTCCACTAATACCTAAATATAAGAATAAGAGTGGGGCAATTAAGAATGTAAAAAAGAATGTTTTGATTATTTTTATAGTTGTTTTATGGAAATAAATATTTAGATAATATAATCCTGCAATTGCAGCTGCAAAAATTATTCGGATAACATATCCTCTTGAACTCATAAAAGTTGCAATTGAGTAAATTATAATAATGCAAATCTTTATTTTATTTTTTCTACTTAAGTAAGGTAAAAGAACAACTAAAAAAAAGAATATATGGAAAATAGGAGTTGTAAAAATGAAAAAAGAAAATACAATAGGAATCCACCAAATCTTTAAAGCAAATCTAGATATTTTCTGAATGATTTGCAATTTATAGGGGTAAAATATCAATAAAGGTAGTATTAACCAAACAAATCTGTTTAATAATATTTTCCCATCCCAATAATCATTAAGATTAATAATGCCTCTGAATATAGTTATAAAGGAATATATTAAATTTAATAGGATTAATTGTTTACTATTGATGCCATTGGTTTTATAGCATTTAAAAGTAATATAGATTATTGCAAGAAGATTCAAATAATATAATATGGTAGATTGTATTATTCCAAATGTCAATATTTGCAGTCCTATTAATGAATAATAAAAATATTTTATATGGCGCATCGTTTTACACTTTAAAAGGACAGACAGATAGTAGTTTATTTAAATCAATTTGTGGACCTACCCATTTATTTTTAATATATTCAATTAGCTCTTGCTGGTATCTTAAATCATCATATAGAGCAATTCTTTCATTAGTCTTATTTACTGATAGAAAGTAGTCTTGAAATTTAAATTCATTATCCTTACTTTTATTATTTGAAAAGCTAGTCCATATATTCGGTACTTTGTATGCATCTGCAATAATAATTCCATGTAAAGAACTACTTATTATACATTGACATGAGCATATTTGATCTATAAAATCAGTCCATTTAGAATACTGTGAGATATTAATAAATAATATCTCTTTTTCTGATACGGATAATGGTTTAGGTATTTCTCTTTTTTTTAATTCAGAATAATGGCAAATAATTCCTAATTGATATTTCCTTATTGATGTCTTTGGTTGGTAAAATAAAGGAAAGAGTAAAGCTGGATCTCCATATATTTCAGGGCATTGAATATCATTATCTAGTAGACATTGCCTTGTTAAGGGACCTCTTACTGCTAATACTTTACGAGGTTTATTTATATTAATACTATAGTATAATAAACCTGCCCCCCAAATTATAGATTTACTATTCGAATACCATTGTATAATGCTACCTATGCATAAATAATTTGTCGAGTGAATAAATGAAAATTTGTATGGAATAACTTTTTTATGCGAAAGAATTTCTGATAATACAATACTGACATCATCCCCCCAGTTATAACTTTTTCCTTTATGTAAAGGTGGAACAGCTACCCCTAAATATATATGTTTTTGAAAATAATAAGGCAGATACTGAAATCCTGATATTATATTTAAAAATCGATCTGTTATTTTCATAATTTTACCAATAACATCCATTTTCTACTGATTGACTATTTCGTGGCTTATTGTTTATTCCAGGGCGTACCCAATGCTCATTTACTAATGATGGATAATCCAATTGAGGGCATATAGCTTTAGCTTTTATTGCATATTGAGGATTTTCCCATCGTTTCCCAATTATTCCAAATAATAATTGTAATGATCCTCCGATATGAAAAGCTTTCTTACCAATTGATTTTATATGAGAGGCTAGTGGTAATCCATAGGCTCCACATCCTAGTAAGCAAATATCGAAATCACACTGATCAATTTGTTTTTTCATTGAATCAAGGGCCTTAAACCAAGTAGAATAAAGTGAACAATCACCACCTAGGCTTTGAATGGCTTTTATTGTTTTTAAGTGGAATTCAGGAAGAATATCATTATTCTTGAATAGTAAAGTCCTTTTGTTGTAATATTGTTCTTTTATAAGCTCAGCAAAGGGATGTATAACTAAGACTTTTTTCCCTTTTAATGCCAATGTCCAAGGTGATTTAGCCCAAAATGGATCTAAAAAGATTAACCATACTTTTACAGAGTTCTTTACGTAATCATTTACATAATATTCATTAGGTAACCAGCTGCCCAATACATCTATTTGAGTTGCACAATTTAAAGTTAATTGACAAAACTCTTCAACAGCCTTTATATCTTTGGGAAAGAACCCACTCCATTCTACCAGTTGATTTATATTAGATGAATTCCACCACCAATCTAAAGCTTCACCTTTTATATAATTTAGTATGGGTTGCTTTCCTTTTTTTATACCTAAATAATTAACGATGTTTAGTAGTTCAGTACTTCCAAACCTCGATATCATGCAAGGAGAGTCATTTATCAGATAGTTATATATAATTTCAGAAATTATGTCAGGATCTTCTTCTCGGATAAGAGCAGGTAATTGAAAACCTCCTACAGATTTAGCATATAATTTTTTTAATAATTTAAGTAGAATAATAGAAGTCATAAGTCAGAAAACGCTTGTTTCAGAGATGATATATCAAAATTTCCATTATTGTCACAAAGTATCCATTTTTTATTATTGGGGTATCCATGCCAAAAGTTTTTTGGGCATATTTTTATGCCGTTATTGAGCAATGCTGGCTTATAAGAAAATGAACTTTTGCTTGTTATTAATAAATCTGCATATACCAAATGCAAGAAAGAATCTTGTGCATTCATATTAAAGCACCAATGAAGATTAGAATATTGGGCAAATTCGGGATAATCTTCTGGCTTTCCTTGTGAGAAAAAATAAATGTGAATATGTTTTTTTATTTGAAGATTTGCAAGGACTTGCTTTAATACTTTCTCAAAATAGTCATTACTTAAATATCGCATTACTAAATTGGGATTATTGGGGTCGTTCATTATATCCCCTCTTCGAACATGAATAGCAATGTTAAAATTAGTAGGTGAATAAATCAAATGATCTTTTTTTCTAGCGGGTGCATTGTAAAATTTTTGTTTTAATTCATCTATAACTCCGTATTGTAGTCTGTAAAATTGATCTTGTTCTGCAATAAATATAACTTTTCTTCCGGCATAAGATTGGATTATTTTTTTATTTAATTCTACTTCTGCTGCATCGCTTTCGTTAAATAAAGGTAATTTACGAGTAATATATGCTTGTTGTTTTAGTTCTTCTATAGTCTTTTCTCCAAGTCCAAAACCTAAAAATTCTTCCCATTGAGGAGTGGCAAAAGGAATATGCGCAAATTTTAAATTGAACTTTTTGGAAAACCATAATCCTGCAATCCAATTAGCTATTTGATGACCAATACCTGCTCCTGGATTAGGACGAGCAGTGTAATAACAACTGGATAGATCTTTGTGATTATTTTTATGGAACAAATAATGCCAATAGGAGCGATATAAAAGAGGGTATATTTTTTTATTTCTATATGTTCCGACTATTGATCCCCATATTCGGTATTTCAATTTTTTAAGTGTTATCATTTGACTCTTGGGTAGTTATGTGTTCTCCAAATTATTTTAGTAAGAAATATATAATAGATTGCTAATCTATTTATTTTTTTTTGAGTAAATAAAAAAAATTCAATTTTATGTATTAATATTCGTTTAGCTTCGTCATTTAATTTATTTAATATATAGTGTATACTCTCGTAATCTTTATTCTTAATATAATATAACAAATTATGCCTAAATGCATATTTCATGAATATCTTGAAAGCTTTATTTGTGGATTTCGCTTTATAATATTCTTTTGTAACTATATTATTAAATAAGATATTATCATTTAAGATTTGTGTTCGTTTTAAAACGGACGTTGCTTGGTTTTGAACATTCCCATTATAAATACTTAACGGGATGCCTATATATGTAACCCTTTCGTGAAGAGCTATTCTAAAGATGAAAGTAAAATCTTCATTTGATTTTTGTCCTTCAATAAATTTTCCCCATGTATTATAATTGCTTTTTAATATAGATGATCTTAAAGTGGTTGAGCTTATATGAAAATAGACATGAGGGTTTTGAAAGAATTGAATTTGGCTTATTTTATTAAAGTATTTAACAGGAATATTGTATGTTTTTTTTTTGGTAAGATAGTTTTGTGAATATCTTCCTGTTATGATAATTGAATTATTAGGATATTTTTCTATCGCTTTTTGAACTTCTTCTAAATAATTGGGTAACCATTCGTCATCTCCATCTAAAAATGAAATCCATTCACCGCGACTTTCTTCTATGCCTTTATTTCTAGCTGCACTAACTCCTGCATTCTTTTGATTAATAATTCTTATTCTGGCATCATCAAAATTTTGATTAATAATTTTGACACTATTGTCTGTTGATCCATCATTAATGATGACAATTTCAAAATTTGAATAAGTTTGTTTAAATACAGAGTTTAGTGTATTTATAATTGTTTGTTCTTTATTATATAAAGGAATAACGATTGATATCATCATTTTATTTTTTTTATATAGTATAAAATTGATAGTATGATATAAAGTATTTTCCCGGAAAATGTTGTTTCTCCAATTTCTTTCAATTTTCTTTGAAATTGTGTTCTTCCTTTTGTTATAAAATAGTAGTCTTGCATAACTCGAGGGGGAAGAGATAATTCTTGTCTGAGTTTTTCATTCTCTTTTTTGCATAATATTGTATTAGTATTGCTAATGCCTGAATTCTCAAATTTTGATATAATATAATTTATATGCTGATATGAACAATTTTCCCAGATAAAGGCGTCTATAAAAAATTTGACATCCGATATTATTTTGTAGTTTTCATCATAAGGGTATTTTATTAAAAGCTCTCTTTTAATGAAACTAGATTGGTGTCTGATAACTCCGCATAGCATATTGGCTAAAGTTATTTCATCTGGTGATTTTACAAACTTATATGTTTTTTTATGTTGACATAGAGTGTCACCAATGAGAATGTCGCTACCATTACATTGTTTAGCTACATTTGACAATACGGAATTTTCATTAAAAATGTCTCCAGAGTTCATAAAAATAAGATAATCGCCAGAGGATGCACGTACACCTTTATTCATGGCATGATAAATACCATTATCTTTTTCTGAAACCCAATAATTAATTTGGTTACTATATGTAGTAATTGTTTCATAACTTCCATCATTAGAACCTCCATCTATTACTATGAATTCGAAGTTTTTATAGTTCTGATGTATAACACTTAAAATAGTTCGTAGTAAACCATCATTATGATTGTAATTAATAGTAATAACAGAAAATTTAATTTCCATGATGCATTATTTTATTAGAGAGAAATTTAATTTTATTTGTATAAAATAATCTTTCCTCTTTCGTACTACCTATAGTAAATATCAGAAAACAATACACTAAAGTTGTTATAACGATGATTAAAACTAATCTTATGATAGATTCAGAGAGGAAAGATTGTATAATGATACCTGTTAATATTGGAATTGTAAATGATATGGAACAACGTAGTATTACATTTCTAAGATAGGATTTTAGAGAAATATTACATAATGCATTGGCGTAATACATAATAGAATATCCTCTGATTGCATATACAATTAAGGTAACAGCATATAAAGTGTAAGCTGGAGCATTAAAGAATTGGAATGCAATATAGGTAATAACAATAGGACAGAAGTTAAGAATTGAGAATATAACTTGGCAATTACGGATCTTACCTACAGAAAAAATTGCTTGAGGCAAGAATAATGTCAATTGTTCAATTAAATATGTAATGAATAATAGTCTGCAAAATATGACAGTATATGTTGGAGGATTCTTCAGCCACAAATTTAAAATATAAGATGTATCAATTAATAATGGAAGAAAACATATCGATGTACTCCAAAAGACAATTTTTGTTCCCCATATAGTAGCTTTTAACATTAACTCATTATTTTGGGCTCCAACACTTTTGGTAATAACAGGATTTATAGATTTTTTTATAGCCCCTCCCAATACACTTAGTTGACCATTTATTTGAGCTGAAATCCCTTGTGCAGCATTTGCAATTGTTCCATGAAAAATATTTAGAATTATATTCATACCATATTGAGATATCATTACAGACATTGTTCCTAATAAATTCCATCCTGCAAATGAGGTCATTTCTTTCATCAATTTCTTGTCGAAATATTTTTTAGGGGCGATGATACATTCTTCATAATGTGTATGGCAGTAAATCCGCATGATGGATAGTGTCACTAATGGTATGCATGCCATTAAAGATCCATAGACTATTAATTTATCAAATGTTGTATATACACATATGAAGGCAACAGATAGTTTGAGCATTGCTTCAAAAATACCTACGATAGCATAATACTTCATGTTCTCGTGAGTATTCATTGTTGCATCATAGGGAACGGTCATTATTGTAAACATAGTGCTGATGATCAGACTGCCATATACAACTTTTGCGGCAAAGATACGATCTTGTGGGATGTTTAATATGCCATTGAAAAAGAAGTAACCGACTATCAATAATGAAATGCCTATAATTATAGATATTCCAAAGTGAAGGATAAAACTGACATTGAAAATGCCTTTCTGTTTCTCCTTGTCTCCTTCCCCTTCGCTATAAGACATAAATCGTTGTGTTGCACTTGCCATTGCTGAATTAAGAAATCCGAGCATGGCAATAGCTCCACCTACGATATTGAAAATACCAAAATCGGAAGCTCCTAGTGAGTTTAGAATGAGCCGAGTAGTGTATAACGATATGAACATCGTTATACCCATTTTGGCATATAGGAATCCTGTATTTTTGATTACTCGATTAGCTGTGGACATTTATTATAATGTTAGATATTATGTATTGATGTTACTTTTCGTAACCATATCCGTATCCATATCCATATTTCTTACCATAGCCGTATTTGCCATACTTGCCGTATTTCCCATAACCATAGTAGTATCCATTTTTGCGCTGATCCATATTAATACCATTGATCAGGGTACAGAGGTTTGGCAACTTGTTTTCACGTTTCAGGTCATTGATCAGTTCATAGTCGCTCTTATGGGTATAATCAGCGCGGCAGACATAGACGCTCAGATCTGCTACACGGGCAATCAGCTGGGTATCAGTGACCATGCCGATCGGGGCAGTATCCAGCAGGACATAGTCAAAGGACTGTTTTAATTGCTCAATGGCTTCATCCAGCGTTTTCCGTGCCACCAGCTCCGTTGGATTGGGAGGAACAGTACCGCCCGGCAGGATAAAGAGGTTGGGGGAGATGGCAGAGGGCTGGCAGAGGCTCAGCAGATCGGTGTGCTTCGGATCGGCCAGGTATTGGGTAATCCCCCGTTCCTTATGAGAAATCTCAAAGACCTTGTTCAGACCGGGTTTACGGATATCCAGACCGACAATTACCACCTTCTTGCCCATAAAGGCAAAGCTGCAGGCCAGATTTCCGGCACTGAAACTCTTGCCTTCGCCGGAGGTGGTGGAGGTAAAGAGGGTCACTTTCTGGCCTTCTCCCAGCATATACTGTACATTTGTACGGACAGAACGGAAGACTTCTTCCATCAGGCCGTTGCGGTTTTCCTGTACCACAATGGGATGTCCTTCCGTATCGGTCAGAGGAATATCTCCGACTACGGGGATATCGGTGATCTTCTCTACATCAGCCCGGCTTTCAATCTTGAAGCGGAGCAGGTTGCGAAGGAAGATGATCGCTACAGGAATACCCAGCCCAAGAAGGAAGGCCAGCATATAATATGTTTTTCCATTCGGCCCGACCATACCGCCGGCCAGAGGTTCTTCCACCATACGGCCATTGTTTGCCGTGGCAGCTAAGGTTATCGCGTTTTCCTCCCGTTTCTGAAGCAGCATCAGGTACAGACTAGCCTTGATTTCCTGCTGGCGGGAGATGCTGAGCAGTTCTTTTTCCTGCTGGGGGGCATTGCTGATCCGGTTAGCAAACTGGGCGGCTTCGCGGTTCAGGTCGTTGCGGGTGATTTCCAGTCCTTTCAGCACGCTTGCCACGGAGGTCTGGATATTCTTTCGGGTAGCTTCCAGGGAAGTATCCAGATTGACCACGGCCGGGTTGCTTTCGCTGGAAGTGCGGAGCAACCGTTTGCGTTCGGTCAGCATCTCGTTATACTGTCCGATCAGGGTGGACAGCCCGTTGTCGCTCAGTCCGATATTGGCCGGAATGATCTCCATCCGGTTCTCGGGACGCTCGATGTATTCTTTCAGGAATTCTACAAGACGGAGCTGGGTGGCATTCTCAGCCCGTTTCTGCTCATATTCGGCATTGCCTTGCAGAGCCAGCTGTGCATCACTGGTTAGGTCAGTCAGTCCCGCCTTCTGCTTATACTGGGCCAGTTCGCTTTCCGTAGTGCCCAGCTCGTGATTGATGATGCTGATGCGTTCATCAATAAATTCGGCCGTCCGGCTGGCTACCTCGTTCTTGTCATCGTTGGCATCGGCATTATACAGCGCTACCAGCGTATTCAGGAAATCCAGACCCCGGCCTACATGGGTATCGTTGTAGTTTAATTTCACAATGGTGGTCTGTTTGCTGGTTGGTTCGGTAGACAGATTTCCCTGACATACCTTGGCGGCTGAGGTAGGGGATACTATCTGCACCTGAATAGTACGTTCTTCCTGGATACTTGTACTATCTTTCGCGTTCAGCGTCAGGGTACCCACAGGAGTGACGAATACACCGGGCAGACGGTCAAAGGTCTTTTCAGTGGTGCCTTCCTTTCCATACTTTGCAGTAGCCTTGACTTTGCCGTCAGGCGTGCAGTCCAGCTGTAAACTCAGGGGGGCAGTCAGTTTTTCCGCTTCTTCCGGAGTCATCCAGACCTTAATGGGAGTATCATGCTTATAAAGTGGCAGGGCATAGCCGAAACTGCGGGGTTCTGCATAGCGGATGTTCAGTCCAAGTGTATTGACTACCTTTTTGATTAAGGTGCGGGAACGGAGAATTTCCATTTCATTGTCGAAATTACCGGCCATGCTCAGCATCCCGAGATCCTGCATGGTGGCAAGCGGACTGTTGGCACTGCCTTTCCCCTTGTCGTCCTGTTTGATCAGTACCGTGGCATTCACATTGTAAACCGGAGTCTGATAGCGCAGGTAGCCCCAGGCTCCGATCAGGCAGAGAATGAGGCAGGCCACAAACCAGGGCCAGTACATCAGGTATTCAAACAGAATCGCTTTATAGTCAATCGGCTTTTCGTCTTCAGCCGTAAAAAGGTCGTCGTATTTTTCGTTGCTCATGATAACTTTACTTTAGGATGGTGACTAACAGGCTGGCAATTGATACTAAAATGGAAGTGGCACTGATCCACAAGGTCGTACTGTTGCCGATATCGGAGTTGCGGGCAGCAGTTTTATTGGGACTGACATACAGAATGTCATTCTGCTGGAGATAGAAATAGGGGGAACGGATCAGATTGGCATCGTTCAGGTTCAGTTCCTGAATGTCGCGTCCTCCGTCTGCCGTTTCGCGGACAAGCTTTACATTGTCACGGACTCCATATACTGTCATATCTCCTGCCATAGCCAGCGCTTCCAGTACATTCACTTTTTCGTTGCTGACCGTAAAAGTTCCCGGACGATTGACTTCACCCAATACGGAGATCTTATAGTTCACCATGCGGACATTCACAATCGGGGTTTCCTTCAGGTAGGGGGCCAGCCGGTCGCGGAGCATGGCTTCGCATTCATTCTTGGTCATGCCGCTGATCTTTAATTTTCCCAGTACCGGGAAGTCAATTTCTCCCTCGTTGTTTACCAGATACTGCTGCAAAGATGGTTGGGAAGTCAGACTGGTGGAATTTTGGGACACGGTAGTGGGGATTGTCAGGTTAAAGGGAACACTGGCCTGGGGATCGGTGGTGCTGACGGTAATGGTCAGCAGATCCTTGGGCATGATCCGGGCGTCGTAGAGCGGAATTTCTCCGGCCGGTACATTGACTGTCGCAGAATTCTGCAAATAGGGCACCTTCTTATAAGAGGTACAGCCCGACAACAGGAAGGCTGCTGTCAGGAAGCAGAGAATGTTTGATTTGAATGTCATAATGATTTTAGGTTTCCTTTGATGTTACTAAGCCGTCGCGATTCCGGGGGCCGGAATCTGACTGACTTTCCGATTTTTGCTGAATAGATTCATTGTTGACCACCACGCCCCGGGGGCCGGAACCGTGGTCACTTCCTCGTCCGGGGGCCAGAGCGAAAGGAAGCTACGTTTGGGGTGCGCTTCGCGGTTACCTCTCCCAACCGGGGACCGGGAAGAAGGGATAAAACCGGAATTTTTTGGCTTCAGATGCAATTGTTATTCACAATTGCGAGACAAAGATAAATATTTCATATTAATTTAAAACAAAATTTCCAATATTTTTCAAAAACAACTATTAATTTTGTGTTGGACTTCTTAAGAAAAAGAATTTCAAGGAGATTTTATGAGAATTTCAATTCGATTTCGTTCTCGATTTTAACGAGTTTAAAGAATCTTAAAACCGGACATTTTTTTTTATTTGTCCGGTAAAATATATTCACCCATGAGACAAAAAGAAGTAAAAACAGAAAAACGGGAGCAAAAGACAGAGAGTGAGAAACCGAAAAGATGGCTGCGCCACACACCCGAAGGGTATCAGTTTACGGAGGCCGAGTATGCACTGAATGCACTGGGGAATTTCCTGACCCTGATTGCCTGCGGGAAGATCAAGCTGAGCTGGTCGGACGAGATGCAGCTCAAGCGGCTGACCAAATATCTGGTCCGGATGCTCTTCAAGGGGCCCTGGAGAAGCGTACGGAAGAAGATTCTGGAAGATTAGGGCTCCGCGGACAGGCCGGAAATACCTGCCCGGAAAATAAAAAAAGGCTTCGGCGTTTCCATGCAAACGCCGAAGCCTTTTGATTGAAACGCCGAAACGTTTTCAGGGTCCACCCGGGTCCACTTTTTCTATATGGACCCTATTCCGTGGAATGTACCTTGCGGTAGATGCCGTTGTCGTATGCTACCAGGTTCTGTTTCAGCATCTTCTTGAGCCATCGCTTGGCCGTGGAACGGGAGATGTCCATGGCAGCCGTCGCGGTGAGATATTCCATGTAAGTGAAGCTCTCGGGCAGCTTCTTGTAGCACTCCAGCACGCGGTGGAAACAGGTCATCTGCGAGCGTTTCCGTTCCGTTCCGGGCAGGATGGTGGAGAGGGAGAGGCTGTGTTCCAGCAGCACCTTGACCAGCTCGATGGTGATGCTGAAATCCTCGTCGCTGCAGGTGACATCTTTCATGTTCCAGCCGGCTTCCCACTTGCGCAGGGCGGTGAGCACCATGGCGATGCGCATCGTCAGCAGTCCGTGACGTCCCACAATGGCTTCGTTGCCTTCTCCGTCCTCCAGCGAGACATTCTGCATCATGTGTCCGAACAGCTTGTTGTGGATCTTCCACTGTTCGCGGGTGAAATGGACGGAGGTGGGGGAGTTGAGCAGGAAATGGTAGGCCTGAAGCACATCATCTGCCAGATTCTCAAAGAGTTCGTCGCCGTCGATCCATTCGTCGTCCGAATCGGGAGCCGCTGAAATCCAGCCGCTTTCACCTTTTCCTGTGAGCAGGGCCAGACGGCTGTACATACCGTCTTCCTTCGATGACACGAAGTTGACCAGCTGTTGCAGGGTACCGGCCATGCAGATGGCCATGCGGGGGCGCTGGATGAGAATGGGGTGGCCGTCGATCTTGTAGTTCTGTCCCACGGCTTCGTGGTGGTAGATCATACGCAGTTCGGAGGCATGCTTGCCGTAGTCCGTTCCCAGGGCAGCGGTGAAGGAGTCGATCTCGGTGGTGTTGCAGATGATTCCGATCTCGCCGGAGTTGTAGAGGTCGGTCATCAGCTGGCTCTTGGAGGTGTTGGGCGGTACGTTCAGCACGTGCCACCGGGGCTCTTCGGGCTTGAGACTGATGTCGGGCTTGCGTTTCTCGCGGAAGGCCCGTTTCTGTTCGGCCTCCCATTCCAGCATCTTCTGCTCGTATTCCTTGCGCTCCCGGCGGTTGTTTTCCTCCATTTCGCGGTGAATCTTGCTGCCGAGCAGGGCTGACAGGGCTACCACACCCTTGCCGGAACCTGCGGGGGCGACGGCTGCGAAGAAGAAATGGGGAGAGTAGAGACGGTGGGCATAGAGGGTGCGCACCAGCGGAACGCATCCGCTGAGGTTGGTGAGTATGGACATGAGGAGCATGTCGCGCTGGCGGCCGGAGCGGGCGGCTATGATGCCGCGCCGGATCAGAGGCGGGAGCTTGTCGTAAATCCATTCGGGAAACAGGGGTGCATGACTCATCAGATCATCCTCGTCGGATTCTTTTCTCACGGTGGAGGGTCCATTAGGGTCCATGTGGACCCATGGACCCAAATCGGCATGGTTGTAGCCCCAGTCCATCGCGCTGCAATATTCGCTGTAAGGGAGCTGGCCCATCATGCGGAAGGCGCTGTGTTTCAGCCGTTCAAAGTCGTACGGATTGAACCTCCGCCAGCGGATGTTGCGTCCCAGACGGAGCAGGACATTGTGCCGCTGACCCTCCTGAAACTTGTTTTTCCGGAAAAAATTCGCCAGAAAAGCTTCGGGGTCACGGAGGGGTACATAACGGCAGTCGTCGTTGGGATCTTCGGGGATTTCGAAGGGCCTGAAACCGGCGTTTCCGGAAGCATAATCAGCCGGATTTCCGGGAGCATAACCGGGCGTGTTTCCGGGAGCCGGTCCACCCGAATTCCCTGCGTTTCTGCCGTTGAACCGGTAATCCTCGGAAGAGTCGGTTCCCGTGGCCGGCTGATACAGGAGCGGATTGTTTCCTTCCTCGTAGGGAAAGGTGAGGGGTTCCGGTGCCAGATAAGCTTCGGGGTCATAAGACGCGAGCGTGAGGCGGCAGAGATCCTTGCACTGCATGTCGCAGGGATGTCCGGCAACCTGTTCAAGGGCATGCGCCACGATCTCATAGGCCCGGCGGTAGACATCGGGATGTACCACACCGATGCAGACGAAGATGCGGAGGCCGGTTCCGGAGACAGTGACATGACAGGCTGCCACCCAGGGAACTTCCTTCAGCCGGGCAAAAGCGTTCCGGAGCACGTCGGGCGGCATCTTGTCCATGTCGAACATGGCATAGCCGGTGCGGTTGGTGAGACACTTGGGATAACGTCCGCGCAGGCAGTTTCCGGCAGGTACGAGGGCAGGCAGCTGTTCCTTGACGGAGGCAGCTTCCTGTTTCTTTCCTTCGGCCATCAGCCTGCGGTAGTTTTCCACTTCATTTTTCCATTGTCCGTTGCGGACATTTTCGATCCAGGCAGACAGTTCCACGAGGGAGTCTCCCTGCGTGTGGAAGATGCGCGTGAATACGGTCATCAGATTGTTTTCCATCTTTCCAAATTTAAGGTTGAATGAAAAAAAGTAAATAATATTTGTTTTACAGAAGCAAAGTTAAGGCAACCATCCGGAAAGGTGAAATGTTAAAACAAAGATGTGAAAATTATGAATTTATAATATGTTGAAAAACAAGGTTTATGAGCATATTTATTTAAAGTAAAGAATGAAGTTAGTTCAGAGGGAATTTTGGAAATGTGATCAATGAATTATAATTTTTACGGGTGTTTTATGTAAAAACAATTTGGAAATACATGTGAGAATACATGAGGATCCCGGGGAGGGATAAATTGTCTGATAAAAATAGTATCAGCTTAATTTATAAGTTAAGTTTTGATATTTGAAATAATAATTCTATATTTGTATCAGAATTAACTTTTATGTTAAGATGCAGCAAAAATATCATATCGAATTAGTTGAAGAGCATGATGCCGTAAATTTTTATAGCATTCATCTGGAAGAGGAAGAACTATCAGAGCTTGAACGTTTTTTTGAGAAATTTCCGGAAGGCTGTGGATATGATGAAGAGATTGATGTTATCATTGCATGGCTTGATAAAATCGGAGAGAATGGTGCATTAGAACGCTATTTTCGTCCCGAAGGAAGATATGGGGATGGAGTTGGAGTAGTTCCGATTGATGTAGGGAATAAGCTTCGTTTGTATTGTTTGAGGATTTCAGATAAGATATTGATTTTTGGAAATGGTGGATTGAAAGATTCTGATTCATGGCAAAATAGTAAATCACTTGCTCCATATGTGGAGATGCTGATTGATACAAGCCGTTTTATTGCCTCACGCATAAAAGATGGCAAAATCATTTTGGTAGATAAAGAATTAGTTGGTAATTTAAATTTTGCAAGAGATGAAAAAGAGTAGCATAATCGAGAAAAGACGCGAGAAGGTTAATCCTGAAGTTAAGCGTATGGTTGATTTGTCTTTTAAGATTGTGGATAGAATACACGAAATTCTGAAAGATAAGGGCCTTAAGCAAAAAGACCTTGCCCTGCGTCTTGGGAAAAAAGAGTCTGAAATAAGTCGGTGGATGCGTGGAACTCATAACTTCACTATTGATACACTGATTTCTATTGAAGATGTACTTGGAGAACCTATTATTGAAATATGTCATTCGCAAGTGTTTCATGCACAGATGAAATAGCTGACATGAGAGGATGTCTTGCTGGTGAAGCAGGCACCCTCTCATGTTGATTTTCCCCCTTTTTGATTATCTTTCCAGTTCCCCCTTTTCGTTGCGGGCCATCAGTTCCTCCACTTCGGAAACCTTGACCATGTTGTAGTCGCCGGAGATGGTGTTTTTCAGGACGGAAGCGGCCGTAGAGAAATCCACTCTTTTCTGGTTGTCGGTCCAGGCTGACTGGGCATAGAGAAGGGCACCGCAGAATGCGTCTCCCACTCCGACACAGTCGATGACATTGTTGATGTCGTACACGCGGGTGTGGTACATGGTGCCGTCGGCATAGAGTATTCCGGCGAAGGTGTGGTGTTCGGAGTTCATCACGTTGCGCAGGGCGATGTAGATGTAGCGGCACTGGGACACTTCCCGGGCGATCTCCCGGCAGAATGTTTCGTAGGCTGCGGTGTCATACCGGTCGGCTGCGCTTGTGGCCTTGAATCCCGGAGCCTTGAGTCCGAAGAGCATGGCATATTCGCCTTCGCTGCCGAATCGGTGAACGGGTAGGAGTCGGTAAAGCTCAGATTTCTAAGATAGAGAGAGGAAAAGGACTTACGATAAAGACAGTTACAAAAGTGCTTGATGCCCTTGGCATGTCGGTATCTGTCGTTTTAAAAGGTGAGCAGGAAATTGACAAAAATGTAATTGCATATATTGTTGCTGCCATTAGTGAGTTTGCTGAAATCCATCATCTTTCCGATTTTTATTGATGGCGTAGTTTTCGTCCATAAACCAAAAAGCACCAAATTCAAGAGCTAAATGCTTGATTATTTTAGTGCGGACAGAAACCTCAATCGTTTGGATGGCAGTAAACAGTAAAGGCCTGATGTGTATATCTGACTCCCATAAATAAAAATGTCCGTAAGCTTCCAAAATTGGCGTATTGACTAGCATGTCTCTTTCCCATACCTTCG
>ERZ791744.121-NODE-121-length-92255-cov-6.640206_pt1 | contig 92255 bp, 60 predicted proteins | sample MGYA00510039_ERZ791744 | MGnify/ENA primary metagenome ERZ791744 (study PRJEB30046, sample SAMN00791969) | human gut metagenome | study: EMG produced TPA metagenomics assembly of the A metagenome-wide association study of gut microbiota in type 2... | reverse complement strand
CAAGGTTCTTCCTGGAATCATTTTATGATGGGACAGATTGATGAATGGTTCTTTAATTCACTGGTCGGTATTCGTCCATCTACTACCTATCAAAAGTTTATCATCGCTCCCCAGCCTGTAGGAGATTTGAAATATGTCAAAGCATCTTATGAAACTTTATACGGTACTATTGTTGTGGATTGGACTAGCCAGAATGGAACTTTCACTTTAAACATATCTGTTCCGGTGAATACTACGGCTGTTGTTTATCTTCCGGGAGAAAAAGAACCCAAAGAGATACAGAGTGGAACATATAAATTAGTTTGTGCAAAATGAAAGGACCTTTTGCATATATTTGTAGAATAAAAAAATGTATTCATGATTTTTTAGAAGACAATGATGAAATATAATTTAATAATATCGATTATGAATTTACGGACAACTCTTCTCGTCTTTCTTTGCTTCTGTGCAACCACAGTTCTTCGTGCCGAGCGTGTGGATATGTTGAAGGCCGGTGCAAAAGCAAATGGTAAGGCTCTTAATACCAAGCTAATCAATTCAACGATTGATCGTTTGAACCGTGGCGGCGGAGGTACTCTTTTCTTTCCTGCCGGGACTTACCTGACAGGAAGTATCCATCTGAAAAGCAACATTACACTGGAGTTGGAAGCCGGAGCTACTTTGCTCTTTTCTGACAACTTCGATGACTACCTTCCTTTTGTCGAGGTTCGTCACGAAGGAGTGATGATGAAAAGTTTCCAGCCTTTGATCTATGCGGTAGATGCCGAGAATATTACCATCAAAGGAGAAGGAACTTTGGACGGACAGGGAAAGAAATGGTGGATGGAGTTCTTTCGTGTCATGATTGATTTGAAAGATAACGGCATGCGTGATATAAATAAATATCAGCCGATGTGGGATGCAGCAAACGATACGACAGCGATTTATGCCGAAACAAACAAAGACTATGTCAGTACCTTGCAGCGCCGTTTCTTCCGTCCTCCGTTTATCCAACCCATCCGTTGCAAAAAGATAAAGATTGAAGGGGTAAAAATTGTCAATTCCCCCTTTTGGACGGTAAATCCGGAGTTTTGTGATAATGTGACCATCAAAGGCATTACAATTGATAACGTTCCTTCTCCTAATACGGATGGTATTAATCCCGAATCATGCCGCAATGTACATATAAGCGATTGCCACATTTCGGTAGGCGATGATTGCATCACGATAAAATCCGGTAGGGATGCCCAAGCCCGTCGATTGGGAGTACCTTGCGAAAATATCACCATAACCAACTGTACCATGCTTTCCGGTCATGGAGGCGTTGTTATCGGCAGTGAAATGAGTGGAAGTGTGCGCAAAGTCACCATCTCCAATTGTATATTCGACGGAACGGATCGTGGAATCCGCATCAAGTCAACTCGTGGAAGGGGAGGCGTGGTTGAAGATATTCGCGTCAGTAATATTGTGATGAATAATATAAAACGGGAAGCTGTCGTGCTAAACCTGAAATACAGTAAAATGCCTGCAGAACCAAAGAGTGAACGCACTCCGATATTCCGTAATATACATATCAATGGAATGACTGTGACGGACGTAACAACTCCCATTAAAATCATAGGATTGGAAGAAGCACCGATATCTGACATTGTTTTGCGTGATATTCATATTCAGGGAGGAAAACAGAAATGTATCTTCGAAAATTGTGAGCGTATCACGATGAATGATGTGATCATCAATGGCAAAGTAATTAAAAGCCCCACAGATACCACAAATTAACACAGATATTTAATCCGGCTAATTTGTAAGAATAAGAAATCTGTGAGAATCTGTGTAATCTGTGGTGAAAAAATAACTTGTATAAATTAAAGATAAATGAAACGAATCCTTTTTACCATGCTTCTTGCCGCATCTCTTTCGGCCGAAGCGCAGACACAAACATACGAGACGGAATTTGCCCGTCCCTTGAATGAAGTACTGACGGATATTCAAAACCGTTTCGGAGTCCGCCTGAAATATGATATTGATACAGTAGGAAAAGTTTTGCCTTATGCCGACTTTCGTATTCGTCCTTATTCTGTAGAAGAATCCCTGACGAATGTATTGGCACCTTTCGATTATAAATTTGTCAAACAGAAAGGAAATATGTATAAGCTAAAAGCGTATGAATATCCACGTCGTACGGATGCAGACGGAGAAAAAATGCTGGCTTATCTGAATACTCTTTATGCAGATCGACAGGCTTTTGAACTTCGCGTTGATTCTTTGAAAAAAGAAGTACGTCAACGTTTGGGTATCGACACTTTACTAGCTCAATGTGTTAAATCCAAACCTATTCTTTCGAAGATACGTAAGTTTGATGGCTATACAGTGCAGAACTTTGCACTTGAAACACTTCCCGGCTTATATGTTTGCGGTTCTATCTACACACCTCAATCAAAAGGAAAACATGCGTTGATTATTTGTCCTAACGGACATTTTGGTGGCGGACGTTATCGTGAGGACCAGCAACAACGTATGGGCACTTTAGCACGTATGGGAGCTATTTGTGTGGATTATGATTTGTTCGGATGGGGAGAGTCGGCTTTACAAGTTGGCAGTGCGGCACATCGTAGTAGTGCGGCGCACACTATTCAGGCAATGAATGGCTTGTTGATTCTTGAGTCTATGCTTGCTTCCCGTAAGGATATTGATACCAGTCGTATCGGTACAAATGGTGGTTCAGGAGGGGGCACTCATACTGTTTTGTTGAGTGTATTAGATGATCGTTTTACTGCTTCTGCTCCCGTGGTGAGCCTTGCTTCTCACTTTGACGGTGGCTGTCCGTGTGAAAGCGGAATGCCCATTCAACTTTCTGCAGAAGGAACCTGTAATGCGGAGCTAGCTGCTACTTTTGCCCCTCGTCCACAACTCGTGGTATCTGATGGTGGCGACTGGACGGCTAGTGTTCCTACTCTTGAATTTCCTTATTTGCAACGAATCTATGGATTCTATAACGCGAAAGACAAAGTAACGAATGTACATCTTCCCAAGGAGAAACATGACTTTGGTCCGAACAAACGGAATGCTGTTTATGATTTCTTCGCAGATGTGTTCAAGTTGGACAAAAAGATGCTGGACGAAAGCAAAGTTACCATTGAACCGGAATTTGCTATGTATAGTTTTGGAGAAAAAGGAGCTTTGCTTCCCGAAGGTGCAATCCGGTCATTTGACAAGGTAGCCGCCTATTTTGACAAGAAGGCCTTTGCTGATTTAAAATCAGATGCTTCTCTTGAAAAGAAAGCCATGGACTGGGTAGCTTCTTTAAAGTTGGATGATGAGAAAAAGGCAGGTTTTGCGACAACAGCTATTTATAACCATCTTCGTAAAGTTCGCGACTGGCACAATGAGCATCCCTATACAACAATTCCCGAGGGTATCAATCCTCTTACAGGCAAGCCGCTTTCCAAGCTCGACCGTGAAATGATTGCAGATTCTGCTATGCCGAAAGAAGTACATGAAAGGCTAATGAAAGAGTTACGCAGAGTATTGACTGAAGAACAGATAGAACAAATCCTCGATAAATATACGGTAGGTAAAGTTGCTTTTACCTTGAAAGGTTATCAGGCCATTGTGCCTAATATGACAGAGGAGGAAACTGCTTACGTCCTGGAACAGTTGAAGCTGGCTCGCGAACAGGCTATTGACTATAAGAATATGAAGCAGATATCTGCCATCTTCGAAATTTATAAAACCAAATGCGAACAGTATTTCAATGAGCATGGTCGTAACTGGCGTCAGATGTTCAAGGATTATGTGAATAAACGACAGGAAGAAAAGAAGGCTCAAGAAAAGAAATAGAATTACTTGATTTGAATATAAGAAGCTAAAAAAGGTAGCAATCCGTATGATGTAGAGGATTGCTACCTTTTTGTTTTAACTATCCCGGATAGGGATCTTATTTTAAATTCTTATGATTGTTGTGGTATACTAAATTTCTTTTGAAATGTAACGCTTAGTGTCTGCAAAATAACAGATAAGATAATCATCCCGAGCCCGGAATAAAAAGCAATATTCAGTTCTTTGGCCTCATTGAAAATAATCATGGCCAGAATGATGCTATATATAGGTTCCAGATTATAACTTAAATTGACCGTAAATGCTGAAATCTTTTTCAGAACCTGAATTTGCAATAAATATAGTCCGACAGTACAGAAAGAAGCGAGTAATAGTAGATTGATTAAGTCTCCCATACCGGGCACGATAGTGGACACCGGAAAATAATGCAAATAGAAAGGAAGAATACAGGAAACTCCAATAAATCCGCCAAACATCTCATACAGTAACAGGGCACTTGAAGCATGATTCTTTGCCGTCTTCTTATTGGTTATAGTAAATAGCGCCGCCAATGCAGAAGATATAATACCTAATGTTATTCCCATACGATAACGAGTATCAAAATGGAATATCAGGACAATTCCGAATAGGGTAAGCAGGCTGAATGTAACTTCTTTCAGTGACACTCTATGCCGATTAATCAGTGGCTCCAGAAAAGCCGTAAAGAAACCCACCATTGAGAAACAAACCACCCCGATAGAAACATTGGAGGCTTTGATACTTCCATAGAAGAATATCCAATGCAGTGCCAACAGTACTCCGACACCACTAATCTTTAGTATTTCTTTCAAAGGAAGTTTTGGTAACTTTTTCGCAAAGTATAGAATACCTGCCAGTATCAAAGTTGCAAACATCATTCTCCACCAGACTAACAATCCCTCATTGAGTGTTATCAACTTCCCGAATACTCCTGTAGCGCCTGCAATAATAATGGATATATGCAGCTTGATGAAAGCTTCTTTCATTTTATGATTACTCTATAATTAACTATAAGCCTATTGAGGCCGCAAAGTTACTAAATTCTTTTGTTTATTATTTGAACAGTGTGTTTTTCTTCGATTAACAGATTCTTAAATTGATTTAAACATCTTTTTCGCAAAAAATGTGTTATTTTGTGGATGGCTAATAGAAATATATATGATATGGATAAGCAAAAAGTAGCATTGGTCCTTTCTATGGGAGGAGCACGTGGAATAGCGCATATAGGAGTAATTGAAGAATTGCTCCGTCACAATTTTGAGATCACCTCTATTGCAGGAAGCTCGATGGGAGCTATGGTGGGGGCGATGTACGCTTCAGGAAAAATGGAAGAATGTAAGGAGTGGCTATATAGTTGGGATAAACGTAAGATGTGGGAATTGGCGGATATTACTTTAAGCCGGGATGGATTGGTGAAAGGTGACCGTTTTATCAAAGAACTGAAACAGATTATTCCGGACATGAATATTGAAGACTTGCCTGTCCCTTATGTAGCAATGGCTACGGATATTGTCCGCGATCAGGAAGTGAGGTTTGACAGGGGGAGCTTACATGAAGCTATCCGTGCATCTATTTCTATCCCCATGCTTTTCCGTCCGTTGAGAAAAGACGGTATGGTTTTGATTGACGGAGGCATTCTGAATCCTCTTCCATTGGCTCATGTAAAACGTATTGAAGGAGATATTCTGATAGCTGTCGATGTGAATGCACCCCTCGATTCCGGAAAGAAAAAGAAAATATCTCCTTATAATCTATTGACAGAATCTTCAAGAATGATGATGCAACAAATCACTCGTTACCAGATAGAGCGTTGTCAGCCGGATATCTTAATTCAGATGTCCGGTGATACCTATGATATGTTGGAGTTTCATCATGCAGCCTCGATAGTGAAGACAGGAGTGGAAGTTACCCGAAGCGTGTTGAAAGAATTTCTCGACAATGAATAATATGATACTTTAAATTACTCCAGATAAATCATCTTTTTCGTCATTCCTCCGTCAATCGTGATATTTTCTCCATTGATGAAATCATTGTTTTCTTCACAGAGAAACAAACACATACGGGCAATATCTTCCGGTTTGCCTACCCGTCGCGAAGGATGTTGTGAATGATCTTCCGGCCGGAGTTGGTCATAATCATGAGTTTGTATCCATCCCGGAGCAATAGAGTTGACGGTGATATTCCATTCAGATAACGATAAAGCCAGTGCATGAGTTAAAGAATAGATACCGCCTTTCGAAGCTGCATAACCTTCACTTCCCGGTTCACTCATCAGGTAACGTGTGGAGCAGATATTGATAATCCGGCCGTATGGATTAGGAGAAGACTGTTCTTTACGATGTATGGCAAGCAGGCGGGAGGTGATAAATACAGGGCGTAGGTTGATAGAAAGAATTTTGTCGAAATCCTCTACGCTCGTTTCGGTGATAGACGAAAATTGACTAATACCGACGTTGTTGATAATAATATCAATATCATTCCATTCGGAAAGAATACGTTGCATGCAACTTTCAAGCGCATCCTTATCGCTGACATCGACTTTATGGAATATAGCTCCGGTTGCTTTTGCAGTCTCTTGTCCCGCTGTTTCATTTATATCACAAAAAGCGACTTGATCGCCGGACAGGCAAAAAGCTTCTACTATTGCCTTGCCTATACCTTCCGCTCCTCCTGTTACAAATATTCTTCTTTTGGAGGGGGATGATTTTGAGGTCATTGGAGTACACGAAGCCGGTTCAGCCGGATGAACGGTTGTGGATTTCTTCTTACCATATTTCTGTGCTTGTTTCCAAGCAGCCTTTCTGGCTTCATATAGCTCTTGCTGCTTTTCTATATAGTTGTCTGCCATCGTTCTTTTTATTTATTGCAAATGTAAAACATAAAACGGATAAATGCAAAGAATCGACTGCTCGATTGAATAAGAACAACCGCTCGTATACGGAGAAAGGACCGTAGGATTATGACAAATCGACCGCTCATTCCTATCCGAACGAGCGGTCGATTTATGTAAAATGACTATTCGATTTTTAGAACTTCAGCGGATCTATCTCGGCATATTTTATCCGTTGACGACGCCAAGTGTAAATGGCATGCAGCTTTCCATCTTTACCTTCAATAATGCTAGGATAAGAATATTGACTGATCGGACTATCCTCCAATGTGAGAACAGGCTTCCAGCTGATTCCATCCTCCGATATAGCTACACAAAGCGGTGTACGAGGGCCTTTCGGAGTTCCGGGCAATGTAGAGAAATTGTTATAAATAAGCACATGCCTGCCATCTTTCATTGTCACGGCGTCTGTACCGGAATTATTATTCGGAACATCCAGCAGCGTTACTTTGCTCCACGTATCACCATTGTCACTACTCCAGGCTGTTGCAATCTGTGCATTGCGCGTACGGCAGAGTATCTGCAACTTTCCGTCCTTATGCTTTAAAATACTAGGTTGTATCGCATAAATAGGTTTAGCACCTTCCCCTTTGATGGCTTCCCCGCCTTCCTGATCATCCGTATTTATTCCTCCTTTTTTACGGTTCTGAGTCGGTACGGACAGTTCTGCTTCCAAAGGTCCTACCATTTTCCAGGTTTTTCCTTTATCATCAGAAATCTCGAAATGAACACGCCAACCCTTACTGCCTTCCGTACTGGAAGGACAGATGATACGGCCGTTGATATATTCCGGCTTATTCTTGATAGGACCTAGAAAACCTTTGGGAAGAGGTTCACGCTTGCTCCAGGTCTTTCCTCCGTCACGCGAACGAACCAACCATCCTGTCCAGTCACTCACTTTCAGACCTATTTTGTAGAAGAGAATCAAATCTCCGCCCGGAACTTGAAACAGTACCGGATTCCAACACGCTTTCCGGCGTGCGATGAGTTTCCCTTTTGCATCTTTTACCGGTGTACAGGTGGAGTCGATTCCCGCTAATACAGCTTGCGGATCTTTGAGTGAAAACACACCGTCGGCAGCAAGTTTGGGAGTACTCCACTCTTTAGCGCCTTTCGGCTTACGGCATACCCAGATACAACAATCGGGATTGCGTTCTTTCGTTCCTCCAAAGAAAGAGGCAACAAGATCTCCGTTCTTCATCTCTACAATAGTAGCTCCGTGACATTCGGGGAAAACGGCCTTTTCGTACAGAAATTCATCACTTAGAATGGCTGTGTTCTTAGTCGGTATATCTACACTAAAATGATGTTTTCCCGAACCGATCTTCTCTTTTCGACCATCCGGCAAATGTACTTCGCCTGTTGTATTGGCAGGCAATTCAATATCCCATTCCAGATGCATGGGCGTTTTCTTCCATCGGCTGGTTATTTTTCCATAGATACTCATATAAGATGCATCTACATTGCTTAACTCTTGAATCTCAAAAGCCGGCTGGAAAATAATATGTTTGTAACCGGACTTCCAACGGTCTGCCCGGATACCTGCCAGATTATTAAAACACCAAGGCAATAAATCTCCTAAAAGCATGACATGGTTGCCACTGTTCATTTCAGGATTTGCCGTATCACCGTTCCATAATTCCCAAATGGTGGTAGCACCTTTTCCAACCATATACCCCCACGAAGGATACGTTTTGTTGGTAGCCAGCAAGTAAGCCACATCGGTATAACCACGACGGCTTAATTCACGCAACAGCCATTGCACACCAATGACTCCGGTGCTGATATGTCCCTTATTGGTGGTAATAATGGAAGTTACGGCTTTTTTGGCAACTTCATGGATGTAATTCTTTGGCACTAACCCGAAAGCAAGTGGCAGAATATTGGCAGTGAGCGTATTATTACCATAGTAGATACTGTCCGGATATAATGTATGTCCCGGCACATGGGACGTTCCCTCTTTTATATGCAAGAAGCGGGCATTGAATGCGTCTTTCATACGATGTTCCAGATCTTCCCATTCTTCTGCATCGGCTTTCAGTCCTTGCAGGCTGGCAAAACGATGCATCAGTTGCAACACTTTCAAGTAATAGGCAGTGGCGATCAGCGCACCGTCAGTCTTGCGGGAAGGATCCTTACTGTGAATCAGCTCCAATGATTCGGGAGGAACACACCAGTCACCATATTTATCTTTGGTTATGATATATTCCTTTGTCATATAGTATTCACGGATATGAGCCACCCATTTTTTGATAGCTGGATAATTCTCCTCTATCGGACGTTTATCTCCGAAATTGGTAAAAAGCATATCACAAGCCATAGGCAACGCCGCGGGCCAGGTCACATTGTCCGAGTAATAGTTCCAATAGACCGGAGCGACATCGGGAATACAACCGTCTTCACGTTGTGCTTCGCGGATATCACGTGTCCATTTGGTATACATTGCGTAATTATCGAAAAGCATACTCTCTCCCCAACATCCCATGGTGCGGTCACCCAACCATGGTTGGCGCTCATTCCGTTGCGGACAGTCTACCGGCATACCTTTATAATTACTCCGGATTCCCCAAAATGCATTACGGACAATCTTATTCAATGTCTCGTCAGAGCAACTGAAAGATCCTGTATGCGTCATCTCGTCTTCCACGACTTCAGCTACGAAGTCTCCAAGTTGCGCATCCGGATAATTGCTGACCTCCACATAACGGAAGCCATGATACACGAAACGAGGTGCCCACGTAGCGTCCTTCACTTCGCGTCCGCTTACGATATACGTATCTGTGGAACGGGCGTCACGTAGATTCCGGATAAAGAGTTCCCCATTGGCCTGCAAGGTTTCTGCAAAACGGAGACGAATACTGTCACCGGCTTCTCCTTTAATGCGGAAGCGCACCCAACCAGCCATATTCTGACCAAAATCAAGAATATACTTATCACCAAGTTTTTGGATGGAAACAGGTTTTAATGTATCCATTACTTTCATACCCGGCATTATTTGGGCACGCAATGTTCCTGAAGGAATACTGACTCTTTGTGCCGCTATCCAGCTTTTATCGTCATAACCGCTTTGTGTCCAGTTGCCCAATTCCTTGCGGGCATCATATTCTTCACCGTCATATTCGTTATTGCTACGGATAGCACCTTCGGTTGTCAGTTTCCATGAAGTGTTTGTAGCAATCGTTTCTTTACTGCCATCCGTATATTCCACAATCAAATTCAGGCGGAGTTTGGGATAGCCGAATGTCGGTATCTTGTACGGTTTGTAATTCTGGCGCATCGTATAGAAACGTCCGTTGCCCAATGTCACACCAATAGCATTCTCTTTTTGAAGTTGCGGCGTCACATCGTAAGTGTTGTACAGAATTGTTTTCCGATAGTCGGTAGGAGCGGGGGCCAACACTTGATCGCCGATACGCTGTCCGTTGATAAATAATTCATAAAGCCCCATTCCGGCAATGTGTACCGTTGCACGTTTCACCTCTTTGCTCAGAGCAAATTCTTTGCGGAGATAACGGGCTGCCAAGCGGCTCCATTGGGTTTCACTGTCACCGGGAGCGGCACGGTCTAATCCAATCCACTGACCTTGCCAGTCCGCTTCATTCAACAATCCCATACTCCAAAAGGCCGGAGCACTCCAGTCCGCTTCCCCTCTATTAGTATAGACCTTCACTTTCCAATAATAGCGGGCATTACGCTTTAGCGGTTTACCTTGATAAGCAATCCATTGGGAGGCGTCGGACTCTATCTTTCCTGAATCCCAAATATCTCCTTTTCCTTGCGCCAGCAAGTCGGCAGAAGAAGCAACAAGAATGTGATACGCTGTTTGCATCACATTCTGTTCATCCGATTCGATGCGCCAACCCAATCGGGGCTGGCGCACGTCGATACCTAGCGGATTCTTTAATTGCTCCGTTCGCAGTTCGGTTATGCCTATGGCTGCATAGACTGAACCTGCTAAAAACAGAAACGCAAAGAATGCTACTATAAATATTCTCTTGTTCATCATTTATCGCTGATATATTTCAGTTGGGCATCGGGAAGTTCTGTCCATGTCTTATCGAGGTAGTTTTTATTGCTGTCCACCACAATCAGAATATGATCGTTTCCACTGCAATAACCGCTATCGTGCTGGAAGGTATGCACACCGTCATTAAATTCACCGATATATTCCAGCTTACCGTCCTTTGTCGTATACCACCAGGCATTTTTCTTGGCTCCGCTAATCTTGCTGAAATCAACTTCCATCGGACGTCCGGTATAATTATACACCATCAGATAATCATTACCGCGTGTAGCGATGGCACGGTCGTAACGTTCTCCGTTCTTACCTGCGATGACAGACTGATCCGGTATACGTTCGAAAAACGGGAAAGTCAGCATCAGGTTTTTCAAATATTTCATTTGATTATAACCGGGATCATTCAATGCTTCATACCAAGGCTTCTTGGCTCCGTATGCACCACCCACACCCGGTTTGATAAACTGCATAATGGAATTATGCCCATACGTATGCCCGAAGGAACCGGCGAATACAGACCAATAAGCATAGCGGCGTACATCGTAATCTTTCCATAACAACTCGTTTTCGTCATGCAGGCCGTGAGGAATTTCTTCATAGATAGGCTCTCCATCGATAACCGGTTTCATGGGTTTCATAGCCATACTGCGCTCAACGAAACGCCAGTTGTCTTCTTCCGTATTCTCTTCGATGGGATAATCGCCGTCGCCAAAACGTTGTCCGTAACGACGGTGTCCGCTTTGAAACATATTGAAGTCCAGCCAGGAAGCGTTGTTGAACCAAGTTGCTGAGGTTGTTCTGCCACGCGGATGGAAGGTCATCAGGTGATTCTTGTCGATTGCTTTGATAGAAGTTGCCAATGCCTCCCATTCGGCTGTTTTCACATCACCGCGAATGTCTCCACCGATAAACCAAATGATATTCGGTTCATCCTTATAACGTTCTGCCAGGAACTTTCCGTATGCTTTCGCCTGTTCGACAGTCATTTCTCCACGATTCACGGGACTTCCCCAGATACAGACCATACCGATATACAGCCCTTTTTTTGCAGCCGTACGAATGATATAATCCATGTGATCCCAATAACCATATACACCTTTCCGGTCGATGTTCTTGAAGTTATATCCGTCTATCATGGAATATTGTCCGTAGATATTCATGGATGGCACATTATTCAAGGTCTGAACTTGAATTACATTGTATCCGCGACGTTTGCACTGTTCCAGATAATATTCGGCTTCGTCACGATTCAGACGCTCTGGGAGCAACCATCCTGTTTCCCCCAACCAGAAGAAAGGAGTACCGTTTTCGTGTTTCAGATAACGTCCCTCTTCGGAAACTACTAGTTTACCGTTACTCCAGGGAATATACGTCTTTTGTGTTTTCTTTTGTGCCGCTACCGGGATAGCCAAAGTCAGCAGCAGTAGTAAGAGAGGAAGAATCTTGAATTTTCTCATTGTATTTTATCGTTTTTAGTTTATAATTCACCACAGATTACACGGATTAACACAGATTTTTTATCTGACAGAATGTTAGAAATGTCACATAATTATTTTAGAATCTCTGTTAATCTGTGTAATCTGTGGTGAAGATTATTTCTCAATCATTTTTTCAAATTCGATTGCAGCCAGGATAAATGCTCCTACTGACTTCGGATCATTCTCGATAATCGGTTCGCTGATATAATACTCAAATGAACCGTCACGGTATCTTTTAGAGTCTCCGCCCAGTCCGGCTACGGCACAACAATTGGTGATGGTATAACTTCCGTCTTCCTCCAGACGGGTGAAATTTCCGGTCATGCCGTTAAAAGCCTTTCTTACCGGTTCGATATATTCATTTCCGATATATCCTTTGTTAATGGCTTTGGCGAGCGTATAAACAAACAAGGCGGTTGCCGAAGACTCCAGGTAATTACCTTTACGTGCACCTTGATCTGTCACTTGATACCATGTGCCGGATTGAGGGTCCTGATATTTTACAATCGCTTCGGCCAGCCCTTGAAAAATCTGTATGACGCTGTCCCGTCCTGCTGTTTCTTGTGGCAGATAATCCAGAACATCCACTATCGCCGCACCATACCATCCGATACTGCGGCTCCAGAAATTCGGAGAACACCCGGTTTCGGGATCTGCCCATTTCTGTTCGCGGCTTTCATCCCATCCGTGATAGTAAAGACCGGTAACCGGATCATACGTTTTACGGGCAATCAAAAGTATTTGCTTCACCGCTTCGTCAAACAAAGCCGGTTCCTGGAAAGTCGCACCATATTGTACCAGATAGGGAGAAGCCATAAAGATACCGTCCAACCACATCTGATGGGTATATTTCAATTTGTGCCAGAAGCCTCCTTCGCTGGTACGCGGCTGTTCGGTCATCTGCTTACGAAGAGTATCCATAGCCGTTTTGTAACGTTCATCTCCCGTCTTTGCGTAGAGGTCAAACAAAATCTTACCACCATTTACATTGTCGATATTGAAAGAAAGATATTTCATGGTCTTTATACGTCCGTCAGTGTCAATCAGACTATCCGCATAAATCTTGGCATACTCGTAATATGTACTGTCACCCGTATGTTTCCACTCTTCAAGCATTGATTTTACCACAAGACCATGCGTATATCCCCATCGTGGTTTTTTAGCTTTTTCAATCATCCAGGGCTCTGGGAAACGTTTCATTTCGGAACGTGCCATACGTTCACTCCACTTTTCGGTTTCTGCTTTCTTGGTGGTCGTACAAGCAATAAAGCAGACAATTCCGCAGGCAATAATCGCCTTAAATAAATTTTGATTCATATAGTTGAGTTTTTATTTTCCGATCAGGATATATTCTTTTCCCGCTTTTGTGGGCAGGTCATACAAATAGGTTTCCGTCAGCTCTATTTTATTCAATTTTGCTTTCCCGTTAATCAATGGTTGGGTAATAGCAGGGACGGCAAAGAGAGGATTAGGGTTCTCGCCTTTGGCAGGTTTCAGTCCTTTACCTTTTAGCGGGTTGAGTGAGCGGAGACGACAGTTTCCTCCTTTGTGGGATTTTACTATCAGATGATTTACTTTTCCGTCTTTCCAACTCAAGTCAAGCTCAAAACCGCCACGTGCGATAACACCTTTCACCGAACCTTCTTTCCACAAAGTAGGGAGGGCGGGAAGTAAATAGATGAATCCGTCATAACTCTGCATCAGCATTTCTACGATTCCTGCCGTACAACCGAAGTTCCCGTCAATCTGAAAGGGTGGATGCGCATCGAACAAATTAGGATAAGTACCACCTTTTTTCTTTTCGTTGCGTACAAGAGTCAACTGATCTGTTATCAGCTTATAAGCATGGTCACCATCAAGCAGACGCGCCCAAAGACAAACTTTCCATCCCATACTCCAGCCGGTAGACGGATCCCCGCGATGGATGAGCGAGGTGCGTGCCGCATCAAACAATTCCGGTGTGCGATATGGAGAAATCTGATTGCTGGGGAACAATCCGTAAAGATGGGAGACATGACGATGTACATCGTTCGGATCATCCCAATCGAACATCCATTCTTGCAATTGTCCCCAATGACCTATTTGCATAGGAGGCATTTCTTTCAAGCGTTGCTTTAGATGAGTTGCGAAATCTTTGTCGGTATCCAGAATTTCGGAAGCTGAGATAATAGCCGTCCAAAGATCGAAAATCAACTGATTATCCATCGTACATCCGGCGGCTGTCGTTGCCTTTCCGTTACTGCCCGAATGTACATTCTCCGGTGAATTGCTAGGACAAACCACCAACCAGTTGTGTATCGGTTCCTTTACCATGATTTCATCGAAGAAACGGCCGGACTCTTTCAGTATAGGATAGATGGAACGCAGAAAATCGGTATCTCCGGTATATAGGTAACGTTCCCATAAATGCCGGCAGAGCCACGCTCCACCACTAGGCCACATACCTGAAGGAGCTTTGTCAATTGCTCCTGTGACGCGCCAGATATCTGTGTTGTGATGGAGTACCCAGCCATTCGCTCCATACATGATTTTAGCCGTTTCCTTGCCTGTCTCGCTGACCTCTTTTATCAGTCGGAAAAGAGGCTCGTTCAGCTCGCTAAGATTGGTAACTTCAGACGGCCAATAGTTCATCTCCAAGTTGATGTTGCAAGTGTATTTGCTGTCCCAAGAAGGAAACAATTTGTCATTCCAGATACCTTGCAAGTTAGCGGGTTGTCCTCCGGGTTGTGAAGAACAAATCAATAGGTAACGCCCGAACTGGAAGTAAGTAGCTACCAAATGAGCATCATTTGTATCTTTGAAGTTTTCTACACGTTTATCGGTTGTGATGTTTCCATATCGGTTTTTACCTAAGTTCAAAGATACTCTGGTCAAGTATCGGCGATAGAAATCGGTATGATTTTTTTGGGCTTCCGGAAATGGATGTTTCATTGCTTTGGAAAGATAGTCTTTAGCCCGTTCTATCTGATTTCCTGTGATATCCAGATAATTATTGAAATTGGTGGCTATTGACACGTAAATGACAGCTTCATCAGCTCCTTCTACCGAGAGAATTCCATCCGCACATGCTATTTTCCCACCTCTATTCCGTGCAGTCAACCGTCCTTGAAATTCCACTTTCCCTTTGAGACCTTCATGCCAGGAAGAGACACCGGAAAGCGTGACGCAATTTCCTTCCTCAGAGGAAATCATTACATCCTGATGAGGAGAGGTCAGTTGGGCATTAAAGGTTATTTGTCCCGGACGGCTGGCTGTCAGTCTGATCATTACCACTTGATCGGTAAATGAGGTAATCGTTTCGCGTTGGTATTGTACTCCGTCTACCTCATATCGCACGATGGCGCGGGCGGAATCCAGACTTAGCTCCCGATAGTAGTCCGAATAACGGGTATGTCCGGGAAAAGCGATTCGCAAGTCCCCGAAACTTTGATAAGGCATTCCCGAGTTTGTCTTAGCCATCACCTTCTCGGTAGCGAGAGTTTGCGCTTCGAGATATTTTCCTGCAAAGACCAGTTCACGCACTTTGGGAATATACTCAAGGGCGTCCGGGTTGGCGTTGTTGTTAGGGCGTCCCGCCCAAATGGTTTCTTCGTTTAGTTGTATTTGTTCTGTACCCGGTGTTCCATATACCATAGCTCCCAAACGACCATTGCCCAAAGGCAAGGCTTCCGTCCATACTTGTGCGGGACGGTCATACCATAACTTATATTCTTGCGTAGAAGCGTTCGTTTCTTGTGCATGAATAGAAGTTACAGACAGCATGACAAGCACATATCCGATCAATCTCTTTTTATTCATTATCATCTAACGTCTTTTATACTTTTATAAAAGGACGGTTGAACGGACATTTTGTACCCAATAAGTCGCTAAAAGAATATAATTACTCGGACATTATTTTTATCTTTTCAATCGGCTGCTGCTTGACGGTATCCATTGGAACAGCCCGATAATGCACTTTGGAAAAATCAATAGAGCGCAGATCAATGCTGCGGATCGTACTGTTGTACATCGTTCGGAAATAGATAATCCGGTTATTCATATCCGTTGCTGATGTCCATTGCGTGGCACTTGGAATATCAGAAGGAACTTGTCCTAACGGAAATTCTATACCTTCGGGGATATCAAAGTTATTCAATATCTGAAAACATTGAAGAACCGTTTTCAGAGCTGTATCCTGTTGAGGAGCCGTTGCCTGATAGAAAGCCGCACGGACAAAGCGGGATGGGGGAGTCACGTCACCCGGAATACCAAGAAAACCACTTCCTGCGCCAAAAGAACTCAACTCAATGTTGCCAAGCCGTTGTGCGGGAGCTGTACCGGGAAACAAATTGACATAATTGTTCAGATTCGTAAGATGCCATTCGAAACCGGGAGAGTTGGTGAGCACACCCAGTTTGTTCTCATAAAAATGTAGCTCGCCATTAGTGATTTCAAGAACGAGCTGGCGTCCCGAAATATCTGCAAATCTCCAATGAACAGTCGAAGCGCGTGGATCAATATTGATAATATGCACCTTCCGGGCTGCCTCTTTTACTTCATCCACTGTAGCACATTTTCCTAATATCCAAGAGACAAGTTGTAGATCAGAGATGCTTTTCGCTTTTTTAGCAGAATCATACTTTTCGTATTGGCCATAATTCGGAAAATAGAATAATCCTGCCGAAAGTCCGGCTTCGTTCAGCCCTTCGGCAACAAACTCTTTTTGTTCGACAGCCAGCCCCACATATCCATAACGTGCCGTAAAAGACATACCGTCAATCCCGTCAGGTGTGTAAGACCGTTCGGTATAGCCTCGCGGAACAATAACATATTGACTATTCAGATTACTTCCTCCCCATTCGATAGTGCGTGCGACAATTGTTGTGTCCTTTTGACTTTTTAGGGTGATACCGGTACAGGCTTTCATTGGAGACTGATAAAAGAATGCGCCGGCAACCAGCAATGCCATAGTTGCAGATAACTTTATTTTCATAATGATCGTTTTTTATATAAACAAATTACTTTGAAAATAAGTTTGAAGGGAGACTGTCTTATTATCTGTATTTTTTTGTCATTTGAATATACTTTCCTATATTTGAAGAAAAAAGAAGAAAAGAACAATATGGAAACTATAAAGATTACACGATATCAATCGCCCGTGGGCGAGATGCTTGTCGGTTCTTACGGCGATAAGCTGTGTATTTGCGATTGGGCGGTGGAGAAACGGCGAGGTACGATAGACCGCCGCATACAGCGACATCTGAATGCGAAGTACGAAGAGGGGACTTCCGACATCATCGAACGGGCAATCGGTGAACTCGAAGAATATTTTGCCGGACACCGTAAGATATTCGACATTCCCGTTGTCTTTACCGGCTCGGAATTTCAATGCACCGTATGGGAAGAACTGATGAAAATACCCTATGGAACGACCATATCTTATGGCGAGCTTGCCCGCCGCATCCATAACCCGAAGGCTGTGCGTGCAGTCGCATCGGCCAATGCCACCAATCCTATCTCTATCTTTGTTCCCTGCCATCGGGTAATCGGCAGCAATCATAAACTTACGGGATACGGAGGTGGTCTCGATGCGAAAAAAGGATTATTGGAGTTGGAATGTTCTAAAACGATGGGGCTCGGTTTATGGTAGATTTAATATACAAAATCACGAAAAGTGCCATTCACGCGAAACGATGAGTGGCACTTTTTATTATTTTTCAGTGAAATAAATGGCTATATGCCTGTATTTGGACTTGCTGGGCGTACCGAAATAGGGGCTTCATTTTTTTGTTTTATTGAGTACAAAATATGGATAATTGCGTCTTTTTATAAAGATATTGTGTAAATTTTAAATTATCCATATTAATGAAACAGATAAAACTGTTACTTCTTTTAGCTTCCGCCTCCGTTACGGGAGCATTTGCGCAAAGCAATGGATTGACGGATATGAGTCAGAGCTGTTTTGCGAAGATGGCGAATACCGGAATCGGCGCCGTACATTGGACGGATGGATTCTGGGGAGATCGCTTTCAGGTATTTAGCCGGACTTCCCTGCAAAGTATGTGGAACACTTGGAACGCGCCGGAGATCTCTCACGGTTTCCGTAATTTTGAGATTGCTGCCGGAGTATGCAAAGGAGAGCATTGGGGACCTCCATTTCATGACGGAGATATGTATAAATGGATGGAAGGTGTGGCTTCTGTCTATGCAGTTAATAAAGATCCGGAGTTGGATAAGTTAATGGATAACTTTATCACTTGTGTTGTAAAAGCCCAACGTGCAGACGGTTATATACATACGCCTGTTATTATCGAAGAACTGAATAAAGGGATTGATTCCCATACAACAACATTGGGTGATCAGCATAAACAGACGGTCATTGGAACGAAAGTAGGTGATGAGAATGAAAAAGGAGCTTTTGCCAATCGGCTGAACTTTGAGACTTATAATCTGGGACACTTGATGATGGCGGGTATTGTACATCGTCGTGTTACCGGAAAGACTACTCTTTTTGATGCTGCTGTGAAAGCGACGGATTTCCTCTGTCATTTTTATGAAACGGCTTCTGCCGAACTGGCTCGCAATGCTATTTGTCCCTCTCATTATATGGGGGTAGTCGAAATGTACCGGGCTACCGGAAATCCCCGTTATCTGGAACTTTCAAAGAATCTGATTGATATCCGTGGTATGGTGGAGAACGGTACGGATGATAATCAGGACCGTATTCCTTTCCGCGATCAATATCGTGCGATGGGACATGCCGTACGTGCCAACTATCTGTATGCCGGAGTAGCGGATGTATATGCAGAAACCGGTGAGCAGCAATTAATGAAGAACCTGACTAGTATCTGGAATGATATCGTGACCCGGAAAATGTATGTGACTGGTGCTTGCGGTGCTCTTTATGATGGTACATCGCCCGATGGAACGTGTTATGAGCCGGATAGTATTCAGAAAGTGCATCAGAGTTATGGACGTCCTTATCAGCTGCCGAATAGCACTGCTCACAATGAAACATGTGCCAATATCGGTAATATGCTGTTCAACTGGCGGATGCTGGAGGTGACAGGGGATGCGAAATATGCCGATCTTGTGGAGACTTGTCTTTATAATAGTGTATTGAGCGGTATTAGTCTGGATGGAAAGAAGTATTTCTACACGAATCCACTTCGTATCAGTGCCGATCTTCCTTACACGCTTCGCTGGCCGAAGGAACGGACGGAATATATCAGTTGTTTCTGCTGTCCTCCGAACACATTGCGTACGCTGTGTCAGGCACAAAACTATGCATATACATTGAGTCCGGAAGGGATTTATTGCAATTTGTATGGGGCAAATACATTGACAACGACTTGGAAAGAGAAGGGAGAAGTAGCTCTGACGCAGGAAACGGATTATCCTTGGGATGGAAATGTACGCGTAACGTTGGATAAAGTTCCTCGTAAGGCAGGTACTTTCTCGTTCTTCTTACGTATTCCTGAATGGTGCGAAAAGGCTACGCTTACGGTGAATGGACAGCCGTTGCAAGTCAATGCGAAGGCAAATTCGTATGCGGAAGTAAATCGTGCATGGAAAAAGGGGGATGTAGTGGAGTTAGTGATGGATATGCCTGTGCGTTTGCTCGAAGCTCATCCGTTGGCAGAGGAGATTCGTAATCAGGTGGTCGTGAAGCGCGGACCGTTGGTTTATTGTCTGGAAAATATGGATATAGCGAATGGAGAGAAGATTGATAATGTATTGATCCCTGCTGATATAAAGTTGACTCCGAAGAAGATCACGATTGAGGGTAGTCCGATTGTAGCGCTCGAAGGTAAAGCGCGTCTGGCATCTGCAACTTCGTGGGAAGGGATACTTTATCGTCCGGTGGTTCAGGCAGAGAAGACGGTGGATATTCGTTTGATCCCTTATTATGCCTGGGGAAATAGAGGAAAAGGAGAGATGACCGTATGGATGCCTCTTGCCAGATAAATCATGATACAGAAATGAAGAAATGAGGATGAGAAAGTTATTTTTAACGGCTATATGTATTTTGTGCAGTCATTGGTTATGGTCCGGTGAGATATGGGTTTCTCCCAAAGGTAATGACTTTAATGATGGAACCCGCCAGTCTCCCAAAGCAACGCTGACTGCTGCTTTACGGCAGGCGCGTGAGTGGCGGAGGACGGGAGATGACCGTGTACAGGGAGGAATCACTGTTTATATGGAGGGGGGAACGTACACTTTGTATGAGCCGGTTTTTATTCGTCCGGAAGATAGTGGGACAGAGGAATCACAGACGGTGATCCGTTCAGCAGCCGATGAAAAGGTGGTGTTGAGTGGAGGAGTCCGTATCAAGAATTGGAAGAAACAAGGAAAGCTCTGGGTGGCAGATGTGCCGGCATTTAATGGGCGTCCATTGGATTTTCGTCAGTTGTGGGTGAATGGAGAAAAGGCTGTCCGTGCCCGTGATGTAGAGGATTTCGAAAAGATGAACCGTATTTGCAGCGTGGATGAAAAGAATGAAGTTCTTTATGTTCCTGCGGTTGCGGTACGCAGACTTATTGATAATAAGGGAAAATTGAAGGCTGAATATGCCGAGATGGTGATCCATCAGATGTGGTGTGTGGCTAATCTTCGGATTCGGTCTATTGAGGTGCAGGGAGATAGTGCGGCGGTACGTTTTCACCAGCCGGAAAGCCGGATTCAGTTTGAACATCCTTGGCCGCGTCCAATGGTGACGACAGACGGACATAATTCTGCTTTTTATCTGACGAATGCCCGTGAGCTATTGGATGTACCGGGCGAATGGTATCACGATATGGATGCCCGTAGAGTGTATTATTATCCACGGGAAGGAGAGAAGATGCAGGAGGCGGAAGTGATGGTACCTGCCATTGAGACGTTAGTACAGGTAGAAGGTACTTTGGATCGTCCTGTGTGTCATATTCGTTTTGAGAAAATTACTTTTTCTTATACTACGTGGATGCGTCCGTCGGAGAAAGGACATGTGCCTCTTCAGGCAGGTATGTATCTGACAGATGGGTACCGGATTGATCCAAAGATGCAACGGGATTATCTGAATCATCCGTTGGATAATCAAGGATGGTTGGGTCGTCCTGCGGCTGCTGTCCGGATAACTGCTGCCAGGCAGATTGATTTTGAGCGTTGCCGATTTGAACATCTGGGTTCTACCGGACTGGATTATGAAGAAGCGGTGCAGGGTGGTATTGTTCGTGGTTGTCTCTTTCGCGATATTGCTGGAAATGGTTTGCTGGCCGGTAGTTTTTCTCCGGCTGCTCACGAAACGCATTTGCCTTATGATCCTGCTGACCGCCGGGAAGTATGTACACACCAACAAATCAATAATTGCTATTTCACGGAAGTAGGTAATGAGGACTGGGGATGTCTCGCCATTGCTGCGGGGTATGTGAGTGATATTAATATCGAGCATAATGAAATTAGTGAAGTTCCTTATAGTGGCATCAGTCTTGGTTGGGGATGGACACAAACTGTGAATTGTATGCGTAATAACAGAGTTCATGCAAATCTGATTCATCATTATGCGAAACACATGTATGATGTAGCGGGTGTTTACACGCTTGGTTCACAGCCCAAAAGCTATGTAACGGAGAATTGTGTGCATAGTATCTATAAACCGGGGTATGTGCACGATCCTAATCATTGGTTCTACCTTTATACAGATGAGGGTTCTTCTTTTATTACTGTTCGTGATAATTGGACGGAAGGGGAGAAGTATCTGCAAAATGCCAATGGTCCCGGAAATGTGTGGGAGAATAATGGTCCGAAAGTGGATGGTGCTATTCGTGAACGTGCAGGATTGGAAGCAGAATACAAGGATTTGCTGAACATTCGATAGTAGTTGGTAACTCATTTAACTGCAATATGCGGTTCGTTCCACAGATATGGAACTAAAGGAAAATATATGTAGAACTAAAGGGAAACAGATGTGGAACTAAACATCAACTATTGTAGAACGAATTGTTTCTTATAACGCAGTCGGTTAATAATAGAAAGAATGATGAAAAAGAAATATATGATATTACTCAGTGCCTTGTCTTTGGCAAGCAGCACATTTGCCCAGACCTGGATTTGGTATCCGGGAGATTATGAAATCTGGCTGGGAAATCAAATGAACAACCGTCGTACGGAACGGGGTGCATTTTTCCCTCCTTTCTGGAAAACGGACAGTCATTATGTAGTTGTTGAATTCAGCAAGCAACTGAATCTTTCCGAGCCGGAAGAGATTTTTATTGCTGCGGAAGGAAAGTATAATGTCAAGCTGGATGGAAAGCTTCAATTCGGTATGCCGGAGACGATGACTCTTCCTGCCGGTAAGCATAACCTGAACATCAAAGTCTGGAATCAGGCTACTCCTCCCACCATTTATGTGAAAGGGAAGACGGTGAATTCTGATTCCTCCTGGCGAGTGACTTACGAAGATAAAGAATGGATTGATGAGAGCGGAAAAGCCAGTGACACATCTGCTACGATCTATATGGATGCCGGATGTTGGAACTTTGACGGGGCTACCCAACTTCCTTCCCAATTCAGTTTGATGCGTGAACCGCAGCAACCTGTTGCGAAGACAGAACAGGCTGAAGGAGGTATTCTTTATGATTTTGGAAAAGAGACATTCGGATTCATCACATTGAAGAATCTTTCCGGAAAAGGAAAAATAGAGATTTATTATGGTGAAAGTCCGGAAGAAGCAAAGGATAAAGCATATTGTGAAACTTTGGACAAACTGTTGTTAGAACCGGGACAAGTGACTGACCTCGCCATCCGTAGCACTTCTCCCTTAAATAGTTCTGATAACGAATATACGTTGGAGAACAGTAAAGCTTTTCGATATGTCTACGTTACCCACGAACCGGGTGTACAAATAGGAGAAGTATCCATGCAATATGAATATCTTCCTGAAGAGTATCGTGGAAGTTTCCGTTGCAATGATGAAGAATTGAACCGTATTTGGGAAGTGGGGGCCTATACCATGCATCTCACTACCCGCGAGTTCTTTATTGACGGTATCAAACGCGACCGCTGGGTATGGAGTGGTGATGCTATCCAAAGTTATCTGATGAATTATTATCTTTTCTTCGATAGTGAATCCGTGAAACGTACAATCTGGCTGCTTCGTGGCAAAGATCCTGTGACCAGCCATAGCAATACGATTATGGACTATACTTTCTATTGGTTCCTTAGCGTATATGATTATTATATGTATAGTGGCGACCGCCACTTTGTCAACCAACTGTATCCACGTATGCAAACGATGATGGATTATGTATTGGGACGTACAAATAAAAATGGCATGGTGGAAGGTATGACCGGTGATTGGGTATTTGTGGACTGGGCGGACGGCTATCTGGATAAAAAAGGAGAACTTTCTTTTGAGCAAGTTTTATTTTGCAGAAGTCTGGAAACAATGGCTTTGTGTGCTGATTTAGTTGGGGATGAGATTGGGAAGCAGAAGTATGAGAAGCTGGCCGCTGCTCTGAAAGCAAAGTTAGAACCTACTTTCTGGAACAATCAGAAACAGGCATTTGTACATAATCGTGTGAATGGTCGGCAAAGTGATGCTGTGACGCGTTATGCCAATATGTTTTCTGTATTCTTCCAGTATCTGAACGCAGATAAGCAGCAAGCTATCAAGAACTCTGTTCTTCTGAATGACAGCATTCTGAAAATCACAACGCCTTATATGCGTTTTTATGAATTGGAAGCTCTTTGTGCTCTGGGTGAACAGGAGGCTGTCATGAAGGAAATGAAAGCTTACTGGGGCGGTATGTTGAAAGAGGGTGCTACCTCTTTCTGGGAAAAATACAACCCTGAAGAAACTGGAACGCAACATCTTGCCATGTACGGCCGTCCTTATGGCAAGAGTCTGTGTCATGCTTGGGGAGCAAGTCCTATCTATCTGCTCGGCAAATATTATTTAGGTGTGAAACCTGTGAAAGAAGGATATAAGGAGTTTGCTATTGCTCCTGTATTGGGAGGACTGAAATGGATGGAGGGTACTGTACCCACTCCGAATGGTGATATCCATGTTTATATGAATGGCAAAACGATGAAAGTGAAAGCTACAGAAGGGGAAGGGTATTTGACGATCAATAGTCGTCGTCCACCCAAAGCAAATATCGGAACACCGGAAAAAGTATCGGAAGGAGTGTGGCGCCTTTGGATTGATTCACCCGAAGAAAGAATTGTTACCTATCATTTATAATTCATGGTTAATTAATATCAATCCACCATTGGCATTATCTTTATCACCAATATATTGCTTGTAAAGTGTAAAACACCTATATTTGCACAAAACCATCAATAGAAAAGCGGATATAGCCGGTATAAATACAATATAAGAATGAAGCAGGAAGAGAAAAAAACTCGAAACAGACGGACCAACGAACAATTGGACAGGGATGTAATGTCCGAGCTCGAAAAGCTTGTGGCGGAACAGGGCTTCGGCAATGTCAATCTAAGCACTTTGACGAAAGCCGCAGGAATGGAAGCCAATGTATTCTATAGAAGATACGGTTCGATGGATAATCTCTATGACAAACTTGCCAAGCAATATGATTTCTGGATGAACAATGCTATCGATATTTCCAACTTGAATGTGTTGGGATCTAAAAAGTTCTTTGCTGAAACATTCAAGATACTCTTCAAGAACTTGTCTGATAATCCTGTTATGCAAAAGCTGTTGCTTTACGAAATGTCAGTCGTCAATGATACCACAAAAAGAACGGCGGAAACGCGGGACATCATGAACCTTAATTTGATTACATATTACGAAACGCTGTTTAAACCTGCAAATGTCAATATTAAAAGCATTGCCGCAATCTTGATCGGAGGAATTTACTATTTGATACTTCATAAGGAGTGTGCCAAAATCTGCACGATAGACTTTAATACCCCGGAAGGAGAAAAAGCCTTTTCAGAGGGAATAGACTTCTTGACTGATATCATTTTCAATAGATTAGAAGTGTATGAAAGAGACAGAAACGCAGTCCGGCAAATGATGGCTGACGGCATAAGCGAGCTAAAGATATGCAAATACATGGGTATTAGTAAGAATGACTTGAAAATGTTGCTCTCAAAATAGCCACGGTATAACTTTTTATATAGCCATATTTTATATGGCTATATTTTTTTATACAATGCTATTGAAATAATCGTATTTCCTTTTTTAAAAGGGCTCAGATAAAATGATATTCGCCTATAAATCAATAGGCTGAAAACTGGTTTGTTGTGTATTTATTCGAAATACAGGCAATTTTATTTAGCCCAAATCCTATAATAATTAAAATATATATCATATTTATAAGCAAAATACTTTTCTTATAATTTATTTATGCTACTTTTGTCGATTGAGTAATAAAACAAAAAAGCATGAAGAAAATTATGTTACTGCTCCTTTTCGGAGTAATGGTACTTACGAGTACGGCACAGGAAAAAGTTTACCAAATAGAAGAAATCACCGTTATCAACTATGGGGATGGCCGGATGCTCTTTCGCCTGAACAATGAAGAAAAGACCCCGCTCAACGGCTCTCACCGCCTGATTGACGGCTATCACTCGGAGTACATTCTCGCTGACTTTAAGGATGGCATGTATCATGGTGATTACCGACATTTCAAAGAGAACAAACTACTTGAAGAGTGCCGTTACAAAGAGGGAAACAGAGATGGACTATACAAGCGCTATTATGGTGACGGACAGACCGTGCAAAGTGAGCGAACATTTATAGACGGCAAAGTGGATGGCGTGAGCAGGACGTATCACTCGAACGGCAAAGTTGAAACCGAAAAAGTATATAAGTTAGGAATTGAAGATGGTTATGACCGGCGATACGGCAGCGACGGCACTCTGACGCTCGACGAATGTTATAAAGACGGTAAACGCGATGGCAAATGGACTCAACACCTGTCGAGTAACCTCGGTGACATGGTTCGCATCAGCTTCTACAAGAACGGCTTGCCCGACGGTCAGTGGAGCGAAACGTGGAAAGACGGCAAGCCCCGTAGCAAAAGCAGCTATAAAGACGGCAAAAAAGAAGGTCTCTGGATTAAATATGGTAAAAGCGGCAAGCCTGAAAAGTCTACCACTTACAAAAACGATGAAAAGAACGGAGAAGAGATTACTTATTTCACTGACGGCACTCCTGAAAAGTCGTCAAACTACCTCAATGGCAAATTGAACGGAGTAACAAAGGAATTCTATTTTGGATCAGGCAAATGTAAATCGGAATATACTTTCAAGAACGGTGAGCGTGAAGGAGCATATAAACGTTACTTTGATACCGGAAAGTTGCGGGAAGAGGGTCGTTGTGAAGCTGACAGCGAGGTCTATCGCAAGGAGTATTACGCTAACGGCAAGCTCAAATCAGTTGCCGAGCGCAAGGGAGGAGGTTGGAATACCATTGAAAGATATGATTCGGAGGGTAACAAAGGGTAAAAAGGGAATTAAAAAAGAACCGTTAACAAATACATTACTAAGGCTCTGTGCGATAACGAGAACTGCGGCGATACGGAAGAGTGTGTGGTATATCCTTTCTTTACAGAAGCATGGCACAAAAATATAATGGATTCTAACCCCTATAAGCCGGGAGAATTATGGTGATTTAAATCAAAATATAGGTTAAAATGAAAAATATATTATTTTTAATTGTATTGTGCATTAACATTAATGTTTCATGCAAAACACCGCCCAAAACAAAAGATATAAAAATAAGCGACTTTGTTGGTAAATGGTATTATTCAGCAAATGATGAAACCTTAACTTTGAATTTAGAATCAACAAAGAATAACGGGATAATAGGTAAATATTGCAATATAGCGTATAATGGTAATAGAATAGACTGTTCTCCGGATGATGAAAAAAATATAGCTGGTGTTTTAAAAAACGATACTCTCTATTTAAAATTTACCGTGTTCTATGACGAAAGTGCATACGGGGAAGCCAAATTATACAAGGAAAATGATTCATGTCTTGTATGGATACTTGGCAAAAGCAAAGGAGATTTTTATCTGCCTGAAGAAGCAATGTTAAAAAGACCTCCTTTACAACACGAAGACAACATGGATTGTAATGACAAATTGTCCTTATTAATCACATCGAGTCTGAATTACGTCACAGATCAAAACCTGAATGACTTAAAAGCAGTTATTGACAGGCAAGACAAAAATGAGTATTACGTAAGATTGTACAATAAGTTTACAATGAAAGACATCTCGTTAATAAAACTAAATATTGAAAACAAAACACTAATAGACTATACAGACAAATACAATGAAAAGGTTTTAAAATATGAAGATGTTTTTTACAACTCTGCTGTGTCTTGTTTTGGGTTAAAAGCCATAGAGGCTAAAACAGAAGAAAAAGAAGTGGATTCTAAATTAATAGAAAAATTTGAAATGTATTATCAACATGCACCTATGTATAAAACATCAGGTGAAAACTCCGAAGAAGAGGAGATTGAAATGATGGAGATTCCACTTGACATGTGCAGCTTTTTTAATATAACAGCAACGAAATTGTATTTATGGAAATTACGTCCGAAAAACAAAATTAAAGTGTGTCTATTATATGTAGAGATCTCCCCTGATAATGGCACAGTTATTTTTTACACACTTTCCAATGAAAATAAAATTATTGACAAACTACCAATAGGTGAGGATTTTGAAAAAAAAGGTATTGTTTCAGAGTATGCTGTGGACTACATAAATGGCGAAAATGTGATATATACTGATAAAACTGACGGGCAAAAGGTTTTTAATAAGAAGGAATTTCGCATCACATTAACGGGACAATTTGAAAAGATAAAATGAATATAAGTATCTTGTCAATTGGATTTTAACGTAGCAATTACAAAAAATAGATTGTAAAAATAGTTTTATTTTTTAATTTGATATATCAGTTATGAAACTTAAAAAAAATATCGTTACTGGGATATCCGTAATCATTGTTGGAAGTATTGGACTCTTTTTAATATATCGACAAAACAAAGAGAATGGGAAGAATGCCAATTCAATAGAGAGAATGAAGAAGCTCCGGTTATATTAACAAGATTATGATAAACAATATGTATTTATACCGTTTGGCAAAATAGAGTAGATAACGGTTTAAATCCAAATATAGTAACGAATAAAAACACACAATATGAATCATTTTATATCCAACGAAGCAATAAGAAGAGTTTTCAAAGTAATTGCACTTTATAGTGCAACACTGATAGTTCATCCTATATTATTCCTCATCATAAAGATAGCGATGAGTCCGTCGCTTGGCGGTTTCGGAAGGGAACCTTCACCCGAAGGGCCATTCTTGGTGAGCAGTACCATCGTATGTTTTGTCAATGTACTGTTCTACCGCAGCATGTTCGGTAAAGGAAAGGTGATTAAATCCATATTGCTGAGCGTGTTGGTCATTGCCCTCTGCATGATATTGGGAAAGTTGAATGTATGGATATTCCCAGCCTATTATTAGTGCCATAACAGGAATACTTTATTCTCTAAATCAATTCAATAACTGTAGTAGCATGAAACTATTCAAAACGACTTTAACTGTTATTCTGATGTACATTATCAGCCTCACATGCGCTTCGGCCAATCGAGACGGAGATACTTACCGAATCTTCATTGACTTTTTGAAGCAAGAAATTCTTTACCACAAAGATGCTGTTTATTATCCCTTTCCCTTTGAAGATATCACCTTCAACTATGAAACGTCCCGGATTGAAACCGATTGCGAACACATCGAGCAACTTCTTTGCGACGGAATCAGCTACAACAAACGCGATTCCTGTGTCAAGTATCGCCCTCTATTGGAGATGCCCCACCGTAAGAACGAAAGGAAAACGAAAAAGGAATTGAGGGATAGTGGGGTATCTTTGGAGAAATCAATTTAGAACGAAATAATAAATATTGAATTATGGATATTAAGGCACTTTTGATTATGGGATTACTAAGTTTTGGACTTGGCGGATGCGCTAATGCGCAAAATAAGCAAGGGAACTCGAATGTTAAGGAACTTACTAAAAAACAAAAAGAGAAGTTGAAAGAAATGTATGAGATGTACCGGTATTTTCAGATGAAACCGGGCATTTCCGAATATGTGACTGTGGAAGAAAGGTCCGAACCTTTACCGTGGGTGGAAACGGAGAGGAAGGTTGATTCATTTCATGTGAAGGAGTGGCTTAGAAATGCCCAATTAGGGTTTGGAGAATTTTATATGGTAGACGGTAGATTGTTGCTACATGGTACATATGGGGCGTGCAAAGACCAGAGGGAGACAAAAGAATACCCGCAAGTGACACCCTCCGATAATCCTTATGAGAATAAACTTGCTAACATAAACATGCTTGGAAACATGAGAATCAACCTCATATCTCGCTTGCGGAGTACGGATGGAGATACACTGAAATTATCCACATTCTCTCGGTTGGATATTTCCGACGACAAAAAAGAACTGTCTATGTTGTTCCGCCCCATCTATGGAGACGCTGCCGACTTCGAGGGAGGTATCGAGGTAGAACTTCTTCCCCCTCTGCGCTGGAAACATGTACGCATCTCTCTTTTGCCGGAAGACGAAGGAAAAGCATATGAATTTGACGGTGTAAGATTCAATGTGTTCAAATCCAATCCCGGCGATGTGATACTTGAATATGACGTGAAGTATGCTGAACAAATGGATAACTGTAAACTTATTCTGATCAAGGGGCAAAAGTTAATAGACCGTGGCAATCAAATGACGAGTGGCGGCAAAGAAATATTGCAACTTTATAAACATCCTGACATGGGTTTTGGAGAGTGGTGTATCACCTTCATGGAAGTAAACTATGATTCGCTTGGAACAACACCGGAAGCGTTGAAACTTGCAACAGAAAATCACTATCAGCCGACACCGGAAGAAATCCGTCACTTTCATGAAACGTCAGGTGAGATTGTGGGGTGTCAGCTAACGGATATACTAAACGATATTAATCCGAAAAGCTACAAGGAGTTTTATCAACAATGGATAGAAAAAGGCTATGAGGCTGCCATAGAGTTCAAGGGGAATTACGATGATGCAATGGGATGTTTCTATGAGCGTTATGGAAATGACAGTGAACCGTATATTGCTTTTTTACGTGGTGTAGACATCGGTTGTTCGTATGTGAAAGCTAGCCTGAAACCCGATTGGAATATTATAAACAGCTGTGCTATTGATTTTCTAAATAAATACAACAGTGCCGACGAGGATTCATTATACAGTATTGTTGTAAAGCATAGAGAAGAATATATAAACCTTGTCGTATCACGAAGAGAGACATTATCATTCTTGACTGATAAAGATATAGAATATCTTTCAAAAGATATAGTTGAAGATGAAAGTCCAATCATGTATTGCTGGTATAAAACCAATACAGATGCAGATGCCATGTATATTTATAAACCGGACGAAACGACAAGTGATAAACCTCTTATTAAAGTTCGTTATCATCTGGGCGGAGGTAAGCCGGAAATTATTTATCCTGAATAACTATCGGTTGTAAATGAGGGAAAAGAACGATCTGAATAATCACTTTTAAAATATATACGAAATGCGAACTATTACACGTGAATACAGGACTTTAAAGTAAGGATGATGAAATCGTACGATACCATCATGAGTTGCAGGAACGAAAACGATGTACAAAGAACAAGTCAAAGAGTGAACAGGAGATTTCGATATAACAATTTAACCAAAGAATATGAACAAGATTATAATGATTGCAGCCTTATCGGCAGTTTGTGCGTTTACGGGATGTAAAAATACGTCCAAACAAAGAGTCGGGAATACCAGTTCGGGAACCAACTTGCCTTCATGTCAGAAGACATCACAAGACAAACCGAATGTGATAGAGATTAGCGGTACACCGTATCTTGCACTGAATAAGTTACTGGTATTACCGGATGATGTGAAGACCGTGGCGATACCCTTGCCTGTTTCATTCTACAGCTATTATAAATATATACAAAATGGCGAAAATCCAGGATATCAACCTGCCGATAGTTTGATCTCTTTCTTAAAAGCACTCGGATTCGAGGGTGCGGAATTTCATACGTGTCATACGCTTCCGTTCAGAAATAAGAATATTCTTCCGGTATTACTTTGTCTATCCTTAGGAGACAACGACAGCTATCTGGTCGTGACCGTTGATGCCGAGCGAGGTAAAATAATTGACCATTTGAAAGTAGGCGAATCAACCGATAACGGTATAATTTCATTCCGTATAGATAAAGAGTTCAATATTGCGAAATTCAGCGCAGAAATAGTATACAATGAAACGGACAATACTTATGAAGAGGTCTATAAAGAGAAATTAGGTAGCTATCAAATCGGATCTGACGGCAAAATCAGAAAGGAAAGTATTTCAAAGGCAAGTCGATAATTTGTTATATTCGCTATTATTGTTGTCCGACAAAATGACAACAAGCATTGCGAAGTAATTCAAAATCCGAAAAAATATTTTATTATGAAACTAAAAACGATTTCAATAGCAGTGCTTGCAATTTTAGTTATGGGATGTAATCCCTCATCAAATAAATCAGTAAACAACACTATTAACAGTGAAATAAAAACTGATTCAACAGAATATTTAAAACCTGAAGATCTAAACATTACAGAAGAAAAGTGGCAAGAGATACTCGACAGAATAAAGGTCATTCGTAAACAAGAAGAGGAAGAAGGATTTGAAACCTATGTTTTTGAAGATATAGATCAAGAATTGGGTATATTTATTTTAAATAAACTCTTCGAAAAATGTGGTTGGCAACCTGTTGTAGATTTGCAATATGTTGAGCGTGTAAAGTATATTCTCGGAATAGACTTGGATGGTCATAAATACCCCATTGATAATAAATTTCAAAAGCGGAAGGACTATACAGCTTATTTCGTAAGTAATCCTGACCTACAATATGAATATGCTATTAATAAGAATGATGTCTATTTTTACCGAAATTTAGGAATTATATGTTCGGACATGCCTGTACCACAATCATTTGTTAAATCCAATGAATCAGGAGACTATTTTATTAATCGTGAATATTTTGACTTGTTTGATTATCATTGGAATAACTATTTGTTGAAAAACAACAAAGCAAGCTTAGCAAAATTAGTCAATGGAGAAGAATACTTTTATCCTGTCTACGATTTACTCTATATTTTTGGTTTTGACAAAGAGGAGATTATAAACAGAAAAATATTGCGAGAAAACAATGATAACTATAGTAATTACAATCATTTATTTGCAGCCCACGATATCTATGGAGAATTGGATATTAGGGCTGGATTGTTATCAACGGTTGTAAATCTAACCAGTAAAGATATTACTACATATTACTCTATGTTAGAAAATTATATTCGCTGTTGTGTAGAAGCCCCATTGGTTGCAGGTAATGACGGACAAGATGTTCTTTTCCAAGAGTTCAATGCTGACGAACGTCGTGAAATTATAGCACACTGCATCCCCACATTACAGTTCTTATACAATAAGTATTATTCTAATGGTAAAGATACCGTATGCCCCACTATATTGGAAGCAATCCAGACCGATCCAGAGATACTTCTTGAGTGGAAGACAAATGATTATTACAAGGATATAATAATTGGAAATGGGAATTTTAATTAAGTGCAAACATTATCAGGGAGAGAGAATGAAGAAAAGAAAAAAAGTAGAAATACCTATAAGCCACAAAATGCAAAATAGATTGCTTTTTCTATTGTCGCTATTTATGTTTGTCAATATGCAAACCGGCTGCACAAATCATCGCATTCCATTCAACCGGAAAGGTTGGGACGAATGGGACGGACATTATTATTCCAGAAAGTTCATGGTTGACGATTTGGTAAATAACCGTCTGAAGGTAGGAATGACTTACCGGGAAATACTGAACCTATTGGGAGAATCCTATTTTGTGAATGAAGAGGATTCGATGCCCGGCATCCGTTATGAAATAGACATTGAGTATCAACTCCTTGACATTGACACCTACAAGGGAAAAGACTTATTCATAAAATTCGGTAAAGACTCCTTAGTGGTCAGTTATAAACTTATTGATTGGAAATCCGGTTACATACCGGAAGCAGAGAACATATTGGATATACATTACATTTTAACCCAAAGGGGGCCCGTCGAAGTAGACGATTTGTTAGCAAAAGGATACAAAGTAATCGGCCGCTACAAATTGTACAATCCGCACCCCCGCCCGATAACATCCGCCGATGCTCGGTTTATCGCCGGAAAATTAAGCGGGTGGCTGAACTCCTCTTATCCTCAAAAGACATTCCGGCTCGCTTTGCAAAACCTCACGGCAGAAAGCATCAGTAATCACATGAAATATACGTTTACCATGCTATCTTACAAAAGAATTCTTGAAGGAGACTTTTATTGTCTGAAATTGCAAGCGGACGATAAGGAAACCGTTAGTATCTATATTGCTAAAGCTCTGTGCGATGACGAGGATTACGACGATACGGAAGAGTGTGTGGTATATCCTTTCTTCACAGAAGCATGGCATGAAAATATAATGGATTCTAACCCCTATAAACCGGGAGAATTATGGTAATTAAAAAACAGAAAATAATGAGATATAAAAAGACAGTTAGATTGATACTGATATCCGTAATCATTGTTGGAAGTATTGGACTCTTTTATTCCAACGTATTGCAACCTCCGTTTATTCATATAACTGATGGTAAAGATTTGGATATAAACCGAAGAGGAAGAGACAGTACCTATATCTATACCGAGGAAATATTGGTGGTACATCCTCCTAAGGATACTTTGGAGCGCATGAAAATGATGATAAACTATTATGATACAGCAGGCGTATCTTTAGCTGATTTAAAGAAGCAAGGAGATATAACATACTATTTTATGGGATTTTCGAAAAACACCTGTGCTACCCGGAAATTTCATTTAGAGAAACAAAGGAATGTAGAATGCAACAGTAATGAAACCTATATAGGAGATATTTGCATTGTCCACATGGAAGAAAGTCCTGATAAATGGAAGATTGGGATATTGTATAATCTGGGGACAGAACCTGATGCCGATTATATCGGACCAAAAATAAAGGAGTACATTTTATATGATGAAAGAGATTCTGATTTTTATGAGAAGCATAAGGATGATGAAATAGTACGATATTACCATGAGTTACAGGAACGAAAACGACATATAAAGGGTGAGTAAGTGATGGCAGAAATAAAGGAGTGTTTGTAATATGAAAAATAAAACATGGATTATAATAAGTGCATTGTTGCTAACTAAAATTACGAAAATCGTTATACTATTACTTATGCCGTTCCTATTTACAAGTTGCACAAAGACCGAATCAAATCCTTATGAAACATATTGCCCGTTGGACAATATCTGATATTCAAAAGAAAAAAATAATAAGTAATTATTTATATGTAGATAGTAGATATAATACGTTTCCTTTAATAGACTATCAATGAGAGGAAAAGCAACGAATAGATGGAGAAAGTGAATAGAAGCGGAATAAGCAATCAATATAAAAGCTATTTTAAACTATAAAATCAATGAATAACGTATTAAATATCATGAAATCAAGAGTGTTGCTATATTGCACATTGCTTGTCATCGTTTGCAGTTGTACCAAAACGGTGCGGCAAAGTGAAGATTTCGACATTGTTGAAACGAACGAATATGTAAACATATACAACTTTAAAGGAAAGTTGGACTCAGTGAAAATTACCCAAAAACAATTGATGTACGAGTCGAACGTACTGACTTCGGTAAATATATATACCGGTTTGCATACATACACTTATCAGAATAACAGTCTCTATTCCATCACTGAGACAAGTGAACCGAAAAGAAATATAATAAGAACCACCTATTATAAAGATAAGTCTGAGGAAACTATTGAGCTTAGGAACAATAAAGATACAATTAACTATTATTTCTACCAATATCGGGATGATGATAAAAAGCAGCTTGAGTATACGCGGATGATACAACGGCTTAGCGGTAAACCGATTATCGATATTGACATTAATGATAATTACGAAAAATGGTGCTTTTATCACAAAGACTACTTGTTTAAGATTATCAGGCATGACTTCAACAGTTCTCAGACTGAAGAAACCTATTTCTTTGATACCATTCCTGACAAAGAGGATTTGCAATCCATACCAAAATCAAAAAACAAGCAATTCATTAAATACCATACGTACAATACCATAAATGATACTTTAATTGAAAAATACTTCACCAATGGGGAGATTGATATGGTTATTAGGAAATACAACGATAACGGTAAACAGGTAGAGCACACCTACGCTACCGATGGCTTTGAAATACTTCATATCCGGTATAAAGAGAAAGATATGGATGTAACCGTGACAAGCTCTCCTTTCATGGGTAATAGTACAGATAGCGTATACACTAAAAATGGAAAAGATATGAGAGTAGTCCGAGTCGATGATGAGGCGAGATGTCTGATAACATACGACTATGACCGGTATGGCAATTTAACAAAAGAAGTGAGAAAAACCAAGTTCTTTTAATGATTATAACATGAAAGCACAGAAACCAATGACCACCTATTTGACAGCAGGGAGCAAAAGCTGCCTGTCTATTGCGATGATTGCTGGAAAGACGAAAGTGGAAGCATGGTGTCGAAAAATGAAAAAACAGACAAATGAGTACAAACAGGAGATTATTTCGTCTTCTTCTTAGTTAAGAAGTGAATTATATAATCTATAATATATATCAGAAGAATGAAAAATACCAGATTATTCATGTTTGCGGCATGCACACTTTTTTTAGCAGCGTGTGGCAGGCAAACCGTGAAGATTATGACTCCGCCGGATGCGTCAAATCGTGTTTTGTTTGGTGCGGAGCAGTTACAGGCTACCTTGGATAAAGCCGGTTATCAGGTAATGATGCAGCAGGGAGACACTACATTCTCCGATCCCGAAATCAAAACAATCTTGCTGACGGAAGTGAATGACACGACACTCAAGAAAGAAGGTTTTCACATTTCGACAACCGGCAATCTGACCAGAGTGTCCGGCAGGGATGGGAGTGGCGTCATTTACGGATGTCGCGAACTGATAGACCGTGTGAATGACTCGGATGGTCGGTTGAATTTCCCGGAAGAATTAAAGGACGGTCCTGAAATGGTATTGCGTGGAGCTTGTGTAGGATTACAGAAGATGACCTACCTGCCGGGACATGGTGTATATGAATATCCGTATACTCCGGAAAGTTTCCCTTGGTTTTATGATAAAGAACAGTGGATTAAATATTTGGATATGCTGGTTGCCAATCGCATGAATTCATTGTATCTCTGGAATGGGCATCCGTTTGCTTCTTTGGTGAAACTGGAAGATTATCCGTTTGCACTGGAAGTAGATGAAGAAACATTCAAAAAGAATGAAGAAATGTTCTCTTTCCTCACAGAAGAAGCGGACAAGCGCGGTATCTTTGTGATACAGATGTTTTATAATATTATTCTTTCCAAACCTTTTGCTGAACATTACGGGCTGAAAACACAAGATCGTAATCGTCCTATTACTCCTTTGATTGCCGATTATACACGCAAGAGTATTGCCGCTTTCATAGAAAAATATCCCAATGTAGGACTACTTGTTTGCCTGGGTGAAGCGATGTGTACGGTAGAGGATGATGTGGAATGGTTTACAAAAACAATTATTCCCGGAGTGAAAGACGGATTACAGGCATTGGGACGTACGGATGAACCGCCTCTTTTGTTGCGTGCACACGATACGGACTGTAAACTGGTGATGGATGCTGCATTGCCGCTTTATAAGAATCTTTATACGATGCATAAATATAATGGTGAATCGTTGACAACTTACGAACCTCGTGGCCCCTGGTCGAAAATACATACGGATTTGAGTTCATTGGGTTCCATTCATATCAGTAACGTACATATCCTGGCCAATCTGGAACCGTTCCGTTGGGGCTCTCCGGATTTCGTACAGAAAGCGGTAACTGCCATGCACAATGTACATGGTGCCAATGCGCTGCATCTTTATCCGCAGGCTTCTTATTGGGATTGGCCCTATACGGCTGATAAATTGCCGAACAACGAACGTGAGTTCCAATTGGATCGTGACTGGATTTGGTATCAGACATGGGGACGTTATGCATGGAATTGCCACCGAGATCGTACAGATGAAATGGGTTACTGGAACCATCAGTTAGGGAATTTCTATGGAACATCTGACGAGAATGCAAGCAATATCCGCGTAGCTTATGAAGAAAGTGGTGAGATTGCTCCAAAGCTATTGCGTCGTTTCGGTATCACAGAGGGAAATCGCCAGACATTATTGCTGGGTATGTTTATGAGCCAACTTGTCAATCCATATAAATATACCATCTATCCGGGATTCTATGAAAGTTGCGGACCGGAAGGGGAGAAGCTGATAGAATATGTGGAGAAAGAATGGAAAAAACAACCTCATGTAGGTGAAATGCCTTTGGATATTGTTGCTCAAGTAATAGAGCACGGGGATAAGGCAGTAGCAGCTATTGATAAGGCGGCCGCCTCCGTATCTTCAAATAAGGACGAATTTGCCCGTTTGCAAAATGATATGCATTGTTATCGTGAATTTGCGTATGCGTTCAACCTGAAAGTGAAAGCAGCCAAGCTGGTATTGGATTATCAATGGGGTAAAGACATCAAAAACCTTGAAGAAGCTATTCCTTTGATGGAACAAAGCCTGGAGCATTATCGTAAATTGGTGGAATTGACAGACGAACATTATTTGTATGCCAACAGTATGCAGACAGCTCAACGTCGTATTCCTATCGGTGGAGATGATGGAAAGAATAAGACTTGGAAAGAATTGCTGGTACACTACGAAAAAGAATTGGAGAACTTCAAAGCTAATCTCGCCCTGTTGAAAGAAAAACAGAATGGAAATGCGGTGGCTGAAACTGTAGAGATTGCTGCCTGGGCTCCTGCAAACGTAAAACTGATCTCTAATTATCCGGCAGTGAAAGTGGAGGAGGGTACTTCTTTATTTGTCGATCTTCCGGGTAAGATAGAAGCAGTAGCTCCTGAATTGAAAGGAATGAAAGCGCTTCGTTTCAATGGAAACGAGCAGAGAGAGAAAGGCACGAGTATCACTTTCGAAACAGATGCTCCGGTGAAATTATTAGTAGCCTATTTCAAAGATGACCAGAAAAAGTATGCAAAGGCTCCGAAACTGGAAATCGATGCATCAGCCAATGATTACGGTCAGGCGGAACCTGTGTTGACGAATGCTGTCCGTATCAACGGAATGCCTTTGGCAAATGTACATGCATATAGTTTTCCGGCCGGAAAGCATACGCTGATGTTACCCAAAGGTTATCTGCAAGTGCTAGGATTTACTGCTGCAGAGATGAAGGTGCGTAATGCCGGACTTGCCGGGGATGAAGAAACAATGGATTGGTTATTTTACTAATATTTCACCACAGAGGACACGGAGGACACAGAGTTCTTCTCTCTCTTTTCCGTAAGTAAAACAGAGCGATAAATACGATTATAAGTACGTAAGACTCTTTGTTACTCAAAAATAGTAAACCTCTGTGTCCTCCGTGTCCTCTGTGGTGAAAAATAAATTATCATTTAATGGTTATGCACTATTTAAGTATTAAACGATTAGAAAAAGTATCATGAAGAAGAAGTTATTGCTGGCTGTTTTTAGTATAACCACAACTTTCTCTCTGTATGCGCAACGCGAAGTTCCGCAGGAACGGATGGAGCAGATTTATGAAGAGGTGAAGACACCGTATAAGTACGGTCTTGCCATCGCACCGGCAGACAATCATCATAAGATCGATTGCCCTACCGTTTTCCGTCAGGGAGACAAGTGGTTGATGACCTACGTCGTCTATAACGGTAAAAGTGGAACGGACGGACGCGGATACGAGACATGGATAGCAGAAAGCGACAATTTGCTTGAATGGCGTACTTCAGGACGAATTCTTTCTTACCGGGATGGAAAATGGGACTGTAACCAGCGTGGCGGCTTTCCTGCATTACCGGATATGGAATGGGGTGGAAGCTATGAACTTCAAACTTATAAAGGCCGCCATTGGATGACGTATATCGGTGGCGAAGGCACCGGCTACGAAGCAGTGAAAGCTCCGCTTTACATCGGACTGGCATCAACAAAAGGAGATATTTCCACTGCCCACGAATGGGAATCTCTGGACAAACCGATCTTGAGCATCCATGATAAAGATGCCCAATGGTGGGAGAAACTGACTCAATATAAGAGTACCGTTTATTGGGATAAGGATAAAACGTTGGGCGCTCCGTTTGTAATGTATTACAATGCAGGTGGCCGTCATCCGGAAACGGATTTAAAAGGAGAACGTGTCGGCATCGCTCTTTCCAAGGATATGAAGACCTGGAAACGTTATCCGGGAAATCCGGTCTTTGCACATGAAGCGGATGGAACGATTACGGGAGATGCACATATCCAGAAGATGGGAGATGTGTATGTGATGTTCTATTTCTCTGCTTTTGAACCTTCGCGTAAATATAAGGCATTCAATACGTTTGCCGCCAGCTATGATTTGGTGAACTGGACTGACTGGAAAGGAGCCGACCTGGTTATCCCTTCCAAGAACTACGATGAATTGTTTGCTCATAAGAGTTATGTGGTAAAGCATGATGGAGTGGTTTATCATTTTTATTGTGCGGTAAACAACGCAGAGCAACGTGGCATTGCCATCGCTACCAGTAAGCCGATGGGACGTTCGGCGGTTCGCTTTCCGAAACCGGAAATTAAAGATCGGCGGTTAATCACTACATTGAATGAGGGTTGGAAGACCTGGATTACAGAAGCAACTCATTTGAAAGGTAATTTTATGATGCCTGCAAAGACGGTGAATATCCCTCATAATTGGGATGATTATTATGGATATCGCCAGTTGACACATGGAAATATGCATGGAACCGCCATGTATGTGAAAGACTTCACAGCCGATATAAAATCCGGGAAACGATATTTCCTTCGTTTTGATGGAGTGGGTACATACGCTACCATTAAAGTAAACGGAACGGACTTCGGACGTCATCCTGTTGGACGTACTACATTAACCTTGGACGTTACAGATGCAATGAAGCAGGGAACAAATCGCCTGGAAGTAAAAGCCGAGCATCCGGAAATGATTGCCGATATGCCTTGGGTATGTGGTGGATGTTCGTCGGAATGGGGATTCAGTGAGGGGTCACAGCCCTTCGGTATTTTCCGTCCTGTGGTGCTGGAGGTGACCAATGAAATTCGTATAGAACCTTTTGGTGTACACATCTGGAATGATGAAAAGGCTGCTAACGTATTTATTGAAACGGAGGTTAAGAATTATGGTAAGGCAACAGAAACGATAGAGTTGGTCAATAAACTAAGCAATGCCGATGGAAAACAAGTTTTCCGTTTGGTGGAGAAAGTAACTTTGGCTCCGGGAGAAATGAAAGTCGTTCGCCAGCAAGCTCCTGTCGAGAAACCTGTTTTGTGGGATACAGAAAATCCATATCTCTATAAACTAGCCAGTATGATTAAGCGTGATACAAAAACTACGGATGAAATCTCAACACCGTTTGGTATCCGTACCATTAGCTGGCCGGTCAAACGGAATGATGGAGACGGACGTTTTTATCTGAACGGAAAACCGGTGTTTATTAATGGGGTATGCGAGTACGAACATCAGTTTGGACAGAGCCATGCATTCAGCAATGAACAGGTGGCTGCAAGAGTAAAACAGATACGTGCGGCCGGGTTTAATGCATTCCGGGATGCTCACCAGCCCCATCATCTCGACTATCAGAAGTATTGGGATGAAGAGGGAATCCTGTTCTGGACACAATTATCTGCTCATGTATGGTATGATACTCCGGATTTTCGCGAGAACTTCAAGAAGTTACTTCGTCAATGGGTGAAAGAACGTCGCAATTCTCCTTCAGTGGTAATGTGGGGATTACAGAATGAAAGTACTTTACCTCGTGAATTTGCACAGGAATGTAGTGATATTATTCGTGAGATGGACCCGACTGCAAAGACAATGCGTGTCATTACAACTTGTAATGGCGGTGAAGGTACAGACTGGAATGTGATTCAGAATTGGAGCGGTACGTATGGGGGAGATGTGACTAAATATAGTCAGGAACTTTCTCAAGCCAACCAATTATTGAATGGGGAATATGGAGCATGGAGAAGCATTGGTTTGCATACAGAACCGGGAGATTTCCAAGTGAATGGTGTGTGGAGTGAAGACCGTATGTGCCAGTTGATGGAAACCAAAATCCGTTTGGCGGAGCAGGTTAAAGATAGTGTTTGCGGACAGTTTCAGTGGATATACAGCAGCCATGACAATCCCGGACGTCGCCAACCGGATGAAGCATATCGCCAAATAGATAAAGTCGGTCCGTTCAATTACAAAGGATTGGTTACTCCGTGGGAAGAACCGTTGGATGTGTATTATATGTATCGTGCCAACTATGTTTCCGCAGCCAAAGATCCGATGGTCTATCTCGTATCCCATACATGGACTGACCGTTTTGAGAAAGGACGTCGCCGTGCTACTATAGAGGCTTACAGTAATTGTGATTCAGTGTTGCTTTACAATGATATGACAAATGAAAAGGTAACCTTCCTCGGACGTAAAAAGAACAATGGAGTGGGCACTCATTTTATGTGGGAAAACCGGGATATTCGCTATAATGTACTTCGTGCTGTGGGATATTATAAGGGTAAACCGGTAGCGGAAGACCTGATAGTGCTCAAGGGTTTGGAACAGGCCCCGAATTTCGAACTTCTTTATCAGGACGATAAAAAAATATTGAAAGGAGAGGCAGGATATAATTATCTATATCGTCTAAATTGCGGAGGAGATGATTATACGGATAGTTTCGGACAGTTGTGGTTGCAGGATAATACGAACTATTCTCATTCATGGGCAGAAAACTTCAAGGATCTGAATTCATATCTTGCCAGCCAACGTACGACCAATGATCCGATTCGTGGCACTCGTGACTGGAAGTTATTCCAACATTTCCGTTTCGGGCGTCATCAGTTGGAATATCGTTTCCCTGTGGCAGATGGAACCTATCGTATTGAACTGTATTTCACAGAACCCTGGCATGGCACAGGCGGAAGTGCTTCTACCGACTGTGAAGGGCTGCGTATCTTCGATGTTGCCGTGAATGATTCTGTCGTATTAGACGACTTGGATATCTGGGCAGAAAGTGGTCATGACGGAGTTTGCAGGAAGGTGGTATATGCCACAGTGACAGGGGGAATGTTGAGAATTCATTTCCCGGAAGTGAAAGCTGGTCAAGCCTTGATTTCGGGTATCGCTATTGCTTCCACAAATGAAGAACTTAAACCGACGGTATTCCCTGCATCCGATTGGAGTTGGGAAAAGGTAGATAAAGAAGTGATGGAAAAGACTCCCAAAGAGTTGCTTCCTGAAGACAAGAACGCACGTGTCAGTATATCATACGAAGCGGAAACAGCTACACTAAAAGGTAAATTCCAAAAGAAAGAACATCGTAAACAGATGGGAGTATTTTTTGGTAAAGGAAAAGGGAACAGCATTGAATGGAATGTTTCTACCGGATTGGCTCAAGTGTATGCGCTTCGCTTTAAGTACATGAATACTACCGGAAAACCAATGCCTGTCATCATGAAGTTCATAGATTCGAAAGGAGTGGTATTGAAAGAGGATGTATTGACCTTCCCGGAGACACCGGATAAATGGAAGATGATGAGCACCACTACCGGAACCTTTATCAATGCCGGACATTATAAAGTCTTACTTTCGGCGGAAAATATGGACGGGCTTGCTTTTGATGCGTTGGATATTCAATAAATCCTTTTATAAACTGATTTTAGATGAATAAGGACGGGATATGGAAAACTGTTACAGTGCTTTTCCATATCCCGTTTTTTATATCCGGCTCACTTTCTTATAAATAAAATATAGATGTTATTTTTATGATTCGATATTCTGATTTTAATTATTCAGTGGATTGAAACTCAATAATCCTTATCTTTAAAGCCAAAAACAAAGATAACAATAATGGAAAGTGATATACCAAAGTATGATTTACCGGTTGATTATGTGATAGGAGAGGGACGTGCGAAAGACCTGCTGGATGGCTACCAGAATTTTCCATGTATGATTGAATCCGGCTTTTTCATTCTTTGTGTAAAGGGCTCTATGCAAGTAACAATTAATGCTACCACTTATGACATTGGTGAGAATGATTTAATGACCCTACCCCCTCACTATTTTATGGAGATTCACAAATTCTCATCTGATATTCAGATTTATTATACAGGCTTCTCATCTCATTTTATAGAAAGTATAAATTTGATGAAAGCTACCCAGCATCTTCTTCCGCTAATAATGGAAAATCCGGTTGTCAGACTATCTAATACAGCTACCCTTAGCTATAAAATGTTTTATGAATCATCTATCTATGCGTATCAATCTCTTCAAACGAGAGCAAATCGAGAAATTGTGAAAGCGGTTCTTACGATGTTCATACAAGGAGCTACGGAAGTTTATAAAATGCGTACTCACTGGGATTCTCCTTCGTACACCCGGGAGTATGAAGTTTATCAAGAGTTTATGCAATTAGTTATAAAAAACTATACATTCCATCATGGAACATCCTTTTATGCAAAAGAATTAGGGCTTAGTCTGCCGCACCTTTGTTATACCATCAAAAAGGCAACGGGTAACACTCCACTGAAAGTGATAGCTTCTATCATTTTAATGGATGCCAAATCCCGTTTGAAGTCAACCAATGAACCTGTGAAGAATATCGCTTTATCCCTGGGATTTAATAATATATCTTTCTTCAATAAATTTTTCAAAAAACACACAGGAATGACTCCGCAGGACTACAGAATCTTTTAATCGTTTATTTTGATATCAAGAGGTAATGTCACTGTAAAACAGCTGCCTTTTCCCGGTTTCGATGTAACCGAAATTTCTCCTTGCAGATGTTCTACAATCGTTTTACAAATGGAGAGTCCCAGTCCGGTTCCTTGTTTGAAAGTATTAACTTTGTAAAAACGGTCGAATATTTCCTTTTGACATTTTTGAGGAATACCTTCACCGGTATCTTCTACAAATAGTTGAACTGTATTTGCATTTGTCGCATCCATCATAAAGCCGAAATGAATATGTCCTTTCTCGGTAAACTTCCGGGCATTATTTATTAAATTACAGATTACCTGTTTCAAACGGGTGGCATCAGTTACAATATGGATATCTTCGTCCGGTAAAATTGCTCTTATTTCTATTCCGTTGACAGGTTTCATTGCCTGTTCTTTTTCTATATCTTTTAGCAGGGATTTTAGAGAATAATTGTCTAGGGTAAATCTAATTGTATTGGATTCTATTTTGGACAAGTCGAGTATATCATCAATCAATCTTACCAAATGTTCGCTGTTAATGCTGATCAATCTTACAAAATCAGTCCGTTCTTCATCACTTAACTCATTATATGTGGAAGCTATCACATCTGAAAAACCTACTATTGCGTTCAGTGGAGTTCGGATTTCATGACTCATATTCGCTAGAAATGCCATTTTAAGCCGGTCGCTTTCTTCTGCTTTCTTTCGGGCTTCGATCAGTGTGTTTTCTATGTCTTTGTATTCCTGAATGCTTAAACAAATTCCTACCAACCGATACGGATGACCGGATATATTTGCAATATAAGTAGATTGTCCCTCAAACCACTCCCAAGTACCATCTCCACGATGTAAGCGGAATGGTACGGTTTTGTCAAATGTGGTATTCCCACCAAGTTGTATGACAAAAGCGTCAGCCATAGCTTGCTGGTCGTCCGGATGAATCATATTCACGAATTCTTCCATCGTCAAGGTATTATCTTCACCAGCCGGAATGCCCAGATATTCGAAATAGCGGTCATCAAGAGTAAATTCACTACGGCTTATATCATAATACCAAGGATATATTCTGGTTCTTTGCAGGGCTGTATTTAATATATACTCTTGTGTAAGTTCTACAGTAATATTACGGAAAAAGAATAAGATAACTTTTCCTTCCTCTTCATTTTCCATTGTGGCAAACTCTCCTCTTATCGGGAATTGTGTATAGTCAATTTGTTCCTGCATAAATGTATGCTCTGGTAGCGAATATACTTTTTTACCCTGACGAATTTCTTCCAAGATAGTTGAGAGTACATCTTCTTTCTTATTTAATAACTTGAATATCCTGTCCGTCGAGAGAGGCATTATTGCATTGACCGACGAATGAACATGAAGTTCTACAAGGGCTTGCTGATTCAACTGCATTACTTCTCCGTTCATATTCAATATGATAACTCCGTCAGGTAGAATATTCAGCAATTCATCATTGTAGAGTGTTTGTTTGTTCTTCACTTCCATGTTTTATTATTTTTCGTTCAATGTACAAAGTAATAATTAAATTTGTAACAAAGAAAGCCATTTCCCGGAAGATAACACTATTTTGATAAGCCTTTTTCTACCTGTTTATACTGTTATTTTAATTTGCAATATGCTGAATGTTAATACAATATTCCTTTCTTAAGATTCAATACTCATTTCTTAAGCTTTATTCCATTTATCTGCCAGTCTTTTTTTTCTGTTCCTTCAGTGAAATTGAAGGATTGCACAGAAGTAGACAACGGTTCAAATGTGAGTGAAAATTCTGCTTCCCCGCTTTCGGGCAAATAAAAGTGTTCACCAGGTTTAATTCCATCGGCTTTCTTCAAGGCATATATTCCGCCTTTATCATCTACCAATTTGCAATTCGGGCTGACTCGTATCCAATATTTAGGTATATAATATGCATTGAAATGTACGATGGTAGCAGTATCTGTTAGTTCCACCTGCTTAACTTCAAGAATATCGGTATTGGTTGATTCTGACGTCGGATAGTTAACCACTTTAGTATTTCCTTGTCGGGTGATACTCATCTCGCGCTTTGTCGCATCCAAATATCTGCGCATTTTTAATTTCAGACTGCCTTTACCATATCCCGACCACATTTTCATAATCTTTCCTTCCGGTGAAATAAGGACATAATTAGGGATACCATTGACACCATATTTAGCATATAGTCCTGCACTTTGTTTCAGGTCACTCAAATTCTGCCAAGTCATTTCATGTTTTGCCGAGGCTGCCTTCCACCTGCTTTTCGTATCGGAACTTAAACTAACGACAGTAAGACACTCTTTATATTGCTCCTGAATCTCCTTCATCTCTGGTAAAGCCATGATGCAAGGACCGCAGCCACTACTCCAGAAATCAAGCAATATATATTTTCCTTTGAAATCGGTCAGATGATGAATCTTTCCATCCAAATCGTAAAGTTCAGTATCTGCCATTTCATCTCCCTCTTTCACAACTACAGGCGGAAAGATATTAACAGTAATTTCCTGTCCTTTTATAGAAGCTTTTTGTGCTTCATTCATTCTATTATACAAAGCCAGCGTTTCATCTTTATAAGAGAAGTTTGGATTGTACTTTACCGACATACTCAATCTATACAATCTGTCCATCCAGATGTTTGATACAGGAAGTTCTTGCATCAGTTGCATTTCACGTTTGCTGATTAAGGCTGATATACTGTCCTCTTTCGCACGTATAGCTTTACGTTCAGCTTCCGGGGCAGAACGCAGGCTTCTTGCTTTAATAGACAAACGTTGGTATTCATCCCATAAATCACGTGAATTTTCAATAAATCTATTATGTTCTATTTGTTCTTTTACGGGACTGTCTACTTTCCATGTATGTATCAAAGTATTCGTTCCGGTTACTTTTATTCTAGCGTTGGGAGTTGCATAAATCTCCAGGGACATAGAAGGAAAATCATCATTACGGGTACACATCAGGGATAATTTGTCCATACCACTTTCTCCGGCATTTCGCTTGAAGAAGAAGGTTCCGTTTTGTATGCTGTCTAAAGCCACTGTGCTTCCTACATTCCCGTCAAGTAGGAAAAGAGAGATGAGAGTCCCGTCTTTTACACCTTCCACTTTGCCTTCAATCGTGTATTCTTGTTGTGCTTGCGCACCCATGTAGCCCATCAAAAGAAGGCTGCCGAATAGTAGTTTTTTCATTATATTCCTATTAAAATTACAAATTACTGCACAAGGTAAAATTTTTCTTTATAGACTGTTCCAATCATTATTGTTCTTTAATATTTCAATCAAAGAAAAGGGTACAAAATGCCCTTTCGTCCGTCTACTTGATATGAAGAAAAAAGAACGAATGAAAATATATACTTTACTGCTTGGTGTCTTGTTTGTTAGCCCAATACAGGCACAAACAATACATGATTGGGAGAATCATCATGTTCTTCAGATTAATCGTGAACCGGCAAGAGCCGCTTTTATCCCTTTCTCTATACAGAAAGGAGACTGTTCGATGTCTTTGGATGGAACTTGGAAATTCCGCTGGACTCCTGTTCCCAATGAAAGGGTCCTGAATTTCTATCAGATAAACTTTGATGATAAAAGCTGGACAGATTTTCCTGTTCCGGCAAACTGGGAAGTGAACGGATATGGTACGCCTATTTATGTTTCAGCAGGTTACCCGTTCAAAATAGATCCCCCGCGAGTGATGGGAGAACCCAAAACTGACTATACCACGTATAAAGAACGAAACCCTGTCGGACAATATCGCCGTACATTTGTTTTGCCAGCCGGATGGGAAGCAAACGGGCAGACTTTTCTACGGTTTGAGGGCGTAATGAGTGCCTTTTATGTTTGGATCAATGGCGAACGGGTAGGGTATAGCCAAGGCAGTATGGAACCGAGTGAATTTAACGTCACGGAGTATCTGAAATCCGGAGAAAATCAGATTTCATTGGAAGTTTACCGATATAGTGACGGTTCCTACCTGGAAGATCAGGATTTCTGGCGTTTTGGAGGTATTCATCGCAGCATTCACCTGATACATACTCCGGACATTCGTATCCGTGATTATGCGGTACGCACTCTGCCTGCATCTGCTGGTAATTATAAAGACTTTATTTTGCAGATTGATCCGCAATTCAGTGTGTATAGAGGAATGACCGGTAAAGGTTATATTCTGCAAGGAGTATTAAAAGATGCTTCAGGCAAAGAAATTGTTGCATTGAAAGGCGATGTGGAAGATATACTTGATTTGGAGCATAAAGCAAGCCGGATGAATGAATGGTATCCGCAACGGGGACCTCGTAAAATGGGACGTTTATCAGCCGTTATAAAATCACCGGAAAGATGGACGGCAGAAACGCCCTATCTTTATAAGCTGCACTTAACCTTGCAAAATGAGGAAGGAAAAGTATTGGAACAGATAGAACAAACTGTGGGTTTCCGTTCTGTAGAAATCAAAAAAGGACAACTGTTGGTGAATGGTAGTCCGGTTCGTTTTCGTGGAGTAAATCGCCATGAACATGATCCCCGAACGGCACGTGTCATGAGCGAGGAACGAATGCTTCAGGATATTCTTTTAATGAAACAGGCGAATATAAATGCAGTACGTACCAGTCATTATCCGAACGTCAGCCGTTGGTATGAGTTATGCGACAGCTTGGGACTGTATGTAATGGACGAAGCGGATATAGAGGAACATGGATTGCGCGGAACATTGGCAAGCACTCCCGACTGGCATGCAGCATTTATGGACCGTGCAGTTCGTATGGCGGAGCGTGATAAGAATTATCCAAGCATCGTCATGTGGAGCATGGGAAACGAGAGTGGTTATGGACCGAACTTCGCCGCTATCTCTGCATGGCTGCATGATTTTGACCCGACTCGTCCTGTACATTATGAAGGAGCACAAGGAGTGGATGGCAATCCTGACCCGAAAACTGTCGATGTTATCAGCCGCTTTTATACCCGGGTGAAACAAGAATACTTGAATCCCGGTATTGCCGAAGGAGAGGATAAAGAACGAGCTGAAAATGCACGTTGGGAACGGTTGCTGGAGATTGCGGAACGCACCAATGACGACCGTCCGGTAATGACAAGTGAATATGCACATTCCATGGGAAATGCATTGGGAAATTTCAAGGAATATTGGGATGAGATATATAGCAATCCCCGTATGCTGGGTGGTTTTATATGGGATTGGGTAGATCAGGGAATCTACAAAACTTTACCGGATGGCCGTACCATGGTGGCTTATGGTGGTGATTTTGGTGATAAACCGAATTTAAAAGCGTTCTGCTTTAATGGATTGCTGATGAGCGAGCGTGAAACTACGCCTAAATATTGGGAAGTAAAGAAAGTGTATGCACCCGTCGAACTAAAAATGGAAAATGGGAAACTGAAAGTGACGAACCGGAATCACCACACCGGCTTGTCTCAATATCGTTGCCTATGGACTGTGTCAATCGATGGAAAGCAGAAAGAGCAGGGAGAAATTACCTTACCGGAAATAGCTCCCGGAGGGAGTCAGACAATAGATTTGCCGACTTTCCGCTCATTATCAGGTGAGAGTTCTTTAAACAGGAAACGAACACGGAACAGCATGACAAATCCTGCTTCCGACTATCGATTAAAGGTAAGTATCGTCCTAAAATCCGATGCTCTTTGGGCTAAAGCAGGACACGAGGTCACTTGGGAACAGTTCTGCCTGCAGGAAGGAGATTTAATCTCAACTGATCTTGTAAATAAAGGAAGGTTAAAGATAAAAGAGGATGGGCGGCTTTTCACGGTCAGTGGACGTGACTTTTCCGTTCAATGGAAGAAAACTCAAACAGGAACGATGACTTCCCTTATCTATAATGGAAAAGAGATGTTACACAGTTCCGATGATTATCCTATTCAGCCGTCAACACAGGTTTTTCGTGCTCCGACAGACAATGATAAAAGCTTTGGAAACTGGTTGGCTAAAGATTGGAAATTACATAAAATGGACAATCCGCAGGTCAGCATGGAGTCTTTCAGTCACGAAGTACGTCCGGACGGTGCGGTAGTAGTCCGAGTACGAACAAATAATTTATATAAAGAGGGAAAAGTGACGACAACCTCCATCTATACTATTTGTTCGGATGGGACAATTGATTTGAAATCAAGTTTTATGCCACAAGGGACATTGCCCGAATTGCCTCGTTTAGGAATTGCATTCGGCATAGCACCTGCTTATAATACATTTACGTGGTATGGAAGAGGACCACAAGACAATTATCCGGATCGTAAGACTTCTGCTGCCATAGGGCTATGGAAAGGAACGGTAGGTGAACAATATGTACATTATCCACGTCCACAGGATAGCGGTAACAAAGAGGAAGTACGTTATCTTACCTTGACGAATAAGCACAATAAAGGTATTCGCATTGATGCGGTGGAAAATGTTTTTTCTGCATCCGCCTTGCACTATACTGCTCAGGATCTCTACAAAGAAGCTCATGACTGTTATTTGAAACCGCGTGCAGAAGTTATTTTGAGTCTAGATGCAGCTGTACTCGGATTGGGCAATAGCAGTTGTGGACCGGGTGTTCTAAAAAAATATGCAATTGAAAAGAAGGAACACACTTTACATATACGGATCAGTAAACTATGACATTATTAAAATAAAATAACAAGAATAACAATGAGAAAAGTAACCGCTTTATTATCGACTTTAGCGTTAGCAACTACTTTGACCGCCCAGAATCTTCCGCAGACGGAACGACAGTACCTTTCCGGTCGTGGTTGTGATGACATGGTAGAATGGGACTTCTTCTGTACCGACGGACGTAACTCCGGCAAATGGACGAAGATTGGTGTACCATCATGTTGGGAACTACAAGGATTCGGCACTTATCAGTATGGAATTACTTTTTATGGTAAACCATTTCCGGAAGGTGTTGCTGACGAGAAAGGTATGTACAAGTATGAATTCGAAGTACCGGAAAAGTTTCGGGGACAACAAGTAAATCTTGTATTCGAGGCTTCAATGACGGATACGGAAGTCAAAGTGAACGGGCGAAAGGTCGGCTCGAAACATCAGGGGGCGTTTTATCGTTTTTCATATAATGTCACTGACTTTTTGAAATATGGCAAAAAGAACCTGCTAGAAGTAACCGTAGCCAAAGAAAGTGAAAATGCCAGTGTAAATCTAGCCGAGCGCCGTGCTGATTATTGGAATTTCGGAGGTATCTTCCGACCGGTATTCCTGGAAGTAAAACCTGCTATTAATTTGCGGCACATTGCCATTGATGCACAGATGGATGGAACTTTCCGTGCCAATTGTTACAGTAATATTTCCAATGATGGAATGAGTATCCGCGCTCAGATTCTGGATAATAAAAACAAGAAACTGGCAGAAACCACCGTACCGGTGAAGACAGGAGGAGATTGGACATCTTTGCAATTGAAAGTTTCCAATCCGGCTTTGTGGACTGCGGAAACTCCTAATCTTTACAAAGCTCAATTCTCTCTGCTTGATAAGAACGGTAAAGTATTACATTATGAAACTGAGAGCTTCGGTTTCCGCACGATTGAAGTACACGAGAGTGACGGACTTTACATAAATGGGGTACGTATCAATGTAAGGGGTGTCAATCGGCATAGTTTCCGTCCGGAAAGCGGTCGTACGTTAAGTAAGGCAAAAAATATCGAGGACGTCCTGTTGATTAAAAGCATGAATATGAACGCTGTCCGCTTAAGTCATTATCCGGCAGACCCCGAATTCCTAGAAGCTTGTGATTCTCTCGGGCTCTATGTTATGGACGAGTTAGGAGGGTGGCATGGAAAATATGATACTCCGACCGGAGTACGCTTGATAGAGGGAATGATAGAACGTGACGTGAATCATCCGTCTATTATCTGGTGGAGCAATGGTAATGAAAAAGGATGGAATACCGAATTGGACGGAGAGTTTCATAAATACGACCCGCAGAAACGTCCGGTTATTCACCCGCAAGGCAACTTCTCCGGTTTTGAAACAATGCATTACCGCTCTTACGGAGAAAGCCAGAACTATATGCGTTTACCGCAAATCTTCATGCCCACAGAATTCTTGCATGGTTTGTACGATGGCGGTCATGGTGCCGGATTATATGATTATTGGGAAATGATGCGCAAGCATCCCCGTTGTATCGGTGGTTTCCTTTGGGTATTGGCAGATGAAGGAGTGAAGCGTGTGGACATGGATGGCTTCATTGATAATCAGGGAAACTTTGGAGCAGACGGTATTGTAGGACCACATCACGAAAAGGAGGGTAGCTACTACACTATCAAGCAGTTATGGAGTCCTGTACAGATTATGAATACTTCTATCGACAGGCTATTTGACGGTAAACTCTCAGTAGAGAACCGCTATGATTATCTAAATCTGAATACCTGCCAATTTGTTTGGAAACAAGTCAAGTTTCCTAAAGTGACAGATACTTCAAATGCTACTACTCAGATCCTGAAAGAGGGTAAAGTGCAAGGAAGTGATGTAGCGGCTCATGCTACCGGTATACTGGATCTTAAAACAAGCATTCTTTCCGATGCAGACGCTCTCTTTCTGACAGCTATTGATCAATACGGACACGAACTTTGGCGTTGGACTTTCCCTATAGATAAACTGAACCAACCGATAGAACAGTATTCTCCATTATCTAACCGCTCCACTTATACGGAAACAGAAAAGGAACTCACAGTAAAAGCAAATAACCGCACATTTGTATTCTCCAAAGTGGACGGACAACTGAAAGGAGTATCTATAGATAACCGTAAAATCAGTTTTGCTAATGGTCCTCGTTTTATAGCCGCTCGCCGTGCCGACCGTTCATTGGATCAGTTCTACAACCATGACGATGAGAAAGCAAAGGAGAAAGACCGGACTTACAGCGAATTTCCTGATGCAGCCGTATTTACTAATTTGGATGTAAAAGAAGACGGAGGGGACTTAATCGTTACAGCTCATTATAAATTGGGCAATTTGGATAAAGCTCAATGGACAATCAATCCAAGTGGGGTAGTTACGCTTGACTATACTTATAATTTCTCGGGTGTAGTAGACCTGATGGGAATCCGCTTTGATTATCCCGAAGATCAAGTACTTAGTAAACGTTGGTTGGGAGCAGGACCTTATCGTGTATGGCAGAATCGTATTCATGGTACACAGTACGATATTTGGGAAAATGACTATAACGATCCCATACCGGGCGAAACATTTACCTATCCGGAATTTAAAGGTTATTTCGGTAACGTTTCCTGGATGAATATTCGCACTAAAGAAGGCCTAATCAGTCTGACCAACGAAACTCCGAATTCTTATATCGGAATATATCAACCCCGTGACGGACGTGATCGTTTATTGTATACACTTCCGGAAAGTGGTATTTCTGTCTTGAATGTGATCCCTCCGGTGCGCAACAAAGTTAATTCTACTGATTTATGCGGACCTTCCTCGCAGCCTAAATGGGTGGACGGTTCTAAGACTGGACGCATCGTATTCCGATTCGAATGATATTTGCCGCCATATAATAGTATTTATTTTACGCTCAAAGAAGTTTCTTAATAACATCTTTGAGCGTAAAATAAATACTATTATCCTTGAATGAGTACAAAATAGCCCTATTTACGTCCTTTTTATAGAAAAAATATAGAAAGGAATGAAAAACCGACTAAAACAACAAATATTTGCATTTACCTTGTTGGTATGGACTGTTGCATATTCAAGTAACGCCCAACAAACAGGCTCACTTCGTGAACTATTCCAACACCCGTCCGATGAAGCGAAACCTTGGACATTCTGGTACTGGATGTATGGCGTTGTATCTAAAGAAGGAATTACTGCGGATTTGGAGGCTATGAAACATGCAGGGCTCGGAGGAACTTATCTAATGCCAATCAAGGGAGTTAAAGAAGGGGCAGAATATAATGGCAAAGCACAACAGCTGACTCCTGAATGGTGGAAAATGGTGCGTTTCAGTATGGAAGAAGCGGATCGGTTAGGGTTGAAGCTCGGAATGCATATTTGTGACGGTTTCGCATTAGCAGGAGGTCCTTGGATTACTCCGGAAGAGTCAATGCAAAAAGTAGTATGGAGCGATACGATTGTAGACGGAGGGAAACTCAACGCCATTCGTCTGCCAAAACCGGAAACTTATGAAGGCTATTACAAAGACATTGCACTATTTGCTCTACCGACAGAAGATGAAACAGACGAAACGCCTACAAAGATTACTTGTGTCAATCTGACAACAACGAAAAATATAAAACCGGCTCAAACAGTGAATATGGATGCAGCAGGAGTGATCCGCTCTTCCTATCCTTGTTATATTCAATATGAATATGCACAACCGTTTACTTGCCGCAATATAGAGATCGTTCTAAATGGTAACAATTATCAAGCACATCGTTTGAAGGTAATGGCAAGTAGTGATGGGGTTAACTATCATTTTGTGAAACAGTTGATACCAGCCCGTCAAGGATGGCAGAATACGGATGAAAATTCCACTCATGCAATTCCTGCAACTACTGCCCGTTATTTCCGTTTCTACTGGACACCCGAAGGAAGTGAACCGGGAAGCGAAGATATGGACGCAGCAAAATGGAAACCGAACTTGAAAATCAAAGAACTGCGTTTACATCGAGAAGCCCGTTTGAATCAGTGGGAAGGAAAAGCCGGACTGGTATGGCGTGTTGCTGAATCTACTAAAGAAGAGGAAATAGGAAAGAAAGACTGTTATTCACTCTCACAGATTATCAACTTGACTGATCAATATAAGAATCTTCCGACCGATACCTCTAAAGAGAAAACATTGACGGCTATTCTCCCAAAAGGAAAATGGAAATTACTCCGTATGGGGCATACGTCTACCGGACATACGAATGCAACAGCCGGTGGGGGAAAGGGATTGGAATGTGATAAATTTAATCCTGTAACAGTACGAAAACAGTTTGATAATTGGTTCGCACAAGCATTTGTAAAGACCAACCCCGATGTAGCGCGTCGTGTATTGAAGTATATGCACGTGGATAGCTGGGAATGTGGAAGTCAGAATTGGAATTCTAATTTTGCCTCAGAATTTCAGAAACGTCGTGGTTATGACTTGATACCTTATCTGCCGTTGTTGGCGGGTATTCCGATAGAAAGTGCTGAACGAAGTGAAAAAATTCTGCATGATGTCCGTACAACAATTGCTGAATTGGTAGTAGATGTGTTCTATCAAGTATTAGCAGATTGTGCTAAAGAATACGATTGCCAGTTCTCAGCCGAATGTGTAGCCCCGACAATGATAAGCGACGGTTTACTACATTATCAAAAGGTAGATCTTCCTATGGGAGAATTTTGGCTGAACAGTCCTACACATGACAAACCGAATGATATGCTTGATGCTATCAGTGGAGCACATATCTACGGAAAAAATATTATTCAGGCTGAAGGATTCACCGAAGTACGCGGTATATGGGACGAATATCCCGCTATGCTGAAAGCATTGCTGGATCGTAACTACGCATTGGGAATCAATCGCCTTTTCTATCATGTATATGTACATAATCCTTGGCTGAATCGTAAGCCCGGCATGACATTGGATGGTATCGGTCTTTTCTTTCAAAGGGATCAGACTTGGTGGGATAAAGGTGCCAAAGCATTATCCGAATATGCTACCCGTTGCCAATCGTTATTACAATATGGGCGTCCGGTAACCGATATAGCCGTTTTTACAGGCGAAGAAATACCAAGACGTTCGGTACTGCCGGAACGTTTAGTTCCCTCCCTCCCGGGAATATTCGGTGATGAACGGGTGGCAAGCGAACGTATCCGTTTGGCAAACGAGGGACAGCCTTTGAGAGTACGTCCGGTAGGCGTTACGCATTCGGCAAATATGGCAGATCCAGAAAAGTGGGTGAATCCACTTCGCGGATATGCATACGATAGTTTTAATAAAGACGCACTGCTTCGTTTGGCAAAAGCGGAAAACGGTAGAATAACGCTACCGGGAGGAGCTAGTTATAAAGTGCTGGTACTACCTCTTCCACGTCCGATGAATCCCGAACCTATATTATCTCCGGAAGTACAGAAGAAGGTTAATGAGTTAAAAGAAGCAGGAGTGTTAATTCCTTCTCTTCCTTATACAGAAAATGATTTCTCAGAGTATGGATTAGAACGTGATATGATTGTGCCCGAAGATATTGCATGGACACATCGATGCGGTGCGCTCGGTGATATTTATTTCATAGCCAACCAGCGGGGGGAAACGCGTACATTCACTGCCAGTATGCGTATCAATAGAAAGCCGGAATGTTGGAATCCGGTAACGGGCGAGATGAATGCCCATCCTGCCTATCAGATAAAAGATAGCCGGACGGAAGTGACTCTTACATTGGCCCCCAATGAATCTGTTTTCATTGTATATCCCATAACGGAGAACAATGAAGGAAAAGGACAGGAAGCCCCGTTGCAAAGAGTACAAAAAAGCAAGGATAAGCCGACTGAAAAGTCCAAGAATATAGCGATAGAACCGGAAAAATATACTGTAACATTTGTGGCTGACAATCAAACTGTCGCTCGAAGGAAACTTTTCGACTGGAGCAAAGAAGAGGACAAGCAGATTCGATACTATTCCGGAACTGCTATTTATAAAACCACTTTCTCTTGGAAGAATAAACAGCAAAAAGGTCAAGAAGTGTATTTGCATTTGGGAACCGTTTACAATCTGGCTACCGTCTATGTCAATGGAATAGACTGTGGAACTGTTTGGACAGCTCCCTATCGGGCTAATATCACTGCAGCTCTGAAAAAGGGAACAAATGAACTTGAAATAGAAGTAACAAACACATGGGCAAATGCCTTGAAGGGGGCAGATGAGGGCAAAGCACCTTTTGAAGGTATCTGGACAAATGCAAAATACCGGAAACAGGAGGATACATTACTGCCGGCAGGATTGCTCGGTCCGCTATGGTTAGAGCAAAACAATAAGTAATTAACATAATAATATGATAATGAAAAATTCAAGACTCAAGATGAGTATTTTATTAGCTGGTTCTCTGTTGGCTACATGCTTGTCAACACAGGCAGAAGTAAAGTTACCTGCTATTTTTTCTGACGGCATGGTGATGCAACAACAGACAAGCGCGAATCTATGGGGTACAGCCACTCCCAACAAAAAAGTAACGGTAACTACCGGCTGGAACGGGAAACACTATGTGGTTACAGCAGACAAGAATGGTGCATGGAAATTGTCTGTTTCCACTCCTGAAGCCGGAGGTCCTTATGATATCACTTTCAATGATGGAAATACCAAAACACTGAGTAACATTTTGATAGGTGAGCTATGGTTATGTTCCGGACAAAGCAATATGGAAATGCCTATGAAAGGATTCAAGAACCAACCAGTAAAAAATGCTAATATGGATATTCTTCACAGTAAGAATCCGAGTATTCGCCTGTTCACCGTAAAACGTACTTCTACTTTTACCCCACAGAACGATGTTATCGGATCATGGAAAGAAGCAACTCCGGTCAGTGTACGCGATTTCAGTGCGACAGCTTATTATTTCGGCAGACTGGTCAATGAAATATTGGATGTGCCGGTAGGTTTGGTTGTAGCTGCTTGGGGTGGTTCCGCCTGCGAAGCATGGATGACAGCTGATTGGCTGAAAGCCTTTCCCGACGCGAAGATTCCTAAATCCGAAGAGGATATAAAATCAAAGAACCGTACTCCGACCGTGCTTTACAATGGTATGTTACATCCTCTCATCGGCATGACTATGAAAGGCGTTATCTGGTATCAAGGGGAAGATAATTGGAATCGTGCCCATACCTATGCAGATATGTTTACGACGTTAATTAACGGATGGCGTGCCGAATGGAAACAAGGCGACTTCCCTTTCTATTATTGCCAGATAGCTCCGTATGATTATGGAATTATTACAGAAAAAGGTAAAGAGATCATCAACTCCGCCTATCTTCGGGAAGCTCAGTCTAAAGTTGAACATCGTGTGAAGAACAGTGGTATGGCAGTATTGCTAGATGCAGGTATGGAAAAAGGAATCCATCCTTCAAAGAAAAAAACAGCCGGCGAACGTTTGGCGCTTCTGGCACTGACGAAGACATACGGAATAGAAGGAGTAAATGGCGAAAGTCCTTATTATAAAAGTATCGAAATAAAGAATGATACGGTTATTGTAAGTTTCGAACGTGCCAATATGTGGATTAGCGGTAAAGATTGTTTTGAATCACAGAATTTTGAAGTGGCGGGAGAAGATAAAGTGTTCTATCCTGCAAAGGCATGGATTCAACGCAGTAAAATGCTGGTAAAGAGTGATAAAGTCCCTCATCCGGTAGCTGTCCGTTATGGATTCAAGAATTATGTAGAAGGAGACGTTTATTGTGACGGACTGCCTTTGGGATCTTTCCGTTCGGACAATTGGTGATCCTGTTCACCACACTGTGGTGAACGAAACAAACTAATGAAGTGATAAATTTATGAATTATTTACGTCGCATTTTTGTTCTTTTATTCGTATTTGTTAGCGTGTCAGCTCTTTGGAGTCGGCATGCTAATGTCATTTGGAACACTCCCAGTCGGAATTCCTCCGAATCCATGCCCTGCGGTGGTGGTGATATCGGCATGAATATATGGGTGGAGGAAGGTGATATACTATTCTATCTGAGTCGTAGCGGTACATTCGACGAGAACAACTGCCAACTGAAACAAGGACGTTTTAGGATTCGTCTGTTTCCTAATCCATTCAAAGATGCAAAAGATTTCCGACAGGAACTGAAATTGAAAGACGGGTATGTAGAAGTATCGGCAGGAGGCACACAGATACAGTTTTGGGCAGATGTTTATCATCCGGTAGTCCATGTGGAAATCACCAACGCACAACCTTTGCGGACAGAAGTCTCTTATGAGAACTGGCGGTATAAGGAACGAATGATCAGAAAAGGAGAGGGGCAACAATGCTCTTACAAATGGGCACCCCCGAAAGGAGCTGTTACCACTGCCGACTTTGTTTCTTTATCTTCCAAAAGGGAACTATCAGGAATGACAAAAAAAGGAAACTTGCTTTTATTCTATCACCGTAATCCCGAACAAACAGTTTTTGACATTGCCGTAGCGCAACAAGGAATGGAAAATGTCAAATCTCAAATGATGAATCCTTTAAAGCATCTGACTTTCGGTGGCTATCTTTTCGGGGATAATCTAGAATATACAAGTACAACAGATAGTATCTATGCCGGTACAGACTACCGTGCCTGGAACTTTCGCTCCTCAAAAGCTTCCCGGAAGGAGCAGTTCTGTATCGTCCTGCACACAGAACAGACGACAACAGTAGAACAATGGGAACAAGACTTGCAAATCAGTCTGCAAAGAATAGCCCCACAAGGAAAGATTTCGTCAGAAATTGTATCATTAGATAAAAAACAAACTCGCCTGTGGTGGAATGCCTTTTGGCAACGTAGCTTTATCGAACCTATTGGAAATACAGAAAACAAAAATGATAGCGATATAAAAAAAATTACCCGAAACTACACTCTTTTCCGCTATATGCTAGGTTGCAATGCTTACGGTAGTATCCCGACCAAATTCAATGGTGGATTATTTACCTTTGATCCCTGTCATATAGACAAAAAACAGGCGTTCACTCCTGATTACCGTAAATGGGGAGGAGGTACGATGACCGCACAGAATCAGCGGCTTGTATACTGGCCGATGTTGAAAAGCGGAGACTTCGATATGATGTCTTCCCAATTCGATTTCTACAACCGAATGCTGAAAAATGCAGAACTCCGTACCCAAGTATATTGGCAACACAATGGAGCATGTTTCTGTGAGCAAATAGAAAACTATGGTTTGCCTAATCCTGCGGAGTATGGCTTCAAACGTCCGGAATGGTTTGACAAAGGAGTGGAACATAATGCATGGCTGGAGTATGAGTGGGATACTATACTGGAATTCTGTCAAATGATATTGGAAACCAAGAATTATGCAAATGCAGACATTACTCCATATCTGCCTTTAATTGAAAGCTCGCTGACATTCTTTGACGAACATTATCGCCAACTTGCTTCCCGTCGAGGACGGAAAGCGCTGGATGGTAACGGACATCTTGTCCTGTTTCCGGGCTCTGCCTGTGAAACCTATAAGATGACTAACAATGCCAGCAGTACAATTGCCGCTTTGAAGACTGTATTGGAAAATTATGGAAAGAAAGATGAAATGCTGAAAACGATTCCTCCGATTCAATTGCGGTACATAGAAATCAAGGATTCCTTGAATCCCGCAGCTTCACCCGAACTGAAGCAAACGATTTCTCCTGCTGCAAGCTGGGAACGGATCAATAATGTAGAAACTCCGCAACTGTATCCTGTATTTCCCTGGCGCATCTACGGAGTAGGAAAAGAAAATCTTGAATTAGCCCGTAATACTTATTTTTATGATCCGGAAGCAATCAAATTCCGTTCTCATGTCGGGTGGAAACAAGATAACATTTGGGCAGCTTGTCTGGGATTGACCGAAGAAGCCAAAAGGTTGGCCCTCGCCAAACTGTCAAACGGTCCACATCGTTTTCCTGCTTTTTGGGGACCGGGATATGACTGGACACCCGATCACAATTGGGGAGGTAGCGGTATGATAGGACTTCAAGAAATGCTATTGCAGACTAATGGTGAGCAAATATTCCTTTTCCCCGCATGGCCTAAAGAATGGGATATACATTTCAAACTTCATGCACCGGGTGAAACGACAGTAGAAGCAACCTTGAAAGACGGAAAAGTTACAGACTTGAAAGTTCTTCCCGAAAGTCGAAAAAAGGACATAATAATAATGATTTAAAAAGTCTACATCCCTATATTACAAAATGAAAGAAGCCATAAATAAAAGTATTATGAATAAAAGACTGTTTTTAATTTTATCAGCTTTTCTATTGTTATTCTCACTGATAGAGAAAGGGTGGACAATAGAAACTTACCGCCCCGAAACATCAGTTGCCGAATTCATTCAGCTTCCCGGTAGCGGACGACAAGTGTATAACTTCAATCCGGGATGGAGATTTTTCAAGGGGGACATTCGTGGAGCCGAATCCGTTGATTTCGACGACCGTTCCTGGACAATTGTTTCCACTCCTCATACAGTAGAGTTAATGCCTGCCGAAGCTAGCGGCTGCCGTAACTATCAAGGTCCTGCCTGGTATCGCAAGCATTTCGTACTTCCTGCGGAAACCAAAGGGAAACAGGTCCTGATCCACTTTGAAGCAGCGATGGGAAAGCAAGTCCTTTACTTAAACGGAAAGCGTATTCAAGAACATATTGGCGGTTATCTTCCTTTTACTTTGGATTTGACAGCCAATGGTGTACAGGCAGGAGACTCTTGTCTGCTTGCCGTTTTTATAGACAATAGCAATGATAAATCCTTTCCTCCCGGCAAGCCCCAATATACGTTGGATTTTGCCTATCATGGCGGTATCTACCGTGATGTATGGATGATAGCTAAATCACCGATATCCATTACTGACGCAATAGAGTCCCAGACTATTGCAGGTGGTGGAGTTTTTGTTCATTTCGACAAGATCAGTGAAAAGAGCGCACAAGTTTATGTAAATACGGAACTACAAAATAAGAATCAGCGTTCCGAAACCGTTACTGTGGAAACGGCCTTGACAGATACTGATGGAAAGGTTATCAGACGAGCTTCCGGCAAGCTTTCCCTGAAACCCGGAGAAAAGAAAACGATCCGGCAGCAGATAGAGATAAAGAACCCTAAACTGTGGTCACCCGATTCACCTTATTTATATAGAGTGCAATCACGAGTTAAAAAAGGCAATCAGTCCATTGACGGAGGCATCACACGTATCGGAATCCGCCAAGCGGAATTTCGTGGCAAAGATGGTTTCTGGCTGAACGGAAAACCCTTCGGGCAATTAGTAGGAGCCAACCGTCATCAAGACTTTGCATACGTAGGCAATGCCCTGCCTAATTCTCAGCAATGGCGGGATGCAAAACGCCTGCGGGATGCCGGTTGCACAATTATCCGGGTAGCACACTATCCACAAGATCCTGCTTTTATGGATGCTTGCGATGAACTCGGTATGTTTGTTATCGTAGCTACTCCGGGATGGCAATATTGGAACAAGGATGTGAAATTCGGAGAATTGGTTCATCAAAACACCCGCGAAATGATTCGTCGTGACCGTAATCACCCATCTGTTTTGATGTGGGAACCTATTCTGAATGAAACCCGCTATCCGCTCGACTTTGCCTTGAAAGCACTCGAAATAACCAAAGAAGAATTTCCTTATCCGGGACGCCCCGTAGCTGCTGCCGATGTGCATTCCGCCGGTGTGAAAGAACATTATGACGTTGTTTACGGTTGGCCGGGAGATGACGAAAAGACTGATAGGCCGGAGCAATGTATTTTCACCCGTGAATTCGGAGAGAATGTAGACGATTGGTACGCTCACAACAACAATAACCGTGCGAGCCGCAGTTGGGGGGAACGTCCGCTGCTCGTACAGGCGCTGTCTTTGGCTAAAAGTTATGATGAGATGTACCGTACTACCGGTCAGTTTATCGGTGGAGCACAATGGCATCCGTTCGATCATCAGCGCGGTTATCATCCCGATCCTTATTGGGGAGGTATATATGATGCTTTCCGACAAAAGAAATATGCCTACGAAATGTTCCGTAGTCAATCACCCGCCAATCTTTACCATCCGCTGACAGAATGTGGACCAATGGTATTCATTGCTCATGAAATGTCACAGTTCTCCGACAAGGATGTAGTGATATTCAGTAACTGCGACTCGGTGCGTCTTTCTATCTATGATGGGACGAAATCATGGACTAAGCCTGTAATTCATGCCAAAGGGCATATGCCGAATGCGCCTGTTATATTCGAAGATGTATGGGATTTCTGGGAAGCACGCGGATATAGCTATACACAGAAGAACTGGCAGAAAGTAAATATGGTTGCCGAAGGTATCATTGACGGAAAAGTGGTGTGTACACAAAAGAAAATGCCTTCCCGTCGGTCTACCAAACTTCGTTTATATGCAGATACTCAAAAAGTAAATTTGATAGCGGACGGTTCGGATTTCATTGTGGTAGTTGCCGAAGTGACAGATGATAGCGGTAATGTGCGTCGTCTGGCAAAAGAAAATATTGTATTCACTGTAGAAGGAGAAGGACAAATTATTGGTGACGCTACCATTGGCGCCAATCCTCGTACTGTAGAATTCGGTTCGGCTCCTCTGTTGGTCCGGTCTACTCGGAAAGCCGGAAAGATTAAAGTGAAAGCTCATGTACAATTTGAAGGAACACAGGCTCCTACGGCTGCCGAATTGGAGTTTGAAAGTATCCCGGCCGAATTTCCTTTCTGCTACAAAGAACAAACAATCGCTTCACCTACGATGAAAACCGGTTTGTCGGAAAGGAAATCGGAAGGAAAGGTACAGCTCACCGAAGAAGAACGCCAACGAGTATTGGACGAAGTAGAACGCCAACAGACTGAATTCGGAACTGAAAAATAGCACAAGAAACAATAAGAAGATAGTGATTCTAGTCACTATCTTCAAAAAAAAGACTACCTTTGGGAGCATTAAAACCTCTATTATTATCATAAATGAGAAAACGGAATATTCTAATACTATTATTATCGTTGATGGGCGTATGTGCTTTTGCCTATCCAAATATGATTGTAGAACATTATACGGCTGAACGTGGTTTGCCCAATAACATCGTCAACTGCACTTTAAAAGGGACAGATGGATTTGTCTGGTTTGGCACATGGTACGGATTATGCAGCTTTGACGGAGCTAAATTCCGTTCGTATGATAATCGGGACGGTTTTTATTCTGCAGATATTCCTCCTCGCAAGATTCAGCGTATTGTGGAAGATAAGAATGGTTTTCTATGGCTCAAGACTATTGACCGCAAACTATATTTATTTGACAAGAAGCATGAGACTTTTCATGCCGTCTATGATGATGTAAAAGAATACTCCGAGAATATTCAGATTATCAAGATTCAAACGACAGAAGACGGAGACGTTCTACTGTTGACTAAAGATAAAAGTTTGTTGCGTGCACATACCGATGAAACAGGCAAGATTACAATGAAGCAGTTGCACGACTCACGCCCCAACGTGAACGTATATGATATGCGTTTGAAACATAATGTGTTTTGTGAAACTGCTGAATTTATTAATTGGATAGGTATGGACTACCAGATTCTGTCTCTTAGAAAAGGGAGTGCCTTGAAAGATAAACCTGCCGATTTTATTGGAAAAAAAGTTTCTGCCGATCCCAAATTATTCACTTGCGCTTCTTATAATTCCAAGTTCCTGTGGCTAGGAGATCAAAACGGGCATATCTATAGTATTGATCCTCAAAATGGGGTTGTGAATCGTTACGAGATACCGGAGATCAAACAGGCTATCTCTCGTTTACTGGTCACCGAGTCCGGCTTGATGTATATAACTACCAATGACGGAGCATACGAATACAACATCGGTTACAAACAGCTAACCAAACTACCGTTTACAATCCCCCAAGAGGATAGTGGCATCATATTTTATGACAAATATGATAAAATATGGTTTCAGGAAGGCAATCACGCATTGATATATTATGATCCTCTGAATAAAAGTAGTCATCGTTTTACTTTTCCCAATCAGAATACCATTGGCAATTTTGAGATGCAGGATGCAGGTGAGCAAGGAATGTTTTTTCTCACTCCGGGCGGAGAAATTCTTCTTTTCGACAGGGATAAGCTGGAAATGACCCGCATCAATCAAATGAAACCTTTTTCTGAGGATCTTCCCAATCAGCTTTTTTTTCATTTGTTATTGGATAAAGATGGAATCCTTTGGTTAGCATCTACCGGTAGCGGGGTGTATCGAGTGAATTTCCCCCAAAAACAATTCCAGTTGCTGACCGATGTATCTCCCGTTCCAGTTTCTACGGAAAAACAGACATCCCGGAATCAAGGAATCCGTGCTCTCTATCAGGCACAAAACGGAGATATTTGGGTAGGAACCCGATGGCAGGCCCTATACCGTCTTGATCGTAACGGACAAGTGAAGCAGATTTTCTCGGACCAAAACTACCTGCTGGGAGCTGTCTATCATATTATGGAAGATAAAGACGGAAATCTATGGTTCTCTACCAAAGGTAATGGATTGGTGAAAGCTGAACCGGATATGAACTCACCTCATGGACTGCGTTTTACCCGTTACAAGAATGATCCGAAAGATTCAAACTCCATTAGTAATAATGACGTATACTTTACTTACCAAGATAGTCAGGAACGCATTTGGGTAGGATTATTGGGAGGAGGATTAAATCTGATTGCCGAAGAAAACGGAGAAGTTGTTTTCAAACATAAATACAACGGACTGAAACAGTATCCTCCTTATGGACTATATATGGAGGTACGCACAATGACAGAAGATGAAGACGGTCGGATATGGGTAGGAACAATGGATGGTTTAATGTCTTTCGACGGACATTTTGCAACACCCGAACAGATACAATTTGAGACTTACCGTCAAGTCAGCGAACGATCCAATGTCGCTGATAATGATATTTATGTGCTATATAAGGACACTGACTCACAAATCTGGGTAAGCGTATTTGGTGGAGGTCTGAACAAACTTGTTCGATATGATAAAGAAAAGCATGAACCGATCTTTAAATCATACGGCATACGTGAAGGAATGAATAATGACGTGGTCAAGTCAATTGTAGAAGATAAAAACGGAAATCTCTGGTTTACAACAGAAATCGGTTTGTCCTGCTTTAATAAAGCTACCGAACAGTTCCGCAATTATGATAAATATGACGGTTTCCTAAACGTAGAATTGGAAGAGGGAAGTACACTTCGTACATTAAACGGAGATTTATGGCTCGGTACACGACAAGGTATATTGGCATTTTCTCCGGATAAGTTGGAAACACAACACATGGACTATGATACACGTATTGTCGATTTCAAAGTATCCAATCGCGATCTGCGGAGTTTTCAGGATTGCCCCATTCTAAAAGAATCCGTTATTTATACCGATGCGATTCAACTGAAATACAACCAGTCCATGTTCACAATAGAATTCGCCGCTCTGAATTTTTATAATCAGAACAGAGTATCTTATCGTTACATACTTGAAGGATATGAAAAAGAATGGCATTATAATGGAAAGAACCGGATTGCTTCTTATACCAATGTGCCTCCCGGTGATTATATTTTCCGTGTAGAAACGCTGGATGAAGCCAATCCCGAACTTGTTTCGAGCCGAACTTTAGCCGTTACGGTTCTTCCGCCCTGGTGGTTGAGTTGGTGGGCAATGATTATTTATGTCATACTTGGATTGGCAGCTCTTTATTTCGGTTTGCGCCTGGCTTTCTTCATGATCAAAATGAAGAATGATATCTATATCGAGCAAAAAGTATCGGAAATGAAAATTAAGTTCTTTACCAATATTTCCCATGAACTTCGCACTCCCTTGACATTGATAAAAGGACCTATACAGGAACTGAAAGAACGGGAAAAATTATCCCCGAAAGGATTGCAATATGTTGATCTGATGGAGAAGAATACCAATCAAATGTTACAATTGGTGAATCAGATATTGGATTTCCGGAAGATTCAGAATGGCAAGATGCGCCTGCATGTTTCTTTGATTGATTTTAATGAAATGATAGCTTCTTTCCAGAAAGAATTCCGTGTGCTTTCAGAAGAGAATGAAGTTAGTTTCACTTTCCAGTTACCGGACGAATCTATTATGGTATGGGCAGACAAGGAAAAATTAAGCATTGTCATCCGCAACATTATATCCAATGCGTTTAAGTTCACGCATTCCGGCGGAAGTATCTACGTCACTACCGGATTGACGGATGACGGAAAACGCTGTTTCGTACGGGTAGAAGATAATGGAGAGGGCATTCCACAAAGTAAGCTGACTGAAATATTCGAACGCTTCTCACAAGGAGAGAATACAAAGAATCCATACTATCAAGGTACAGGCATTGGTCTGGCACTTTCTAAAGAAATCGTAAACCTGCATCATGGCTCTATTTATGCTGAAAGTCCCGAAGGACAGGGAGCCGTATTTACAGTTGAACTTCTAATGGATAAGGAACACTATCGTCCGTCGGAAGTCGACTTCTATGTCAGCGACACGGAAACTGCTCCAACCTCTTCCGAAGAAGAAGCTGTTACGAATATTCCTTCGGTAGAAACTACAGAAGAAGAACCGGAAATAGACTCTTCACTGCCGACCCTGTTATTAGTAGAAGATAACAGAGATCTTTGTCAACTGATAAAATTGCAATTAGAAGACAAATTCAACATCCATATTGCCAATAATGGAGTAGAAGGTTTGAAGAAAGTCCATCTTTACCATCCGGACATTGTGGTGACAGATCAGATGATGCCTGAGATGGACGGGCTGGAAATGTTACAGTCTATCCGTAAAGATTTCCAGATCAGCCATATTCCTGTAATAATACTGACTGCAAAGAATGATGAAGGTGCCAAGACAAAAGCCATAACTTTGGGTGCCAATGCTTATATAACCAAACCATTCAGCAAAGAATACCTGTTAGCACGAATCGACCAGTTATTGTCTGAGCGGAAATTATTCCGTGAACGTATCCGACAGCAAATGGAGAACCAGACAACGACGGAAAAGGATAGTTATGAACAGTACCTGGTAAAGAAAGATGTACAGTTCCTCGAGAAAATCCATCAAGTGATCGAAGAGAATATGGATGATAGTGATTTCAATATAGATACAATAGCTTCCGGTATCGGTTTGAGTCGTTCTGCATTCTTTAAAAAGTTGAAGAGCCTGACCGGATTAGCCCCCGTAGATTTGGTTAAAGAAATTCGTCTGAACAAATCTATTGAACTGATTAAGAGTACGGATTTAAGTGTTTCTGAAATTGCTTTTGCTGTCGGATTCAAGGATTCCGGCTATTACAGTAAATGTTTCCGGAAGAAATATAACCAGACTCCCCGCGAATATATGAATGAATGGCGGAAAGGAGAGAAATAACCGGTTACAAAACGCTTTCTTAATCGTCTTTTTAGAAAACCTATTAAGATTCGAAAGAATGAACAACATCAAGAAAGTATTATCAGCATGGATGCTGGTTGCCTGTGTATTACCTGTGGCAGCGCAGTATCCGGTGATTCCGGACTCTGTAAAGGCAAGAGGGGCAAAACAAGAAGCCGAGTTTGAACATCAATCAAATGTAGCATGGGAAAAAGCTCTGCCGACAGTTTTGGAAGAGGCACAAAAAGGACGTCCCTATAAACCGTGGGCTTCAAAACCGGAAGATTTGGTAAAAAGTAATATCCCCGCTTTTCCCGGTGCGGAGGGAGGGGGAATGTATACCCCCGGTGGTCGTGGAGGGAAAGTAATCGTAGTCACCTCGCTCGAAGATTCCGGTCCCGGAACATTCCGTGAAGCTTGTGAAACGGGGGGAGCACGTATTATCGTCTTCAATGTATCGGGCATAATACATCTCAAGAGTCCCATCAGTGTACGTGCGCCGTATGTGACCATTGCCGGACAAACGGCTCCGGGAGACGGCATTTGTGTGACAGGACAGTCTTTTCTGATTGATACACACGATGTTGTTATCCGTCATATGCGTTTCCGTCGTGGTGCACAGGATGTTGCCTTTCGTGATGATGCGGTAGGCGGAAATGCAGTCGGGAATATCATGATAGACCACTGTTCGGCAAGTTGGGGACTGGATGAAAATATGTCTATCTACCGACACGTATACAATAGAGGTGCGGATGGACACGGACTGAAACTTCCGACTGTAAATATCACTATTCAGAACTCGATATTCTCCGAAGCGTTGGACACTTACAATCATGCTTTCGGTGCTACCATCGGCGGGCATAACAGTATGTTCTGCCGTAATCTATTTGCTTCCAATATCAGCCGTAACAGTTCGGTAGGGATGGACGGAGATTTCAATTTTGTTAACAATGTCGTATTCAATTGGTGGAATCGTTCTGTGGACGGAGGAGATAATAAAAGTTTCTATAACATGATTAATAATTACTTCAAACCGGGCCCTATTACTCCATTAGACAAACCGATCTCATATCGTATCCTCAAACCGGAAGCCGGACGTGACAAAAACCGTCCTTTATCTTTTGGAAAGGCTTATGTCAACGGAAATATCATTCATGGAAATGCAAAAGTGACAAAAAACAATTGGGATGGCGGTGTACAGCTTAAGGATGACGTAGACTCAGAAAAGTTCCTTCCGCAAATTAAATCGGACGAAGCATTCAAAATGCCTCCTGTCACTATAATGGATACTCCAAAAGCCTATAGCTTTGTATTGGACAATGCAGGAGCCAACTTCCCAAAACGTGATGCGGTCGATTCCCGTGTGATCAAAACAGTACGGACGGGTAAAGCCATTTATGTAAAAGACGCTCCGGAATTTGTGTCACCATATGTAAAGAGACGTTTACCGGCAGACTCTTATAAACAAGGAATTATTACAGACATCCGTCAAGTAGGCGGGCTTCCCGAATATAAAGGAGAATCGTATGCCGATACAGATAACGACGGGATGCCGGATGTTTGGGAAGTTGCCAACGGGCTGAATCCAAACGATCCTTCCGACGCAGTGAAAGATTGTAATGGGGACGGCTATACTAACATTGAGAAATATATCAATGGTATCGATACAAAGAAGAAAGTGGATTGGACAGATTTGAAAAACAATCATGATACACTTTCTAAAAGGAAAAGTCTGTTTTAGCCAAATAAATTGATAATAAAGTTTATTGTAATGAATATACAAATAAGAACTATCCTTTTAGGATTATTAAGTATCGGGTTTGCGCAGAGTCATGCGCAAACCTTTGCTTTACAAGTAAAAGACGACCGGATAACTTACCTTAATGACGAATTGGGAAATAGGATTCTCGATTTCTCAACATGTGGTTATCAGGCTTCGGAACAGGATATTCCTTCCGTTCGGAATGTCGTATTTGTATCCTGGGAACCCGGAGATAATACAACAAGAATTCAACGTGCCATAGACTATGTAGCCTCCTTGCCTCCTGATATTTCAGGTTTCCGCGGTGCTGTGTTATTGGATAAAGGCGAGTTTTCCCTGTCCGGAAGTATCCGCATTGCTACATCCGGAATCGTATTACGGGGAATGGATAAAGAAAGTACAATATTATTAAAGAAAGGAGTGGATCGGGGTTCTCTTATCTATATGGAAGGAGAAAACGACTTGGTAATAAAAGATACATTACAAGTACTCTCAAACTATGTTCCGGTAAATACAAAAACGTTGGAAGTCGCTTTGGGGACTTCTCTGAAAAAAGGAGACCGGATTATGGTAACCCGTCCTTCCGGTAAGGAGTGGATTGCTTCTTTAGGTTGTAACATCTTTGGAGGAGGAATCAGCGCCTTAGGATGGAAAGAAGGGGATATGGACTTAACATGGAACCGTGTTGTTAGCGATGTGAATGGTAACCTGCTTACCTTAGATGCACCGTTGACTGTGGCATTGGATGCCAAATACGGTGTATCTACCATTATGACATACCAATGGAACGGACGTATTGATAACTGCGGTGTAGAGAATCTGACATTGGTCTCAGATTATGACAAACACTATCCGAAAGACGAGGATCATTGTTGGACAGGGATTTCCATCGAAGCTGCAGAAAACTGCTGGGTAAGACAAGTTAATTTCAGGCATTTTGCAGGAAGCGCCGTAATCGTTCAACGGACCGGTTCTAAAATCACTGTTGAGGATTGCATTTCGAAAAATCCCGTTTCCGAAATAGGAGGGATGCGCCGTTGTACTTTCCACACATTGGGACAGCAGACTTTATTCCAACGTTGTTATTCGGAACAAGGCATTCACGATTTCGCGGCCGGATTCTGCGCTGCCGGTCCTAATGCTTTCGTTCAATGCGATTCGTACCAATCTTTAGGATTCAGTGGTTCTATTGATGCTTGGGCGTGCGGTTTACTGTTTGATGTCGTCAATATCGACGGACATAATCTCACTTTTAAAAATTTGGGGCAGGATAAGAATGGAGCCGGTTGGAATACGGCCAACAGTTTGTTCTGGCAATGTACCGCTGCAGAAATAGAATGTTATACTCCGGCAAAAGATGCACAAAACCGTGCGTATGGTTGCTGGGCACAGTTCTCGGGAGACGGAGAATGGGCACAGTCTAATAATCATGTCCAGCCGCGCAGTATATTTTATGCCCAATTAGCGGAACGCCTGCAAAAAGAATCTGCAGACCGGGCACGTATCCTGCCTAGAAATACAAGCGCAACAAGTAGCCCTACCGTAGAAGTAGCTATGGCATTGGCAAAAGAAGCTTATAATCCTCGTTTGACATTGGAGCATTGGATCGAAGAAAATAAATTTATCCCTTCAGTCGTGCCAACAGGAGTCAAATCAATCGATGATATTAAAGAGAAAAAGACTATTTCAAACAAACAACGGACGCAACCGGAAATAAGTATTGTCAACGGACGTATTCAAATGGATGGTGTATTGCTTGTAGGAAGCAGTCATACAACTCCTTGGTGGAATGGAAAACTTAAAACCAACTTCTTGAAAAAAGCAAGCCCTGCCATCACCCGCTTTGTGCCGGGACGCGAAGGATTGGGACTGACTGACCGTATCGACTCTGTAGTCAGCTTCATGAAACAGAAGAACATACTTGTTTTTGATCAGAACTATGGATTGTGGTATGACCGCCGTCGAGATGACCATGAACGTATCCGCCGCCGGGATGGAGATGTATGGGCTCCATTTTACGAACAGCCATTCGGACGTAGTGGTCAGGGAACAGCTTGGGAAGGTTTAAGCAAATATGATTTGAAACGCCCCAATGCCTGGTACTGGTCGCGCTTGAAAGAATTTGCAGAGAAAGGAAGTAAAGATGGACTGCTTCTATTCCACGAAAACTACTTCCAGCATAATATTCTGGAAGCCGGAGCACATTGGGTGGACTGTCCGTGGAGAAGCAGTAATAATATCAATGAGACCGGATTTCCGGAACCCGTTCCATTTGCCGGAGACAAACGTATTTTCGTAGCAGATATGTTTTACGATATCAGTCATCCGGTACGCCGCGAGTTGCATAGGCAATATATTCGCCAATGTCTCAATAACTTCGCAGATAATTCGAATGTCATTCAACTGACAAGTGCAGAATTTACAGGACCGTTGCACTTCGTACAGTTCTGGTTGGATGTCATAGCCGAGTGGGAAGCTGAAACCGGAAAGAAAGCTAAAGTAGCATTGAGTACGACAAAGGATGTGCAGGATGCTATTCTTGCAGACCCTAAACGGGCTGCTGTGGTAGATGTTATTGATATCCGTTATTGGCATTATAAGAAGGATGGGATCTTTGCGCCGGAAGGTGGGAAGAACATGGCTCCCCGCCAGCATATGCGTAAGATGAAAGTAGGAAAGATAACCTTTAATGAAGCTTATAAGGCAGTGAGCGAATACCGCCGGAAGTTTCCTCAGAAAGCAGTAACTTTCTATGCGCAAAATTATCCTTCTATGGGATGGGCAGTATTCATGGCAAGTGGCTCGTGTCCTGTTATTCCGTGTAAAGACAAGGCTTTCTTAAAGGATGCGGCAGTTATGGAAGTGGAAGAGACCAATACTGATCAATATAAGAAATTGGTAAAATCTGATACGGGAAATATCATTTATTCCAAGTCTGGAACAGAAATTCCCATTCATTTATCGTCCGGAAAATATGTATTAAAGTACATTCACCCTGATTCCGGGAAAGTGGACATAATAAATAAATCACTGAAAATAAAAGGATTATATACTTTAAAGGTACCAGATAAGAAAGAAGGTATTTATTGGTTTCATAAGCTATAAGATAGAAAATCCCGTTGAATGATCTTCAACGGGATTTTTGTTTTATATAGGTAAATTCTAATAAAAGAGTGTTATAAAACATGATACTTATTTTTTCAATCCACAAACCAGATTTTACCTAAGGTTGTGACGGATACTGCCTAGTTTTGCAACATCAAATCAATCGAATTAATGCTATGATGGGACAAACTAATAATTCAACCGAAACTTTATTCGCTTCATTTCAAGCGGGGAATATGGCAGCTTTTTCTCAGCTATATGATTTATATATCAATATCCTTTTTAATTATGGGCTAAAGCTAACTTTGGATAAAGAGTTATTGAAAGATTGCATCCATGATGTTTTTGTGAAGCTCTATACCAAGAAAGATGAACTAGGAACTATTGATAATCTGAAATCCTATATGTTCATCTCATTAAAGAACAAGTTGTGCGATGAACTTCGTAAACGTATGTATATGTCTGATACAGCTATTGAAGAAGTCGATATGCTGGCTCCTACAGATGTAGAAAATGATTATGCGGAAAAAGAACAGCGCAAAAATGAGTTTTTCCTTATTAAGCGTTTACTAAACCAACTATCCCCCCGCCAGCGCGAAGCACTCACTCTATATTATATAGAAGAAAAGAAATATGAAGATATCTGCGAAATTATGAACATGAATTATCAGTCTGTACGCAACTTGATGTATCGTGGATTGACAAAGTTACGTGATTTGGCAAGTTAATTATGGTAAAAAGAGTGCTTTATTGAGTACATATACAGGATAACACCGTCCTATTTACGTAAACGCTTAAAAAGGATGTGATATGTATTCTAAGGTAAAAGATTTTTTGACGGATGATGACTTTATCAACTATGTGCTGGGGATGGTTCCGCAGTCAGCCTCCAAATGGGAGGCTTATTTCAAGGAACATCCGGATGAACTGGCAGACGCGGAAGAAGCCAAGGCAGTATTAATGGCTCCGACAGATGTTGCCTGTGATTTTACAATGGCTGAAAGCAAAGAATTGAAAGATAGGATTGTTAGTAGTATAAAAGATTTTTCGGGTATTTTATAATTAGGTTAGGTAGTTGCTATTTTTTTTGTACTTTTGCGCCCAATTAAAAATATCACATTCATGAAGACAAGCGAATCTTTATTATCGATAGGTAAATTTATAGCAGAATATTCGGCCCATTTAATGGGCGCAGGAGTACATACTTCGCGGGTAGTGCGCAATTCCAAACGTATTGGAGAAGCTTTCGGACTAGATGTAAAGTTAGGCGTATTTCATAAAAACATCATTCTGACAATTGTAGATAAAGAGACGAATGAAGCTTGTAATGAAGTTATCGATATCCCCGCACATCCCATTAGTTTTGAACACAACTCTGAGTTAAGCGCATTAAGTTGGGAAGCGGTAGACAATCATCTGTCATTGGAGGAACTGACAGCCAAATACAAGAAAATCGTTTCCGCCCCGATGATACATCCTCTCTTCGTCTTATTGTTAGTCGGATTCGCCAATGCATCATTCTGCAAATTGTTCGGTGGCGATTTAATATCTATGGGAATTGTCTTTTCTGCTACCATCACAGGATTCTATCTGAAACAGCAGATGCAAAAGAAAAAGCTGAATCATTACATTGTTTTTATCGTTTCAGCTTTTGTTGCTTCCCTTTGCGCTTCTACAGCCTTGATTTTCGATACAACTTCAGAGATAGCAATGGCTACCAGTGTACTTTATCTTGTTCCTGGTGTTCCTTTGATTAATGGAGTGATTGATATAGTCGAAGGATATGTACTGACCGGATTTGCCCGTCTGACAGAAGCCTCCTTGCTGATTGTCAGCATTGCTATCGGACTTTCTTTCACATTACTAATGGTAAAAAACAGTTTAATTTAATATGATAGCACTCGACATTCTTACTGACGGATTTTTTGCAGCAGTGGCAGGTATAGGATTTGGTGCAATTTCCGATCCTCCTTTGCGGGCATTTAAGATGATTGCCTTATTGGCGGCATTGGGACACGCTTGCCGTTTTTGTCTGATGACTTATTTAGGGGTAGATATTGCTACAGCTTCTTTATTTGCCGGCTTAGTAATCGGTTTTGGTAGTTTATGGTTAGGGAAAAAAGTATATTGCCCGATGACAGTACTTTATATTCCGGCTCTGCTTCCGATGATTCCGGGCAAATTTGCATACAACATGGTATTTTCACTTATCATGTGTTTGCAGAACGTGAATGACCCGGAAAATCTGGATAAGTTCATGTCAATGTTCTTCTCCAACAGTCTGGTGGCAAGCACGGTAATTTTCATGCTGGCAGTAGGAGCCACTTTCCCGATGTTCCTATTCCCACATAGAGCCTTTTCATTAACAAGACATTAAAACTACTTTTATGGAGATTTTTTGGAGAACAATTGCATATTATAATTCAGCTACCTGGCTTTTACAGACAGTCATCATTCTGATTGGTATTGCATTGACCGGATTGCTTATCAGTAAACCGCGCACATGGGTGAAGATGGCGATGAAGTTTTATATGATAGGACTTTATACATGGATTTCAGTAATCTACTATTATGTCTATTGCGAAGAACGTAGTTACAATGGAGTGATGGCTATGTTCTGGGGAGTAATGGCTATTATTTGGATATGGGATGCGATTACGGGATACACAACTTTCGAACGTACCCACAAATACGACATCCTGTCCTATGTCTTGTTGGCAATGCCATTCATATATCCTTTAGTATCATTAGCGCGCGGACTTTCCTTTCCGGAAATGACTTCTCCGGTAATGCCTTGTTCTGTGGTTGTGTTTACCATTGGGCTATTATTGCTGTTTGCTCACAAAGTGAATATGTTTCTGGTCCTTTTCCTTTGCCACTGGTCATTGATCGGATTATCCAAAACTTATTTCTTCCAGATTCCGGAAGATTTCCTGTTGGCAAGTGCCACAATTCCCGGATTGTACCTTTTCTTCAGAGAATATTTCCTGAACAATCTGCATGCCAACACCAAGCCGAAAGCCAAATATATCAATTGGCTATTGATAAGCGTTTGCGTCGGACTGGCTGTGTTGCTGACTACTACCATGTTTTTAGAATTAGTTCCGAAGAATTGATCCGGAACACATAGAAGATATTCAAATCAAAAAAGTCTTTCTAGCTTTAATGGCTATGAAAGACTTTTTGCATTATATCACATTTACTTAATTGCGTAGAATATCCGCAGAGCATACTGCATCACCGCATCAGGCAACCACTTTTTACTCTTTGCAAACAACACCTGTATCCAGGGACCTACTTTCGTTCGGAAAGGAGGATTTGTACGCTCCACTATTTTACAGATTGCAGCAGCCAACTTCCGTGGATGGCATCCATTACGTTCCTCTTTTTCTATGATCTCCAATGATTTCCGGAAGCTTTCTCCATAATCGGTATCCAGTCTTGTCTGTTCGGAGATATTCCGATTATCAGTAAATCCGGTGTTGAAGTCTCCCGGTTCTACCACGCAAACCTTTATATTGAACGGATGGACCTCTAAAGCCAATGCTTCGCTATATCCTTCCACCGCAAATTTGGAAGCAGAATAAAATCCCTGATAAGGGATGCCCATTACACCACCAATAGAGCTGATATTGATGATCTTCCCTTTTCGGTTTTTACGCATGACAGGCAATACTTCCCGGCACATATTCACTACACCAAAGAAATTGGTATTCATCTGTATGTTTACTTCCTCTTCCGTAGCAAGTTCCAATGCACCGCCAATACCCATCCCGGCATTATTAATCAGTACGTCAATCCGTCCCTGTTCCGATAGAATCCTATCAACAGCTTGACGGATAGAAAGTGAATTGGTAACATCGACAACCAGCATTTTCACCTCATTCATGTCTTCGGAAAGTTTCCGACTTGTTCCATAAACGATGTGCCCTTGTGCTGATAACATTTGAGCGGTAATCTTTCCAAACCCGGAAGATGCTCCGGTGATAAGTATGACTTGTGGTTGCATATTTTTTTATTTGCGGTATGGTACTAACTGCTCAATTATCATTTCTTCAGGATAGTAGTCATTTTCTCCCGCCAATCTTCACCATTCTTCGGCTGGAAAGTTTCAAATCCCAGTTCTTTGCCGATTTGGATATTCGAGGCACCATCATCTACAAATAAAGTTTCAGAAGGAATGATATTGCAATCATTCACCATATAATCGAATATTTCCGGTGCAGGTTTTGTGTGACCGACCTGATAAGACAGATATAGTTTATCACAGTAATCATTCAACGGCTTTTTCCTTGACGAGAAATTAGGGCTGCATGCCCATGACATAACGAAAGGATTAGTATTACTTAAAATATACACATGATATGATTTTCTCAATTCTAATATATAATCGAGTTTATTTAGATTCACTTCATTGAAAAAGCCCATCCATGCCTGTTTGGTTTCCTCCATCGTCAATGAACGGCCACATAAATTCCCCAATTGTTTCCGAAACTCATCCGCACTTAGCTTACCTTCTTCCAGTTCTTGAAAGATGCCGGTCTGGTGATATTTATCCAGACGGGTGTCGGCATCTGCCAGTCCCAGTTTGATAAATGCCTGAACCGCTTTGTCGCGATCAATATCCACAATCACACCACCGAAATCAAATACAATGTTTTTAATCATGATATATCATTTTTAATTTGCTACAAAGATATTATAAAATCATTAGAGACTTCTTCATTTTAGCACAGAAATAGTAACCTTTTATGCAATCGGGTAGTAGTCCCGTTATAACGTGACAATGGTCACCTTATAGGGTGATAAATGGCACGTTACAACGGGACATTTGTCATTCTGCAAGATGACTATTTATTTTCAGAAAGATGAGGAACTTTAAATATACGAAATTAAATAGTAAAAAACAAGAGTGGCACTTACTTTTCCTAATGCCCCAATGAGCTTTTCATAGTTGGTATATTTTCGTTTAAACAAGCACTTTCAGTAATTCGGGTATAATAATCTGTAATATATATAGTTGAAAAATAAATTTCCTTGATTAACTTTGCAAAGTTAAAACATCATCAAGTTCAATTCTGACGATGTAGGACATTGACATTTAGATCTAACTACTATAAATTGAAAATTAATTAGTTTATGCTACGTACTATCAGACTTACAACCGCCATTGTGTGCTTTACACTTATTACCCTGCTCTTTCTCGACTTCACGGGTACATTGCACACATGGTTCGGATGGTTGGCGAAAATTCAATTTCTGCCGGCTTTATTAGCCTTGAACATAGGTGTCGTATTGTTTTTAGTTGTACTTACATTCCTGTTCGGACGTATCTACTGCTCTGTTATTTGTCCGTTGGGAGTGTTTCAGGACATTGTTTCGTGGGTATCCGGCAAACAAAAGAAAAATCGGTTCCGTTATTCACCAGCAATGAAATGGTTGCGGTATGGCGTTTTAGGAGTATTCATTATTATGATGGTTGCAGGATTGAACTCTTTGGCTATCTTGCTGGCACCGTATAGTGCTTATGGCCGGATAGCTTCCAGTCTTTTTGCACCGGTCTGGCAATGGGGAAACAACCTGTTGGCGTACTTCGCCGAACGAATGGATAGTTATGCTTTTTATGAGGTAGATGTATGGATGAAGAGTCTTTCGACGATGCTGATTGCCATTGTTACCCTTGTTGTTCTTTTCATTCTGGCGTGGCGCAACGGACGAACCTATTGTAATACGATCTGCCCCGTAGGTACTGTATTAGGGTTTATATCCAAATATGCGATATTCAAACCGGTAATTGATACTTCCAAATGCAATAGTTGCGGTTTGTGTGCCCGCAATTGCAAAGCATCGTGTATTAATCCGAAAGCTCATGAAATAGATTATAGCCGTTGTGTGACTTGTATGGATTGCATCGGAAAGTGTAAGCATGGAGCCATTACATACACAAGACGGAAACCTAAGAACGAAACAGGTACGAGCGAAGATACGAAAGCAAAGTCTGTCACTACTGAACAGGTAGACAATGCCCGTCGTAGCTTCCTTTCAGCATCGGCCATTTTTGCAACAACTTCTGTACTGAAAGCACAAGAGAAAAAAGTAGACGGAGGATTGGCTACTATCGAAGATAAAAAGATTCCCCAAAGAGAAAATCCTATCTATCCTCCCGGTGCATTAAGCGCACGCAATTTCACTCAACATTGCACAGCCTGCCAATTATGTGTCTCTGTTTGTCCCAACCAGGTATTGCGCCCATCGGACAACCTATTGACATTGATGCAACCGGAAATGTCATACGAACGTGGATATTGCCGTCCCGAATGTACTAAATGTTCGGAAGTTTGTCCTGCCGGTGCTATTCATCTCACCAGTCTTGCCGAGAAATCAGCTATTCAGATCGGACATGCCGTATGGATTAAAGAGAACTGTGTACCTTTGACAGATGGAATGGAATGTGGCAACTGTGCCCGCCATTGTCCGACAGGTGCCATACAGATGGTAGCTTCCGATCCTGAAAAAACAGATTCTCCAAAGATTCCGGTAGTAAATGTAGAAAAATGTATCGGTTGTGGGGCGTGTGAGAACCTTTGTCCGTCCCGTCCTTTCAGCGCTATTTATGTGACAGGACATCAGATGCATAGAATTATTTGATCTAAATCAGTATAAGATTATGGAAGATAAAAATAAGAAAGATATAAATAGAAGAGATTTCATTAAGATTGTAGGTATTAGTGCAGCCACGTCGACAGGGCTATTATACGGATGCTCTTCAAAAGGTACTTCCTCTTCAAGCAGCGCAACAGGAGAAGGAGAGGTGCCTACCGATAAAATGACTTACCGCACGTCTCCGACTACCGGTGACCGTGTTTCACTCTTGGGATATGGTTGTATGCGTTGGCCTCTCAAACCTGCTCCCAACGGTAATGGTGAAGTAATCGACCAGGATGCCGTGAATGGACTGATTGATTATGCAATCGCTCACGGAGTAAACTATTTCGATACATCTCCGGCATACGTACAGGGCTTTTCCGAAAAGGCAACGGGTATTGCATTGAGCCGTCATCCCCGTGACAAATATTATATCGCCACCAAGTTATCCAATTTCTCTCCCGATACATGGTCTCGTGAAGCATCGCTCAAGATGTACCACAAATCGTTTGCAGACCTGCAGGTAGATTACATTGATTATATGCTGCTTCACGGCATCGGCATGGGAGGAATGGAAGCCCTTAAAGGACGCTACCTGGATAACGGAATGCTTGACTTTCTGGTGAAAGAACGGGAGGCAGGACGTATCCGCAATTTGGGATTCTCCTATCATGGGGATATCGAAGTGTATGACTATCTGCTTTCACGACACGATGAATTCAAGTGGGATTTCGTACAGATACAATTGAACTATGTAGACTGGAAACATGCCAAAGAAACCAATACCCGGAATACGGATGCTGAATATCTGTATGGAGAATTGCATAAACGAGGAATTCCATCTATCATCATGGAACCGCTTTTAGGAGGTCGTTTGTCTAAATTGAATGACAACCTGGTGGCACGGCTCAAACAACGCCGTCCGGAAAGCAGTGTCGCTTCCTGGGCTTTCCGTTTTGCCGGTTCATTTCCGGACATTCTGACTGTGTTAAGCGGCATGACTTATATGGAGCATCTGCAAGATAATCTCCGCACTTATTCTCCTTTGGAACCGTTGACAGATGAAGAAAAAGAGTTTCTCGAAGAAACGGCACAATTAATGTTGAAATATCCAACGATCCCTTGCAACGACTGCAAATATTGTATGCCATGTCCGTATGGGTTGGATATACCTGCTGTGTTGTTACATTACAACCGTTGCGTCAATGAAGGGAATGTCCCCAGGAACGGGCAGGATGAGAATTATGCAAAAGCGCGGCGTGCTTTTCTAGTCGGATATGACCGTAGCGTGCCCAAACTTCGTCAGGCAAGCCATTGCATCGGTTGTAACCAGTGTGTGGCACACTGTCCGCAGAACATTGATATTCCGAAAGAGCTGCATCGGATAGATCAGTTCGTAGAACAATTGAAACAAGGTACTTTATAAAAGAAAAGATGGAAGAATTAATCAATTTACTACATACGGGAGGATATTCCTGTACTATTGCCAACAAAGGAGAAATCCGTACTTTCACTCAACGCGGTGTGGCTGATATCTATGATTTACTAACCCAGGAACCGGAGTTTCTTAAAGGAGCCTTGATTGCTGATAAGGTGGTTGGAAAGGGAGCTGCCGCCCTGATGATTCTGGGAGGTATCAAAGAGTTATATACTGATATTATCAGTACCAAAGCTCTGGAGTTGCTTCAGAAATCAGATATAAAAGTTGGTTTTACAGAGGAAGTACCTTTTATCTGGAACCGTAACCATACAGGAGGATGTCCTGTAGAGACAATGTGCAGCGAAGTGGAATCAGCAGAGGAGATACTACCGCTAATTGGTGATTTCCTCGAAAGAATCAGAAGTAAAAAATAAAAGAGTAATTTGAACTTAAAAAAACAATAAACATGGAAACAACTACTGTAAAGTTCTATTCACTAAATTACAACGATGTGAAAACCTATTGGGCAGCCTTGTTATTCATCGTTGGTAATATTCTTTTCCCCCAATTATTCCATCTCATGCCTCAAGGAGGAATAATCTGGCTACCAATCTATTTCTTCACACTGATTGGAGCTTATAAGTACGGATGGAAAGTCGGCTTATTGACAGCTATCCTTTCACCTATTATCAATTCCTTATTTTTCGGTATGCCCGCCCCTGCAGTATTACCCGCAATTTTACTGAAATCCATACTGCTTGCCATAACTGCCGGTTGGGCTGCACAACGTTTCGGACGTATTTCTATCCCGGTATTGATTGGTGTAGTACTTATTTATCAGGCCGTAGGTACTTTAGGAGAATGGATATATAATGGTAATTTTTACAGTGCTATTCAAGATTTCCGTATCGGAATTCCTGGGATGTGCCTGCAAGTATTAGGAGGCTATATATTCATCAAGTATCTGATTCGCAAATAAATCAATCGGTCGCCTCTTCCTCTTCGGGTTCATCTTCTACTACAACAACAGGGGAGAGGCTTTTTCCTTCTTTAGCGTACGTGCTAGGACTCATTCGATAATATTTTTTAAATACTTCCCGAAAATACTTTGTTTCCGAGAAACCACTCATATCTGCTATTTCTCCGATATTATGTTCACCTTCTTTTAATAATCGTGCTGCATATTTTAAACGAGTCACCCGAATTAATGCTGTCGGAGATTGTCCGGTCAACGCTTTCAATTTACTATATAAACTAGTACGGCTCACACCCTGCAACTCACAAAGTTTGTCAACGCAAAAATCAGTATTATCGATATTCTTTTCAATATTTTTCTTGACCTCCGATATGAATTTCCAGTCGAGACTATTCATTCCATTTGCTGATGGTACAGGCTCGGAGCCTATTTCAAGATTAGCATACCGCTGACGCAATAAAGCACGGTTGGACAAAAGGTTGGCAATACTTGCCTTCAATAACTTCACACTGAAGGGTTTGACGATATATTCATCTGCACCGATTGCGAGTCCATCAAGAATATTTTTCTCATCCCCCAAAGCTGTAAGTAATAATACCGGAATGTGTGAAGTTTCAACATCCTTCTTAATAGCAGCACAGAGTTCATCTCCTTGCATTTCAGGCATCATAACATCGGAAAGAATAAGTTCCGGCCAAAATTCTTTTACTATCACTAAAGCCTCCCTGCCATTGCAACAGGCTTGCACATAATATTGAGGAGAAAGCAGACTAACCAAGTAAGAACGTAATTCATCATTATCTTCTACAATAAGGATACGTTGCATTTCTTTCTTGGCTGTGACAACTTCTGTATTTGCTACACTTGAAAAAACATTCGGAACTGTTAGTCCCGGTGTTTGTAGCTGAATCTTAGGGGAGGAAGCCGAAGTTGCCTCCTGAGTACTCTTATTGTTTTTGGGAAATATAATTTGAACAGTCGTCCCTTGATGTTCCACACTTTTAATATGAATCTTACCCTTGTGCAGACGAACCAACTTTCCAACCAACATTAGTCCTATGCCACTGCCCGTGACTTTAGAATTGATGGCATTACTGGCACGGAAATGAAGTTTGAACAACTTCCGTTGTTCAGAGGCAGGAATACCGATACCTGTATCACTAATAACCACCTTCCAAAAATCATTCATATCAGAGACAGAGACACTGACCTTGCCATTTTCTGCTGTATATTTCAATGAATTCGATATAATATTTTTCAGAATAGAATCCATTTTCTCTTTATCAAACCATACATTCAAGTAGTTGAAATTACTCTCATAAGTAAAATCTATATGTTTGATAGTAGCATACGAAGAGAAACTATTACATACATCCTTCAAATATGTGTTCAATTCATATTCTGAGATGCTCAACTCGGAAGAATATACGTCAGCACGTTCAAAGTTGATAAGATTAGTCGCCAATCGCAAAAGGGAGTCTACATTCCTTAATGCAGCCTTTGTACGGGTTATTCCGGTGTCAGTAAGCGGTTCTTCGTCTAGAAGTTCTTCCAAAGGCGCTTTTATCATAGTAAGTGGAGTCCGTATATCGTGAGCTGTATTAATAAAAAATTGGGTTTTCTCATCTGATATGTTCTTTTGTTTCCTGAGATTTATCACACGTAAAATAAAAGAGAATCCCCAAATAACCAATAGTACATAACATAGGATAGCCCACCAACTCAACCAAAAAGGGTGTGCGATAATGACTTTCATTGTACGTTCTTCAAAAATAACATCATGCTCTTCTCTGGATATAGCGCGTACGTGTAAAGTATATTTTCCCGGAGGCAGATTGGTGAAACGTATCAGACTATTTGTTCCCGGTTGTGTCCATTTTTCATAGAACCCTTCCAACTTCCAGGAATAAAGTGTATTACCCGGAGAATCATAATTGATAGTGGAGACTTTTAGAGAAAAGGTATTTTGGTCATGTTTCAGTTTCAACACATCTGTTTCGTCTATACATTCTTTTAAAGGAGAATCTTTGCCGTCCGGATAAACAGGCTGATAAGATACATGAAAATCACTGAATATCATTCTGGAGAATTTATAAGAAGGGAACTTTACATTCTCCGGAACTTCAATAGCCCCTTCCGTACTACCAAATACAAAACTTTTATTCATACGTAATGTACCCGAAGAAGCATTAAAATAGGCAGGTAATAATCCTTCTCCTCTAGTCCAATTATGAAAATGTTTCTCTTTTGTAAAGAAACAAGTAATACCATTTTCCGTACTCATCATAATACGACCGTCCACTTCAGGTAAAATTGTAAAAATCCGATTGGAAACTAGTGCGGAGTTGTCTGTATAATAGTGCTCAAAAGACTGCTTCTGTATATTGTATACAAATACTCCTGCTCCGTTCGTACCAATATATAGCAATCCATCATTTGCCTGGTAAAGTGAATTGATATATGTACCTTCCAACTCTGATCCAACATATTGATATTTACCGGAATTTCTATCCAATAAGTATAATCCGGAGGCTGTTCCAATCCACATATGATCTTTGTCATGTTCAACAATTGAAGTGACAGATGACACTCCCGGATATAGGCGTACCTCATTCGTTTTTAAATCAAAGCGCTTTAGATTATAATATCCCCCGGACCATATATTTCCTTTCGAGTCTTTTATCATATCACGGATATATTTATCGGGGCGCATATTAACGGAAGTAAGCAGGTATGGAGAGAAATATTCAACGGACAATTTATGCTTGTTTATTTTATAAATTCCCGAAGTATAGCCTCCTGCCCAGATTATGCCGGGAGAAACTTCACACAAAGTAATAAAGATATGATTTTTATCTTTTAATTGACGGTCAAAAGAACTTAGGAATGAATGCCATTGTCCTGTGGAGGAGTGGTATAAACTAATTCCATTGCTGGTTCCAAACCATAAGTCTCCATCGCTATCCTCAATTACCGCATGCACCTGATCATTGATTAATGATTGTTTATTACCCATTGAATGTTTCATCCAATGATAATTCTCATACCGATAATCTATAACAGTGATTCCGGTAGGGTAGTTGGAAAGCCAGATTCTCTTTTCTTCATCGACAAAAACATTATTAATATTATTACCATTCATTTCATTATAGCTTTGATAGTTAGCTACAATGTATTGCTCCATCTGGCAGGTATTTATATTAATCTTATAGACTCCCATCCCTTCAGTTGATATCAATAACTGTGATTCATCCAATGGTGCCATGCAGGTAATACTTACATCACTTAAATCAACTTCGGGCCTTATTATTTCCCGGTTATTCATATCATATACAAATAGGCCTCTCTCAAACGAACCGATAAGCAGTCGTTTTGATGCTTGATGGTAATATAATTCGTTTACCTGCACATGGAAATAATCCAATGTTTCGGTAGGAATAATTTTCAAAGTACCATTTTCCAATTTGAGATATCGAACACCAGTCTCCGTTGATATAAAAAAATAATGGTCGTCCACTTGTTCGATTGCAGTGATGTTGCTGTGTAGAATATTGGTAAATTGAAGTATCTGAGCATTTTCTGTGTTATACAGTAATATGGAGTGTTTACGGCATAACCAAATATTATTACTCCGGTCCATATAGCCGTAACTAATGGTTTCCAGACTATTCGGCAACTTATATACCAGCTTGAAATCATCATATTTCCTTTCATATTGGAAGACGCGTCCTTGTTTGCCAATCACCCATGTTCCTATATGGGGATTGGTATATATCCACCCTAAATGAATAGGAGATTCCAGAGTCTTGTCATCTTTATTCAATCTATAATGTTTGATATCCTTGCCATTGTAACGATCCATGCCTTCATTGGTAAGAAACCACATATATCCTTCAGCGTCTTTTTGTATACTGAATATCCTTCGATTGCTCAAACCTTCTTCTATCCCTATATATTTGTATGTTTGTGCAGTGACCCAAATAGGAAAAAAGAGGAGAATATAGATGATGTATTTCATATAGGCATTTGTTTTTAACTACTTCTAATAAGCATTGGGAAATAAAAGTTAACAAACTTATACAAAAGCAATGAGAAAAACAAAGAAATACAGAATATTCTATCGAAAACTTTCATTTAGAAAGTATTTTGCTACTAAAGTTGTTTTTTATGACTTGCTAAGTTGCTTTTATAGACCCATATGCTAATAATGAAATAAACAATAGTCTGAATCCACAAAGTTATATATTCCGGTTTTATGTCTGCCATATCGGCACCCATAGAGTTTAGCTTTACAAAAGCAAGTGTACCCGGTGCAGCCGGAAGAATATAGTGTGCTATTTTCCAATACCATGGCATTAATTCCATAGGATAAGAAACTCCGGAAAGAAATATTAATCCAACTGAGAAAAAAGCAATCATGAGTAATGGAGCTTCCGAATCTGCAAAATATCGCGAAGCAGCCAATCCTAAAAAAGAAGTGGCCATCAGATAAGGTATTAACAATAATATAATGTAGAATCCATTTCCAATATTAGGAATACTAAAGAAATAGGGAAGGAGTCCTAATAAGAAAAAAGAAAAGACTGCATATAAGGCACAATATACAAAAGTTTTTCCCGTCACCAAACGAATGGCAACTCCCCAGCCATACCCAAAAGGTGTATAAGCACGAATTCCTCTGTTGGCATGTTCGTCACCGGTCAACATACCTATCACCATTAGCAAAGTCTGGAAAATAATGATCATCATGACTGCCGGAATCAGATAAGAGCCATATCCTTCCGTATAATTATAGAGTGCAGTTCCCACTACATTTATCGGTTTTGCCATAGCTACTGCCAATAATCCTTGAGGGGGTAAAAAAACAGCACCATCCGACCGATATTTATCATTGATAGCTAACATGACACGTGAAGAAGCGCCTTGTAATGCTTCAAAATAGAGGAAGGCATCGGTCGTTGCATATAAAGAAAATACAGCTTCATCTCCGCGAAATACCCGCTCCTCAAAATCATGCGGCAAGTAAAGTATTCCTTGCACTTTTCCTTCTTTCATCCACTCTTTGGCTTCATGGTAGTCAATTGCCTGATCATAAATTTCCGCTTGAGGGGTCGCATCCAACCATCGAATAAAATTACGACTCAATTCGCTGTGGGAATTATCAACAACGACAACAGGAACATCCGTTACAATATTAGGAGCGTACATATAATTATAAAGCAATCCATACATGAAAATTCCTCCCATCAACACCAGTAAAACAGCATAGCTAGTACTTATGGCAAGAAACTCCCGACGGATAATAAATGATAGCTGTTGTAATTTACTTAATGTTTTCATATTTATGACTTTCTATAGCTCGTTTTAAATGGGGTAGTAATGATAAAGCCAACAAGGGGAAGATGCAGAGTATCACCATTGACGGCCAAAGATAGATGAATCCACCACCTCCGTAAAGCATGGTTTGTATCATCTCTGTAAAATGACGGACAGGGAACAGATAAGAGGCATCTCTTACTAACGGATACATATTAGAAACCGGAAAAGTTACTCCCGATAAAGTAGCCCCCAATGAACCTACCATAGAAACAACACTTATTACCAGAGAGACTGCCGGGAACAGGGAAAATATGAATAATCCGAGAGCCTGTGTAGCAATAACAAAGAGTACGGTTATCATGTTTATCAGCCACCAGCTTCCTTGAAAAGGAATATGCAGGATACCGAACATGACATAATTACCCAGCCATCCTATCAGAATATATATAAAGGTATAGGGGAGTAGTTTGCCCAACACGGCAGTTACCATATTGCCTTTAGCAGTAGCCAGCCAATCTGTAGCTGTGCGGAACTTGATTTCAATTCCGACCGTATATACGGTAGTCAAGAGAATCAATACCTGAAATAATACGAAAAAAAACGGCTGACTCAGATAAACGGAATAATCCAAGCTGGGATTATATATCGGATGATTGTTGGCTTGTACCGGCAACAGGAATGTAGTAATTTGCTGTTGGTCTGCCCCGAGAGATACCGCTTCCATTACAATGGGAGATAAGGATACGGGAGCCAATGACGTTTCAAAAGCAGCCATGAGCTCACCACCTACTGACAACAAGGCATAATGATAATAATAGGAAAGAGTTGCATTCTTTCCGGTGATAGCATTCTGTTCAAATCTCGGAGGTATGGAAAGATACCCGTAGATTTCTTTTTTCTGTACGGCCTCGCGGGTTGCAGCCTCATTTACATAATGTTTTACTACCTTAAAAGTGGGCACTGCAGAGATATTCCGTGTAATAGCCCGTGAAGTAGCAGTATTGTCCTGGTCGATAATGCCTATCGGGATATTCTCCATCTGCCCGTTACCGAAAATGGTAGCCATAAAAAAGAGAGTAAACAACGGCAGGACAATACAGACACCGAAATAAAGGCGTCGTGACGTCATTCGCCGCCACTCTCTGAGCAGTACGGAGCGAAAAGGTGAATATGTTTGTGATAAATCCATTCTATGATTAATTTTATTTGCCGATTAATTTAGCGTTAGCAACACAGACATACCGGGACGCAGATCATCTACCTTTTGCGTCGGACGAGCATGAATCTCAAATGTACGCAAATCATAACTTCCGGTTTGCTTGGTTGATTTCCACGTGGCGAAGCTACCTAGCGGACTGATATAGTATATTTTAAATTCAACATCTTTTTTACCGATAGCAGGTATATCTGCGATGAAAGTTTCCCCCATTTTAAACTGCGGCATCAGATCTTCACGTACATTGAGAACAACATGTACGTCATCCATTACAACCAAACTCATGATAGGAGTACCCGGTGCAACCAACTCTCCACGCTTTGGGAAGATGGTTGCTATTTGCCCGTCCTCCGGTGCTGTCAGCCGTGCATCGAGCAATAAAGCAGAAACTTCATCCACTGTACTTCTGGCAGCGTCTACCATACTGGCGGCAGACTCTTTATCTTCTTTTTGTGCGCCATCTACAGCCATTTGGTATTGTTCATACGCTGCACGTTCGGCTGCAACAGCTGCTTTATACATCGCTTCCACTTCATCTTTTCTCTGAGAAGTTACAACACTATCTTTATATAAAGTAAGAATACGATTATACGTTGTTTGAGCAAGACCGAGATCACTCTTTGTCTTGTTCCAGAGCTGTAATGCAGTAGCTACAATCTGGCGACGGGTTCCAGCATCTATTTTTTTATTCTGTTGTACGGCAACCTGTTCCAAAGCATTTACTTGTTGATACTTGGCATATATTTCAGGACTATTGATTACAACAAGAGTATCCCCTTGATGTACCCAATCACCTTCCCGGACAAAGAATGTGTCTATACGCCCGGGAAGTTTTCCACTAATACGAATTTCAGTCGCTTCTGCTTGCCCTTGAAGAACTAACGGTTGTTTATGCATCAATATAATTCCCAGCGCTGTAAAAACACCGACAGCGAACATAATAATGACGAAGGCCCATGAAAGGGTTCTACTAGCTAATTTCATTGTTTGTTACGGTTTAGGTTGATAGTTTGCAAATTGTTCAGGTGTGCCACAGAGTGAAAGTAGATTCATCAGTGCCACATCATATTCATAATATGCTGCCAAACGAGCCACCTTTACATTGGCAAGCATGGTTTCAGCATCAATAACTTCGGTAGAAGTTGCCATTCCTTCAGTGAAAGATTTCTTCCGGATACGAACCAATTCTTCACTTAAAGCAATTGTCGCATTCAATGCCTTCACATTATCCTGCGCTTTTTGCAACTGCGTATATAACTTATCTATACCAACAGCCAGATCGTCACGAGCCTTCATTTGCCCTAAAGCAAGCGTCTGTTCCGTTAACTTCGATTGGCGTATTTTCTTCTCACGATCCAAACCATCGAACAGATTCCACGTAAACCCGATACCTATCATCGTACGCGGTAACAAATTACTCTGAATACCATGCGAATATAAGGTTTGTTTTCCGAAAAGGGCTATATTCGGCATATAGCCACTTTGTGCAATCCGCACTTCTTGCTTGGCAATATGCTGCTGCAACCGTAACTGGTTAAGCGCATAGTTCCCGCTGTTTACAGAGAAGTCAAAAAGCATCTTAGGAGGTATTGAATCATTCATAAAAAGGGGAGAAGTAGGTACTATATCGATATCTGTATCTTTTTTATTCAGCAAAACTTTTAAAGCACTTTGCACTACTGTTTCTTCTTTTCGTGCAGCTTCCAATGCACGCTTAGCTTCATCCATATTTACTTGGGCAAAAAGTCTTCCGGCTTTATCAATCATACCTGCAGCTTCTAACTTCAAGGCATTCTCATAATGTTTCTTCAATCCGTTGTAGGTTTCTTCACGAACCGTCACAATTTGTTGTGCCAGTCGAAGCCCATAATAGCTTTCAACCAATAAACTTTGCTGATTGGCCGATACCTGTGCCCGACTTTCCCGTGCCAGATCGACCATCGTTCTTCCGATGTTGGTGGCATGAAAACGCTTACCACCGGAAAAGAGTACCCACTCGGCTGATAAATCAACAGTTGTCAAATTTCTTGGAGTCAAAGGAAATATAAGGGTATTTGCCCCAATTTGATCCAGTATAGACGAAATGATCTGGTCATCCGGAATAATCGAATGTACAAAGTCTTTAGCCGGATCGGTAAACTGCGATAAAGGCTGTTTAACTTCGATCTTCTCCGACATGTGTACAAACGCACCTGTAGACTGAAGACTGGGATACCAGAAAGCATTCAACTTATCACGTTCAGCCTTCGCAATCTCAATACTCTTATCCGCTATTTTCAGACTCTGATTTCCTTGATTCAACAGATGCAGTGATTCTTCGAAACTTAATGGTGTCTGTGCATCTATCTGACCGATGGAAAAATACAAAGTCAATAGTATACAAAGTCGCTTATTTTTTTTCATACTGGTTAGGTTATATCTGAATTTGAGATATTCTAACAGATGAAAAGAGAGGTTTGTTCATCAGAAAGAATATAGCAATACAACAAAAGAAGGTTTCAGCGCTCTTTTATAAGATGTTCTATTTTTAATTATACGGGTTACTAATATGCGTTTTTTCATATCCGGTTGTTTTTTCATCAAAACAAAAGAGTTGAAGAGACTTTGATTTCACTTTTTTCTTGCATTAAAATTTCTGCGATTTTATTTGAGATATAAAAATTATGTTTACCTTTGCATCACCATTTCATAAGGCTTTTGAGTCGAGAAATGCAGTAAATATGCGGTAATAGCTCAGTTGGTAGAGCGGCGGCTTCCCAAGCCGCAGGTCGCGAGTTCGAGCCTCGTTTACCGCTCTTTTGAAAATCAGGTGGTTATCTTAAATAAACTGCCTGATTTTTTATTTTTCAAGTCCCCTTTTCTATGGTTTTATCTATTATCGGACGAAACCTAAACTGAACATATTGTAGAATAACCCCAATTGAATAACCAATATGGCTAAGAAAATAGAGAAATATCTCCCCGTAGATTACAGTGACAGTTTTTCCATAGAAGTTACAGAAAACCATCTGTCTCCTAAAGATATTATTTTAAAAGTCTTTGCTCATAACCCCGCTTGGCTCCGAATGTTGTATGCAATAAGGGCCTGTTTAGTCAAACCTTTCGGTATAGAAACTAAAGCTATTGAAAGTGAAGAACTTATTATAGAGGAAGACAAGCAAGAAGCAATTATGAGAAAAGACGATAAACATTTATTGTTTTATGTCGATATTTTCATTACGCCATTGGAAACAGGAAAACAAATGATTGAGGTCACCACATTAGTAAAATACCATAATTGGGTAGGAAAAGCTTATTTCTTTTGTATAAAACCTTTTCATCGGGTCATAGTACCTTTAGTTCTCAAAAAGGCGCTATGCTGAACAACCACAGTCGCGGATGCAACTATATAACGAATATGAAAAATGAGATATGTAATATAGAAGCACATGACTTTAGAAAATTAATGCATGAAGAATAGGGCAGTTCATGCATTTTTCGTATTTTTGCACCCTGTTTTAACACTCAAGAAAACTTTAAATAGAAAAATATAATGGCAAAAGAACTGAAAGACCTTACCAAACGTAGTGAAAACTACTCACAGTGGTATAACGATTTGGTGGTAAAAGCTGATTTGGCAGAACAGTCTGC
>ERZ791744.113-NODE-113-length-96123-cov-15.401715_pt1 | contig 96123 bp, 80 predicted proteins | sample MGYA00510039_ERZ791744 | MGnify/ENA primary metagenome ERZ791744 (study PRJEB30046, sample SAMN00791969) | human gut metagenome | study: EMG produced TPA metagenomics assembly of the A metagenome-wide association study of gut microbiota in type 2... | reverse complement strand
CTGTGCGACTCACTTTACTAACTTTTGTTCGTTCAAGTGAGATGCGTTTTGCCCGCTGGTCTGAAATTGATTTCAAGAATGCGCTCTGGACGATACCTGCAGAACGTGACGAACTTCAAGGAGTGAAACACTCCAGCCGTGGCTCTAAGATGAAAACCCCTCACCTTGTTCCATTAAGCAAGCAGGCTTTAGCCACCTTGAGAGAAATTCAGAAGCTCAGTGGAGATCAGAAAATCATCTTCATTGGTGATCATTATGCCTATAAGCCCATGAGTGAAAACACTATCAACAACGCGCTTCGTAAAATGGGCTATGACACCAAAACAGAAGTTTGTGGACATGGTTTCCGCTCTATGGCCTGCAGTGCCTTGATCGAGTCCGGTTTATGGTCAAAAGATGCTGTTGAACGTCAGATGAGCCATCAGGAGCGTAATAACGTTCGCGCTGCTTACATCCATCTTGCTGAGCATCTCGATGAGCGTAGGCTAATGCTACAGTGGTGGGCTGATTATCTTGATGCCAATCTTAACGATACAGTCAGGCCGTTTGAATCTGTCAATAAAAAATTGACAAATAATTTGAATACTATCATCATTAAGAATAGGTAAAGGTAGATGAACGATTTTCTAAGAGGGCATTAACAATGTCTATGACTGATGGAATGAAGGCTTTCGTTAATGTGGGCATTTCACAGATGATGGATGCTCTTGATTTTTGCCATAAGCAAGGTATGGACTATGAGTCAGCAAAACAACATGCTGCGGTGATTGCAATGTATGTTTGTCATACTGATATAGATAGTAAATACGGTAAGAAAAGCGCGTCAGAGATAACTCACGGCTTGAAACAAATAGGCAAAAAGAAATAAATTATTGTGTAAAGGGCCGAAAGGCCCTTTTTCATTTAAGGCTCCACCCTCATCGGGAATATATATATCGTACTCGGAGCAGCTAAATTACTCCATTGGACTGTAACGGCTCTCCAAATATAAGGAGATCAAACGTTTCATTGAGGGGCGGGGTTTTTAAGAAAAATTTACAAGATATAATATTAAATATATATCCTACTAATAACTAAATTAATTTTATTCTACAATTGAATTTATGTCATCTTCATGTGAAAAGTAAGATTATTTATTAATAGATGGCAGGAGAATGGCATCTACCTGCCAAATTTGTTTATATACTTTCAGTCGTTGTTATCTTATTCCAAACTTCACGATGTTCATGCTTGATAGCTTTATCTTTTTCTAGCAAATCAACATATTTAGGTAAGACTAAAGTTGGATCGGTAATTAAGCGAAGATAATATTTTATTGATGGCATTACACCGTTTGCAATAACTTGGCAGTTATAAAGTTGCTTAATTGTGGTTATTTTTTTGTTGATTAGTTCATCTGGGTCACATTTATTACTTGTCGTTAAAACGTAATATCGATCTAAATGTTTATCTCTAACCTTTTTCACAACATCTTGTATAATAACTTCATCTATTTGTATGTCATGTTTGACCTCAATCGCTTCAAAAACTTCTTTAGTTGAGGTATTAATAATCTCTATATCACCAACTGCACCCGTTTGTGAATCAGCAGCAGAATGCTCTTCAAGAGGTTTAAGTTCCATACCTTTGTATCTTGTCATTTGTTCTACAAGTACTTCATATATAGCATAAAGTGCTAACACAGGTAATCTTGATGCTCCTTTAGATGCCTTATACTTATAGAAAAAGTGTTTTTTGAACAATGAAACAATTAATAATATGTCTTCCGTTCTTGGGATTGATAATACAATTTTTTTAGATTCTCGTAATTTTACTTGTAAATAAATAAGGTAAGATAACGCTTCATCAGCAGATTGATTATTACATTCTATTTCATCAAAGACACTTAAAAATGGGATCTTAATGTCACCAATATTTTCATCATAATCCATCATGTATGGTTTTGGTCTTTCAAATGTTCTTGTTTGCCAACCAGATTTTGCCCCTTCAAAAGTATTAGTAGTTAGCCATGGATAAACTACTTTCTCACTCACACCTCTGAAATTAAATCCGGCAGGACGATCTGTCTGATTCTGAATTTGAACTTGATGATAACGAATATCGACATTGTTTCTTGCTGCTTTGATAGAAAGGCAAGTTACTATGTTAGTAAATCCAGTTGACGCTTTCTGAGATAGTCTTGATAACTCAATCAAGGAGTTTTTTAGAGTTAGTGATATATTAGGATTTGGCTCCGAATCATCATTGAAGAGAGTTAGGGCATTATTTAATGCTCTATCTAAGGCTCCAGTAATCTGACTGGAAAGGACGTCAGAAACTTCATTGAGTTTTTTATTCATTACTAAAATCCTCTTCCTTGACCGTAAAGTTCATTTGTTTGTTAAATGGGAGCGTAAAAGGATATGAAACCATATATACATCTTTAGGCATAGCTATATTTGTTTCTTTGCAACGAATATCGAAACGATAAGATCTCAATTTTTTTACAAGTGCAAGAAAACTTTTTTCACCAAACTCAGCGCTAAAAAGCTTTGTTAAATGTTCTCTAGAAATATGTTTCGAACAATTATCAAAACTAGAAATATATTTGGCAAATCGCCCCACAGGATTTTTTGCTCGTAAGTCGAAGTCAATAATTTTAAATATTGGATGAGGCTCTGTGAAATGCCCATAAAGCTCGAACAGTGAATGGTATTTGCTGGATTTGATAACCCAATCGTCAATAGCATTCCACATTGTCTGCATCGAGTGATCTGAAACACCATAGCAGACCACATTGATTAATACTTCGTAATCACTTTTATCATCAACTTTAGCTATTTCATCTTTATAAATAGCTATTGTAACTTTTGCGAATATCTTTCTAGAATTATCAGCTTTTACAGAAATGTTAACAATATTGCCAATCGTGCTGACTTTGACGTTGTTATAATGTGCAGGAACCATATAAGGAGAAATATGGCAAGAATAATCAAGTTCTTTAAACCTTGGTACTGCGTTGTTCTTATTTACGAGAACTAAGTTATGCATCATCTTTGTTTGTGCTGCTTTTTTTCCTTTACGCTTATCAAAACTAAGCGTATAGTCATTAGGCATTAAGTTGATGTGAACATTTTTTTTAAATATTTGATTGGCGATACTTAACGCCAATTGAAAACTAAGTTTTGGGCTTACAGAGTTACCAATTTGTTTTATTACAGACTCACGAGTTCCAAAGAATTTGTATGCATCAGGAAAACCTTGCAGACGCATATACTCACGGATAGTGAATCTTCTGTTTTCCCAATGGAAGGGACCAGTATATTTCCCCGGGCTTGCAATTAGAGTCTTAATAGGAGTATTAGGTGAAGCTTTATATAGGAAATCAGAGAATCTTGAGCGATAGGCAAAGATAGGCTCTGGATAGCCCCTTTTTTCAGTGAAATATAGATAATTTTCACCGGGAGGAACTAATGGTAAAAGATGAGAATACTTTCCCGATGTCAATTCAAGTGAGGCTTTGTTTTCGTCATCATTTTGTATGCTGGAAAAAACACCTTTAGGTGTCAAATGCGGTTTTTGTTCAATAGAGTCAGGCCCAAAAAGCGGGAACGGGAACAAAAAATCGCCATCCATTTTATGACCGACCATAATCATCCTCTCTCTTTGTTGAGGAGCACCATAGTCAAGAGCATCTAGAATTCTGTAGTTAATTTTATAACCTAACTCTCTAAAAGAATTGACGATAATTTTCCAATCCTCACCCTTATTAGTGCCTAAAATACCTCTTACATTCTCAAAAAGAAATGCTTTTGGTTGAACGTGCTCAACTATTCTACAATATGTTTCAAACAAGGTGCCACGATCATCTAATCGTCCAGCAGCACCACCTGCTCTCCTACCTGAAGCAGAAAAAGACTGACACGGGGGACCGCCGATTATTAGGTCGACGTCTTTGGGTAGGGTTTTAGGGTTCAATTCCCTAATATCTTTCTTCTGAATTAAAGTTTTTTTAGAGATCAAACAACCTTTATTCATTTCAAGTGATTTACAGCAGTCTTCCTCAATATCAGTTGCATAAACGACGTCAAAACCAGCAAAATCAAAACCAAGATCTAGCCCGCCTGCACCAGTAAAAAAACTAAGAACCTTAACACCTTTTCCAACAGATAATCTCGATGCTGTATTCGCTGAGTATGGTAGCTCTGCATAATCATTCATAGAGGGCATGCTATCCGTTAATCTATTTTTGTTAATGATGTTTTTAACAGAACTATTCATATATTTCTCTACAAAGTGATAAATCGAAATACTAGCGTGAGATGTCCTCACGCATTACTGTTTAAGTATACAGCTATTTGGATGAGATTTCAATCGAAACATTATGTAATGGTAATCATTTAATCTAAGAAATTAAAATGTCTTATGTCAAGTCTATATAACTTTAATTAAAAGGATATAAGGTTTGGGTAAATGCCTATCGTTTATATTGACATCTTGCCATATTACTTTTGCGATTTGAGAAAAGGCGACGAGAATTTTTAAATAAAATTTATCTATTCGTGCATTTAAGGACGGAATTTTTATAAACATGGTGCTTAAAAATAACTTCAATGCTTAATTAATAATGAAAGCTTCTCTTTTTCTACGCAATAATTTTATATGAAGAGAAGCATATAATAATTCAGGGGTTTCGAAATTTTTCATATCCTGAAACTTCATAAAAGCCACCATCGTCCCAACACCTAAAACAAGAGTTAATTCTAGTAAAGAGAATCCTTTTTTAATTTGCATTTTCATCGCCATTTTTATATTCACGTATAAATTAATTATCAAAAAACAAACAAAAATCAAGATGGAAGAAGAACTATATATAGAAGAATAAAAACCAATAAATGATTAAAAAGGCCCCTTTAAATAAGGAGCCAAAAAAAATAATTTATTAAAACATTGATGTTAAATAGAAGTGAAGATCAATGTATTATCATTTCCACCATTTTGACACTGTGTAGCCGTTCCTGCGACATCCAGCACACCTCCAGCAGGTTTAACATTACCGACCGTGCCTACTCCTGCCGTATAGAAATTGCCTGCCGCTGCTGTAATAATTTTTGTACATTCTGCTGCAGGGACATTCTTATATGTTATGGTGAATGATGACCCTTGCGCTGATGAAGGACCTGTATTTGCTGATTCAACGACAACATCCCCCTTAAAGGCATTAATAGGTGTTGCTGAAGAACCAGAACCACTTAACATGTTATCTGGGAATATTTTTGCCTGAACAGCTACAGAGTTTGTAAGACCAGTAAAGCTTGAAGCTGAAGTATAAAGTGCTTTAACACCAGCTTGGATTGTTGCTATGTTATTGCTTTCAGCCTGTGCACGTTGAGACGCTTGCACTTTAGGATATACGATAAATGCTGCTACCACTAACGCTGCGATAATACCAAGAACAAGTAATAGTTCTAAAAGTGAGAAACCTTTTTTACTTTTTATTTTTTTAATTAATACTGTATTTTTCATTTCCTTTATATCTCCATTGTTTAATAAAATGATATAAAGAAAATAATAAATTTAAAAATAAACGCAACCACTTAAAAAATATTATATACAAAGTAGCCGATAAGCGGATTACTTAACAGAAAATAAAAAGACCGCGAGTGAACACGGTCTCTTTATCGGGAGGATACCCCCATGACTTTATTAAATACCACCACAGCTTACAAGATTTGAATATGGAGTTATTCATCTGTGATGATAAAAATAAAATACAATTAATATAAAATAATGTCAAATTTAATCCAATGAAAGTTGAATACATATAACATTTTATATTTATACAATGACTTCTATATTCCATTAAGTTTTTCGGCCTTTCATACTAGCCAGAAATAACATTCCGCTTCTTTTAAATCTTTCTTTATCATCTGGATGTAGGTGAGGTATCTCTAGTAGCATACCTAAAACAAGATCCTTATCCACCGTAAAAACATCACAATCAAGAGCCTTGGCAACTTCAGCCCCTAAAATTATTTTCTGACGTGTTTCTATCTGTTTAGCTTCTTTCTTAGACTTATATTGCAAACGATTTAAACGCATCTGAGCAGATGCTAATTGCTGCTCCAGTGTCTTTTTTATTCGTGGTTTCTTTCTGGTTTGCTCTTTATCTGAAATATCACTCATTTTCTATCCTCTTATAGTTCCATGATACATATATATTTCTTATATATATGTTAGTCAATGAGGATATTTGAAAAATTGGATTATTATTTCTTTTTATGCGATGGGAGCTTTTCTTTTAAAATATTAAAGCAGTTGATAACATTCTCATGCTCTACTGAAAAATGATCTATACTCCTTTTCAGAAGATCATTGGCAACATCAACGATAAATTGACTTCTTTCATTATGATTATAGACAGTAAATACATCAGCTATCCAGTGATAGCAGCAAAGCGTCAACAAAATACAATAGTCTTGATATTCTTTAATGCCTGATAAAAAAGTACATCCGTTATAATCTACTTGCCTTGTTCTTCTATAATATTGTTTAAGCGTGGGCTTCATTATTATTAAATTATTTTTAACCATGTCATAGTGAATGTCATCCTGAACGTAGTCGTTTTTAAGAAAGAAACTATTGCTATGAACATATAAAGCATAGGCAATGGTTTCAGTAGATATTCCATATTTTTCGCATAAAGCCGTTGAGACAACAGGATTGTTTTCTATATATTTTATAAACTCATTTTCTTTCAAGTTTTTTGTTTTGGTTTTATTCATACATTTCTCACTATTATTATATCCGATTAACGACGGAAGGTTTCTGGTCTTTTCCACTCAAACACTTCAGAATGTTTTCCTTTAGGTCTTACATTTTTAATCTGATTGGCTTTACGCTGAAAACGAATTTGCTCACGCGCCACACACAACACTTTTCTTCGTTCTTCATCAGTCAATCCCGACTCTTTTACTTTCGTGGCTTCTGATACTGCATCATTTAAAAAATTTCTTTCTGATAATGTAACTTTTCTCAATCGACCATAGTTGTCTATATTTCTAACTCTTGGTTTTCTTTCTTTTTTAACTTTAATAACATCAGAAACATTCACTTCACTTACTATTTTTTGTTCTGATACAACATTGTCTTTATTGTCTTTAATCCCATTTGCTTCTCTTAGCGCATTGACAACTTCACGAAATCTATTTGTGACCTCAAGCCTCTCTTTTTTGGTCACCCATCTTCTTTTCTTCATTGCCGCTTCATTTAGCATGTTAACGAAAATGGACTTTTCATACTCAGTAAGATCTTTTATCCATCCTTTTTTTTGCTTTGTCTTTTTCTCAAGTTTGTTTTTCACTTTTTTATCCTTTTTATTTATATTTCTTACTTAATACAATTAAAAACCAAAAAACTCAAATTAATCCATGCACTATCTTTAGGTTAAAAGCCTACTTACTTTCGATTAGTTCCTTAATAAAACGTCACCTACCTACTGATTTTTTTTTAAAATTATTTTTTGTACTAGTAGTACTAAAATTTTATCAGCTTAGGTTATGGGGGTTTAGATGGCGACTTTCAGTCGTAGTAGTTTTCCGTCAGGAAAACTTAGTTTTTCTTGGAGCATTCCCCCCCCTCCCCCCGCGCGAAAAATGGAAATCGCTAAAGAAGATGGAGAAAGGAAAATGAATGCTCATTGCGCTTTGATTACTCAAAAAGTATTCAAACCGTTTCCAGTCTGATACTCCCCCCCACGACCCGCGCAAACCTTACCATGATCCTTTAAGCACTTCTCGTTTTACTAAAGAAGCTATAATGCTTTATAAATTTTAGGTAAGGCGATTCAGGCTGACAACATCGCTCCCGGTTAACCGTTGTCGCAATAACTATAAGATTCACCATCACTTGAGGGACCTTCGTATTCTTATACCTGATACAGCAGGTTTTAACGTTATTGCTTTCGAGAACTAAAATGTTTTTGGAAATGGTATTTGAAAAGCTTGTAAAAAGTTGAGATTTAGATTTGACAAATATGAAAAGATTATTTAATACTTTATTATATTTGTAATCACGTTCCGTTTAACTGATTACAAGGCTTCAAAAGTCGGCAAAACTTTTTTAGTCCTTAAAAAGTCAACTTTGAAAGTTGGCTTTTTTTGTATCTTTATTTTATTTACAACACCGCATTTAGATTGTCAAATAAAACTCAAAAAAATATTTTAATAGCACATGATCTATTATCACCTATAAGCAGCACTTGGTGATTGCCACAAACATTAACATCGCCGGAATAGGGCTTCGCACTGTTAATGATGGATTTATAAAAAATTTGTTTACAAGAGTCTACACAAAAATGCAACACCACCTGCACGTAAATACACAACACATATATATTCAAACACTAACCTTAAACGTCTAATCCTCATCGCGTTACTTATTTTCTCTAATTCATGATTTTAAAATCACTTCTTAATTTCTGACAAGAATTTCACACATTAATCTATTCTAAGTTATCTTTTATCATATTTTTATAAATTTCATCTTTCCCGCCTACGGCGGGAGACTAATTTAACTACTTTTGCCCTTACGGGCGCTCTCTAAAACCACAATCATTAAGGTTCGTGTAATACCTCAGCCGTTCATCCGATTCTAGCCCTGTAAATTTCACAGCCCGTAAAACTAGAGTTATTATTTAACTATAGAAAAACTTTTTTACATTGTCGTTATTTTTAGCTCCGTTAGGAGATATAAAAATAAAGCAATGCCCACCTATACACTGCTACGCAGTGTGTGGGGTCTACCGACGGTTGCCTGCCGCAGGCTAACACCGTTTCCTTCGGAAACAAGGTCAACGTCAACACCAGAGTTTTTCTTGCGAAAAACTAAAACCAGCATAGTCGCATTGGAGAGTTATATTTTGGTTTGATATTTAAACTTATATTGAGGTTGTTTTTATTGTATGGCTATTTTTCATCTTGATTTTAAAATTGTGAAACGTTCAGAAGGCAGGTCTTCCGTTGCGAAGGCTGCCTATCATGCTCGTACACGTATAACAGATGAAAGAACAGGTGATACGTATGATTATAGCCGCCGTACTGATTTATATGGGCATTTCATATTAGCTCCAGCTAACGCACCAGAACACATCGTAAAAGACTCTACAGCATTGTGGAATGAAGTAGAAAGAGTTGAGCGCCAGAACAATGGTCAAACATCCCGTTATTTCGATGTTGCTATTCCTGCCGAGTTAAACAATGACGACAAGAAAAGACTTGTCCTTGAGTATTGTCAGAAAAATTTCGTTGATAAAGGCATGATTGCCGATATCGCTTTCCACGATCTTGATAGTGATAATCCTCATGCTCACGTTATGTTGACATTAAAAACCATAGGCCCTGAAGGTTTTGGTAAAAAAGAAAGAAGCTGGAACGACAGAAAAATGTCTGTTTTATGGCGTGAATCATGGGCATCGATGGCTAACAGCTACCTCGCTGCCGCTGGCTCGTCAGAACGTATTGACCATCGTTCTATTCAGGCCCAGCATGAAGAGGCATTAGAAAAAGCGGCGGTAGCTTTAGATAATGAAGAAAAAGCGCTATGGCTTGCTAAAGCCGCTGTAACAAACCGCTCTCCAATGAAGCGTATTCACAGTGCCAAATGGCGTAGTAAAGCAGCTCAACAACAGCGTGCTGCTGAACAGGCTGTTCGTGACGCTGCTAAACAAGAAGCTGTTGAAGTCTACAAAACATTCAGTGAACTTGACCTTGAAATCGTCGTTGATGTCAGAAGCTTTACGATTACACATCTTGCTGAACCAGAAGAAATCGTATTACCTGAAACACACTCCGGCTCTTCTACTGATGAGAATCAAAGACCTGTTTTGGTTGCACCAGCTCCTCATACTCGTATGCGTGGCGTTAAATCTTACCGTGATAAAACAAAAGTCAGTAAGGTTGTTGCTTGTATTCCGCCATCAATCAGTATTTCTGATTCTGGTACAAATACTATTCTGAAAACATCCACCTCTCAAAACCCAAACAGGGCATCCAGAAGCGCCCCTGACCATGAAAGAAAGGATAAGACTACTCCACGTCAGGATAATATTTTTAAACGTTTCACAACTCTTGTCATAGATTTCTTCAAAGAAAAATTTGTATGGGCTAGATCAAGCAGAGTTAAGCATGATCCTGTCAGTACAGAACATGATAAACGTATTACTGAAAACTTTGTCTTTGATGAAGTATTAGGTCATCATGTTTCTCGTGCTGAATATGAGAAACAAGCTAAGTTTAACAGTGATACTTACAAACCAACACCTGATGAGATTCGACGTTTCCCAAGCCGTCCTAAGCACGAACGAGTCAATGCAGATAATAACATGGATTTTATACCGACTGTTTCAACAATAAATGATAAAAATCATACTCCTCGTTTAAGGCCACCTACACGCCGTGGCCTAGATAAACTATAGAATAACTTATATTGCTGTTATGCAATTAGTAACACAATTTTGTTTATTCATATTAATAAGATCGCATCTGCATAATCATTTAATAGCCTCTATATATTTTATAAAATCATTTTCCCATCCTTTTATTCTGATTGTTTTAGGATGAGGCGCTCTAATCGTATGTTCTGGGAGGTCTGGATGGTATAATCTTACGAAATGTTTTTCTGGCAATCCATTTATGTTTTCAAACATTAAATCTTCATATAAAGACGTTAGTCGATGATCATATTTATGATTTGTGAAGAAAACACATATATCAGGAGTAAGAATATTAATTTCCTCCTTTAATATATAATCAAACGATGATATATCTCTAGCTAGCTCGGTATAATCTGGTGATCCGCAATCAACATCAAACCGATTCAGATTTGACCATGCAATTGCATATGGTTCAATACTAAGCGCTCGCTCTACTTTCCTTATGATATTCCAGAATGGACTGCTATAATATGATACGCCAAAATCGAACTCCTCATATGTTTCAAGCTGTTCATTAATATCGGGAGAGTTGCACCATCCATAGGTTTCCTGTCCTATAACCATCAATTTATTATGCTGATGAAAATAATTTTTTAGCTTTAAAAGGAGGGGGCCATGTAAGTTATTATCTGAATGTTTCTCACGGTAATTATTTAATGCGTTAATGTTGTTGACATATAGCATATTAAGTTTTTTATTCATATCCTTTCCATTTTTAACTAATATCATAATAACATAAATAGTTATCATGGTATTATTCGATTTGTAGAAAGTCAATCTCTGTTTATAATAGGGTTATTATTTTTTTATTTCATCATGGTTACAATAATCACATTTATTTATACTGCTAAAACAATATGAGCATGTATTTTTAAAACATTCTTCCTGAAAATTCCATCTACTACTTACACACGGCTATGCCCTAATACTGAATCAATTATTTCGTTTTAGCGTATAACTTAAATGGTAAATTTAAATTATCTAGTTTCGTTATAGATCATTTCCTTATGATAATTGATAATGATCACATCTTGAAATATAGCATGTTATTTACAACCTATGATATTTGATCTTAAACGTATAATAAAACTATATTTCCAGCAGCAGCGCTTAGTGATTATTCCAAACAATCACTAAGCTTAGATATAAATGCAAGAAAGGAAACTAATGCCATAAAAAGTAAAACTGCCTCCTAAAGCATCTATGATTAGTTGTTCTCATCTTCACTAACTGAATAATGAAGAAAAAAATGCTCTCAGGCCAGTTATAGCTAAAAAAAGTACCGACTTCCGGGAGTTAAAGTCCCGAATCCCGGTACTTAAGTTGATAGCTATTTTTCAAATAAACATGTAAAAACATTCTTATATAATTCAGCATTGAAAGCTTCAAAATACCATTGAACGTTATTTTGAAAGAACATTTAAATTTGACACTTTGAACCAATCCCTTAAAATAAAATATATACACAATTCACTCAAAAATAAGAGGAGTCAACATGACAGACCATATAAAAAAAGAACCAGAAGATGAAACAATTATTGATAGTGCTAAAATTTACGATGCGCTTAGAAAAAATTATTTTGATAGATGCTTCCTTTCTTCTTACTTAGATGAAAAAATAGATGATAACTTACATCCTTTCAGTGACGAAGCATATAATAAAATGAAGTTCTTGCATGATGAAAAAGATAATCTTAATTTTAAAAACAAAATGAAAGAGATTAAAAGGAATTTATCTATATCACAAAAAAAAGAAATCGAAAAAAATAATGAAAAACAAAATAAAATAATTTTTTAAATATCCAGCCATGAAAAACACTTTCTCCGATGAGATAAAGATCATGACTACTTCCTTTATCTGAATATATAGAAGCCTACATTGACTTCTATATCCCATTAACCCTATTAAATATTTTTAACTTCCAATATTCAGAACCTTCATCTTTCTCTCGAAGATTGGCCTCAAGATTCTTCATGATTAGCGCTTTTACTCCTTGGTTATGTGCTGCCATTACTTTGTTAAAGAGTTCTTTTTCATCTATATCTTCCCGTTTTTCTTTTCCTGTTCCATTCACTTTTTTGTAGTAATTGAAATCATCGAATAGATTGTTTATTTGTATTTTAAGTGCCTGTCCCACACACTTTTCATTTTCAATGATCATTACCGCTTCATTATGAAATCCATATGCTATTTCGTATATGAAATCGCAATATAATGATAAGACCGTGCAAATGGCAAAAGACATTGATTCATTTTTTTCGTATAATACCACATCATTCATATCATATTCCTCTTGTAATCGATGTACAGCCCCATTACGGGGCCACATAATCTAAATCAGTGAGTAGATAACAACTCTGCCCATGATTTCTTAATCTATTTTTATTTTGATATTATTTACAAAACTCCCATGAATGCCGGACCAGACGTTCTGCTACCTCTTCAAAGTTTACTTCTTCAAGCTTTCCTTCCAGACATTCACATTGGATAATGATGTAAAAATTTTTACTGATATGCTCAATAACATTGCCGATGAAAACACACATAAAATCCGCATCATATACCAAGTATGAGACATTATCAGAGGCCATATCCTGCATAACCTTCCAACTAGCCTCAAACGAACGCTCTGCAATATTATAAAACGTTTCTGTAGATACACTTTTAATTTCAAAAATTTTACTCATGGTTACGCCTCACTATTAAATGATATTTGTTTGCTTTTTTATTTTTTCGCCCCATGAATGAGGCTAAAAATGATTTATTAAATAACCTTTTTATCTTCGTTTGTGATTAACACGTAATGTTATTAACACCACCTCCTTATCAACCATTTTTACTGAATGCCCTTGCTCATAATACTCAGCTCTGGCTGCTTTTTTAAAAGTAGCACTTGCATTTTTAATGCACTCTTTATAAATACCTTCCATGAAGGTATCATCTGCCATTAACATCTCTGCTTCATTAGGCCGTGTTTCCTTCAGCGTATTTATTCTCATTTCATAAAATAACTCAGCAAGGTGCAGGAATACTTTTCTTGATTCTTTTATCAGTTTTTCACTCATCTCATTACCTCTTATTTTACATCACAGACTGTTTATTTGCGCTGATTTCTACTTTTTTGTAATAACGAACATAACCATCACCATTAAAGCATTTAATCAAAAACTCATGATAGCTACTTAGTATAGTTTTAACCTCTGGGACTGATATGTATTTAATCTTTATCTCTTCAGAACTTTCAAGCCATTCATGTAACTTGAGATTAATAATATCCATTATGAATATCTCCCTGTAAAACCCATCCATCAATTTCTTCAGAAATACATCTTCACTTAGATTAAAGTATAAGTAATGTATTAACTCGTTATAGGTATTTATAACATCAGTAGTAAAGTTTGCTGTCTCAGGATTACTCGCGGTTATTTTTACTGGTATTTCATTCCAATCTAAACTTTTTTCGTCCATATTTATCTCCTATTAATAGTTTTTACGATACGCCAAATAAATAACTCTCAGATTCCTTCGAACCTCATCTAAGAACAGGTAATATTCTTTTCCTTTATTATCTTTCATTGATTCAGCAAACTCTTGTTTTGTTCGTTCGATCACTTTAGCAATCACTTCTTCAATATAGCGTCTGTCTTTAAAGTGACGCTCATAATCATCTCCCATACAATCAATCATGGCCTGAAGATGTTTTCTAAAGTTATTGATCGCCATTTCCATAAATACTTCTGTCTCATCATTCGTAACAGTCACCACACAAGGCAGTACGTTTTTACTTTTCATCTTCTTAACCCCTCATTATTTAATAAACTTTTTTAGATATGATTGCGAGAATCAGAAATGATTTTGTAAATCCATTCATCAATCTCACTTTCAATAAATGCGATAGAGCGCAATCCGGTTTTTACTTGCTTAGGAAATTTACCCGCTCTTATTAAGGTATATATCCACGTTTTACCAAACCCTGTTCTTCTTTTTACTTCCGGTAAACGAATCAGTTTCGGTTGTTTATCTGTTTTGATTTGAACCATATTTATCTCCTGTGTTGTTCGATGAGATAATTGTATGGGTTTTTCTTGTGATTTAAGAGGGACGTTCGAGAAGAAGTTTTTTACGCAGATTTTTGGGAGGATAAAAATAGGGTATGTTCAGGTTGAGTGAATGTAGGCGATATCCGCATTGCGCAACACACCGCCTCCGGGAATGTCAGTCCTCACCGAGTTCGTCAGTGATGAGATCCTGAACCTTCCAGTGTCTTCTGTCGTCGTATCTATATGTAAAATCTACAAAAGACTGATAGTGAGCAAGGTTTGTAAGATACTTAACTGCCAGAGGATGATCTGTTGACTTCACCTTATCAACATCACGGATACCGTCTTTAAACTCATCAGGGTATAAAAAGCTGGTCAGTTGTGGCATACCAATCCTGACCTCTTCATCCTGCGCCCAGTACAGCAGGTCCATGATGGGGATAATGTTGTAATCTAGTATTTTTTTAAGGTTGCTGACCCCAAAGCGAAAATCTCTGGCTGGAGGCTCAGGAGCCTGTAGCTGCTGTTTCCACTCAGGAACCATGACTTTCAGGTGATTGATGATTTCTTCGGGTGATGTTTCTGCCAGATTAATTTGAACCAGCATCAGCCCTTCGTTGTTTACCCCGGCTTCCTTCAGATAGTGCGAGACTTCCATATGTGGTAGGGGTTTTCCTTCCGGGTTTACGTATTTATCGAAAGCCGCAACATAACCCGCCACCTCCCATAGCCCTTGGTGTGTTACAGGCTTGATGGCATAGCTGGAAGATAGTCTTTTTTCTGGTCCACCGAAAACATCACCAAATACGACTTTACCTTCAATCAACTCTTCGTAATATTTCTGATGCCTACTAAGGTTTTCGGGAGACAACTCAGCCCGGTTTTGTTCCATACGATACGCGACAATCCTGTTCTCTATCTCTTGGAAAAGCTGTTCCACTGTCAAATTTTGCAGGACGCTGTAATTTTCAATGTTGAACCACTCATTAACAGCGCTGGCGATCTCCGCTTTGGTCATGTGGCATCTATCCTTCTGGCTTTACTTATCGCTTTGATATGTTATGAGTAAACATATCGGATTTGATGACGGTAATCTATTGAATAGAGCAGGGAAAAGCAGAGGAACAATCAATCCAGACTTGAAGATTGTTCAGTGAGGTTCGGCAGGGTATGTTGTCATAACCAATTGAATATAATTGACTTTATTTGCAACCACACTTATAAATTGATGGTACATTTGTTGGTATAGTTAAGGTTATTATGATTATTTTACATTTATTTCATACATTTAATACAAATTACGATTCCGAGTCCGGCACCAAATTCATATAAACGGACCTCCACGGAGGTCCGTTTTTCGTTTCAGGACGCCACGATTTAAGCGTTCTGCCTCCAAATCAATTCTACCGAACTCAACCAGATTCTCCCCACATCACCAGCAATTTGCGGGCATATCCCAATTCGGGAAAATTTGTTCCTGAGCTATAGCACTAACTGACGTGAAATGTCGTGCGGCCCCGTGATGCTGTTGAACGTCAAATGACGTCATCAGGAGCGTAACGCATCCATAAAGCACAACACCGGTCTGAACGGCGACTGATGAGATTTTCTGAATGAGAACAAAGAGAAATGTATCAGTTCGCTTGCTCATGCAAAGACTAACAATCCATTAAAATAGTAAGTGCTCCGGACAATTTTCCATGGATTATTTTCTGAACATTTTTCTTTGGCAAAGATGATGAATTTTGATGGTAAGGAATATTACTTCTGGTTCTCAGTAAAATCCTTTCGTAATACTATGTAATCAAGAAGTTTATGGCTGGTAAAAATAACGTCTTGCATTCACCAATAATATGTAAATAAACCCATCTATAGATGGTAAAAATAGGTTGTGGCAATTATCATTGCATCATTCCCTTTTCGAATGAGTTTCTATTATGCAACAACCTGTAGTTCGCGTTGGCGAATGGCTTGTTACTCCGTCCATAAACCAAATTAGCCGCAATGGGCGTCAACTTACCCTTGAGCCGAGATTAATCGATCTTCTGGTTTTCTTTGCTCAACACAGTGGCGAAGTACTTAGCAGGGATGAACTTATCGATAATGTCTGGAAGAGAAGTATTGTCACCAATCACGTTGTGACGCAGAGTATCTCAGAACTACGTAAGTCATTAAAAGATAATGATGAAGATAGTCCTGTCTATATCGCTACTGTACCAAAGCGCGGCTATAAATTAATGGTGCCGGTTATCTGGTACAGCGAAGAAGAGGGAGAGGAAATAATGCTATCTTCGCCTCCCCCTATACCAGAGGCGGTTCCTGCCACAGATTCTCCCTCCCACAGTCTTAACATTCAAAACACCGCAACGCCACCTGAACAATCCCCAGTTAAAAGCAAACGATTCACTACCTTTTGGGTATGGTTTTTTTTCCTGTTGTCGTTAGGTATCTGTGTAGCACTGGTAGCGTTTTCAAGTCTTGATACACGTCTTCCTATGAGCAAATCGCGTATTTTGCTCAATCCACGCGATATTGACATTAATATGGTAAATAAAAGTTGTAACAGCTGGAGTTCCCCGTATCAGCTCTCTTACGCGATAGGCGTGGGTGATTTGGTGGCGACATCACTTAACACCTTCTCCACCTTTATGGTGCATGACAAAATCAACTACAACATTGATGAACCGAGCAGTTCCGGTAAAACATTATCTATTGCGTTTGTTAATCAGCGCCAATACCGTGCTCAACAATGCTTTATGTCGATAAAATTGGTAGACAATGCAGATGGTTCAACCATGCTGGATAAACGTTATGTCATCACTAACGGTAATCAGCTGGCGATTCAAAATGATTTACTGGAGAGTTTATCAAAAGCGTTAAACCAACCGTGGCCACAACGAATGCAGGAGACGCTCCAGAAAATTTTGCCGCATCGTGGTGCGTTATTAACTAATTTTTATCAGGCACATGATTATTTACTGCATGGCGATGATAAATCATTGAACCGTGCCAGTGAATTATTAGGTGAGATTGTTCAATCATCCCCAGAATTTACCTACGCGAGAGCAGAAAAAGCATTAGTTGATATCGTGCGCCATTCTCAACATCCTTTAGATGAAAAACAATTAGCAGCACTGAACACAGAAATAGATAACATTGTTACACTGCCGGAATTGAACAACCTGTCCATTATATATCAAATAAAAGCGGTCAGTGCTCTGGTAAAAGGTAAAACAGATGAGTCTTACCAGGCGATAAATACTGGCATTGATCTTGAAATGTCCTGGCTAAATTATGTGTTGCTTGGCAAGGTTTATGAAATGAAGGGGATGAACCGGGAAGCAGCTGATGCATATCTCACCGCCTTTAATTTACGCCCAGGGGCAAACACCCTTTACTGGATTGAAAATGGTATATTCCAGACTTCTGTTCCTTATGTTGTACCTTATCTCGACAAATTTCTTGCTTCAGAATAAGTAACTCCGGGTTGATTTATGCTCGGAAATATTTGTTGTTGAGTTTTTGTATGTTCCTGTTGGTATAATATGTTGCGGCAATTTATTTGCCGCATAATTTTTATTACATAAATTTAACCAGAGAATGTCACGCAATCCATTGTAAACATTAAATGTTTATCTTTTCATGATATCAACTTGCGATCCTGATGTGTTAATAAAAAACCTCAAGTTCTCACTTACAGAAACTTTTGTGTTATTTCACCTAATCTTTAGGATTAATCCTTTTTTCGTGAGTAATCTTATCGCCAGTTTGGTCTGGTCAGGAAATAGTTATACATCATGACCCGGACTCCAAATTCAAAAATGAAATTAGGAGAAGAGCATGAGTTCTGCCAAGAAGATCGGGCTATTTGCCTGTACCGGTGTTGTTGCCGGTAATATGATGGGGAGCGGTATTGCATTATTACCTGCGAACCTAGCAAGTATCGGTGGTATTGCTATCTGGGGTTGGATTATCTCTATTATTGGTGCAATGTCGCTGGCGTATGTATATGCCCGACTGGCAACAAAAAACCCGCAACAAGGTGGCCCAATTGCTTATGCCGGAGAAATTTCCCCTGCATTTGGTTTTCAGACAGGTGTTCTTTATTACCATGCTAACTGGATTGGTAACCTGGCGATTGGTATTACCGCTGTATCTTATCTTTCCACCTTCTTCCCAGTATTAAATGATCCTGTTCCGGCGGGTATCGCCTGTATTGCTATCGTCTGGGTATTTACCTTTGTAAATATGCTCGGCGGTACTTGGGTAAGCCGTTTAACCACTATTGGTCTGGTGCTGGTTCTTATTCCTGTGGTGATGACTGCTATTGTTGGCTGGCATTGGTTTGATGCGGCAACTTATGCAGCTAACTGGAATACTGCGGATACCACTGATGGTCATGCGATCATTAAAAGTATTCTGCTCTGCCTGTGGGCCTTCGTGGGTGTTGAATCCGCAGCTGTAAGTACTGGTATGGTTAAAAACCCGAAACGTACCGTTCCGCTGGCAACCATGCTGGGTACTGGTTTAGCAGGTATTGTTTACATCGCTGCGACTCAGGTGCTTTCCGGTATGTATCCGTCTTCTGTAATGGCGGCTTCCGGTGCTCCGTTTGCAATCAGTGCTTCAACTATCCTCGGTAACTGGGCTGCGCCGCTGGTTTCTGCATTCACCGCCTTTGCGTGCCTGACTTCTCTGGGCTCCTGGATGATGTTGGTAGGCCAGGCAGGTGTACGTGCCGCTAACGACGGTAACTTCCCGAAAGTTTATGGTGAAGTCGACAGCAACGGTATTCCGAAAAAAGGTCTGCTGCTGGCTGCAGTGAAAATGACTGCCCTGATGATCCTTATCACTCTGATGAACTCTGCCGGTGGTAAAGCATCTGACCTGTTCGGTGAACTGACCGGTATCGCAGTACTGCTGACTATGCTGCCGTATTTCTACTCTTGCGTTGACCTGATTCGTTTTGAAGGCGTTAACATCCGCAACTTTGTCAGCCTGATCTGCTCTGTACTGGGTTGCGTGTTCTGCTTCATCGCGCTGATGGGCGCAAGCTCCTTCGAGCTGGCAGGTACCTTCATCGTCAGCCTGATTATCCTGATGTTCTACGCTCGCAAAATGCACGAGCGCCAGAGCCACTCAATGGATAACCACACCGCGTCTAACGCACATTAATTAAAAGTATTTTCCGAGGCTCCTCCTTTCATTTTGTCCCATGTGTTGGGAGGGGCCTTTTTTACCTGGAGATATGACTATGAACGTTATTGCAATATTGAATCACATGGGGGTTTATTTTAAAGAAGAACCCATCCGTGAACTTCATCGCGCGCTTGAACGTCTGAACTTCCAGATTGTTTACCCGAACGACCGTGACGACTTATTAAAACTGATCGAAAACAATGCGCGTCTGTGCGGCGTTATTTTTGACTGGGATAAATATAATCTCGAGCTGTGCGAAGAAATTAGCAAAATGAACGAGAACCTGCCGTTGTACGCGTTCGCTAATACGTATTCCACTCTCGATGTAAGCCTGAATGACCTGCGTTTACAGATTAGCTTCTTTGAATATGCGCTGGGTGCTGCTGAAGATATTGCTAATAAGATCAAGCAGACCACTGACGAATATATCAACACTATTCTGCCTCCGCTGACTAAAGCACTGTTTAAATATGTTCGTGAAGGTAAATATACTTTCTGTACTCCTGGTCACATGGGCGGTACTGCATTCCAGAAAAGCCCGGTAGGTAGCCTGTTCTATGATTTCTTTGGTCCGAATACCATGAAATCTGATATTTCCATTTCAGTATCTGAACTGGGTTCTCTGCTGGATCACAGTGGTCCACACAAAGAAGCAGAACAGTATATCGCTCGCGTCTTTAACGCAGACCGCAGCTACATGGTGACCAACGGTACTTCCACTGCGAACAAAATTGTTGGTATGTACTCTGCTCCAGCAGGCAGCACCATTCTGATTGACCGTAACTGCCACAAATCGCTGACCCACCTGATGATGATGAGCGATGTTACGCCAATCTATTTCCGCCCGACCCGTAACGCTTACGGTATTCTTGGTGGTATCCCACAGAGTGAATTCCAGCACGCTACCATTGCTAAGCGCGTGAAAGAAACACCAAACGCAACCTGGCCGGTACATGCTGTAATTACCAACTCTACCTATGATGGTCTGCTGTACAACACCGACTTCATCAAGAAAACACTGGATGTGAAATCCATCCACTTTGACTCCGCGTGGGTGCCTTACACCAACTTCTCACCGATTTACGAAGGTAAATGCGGTATGAGCGGTGGCCGTGTAGAAGGGAAAGTGATTTACGAAACCCAGTCCACTCACAAACTGCTGGCGGCGTTCTCTCAGGCTTCCATGATCCACGTTAAAGGTGACGTAAACGAAGAAACCTTTAACGAAGCCTACATGATGCACACCACCACTTCTCCGCACTACGGTATCGTGGCGTCCACTGAAACCGCTGCGGCGATGATGAAAGGCAATGCAGGTAAGCGTCTGATCAACGGTTCTATTGAACGTGCGATCAAATTCCGTAAAGAGATCAAACGTCTGAGAACGGAATCTGATGGCTGGTTCTTTGATGTATGGCAGCCGGATCATATCGATACGACTGAATGCTGGCCGCTGCGTTCTGACAGCACCTGGCACGGCTTCAAAAACATCGATAACGAGCACATGTATCTTGACCCGATCAAAGTCACCCTGCTGACTCCGGGGATGGAAAAAGACGGCACCATGAGCGACTTTGGTATTCCGGCCAGCATCGTGGCGAAATACCTCGACGAACATGGCATCGTTGTTGAGAAAACCGGTCCGTATAACCTGCTGTTCCTGTTCAGCATCGGTATCGATAAGACCAAAGCACTGAGCCTGCTGCGTGCTCTGACTGACTTTAAACGTGCGTTCGACCTGAACCTGCGTGTGAAAAACATGCTGCCGTCTCTGTATCGTGAAGATCCTGAATTCTATGAAAACATGCGTATTCAGGAACTGGCTCAGAATATCCACAAACTGATTGTTCACCACAATCTGCCGGATCTGATGTATCGCGCATTTGAAGTGCTGCCGACGATGGTAATGACTCCGTATGCTGCATTCCAGAAAGAGCTGCACGGTATGACCGAAGAAGTTTACCTCGACGAAATGGTAGGTCGTATTAACGCCAATATGATCCTTCCGTACCCGCCGGGAGTTCCTCTGGTAATGCCGGGTGAAATGATCACCGAAGAAAGCCGTCCGGTTCTGGAGTTCCTGCAGATGCTGTGTGAAATCGGCGCTCACTATCCGGGCTTTGAAACCGATATTCACGGTGCATACCGTCAGGCTGATGGCCGCTATACCGTTAAGGTATTGAAAGAAGAAAGCAAAAAATAATTAGCTCGTACAAGGGAAGTGGCTTGCCACTTCCCTTTTTTGCTCATAAGGAGAACACATGAAAACACCCTCACAGCCGCGCGCGATATACTATATCGTGGCGATCCAAATCTGGGAGTACTTCAGTTTTTACGGCATGCGTGCCTTACTCATTCTCTATCTCACCCATCAGCTTGGTTTTGATGATAACCATGCCATCAGCCTGTTCAGCGCATATGCTTCTCTGGTTTACGTTACCCCTATTCTCGGCGGCTGGCTTGCCGACCGCCTGCTCGGCAACCGCACTGCAGTGATTGCCGGCGCGCTGTTAATGACCCTTGGCCATGTGGTGCTGGGTATTGATACAAATTCAACCTTTAGCCTGTATCTGGCGCTGGCAATCATTATTTGTGGCTACGGTTTATTCAAATCAAACATCAGCTGTTTGCTTGGCGAGCTCTACGACGAGAACGATCATCGACGTGATGGCGGTTTTTCGCTGCTGTATGCTGCGGGCAATATCGGTTCTATCGCAGCCCCAATCGCCTGCGGCCTGGCTGCTCAGTGGTATGGATGGCATGTTGGCTTTGCCCTTGCGGGTGGCGGCATGTTTATCGGTTTGTTGATTTTCTTAAGCGGTCATCGTCATTTCCAGTCCACACGTAGTATGGATAAAAAAGCGCTCACTAGTGTCAAATTTGCCTTACCAGTATGGAGCTGGTTAGTGGTGATGCTCTGTTTAGCCCCAGTATTTTTTACTCTGCTGCTGGAGAACGACTGGTCCGGATATTTGCTGGCGATCGTTTGCCTCATTGCCGCACAAATCATTGCCCGCATGATGATCAAATTCCCCGAACATCGCCGTGCTCTTTGGCAAATTGTATTGTTGATGTTTGTCGGGACATTGTTCTGGGTACTGGCACAACAGGGCGGCAGTACCATCAGCTTGTTTATCGATCGCTTTGTGAATCGTCAGGCATTCAATATTGAAGTACCTACAGCACTATTCCAGTCGGTGAATGCAATTGCGGTGATGCTCGCTGGGGTTGTACTGGCCTGGCTGGCGTCGCCAGAAAGCCGCGGCAACTCAACATTGCGCGTCTGGCTGAAGTTTGCCTTTGGCTTACTGCTGATGGCTTGTGGCTTTATGTTGTTGGCATTTGATGCCCGACATGCAGCGGCTGACGGTCAAGCGTCAATGGGCGTGATGATATCCGGGCTGGCGCTAATGGGCTTTGCCGAACTCTTTATTGACCCGGTGGCGATTGCGCAAATCACGCGTCTGAAAATGTCTGGCGTATTAACCGGGATTTATATGCTGGCAACAGGCGCGGTCGCCAACTGGCTGGCAGGCGTCGTGGCACAGCAGACGACAGAGTCGCAAATTAGCGGTATGGCAATTGCAGCTTACCAGCGATTCTTTTCTCAGATGGGAGAGTGGACGTTGGCTTGTGTCGCGATCATCGTCGTATTGGCCTTTGCTACCCGTTTTCTGTTTAGCACGCCGACGAATATGATACAGGAGAGCAACGATTAACTGTCGTAAAAACAATTGGTTATGAATAAATTAACTTTCAGTTTATAACACTAACAAATCGAGATTAATAAGTCATTTAAACCATTTTGATGGTTATTTATTAGTGATATCAACTTGAGGTAAGCGTTAGTTTCGATAAGATAAACTGAGTTACTAATAGTCGAGGCAGATAATACAGTGTACCGATCTGTCTCTTTATCTACGCTAAATTGAAAGCTGGATTTAGAGGAACCAAAATGTCTGAACAAGAAACACGGGGAGCCAATGAGGCTATTGATTTTAACGATGAACTGAGAAATCGCCGCGAAAAACTGGCGGCACTACGTCAGCAAGGTGTGGCGTTTCCCAATGATTTTCGCCGCGACCATACCTCTGACCAGTTGCACGAAGAGTTTGATGCGAAGGATAACCAGGAACTGGAATCCTTAAACATTGAAGTCTCGGTTGCTGGCCGAATGATGACCCGTCGTATCATGGGGAAAGCCTCCTTTGTAACGTTGCAGGATGTCGGTGGCCGTATTCAACTGTACGTTGCAAGAGATAGCCTGCCAGAAGGTGTTTATAACGATCAGTTTAAAAAATGGGATCTGGGTGACATTATCGGTGCCCGCGGTACGCTGTTTAAGACGCAAACGGGTGAGCTTTCCATTCACTGTACTGAGCTGCGCCTGCTGACTAAAGCACTACGTCCTTTACCAGATAAATTCCATGGTCTGCAGGATCAGGAAGTCCGTTATCGTCAACGTTATCTGGACCTCATCGCTAACGATAAATCCCGTCAAACGTTTGTTGTCCGTTCAAAAATTCTGGCCGCTATCCGTCAATTCATGGTCGCGCGCGGCTTTATGGAAGTAGAAACCCCGATGATGCAGGTAATTCCAGGTGGGGCATCTGCTCGCCCGTTTATTACCCATCATAATGCTCTGGATTTAGATATGTATCTGCGTATCGCGCCGGAGCTGTATCTGAAACGTCTGGTTGTAGGCGGTTTTGAACGGGTATTCGAAATCAACCGTAACTTCCGTAATGAAGGTATTTCTGTTCGCCATAATCCTGAGTTCACAATGATGGAACTCTACATGGCGTATGCGGATTACCACGATTTGATTGAACTGACAGAGTCACTGTTCCGCACCCTGGCACAAGAGGTTCTGGGTACCACTAAAGTCACTTATGGCGAGCATGTGTTTGATTTCGGCAAACCGTTTGAAAAACTCACCATGCGCGAAGCAATCAAAAAATATCGTCCAGAAACCGATATGGCCGACCTGGATAATTTTGATGCTGCTAAAGCATTAGCTGAATCTATCGGTATTACGGTAGAGAAAAGCTGGGGGTTGGGACGTATTGTCACAGAGATCTTTGATGAAGTGGCAGAAGCACATCTGATTCAGCCAACCTTTATTACGGAATATCCGGCAGAAGTGTCCCCGCTGGCACGCCGTAATGATGTTAACCCGGAAATCACCGACCGTTTTGAATTCTTCATCGGTGGTCGTGAAATCGGTAATGGTTTTAGCGAATTAAACGACGCAGAAGATCAGGCTGAACGTTTCCAGGAACAGGTTAATGCTAAAGCTGCAGGTGACGACGAAGCCATGTTCTATGACGAAGATTACGTGACTGCGCTGGAATATGGTCTGCCGCCAACCGCTGGTCTGGGTATTGGTATCGACCGAATGATTATGCTGTTTACTAACAGCCATACTATTCGCGACGTTATTCTCTTCCCGGCGATGCGCCCACAGAAATAAATTTCACTTTAATGAACGAAGCAGTCAGGCGACTGCTTCGTTCATCGTTCCGCAAATCCAGTTTTGAGGAGAGACGCTTCGTTTCACGATAACCAGCGGGTCCACTCAACTACAGCTCCTAAAAGAGAGAAAAAAGTAATGCCACAGGCAGACTCATTGGCCAGGTTATTCCGACCAGGAATGCACTAAGTAAACGAATATGTGTTTTCTCATGTGAGATAAACCAGATAATGACAAAGGATATGTTCACACCAATCACATAAAAAATTAATATTTTAGAGAATAGTGCCATTTTTTATGTTCTTCTTATCCTTCCTGGCTACTTGTAAAACTGACGGAAATAGTCATCAACTGTCATAATGTTGAGGTCAAAATCAATATCCGGTAAGTCTAAGCATTTGAGCCTGATTAAATCTTCGATTTCACTTGCGGCTAACGATGTCGTTATTGCGAAGGAGTTTTCATTCAATTGTCGTGGTATCCCATATTCATCAGCCACGATAGAGGAGAAATTCATATCATACATCAATGATCTTAATCTTAAGAACACTGAGGAATAAGATGATGGATAATCAAAAGAAACAACATAAGTATTGAACTTGTTTTTACCTTCCATAATATGACTCCTATCAATATTAAACGCTCTGGGGACGCAAAACTTATTAACCCCGATTGATGATTCTCATATAGGAGATATTCTTTTTTTTGCTCAGTAAAGGGGATGACTTGGGACAAAAAAACGCGCTCTCTGCCCATTCTTTGTGCATCCCCCTACCCTTCAGATGCTCTCCTGCATCACATCGCGGAGAGAATGAAAAATATCGTGACTCTGTACTCTCCCATCAACTGCGAATATCATCATACTCCCGCGTTTTATCAAATTCATGTTTCGCAAATGGGCATAATGGGATAATTTTTCGTTTTTCCCGACGCATTTTTTCCACGACTTTCGCAACCAGCTGTTTACCAATCCCTTGCCCTTTCAGGCTTTCATCGACATCGGTATGTTCGATAATCGCTAAATTCTCTCCGGTCGGCACAAAGACAATTTCAGCGATTTGCTTGCCTTGTTTGTCATTAATGTAAAATTTATTGTGGCCTTCGCGTATTTCCATTTTACCCTCGCTTATTTATGACGGTATTTCAGCGCGCCGCTCGGGCACGTATCAATCACTTTAACCACAGTGGCGACGTCGACTTCATCCGGCATGATCCACGGCTTTCGTTTGAGATTAAATAACTTGCCGTTGCCACGTACGCAATTGCCAGAATGCTGACATATCGCAGTGTTGAAATAGACATCGATCTTTTCGCCGGTATAACAGCGATAACCCCCGTCCAGTAGCGCCTGATCCATGACCTTCCCTCTCTCATCAGTATGATTATCGCTATAAGCATAGCCCCGGAATCTTCATACAGCACTGGCAGTTTCCGTTGCCAGAGTCTCTTCCCCTATATAGCCAATCATTCTTACTCCCTTTGAATTACCCGCCTCATCAGAGATAATGCTTAAGAAATTTGTCACACAAGGAAGCTGATGAGACATTCATTGCCCTACCGCATGTTACGCAAACGTCCGATGAAATTGAGTACCACAGTGATCTTAATGGTCAGTGCGGTACTGTTCTCGGTGCTATTGGTGGTGCATCTGATTTACTTCTCGCAAATCAGTGATATGACGCGAGATGGGCTAGCCAACAAGGCACTGGCAGTGGCGCGTACCCTCGCCGACTCGCCGGAAATCCGTCAGGGCTTGCAGAAAAAACCGCAGGAGAGTGGCATCCAGGCCATCGCGGAAGCCGTACGCAAACGCAACGATCTGCTGTTTATTGTCGTTACCGATATGCAAAGTCTTCGCTACTCGCATCCTGAAGCCCAGCGTATTGGTCAGCCATTTAAAGGTGATGACATCCTTAAAGCGCTGAATGGCGAAGAAAATGTCGCTATCAATCGCGGTTTTCTGGCGCAGGCTTTACGCGTATTTACCCCCATCTACGATGAAAATCATAAACAAATTGGCGTGGTGGCGATCGGCCTTGAGTTAAGCCGTGTGACCCAACAGATCAATGACAGTCGCTGGAGCATTATCTGGTCGGTATTATTTGGCATGCTGGTCGGACTGATTGGCACCTGCATTCTGGTTAAGGTACTGAAAAAAATCCTTTTCGGCCTGGAACCCTACGAAATCTCCACGCTGTTTGAGCAACGCCAGGCCATGTTGCAGTCTATCAAAGAAGGCGTCGTTGCCGTGGACGATCGCGGCGAGGTCACGCTGATCAACGATGCCGCACAAGAATTGCTGAATTACCGTAAGTCGCAGGACGATGAGAAACTGTCGACGCTAAGCCACTCATGGTCACAGGTGGTAGATGTCTCGGAAGTGTTACGCGACGGTACCCCGCGCCGCGACGAAGAGATTACGATTAAAGACCGGCTATTACTGATCAACACCGTTCCGGTGCGCAGTAATGGCGTTATCATCGGTGCCATTTCAACCTTCAGGGACAAAACTGAAGTACGTAAACTGATGCAGCGACTCGACGGTCTGGTCAACTATGCTGACGCACTTCGTGAACGATCCCACGAATTTATGAATAAATTGCATGTGATTCTCGGATTATTGCATCTGAAGAGTTATAAGCAGTTGGAAGATTACATTCTCAAAACAGCCAATAACTATCAGGAAGAGATTGGCTCTCTGCTGGGTAAGATCAAATCTCCGGTTATCGCTGGTTTTTTAATCAGCAAGATTAACCGCGCGACCGATTTAGGCCATACGCTGATTTTAAACAGTGAAAGCCAGCTGCCAGACAGCGGCAGTGAGGACCAGGTCGCGACGCTGATTACCACGTTGGGAAATCTGATAGAAAACGCGCTGGAGGCATTAGGGCCGGAACCCGGAGGCGAAATTAGCGTAACATTGCACTACCGTCACGGCTGGCTGCACTGTGAAGTTAATGATGATGGACCGGGGATCGCACCCGATAAAATCGATCACATTTTTGACAAAGGTGTCTCGACAAAAGGAAGCGAGCGAGGCGTCGGTTTAGCACTTGTCAAACAACAGGTAGAAAATCTCGGCGGCAGCATCGCCGTGGAATCGGAACCCGGGATTTTCACACAATTTTTTGTCCAGATACCCTGGGACGGGGAGAGGTCGAACAGATGATCAATGTATTAATTATCGATGACGACGCAATGGTCGCGGAGCTGAATCGCCGATACGTAGCACAAATCCCAGGCTTTCAATGCTGTGGAACAGCCTCGACGCTGGAGAAAGCCAAAGAGATTATCTTCAATAGCGATACGCCTATCGACCTGATATTGCTCGATATCTATATGCAAAAAGAGAACGGGCTCGATTTACTGCCTGTCCTGCATAACGCGCGTTGCAAAAGTGATGTGATTGTCATCTCCTCCGCAGCCGATGCGGCAACCATTAAAGATTCGCTGCATTACGGTGTCGTGGATTACCTGATCAAACCCTTCCAGGCTTCCCGCTTTGAAGAGGCGCTCACCGGCTGGCGGCAAAAGAAAATGGCGCTGGAAAAACATCAGTATTATGACCAGGCCGAGCTTGATCAGCTAATCCACGGCAGCAGCTCCAACGAACAGGATCCTCGTCGCTTGCCAAAAGGCTTAACGCCGCAGACGTTACGCACACTGTGCCAGTGGATTGACGCGCATCAGGACTATGAATTTTCAACCGACGAGCTAGCCAACGAGGTTAACATTTCGCGTGTTTCCTGCCGTAAATACCTCATCTGGCTGGTCAACTGCCACATCTTGTTCACCAGTATCCATTATGGCGTCACGGGGCGTCCAGTTTACCGTTACCGTATTCAGGCAGAACACTACTCACTACTGAAACAATATTGCCAATAACGGATCGCTGGTTATCTGTAAGTAATAATTATTACCGTAATGCAAAATACCCCTGGCACAAGTTACATCCTTCATCAGTAAAACTTGTGCCAGATCAAATATAATTATCCCTCCATCATCGCTAAAAATTAATATCTCTTCAGGTGAACGGTGTTTTTAATTTCAAAACGCTAACAAAAGTTAATTAACTATTATGTCACCCGCATTATGTGTATTTTTACCCACAAATGGGTAGATCAGATTAATCTATAAACCTAATGACATCTGCCCTGAGAACAAAAAATAGACCGATAAATATCAATAAGATAACAGCAAACAAAACATTAACATCTGCGCAGTACAAACTATAAACCCATCGCCAGAGAGTCTTTCTCTCTGAAAAAGCCGCTTATCACAGTGCATAAATTTGCCGCTGCTTTAATCAGCCAATATTCACTGTGAGGTATTTGCTAAAGCCGGTAACGACCAAACGGATATTTAGTCAGGCTCTGAAAACAGTTCATACAAAACAGAACGTGACTGTGATCTATTCAGCAAAAATTTAAATAGGATTATCGCGAGGGTTCACACATGTTATTTACTATCCAACTTATCATAATACTGATATGTCTGTTTTATGGTGCCAGAAAGGGTGGTATCGCGCTGGGTTTATTAGGCGGTATCGGTCTGGTCATTCTGGTCTTCGTCTTCCACCTTCAGCCAGGTAAACCACCAGTTGATGTCATGCTGGTTATCATTGCGGTGGTGGCGGCATCGGCGACCTTGCAAGCTTCGGGCGGTCTTGATGTCATGCTGCAAATTGCCGAGAAGCTGCTGCGCCGCAACCCGAAATATGTCTCAATTGTCGCGCCGTTTGTGACCTGTACACTGACCATTCTTTGCGGTACGGGTCATGTGGTTTACACCATTCTGCCGATCATCTACGACGTCGCCATTAAGAACAACATCCGTCCGGAACGTCCGATGGCGGCAAGTTCTATCGGTGCACAGATGGGGATTATCGCCAGTCCGGTGTCGGTTGCGGTCGTGTCTCTGGTTGCGATGCTGGGTAATGTCACCTTTGATGGTCGCCATCTTGAGTTCCTCGATCTGCTGGCAATCACCATTCCATCGACGTTAATCGGTATCCTGGCGATCGGTATCTTCAGCTGGTTCCGCGGTAAAGATCTGGATAAAGACGAAGAGTTCCAGAAATTCATCTCCGTACCGGAAAACCGTGAGTATGTTTACGGTGATACCGCGACGCTGCTGGATAAAAAACTGCCGAAAAGCAACTGGCTGGCAATGTGGATTTTCCTCGGGGCAATCGCTGTAGTCGCCCTTCTTGGTGCTGATTCGGACCTGCGTCCATCCTTCGGCGGCAAACCGCTGTCGATGGTACTGGTTATTCAGATGTTTATGCTGCTGACCGGGGCGCTGATTATTATCCTGACCAAAACCAATCCCGCGTCTATCTCAAAAAACGAAGTCTTCCGTTCCGGTATGATCGCCATCGTGGCGGTGTACGGTATCGCATGGATGGCAGAAACCATGTTCGGTGCGCATATGTCTGAAATTCAGGGCGTACTGGGTGAAATGGTGAAAGAGTATCCGTGGGCCTATGCCATTGTTCTGCTGCTGGTTTCCAAGTTTGTAAACTCTCAGGCTGCGGCGCTGGCGGCGATTGTTCCGGTCGCGCTGGCGATCGGCGTTGATCCGGCATACATCGTGGCTTCAGCACCGGCTTGCTACGGTTATTACATCCTGCCGACTTATCCGAGCGATCTGGCAGCGATTCAGTTTGACCGTTCCGGCACCACCCACATCGGTCGCTTCGTCATCAACCACAGCTTTATTCTGCCGGGGTTGATTGGTGTGAGCGTATCGTGCGTCTTCGGCTGGATCTTCGCCGCGATGTACGGGTTCTTATAAATGCACTTTGCGTGCCGCCCGTGACTACGCGGCACGCCATTTTCGAATAACAAATACAGAGTTACAGGCTGGAAGCTATGTCAAACAAACCCTTTATCTACCAGGCACCTTTCCCGATGGGGAAAGACAATACCGAATACTATCTACTCACTTCCGATTACGTTAGCGTTGCCGACTTCGACGGCGAAACCATCCTGAAAGTGGAACCAGAAGCCCTGACCCTGCTGGCGCAGCAAGCCTTTCACGACGCTTCTTTTATGCTCCGCCCGGCACACCAGAAACAGGTTGCGGCTATTCTTCACGATCCAGAAGCCAGCGAAAACGACAAGTACGTGGCGCTGCAATTCTTAAGAAACTCCGAAATCGCCGCCAAAGGCGTGCTGCCGACCTGCCAGGATACCGGCACCGCGATCATCGTCGGTAAAAAAGGCCAGCGCGTGTGGACCGGCGGCGGTGATGAAGAAACGCTGTCGAAAGGCGTCTATAACACCTATATCGAAGATAACCTGCGCTATTCACAGAATGCGGCGCTGGACATGTACAAAGAGGTCAACACCGGCACTAACCTGCCTGCGCAAATCGACCTGTACGCGGTAGATGGCGATGAGTACAAATTCCTTTGCGTTGCGAAAGGCGGCGGCTCTGCCAACAAAACGTATCTCTACCAGGAAACCAAAGCCCTGCTGACTCCCGGCAAACTGAAAAACTTCCTCGTCGAGAAAATGCGTACCCTCGGTACTGCAGCCTGCCCGCCGTACCATATCGCGTTTGTGATTGGCGGTACGTCTGCGGAAACCAACCTGAAAACCGTCAAGTTAGCAAGCGCTCACTATTACGATGAACTGCCGACGGAAGGGAACGAACATGGTCAGGCGTTCCGCGATGTCCAGCTGGAACAGGAACTGCTGGAAAAGGCCCAGAAACTCGGTCTTGGCGCGCAGTTTGGCGGTAAATACTTCGCGCACGACATTCGCGTTATCCGTCTGCCACGTCACGGCGCATCCTGCCCGGTCGGCATGGGCGTCTCCTGCTCCGCTGACCGTAACATTAAAGCGAAAATCAACCGCGAAGGTATCTGGATCGAAAAACTGGAACACAACCCAGGCCAGTACATTCCACAAGAACTGCGCCAGGCCGGTGAAGGCGAAGCGGTGAAAGTTGACCTTAACCGCCCGATGAAAGAGATCCTCGCCCAGCTTTCGCAATACCCGGTATCCACTCGTTTGTCGCTCACCGGCACCATTATCGTGGGCCGAGATATTGCACACGCCAAGCTGAAAGAGCTGATTGACGCCGGTAAAGAACTTCCGCAGTACATCAAAGATCACCCGATCTACTACGCGGGTCCGGCGAAAACCCCTGCCGGTTATCCATCAGGTTCACTTGGCCCAACCACCGCAGGCCGTATGGACTCCTACGTGGATCTGCTGCAATCCCACGGCGGCAGCATGATCATGCTGGCGAAAGGTAACCGCAGTCAGCAGGTTACCGACGCGTGTCATAAACACGGCGGCTTCTACCTCGGTAGCATCGGCGGTCCGGCGGCGGTACTGGCGCAGCAGAGCATCAAGCATCTGGAGTGCGTCGCTTATCCGGAGCTGGGTATGGAAGCTATCTGGAAAATCGAAGTAGAAGATTTCCCGGCGTTTATCCTGGTCGATGACAAAGGTAACGACTTCTTCCAGCAAATCGTCAACAAACAGTGCGCGAACTGCACTAAGTAACCTCTTCGGCCCAGCGCCTGGCAGCATGCTGCCAGGTGATCCCCCTGGGCCACCTCTTTTGCGATTGTAATTTCACGCTTGCTGGTGAATAGTCAGTATTTTCCCTGATTTGCGAACTCACCATGACCCGCACACTCAAGCCGTTAATTCTTAACACCAGCGCACTGACGCTAACGTTAATCCTGATTTATACCGGCATTTCGGCCCATGACAAACTCACCTGGCTGATGGAAGTGACACCGGTGATTATTGTCGTGCAGCTACTGCTTGCCACCGCCAGACGTTATCCGTTAACGCCGCTGCTCTATACGCTCATTTTCCTTCACGCCATCATCCTGATGGTCGGCGGACAATACACCTACGCGAAAGTCCCCGTTGGTTTTGAGGTGCAGGAATGGCTGGGGTTGAGTCGTAATCCGTATGACAAGCTGGGGCACTTTTTCCAGGGGCTGGTGCCTGCACTGGTGGCACGAGAAATTCTCGTTCGCGGGATGTACGTGCGCGGACGTAAAATGGTGGCGTTCCTGGTCTGCTGCATGGCGCTGGCGATAAGCGCGATGTATGAATTAATCGAGTGGTGGGCAGCGCTGGCAATGGGTCAGGGAGCGGATGATTTTCTCGGCACCCAGGGCGACCAGTGGGACACGCAATCCGATATGTTCTGCGCGCTGCTTGGCGCATTAACGACGGTGATATTCCTCGCTCGCTTTCATTGCCGCCAGCTACGGCGCTTTGGCTTGATAACCGGATAACAACTTGCGCTTTGTTGATGCCGGATGCGGCGTGAATTCCTTATCCGGTCTACAAAATTTGCAAATCCAAAGCATTACATTAAGACGTGGCCTGATAAACATATCGCATCAGGCCATTTTCGTTAGCTATTGTCCACGTCAGGCTTTCACATCACTCACTGCACCGACCGGAATATCAGCATGAACAGGCTCGGGCGGTACTTTGCGATATTTATCCAGCAGATGGATCTGGATCCTGCGCAGCGTGTCACCATTGAGGCGATAGAAACGGAAGTAGAGAATCAGCGTTACCATGAAAAACAGAGTTGGTAGAGCAATCATAATAAACTGCATACCTAATAGGGCTTGCGTAGACTGTTCAACATTCGGTACATAGCCAATCATCCCTAACACAACCGCAATGAAAAAAGCCGCAAAGGCTGAACCGCCCTTCACCACCATAGTCTGCACGGAGTAAGCGATACTTTCACAGCGTACGTGCAGTTTATATTCACCGTAATCAACGATATCTGCCACCATGATGACCTGTAATACCCAGAAAAGCGCCGTTCCCACATTCAGCAAAATACCCGCAATCACAATGAGGACGACGTTGTGATAGCTCATTAATGCCATTAACAGGAGAACACCACAGCTTAACACCGGAAGAATAGATGCTCCGGCCCATAAAATGCGTCGGGATAATGATTTAACTAAGCGTGGGAAGAATACTAACGTCACCAGGTTAGCAGCTCCCGCATACGACAGATAATAGGGGAACAAATCCGCATCACCGATAACATATGAGAAATAATAGATAGCAAAGCCGGTAATAATGTTGCTGGCTACATTATAAGCAAGAGCCATACCCAAGAGGCATGAAAGCTGATCGTTTTTATAAATTAGCGCAACGATGGCTTTAAGTGTCAGATGGCTTCCTTCAGCAGACGGTTGATTGTCTGACGAAAAGACTTCATGCACATTGCGCAGAGTGATGATGGTTGAAACAATAAAAAAGGCGATCAGTACCAGAGTGAACATCTGAAAGCCAAATCCCCGATCGCCACCGCCGACATAATTAACAAATGGTAGCGTCACACCTGCCGTAACAAAGCCTGCCAGACTGGCAAAAAAACGCGGATAAGGAACCAGTTGTTCGCGCTCACGTTTATCGAGCGTGATGGTTGGAACCAGCGACCAGAAGGGAATATCCATAATGGTGTAAGTCATGCCCCAGAGGATGTAGGTCACGCAAACAAAGACAATCTGAGTAGTACCTTCAAACAGATGCGCACTAAAGAGGAGAAATAAGATTACAGAGTTTGCCAACGTACCGATCAGGATCCAGGGTTTGAACTTACCCCATCGCGATCGCGTAGCATTTACAATCCATCCCATAATCGGATCGTTAATAGCATCCCAGATCCTCGCCACCAGAAACAAAGTACCGACCAAACCCACAGACAGCCCGACGACATCGGTGTAGTAATACATGAGGTACATATACACAATGCCGATCGCAAAATCCTTCCCGAACGCTCCAAATCCATAACTGAGTTTTGTAGTCATTGAAATGCTCATAGGGTATCGGGTCGCTGTTACCAACGCCCGCCTTCTGTTATTGGTATCGTCAGAGGTGTGCGCCGGAATAAATCCCCCGGCGCAGTAGCGTTTAGTCGCGTTTTAACGGTGCAACCAGCCTGGCAGCCAGTCGCCGTGGGCGGCAATCAGGTCGTCAACAAGAGCATATATTTCGTCAATGCCCAGCACGGCGGCAGTATGCGGGTCCATCATCGCGGCGTGGTAAACACGGTCGCGATTTTCCGTAAGAATAGCTTCGGTCAGCAGCGTCTGTACGTTGATGTTGGTTTGCATCAGGGCGGCCAGATGCGAAGGTAGCGTACCGACTTTGGTCGGCTGAATGCCATTAGCATCAACCAGACAGGCTACTTCCACGCAACATCCTTGTGGCAGGTTATCAATCAAACCATCGTTACGGACGTTGCCGTAAATCACACTCGGCTCGCCAGTCCAGATAGCGTTCATGATTGTGCTGGCATATTCCCGTGACGGTTTAATATCAATCCGGGAGGCTTTTTTATACTCCTCCAGCTCTTTATGCCAGTTCGCCAGCTGCTCGACGCAGCGTTTCGGGTACTCATCCAGCGGTACTTTATAACGCTCAATCAAATCCTCACGACCTGGCTTAATAAACCACGGTGTGTACTCAGCAAAATGTTCTGACGATTCCGTGACGAAATAGCCCAGCTTTTTGAACATTTCGTAGCGCACAATATTCTGGCAGCGAGTATTGCCATGAATATTCGGCTTCGGTGCCTGCCCTGCTTCATAAGCCGCCAGCAGTTCCGGGTAGAGATTCACATAACTGCCGTCGGCGGTTTTGCGCTCCAGCTCCAGGTAAAACGCCATATGGTTGATACCTGCGCAACGGTAACGCAGCGTAGCTGGGTCGATATTGAGGTCACGCGCCAACTCTTCCGCCGTTCCCTGCACCGAATGGCACAGCCCGACCTGTTTGATATGCGGATAGCGGGCATACATCGCCCAGGTATTCATCGCCATTGGGTTAACATAGTTGAGCATGGTGGCATCGGGGCAGACTTCCGTCATGTCCTCGCAAATTTGCCACAGATGCGGAATGGTACGTAGCGCGCGCATAATACCGCCCGGCCCCAACGTATCGGCAATGGTTTGTTCCAGACCATGCCGCTTACAGACCTCGAAATCAGTCACCGTGCAAGGTTCATAACCGCCAATCTGAAATGCCACCACGACAAAATCGGCATCCTCTAAGGCTTCTTTCTGTTGGGTGTGGCAGGTGATTTTGCCGCTGGCCCCTGCTGAATCCATCAGCTTACGCACCACAATATGCGACTCTTCCAGGCGGGTGGGGTCAATGTCCATCAGGGCAATATGCGCCGTTTTCAGCGCCTCGCGATGGAACACATCACCAAGAATATTTTTAACGAAAATCGTCGAACCAGCGCCGATAAATGTAATTTTGGGTGCAGACATCATGCAGATCTCCTGGCTTGCTTGAATAACTTCATCATGGCAGGCGAATCTGCAGAAAACCTCCGGCTTCCAGGTTGAGCATTCCCATAAACTCAGATCCTGCGTGAAGCAGCAGTAAATCTGAGTTTATGGGAATAAATTACCTGAAAAGCAGAGTTTTCGGCCTCATGATACTCGGAGAGTCCCCTCGCCCCTCTGGGAAGAGGGTGAAAACCGTGCTCCCACTCGCAGTCATCCTCCCTCACTCCTGCCATAATTCTGATATTCCAGGAAAGAGAGCCATCCATGAATACAGATACGTTTATGTGCAGCAGCGACGAAAAACAGACCCGCAGCCCGCTGTCGCTGTATTCGGAATACCAGCGGATGGAGATTGAGTTTCGCGCACCGCATATCATGCCCACCAGCCACTGGCATGGTCAGGTCGAAGTGAATGTGCCTTTCGATGGCGATGTGGAATACCTGATCAACAATGAAAAAGTGAATATCAATCAGGGTCATATCACGCTGTTCTGGGCCTGTACACCGCACCAACTAACAGATACCGGAACCTGTCAGAGCATGGCGATTTTTAATCTGCCGATGCATCTGTTTCTCTCTTGGCCGCTGGATAAAGACCTGATTAACCACGTCACTCACGGCATGGTGATCAAATCACTGGCCACACAGCAACTTAGCCCGTTTGAAGTGCGCCGCTGGCAGCAGGAATTAAACAGTCCGAACGAGCAAATTCGCCAGCTCGCCATTGATGAAATTGGCCTGATGCTCAAGCGATTTAGCCTCTCTGGCTGGGAACCGATTCTGGTCAATAAAACCTCGCGCACACACAAAAACAGCGTCTCGCGCCATGCGCAATTTTATGTTAGCCAGATGCTGGGCTTTATTGCCGAAAACTATGATCAGGCGCTGACCATCAACGATGTGGCTGAGCACGTCAAACTTAACGCCAACTATGCAATGGGGATATTCCAGCGGGTCATGCAATTGACGATGAAACAGTACATTACCGCGATGCGCATCAACCACGTTCGCGCGTTACTGAGCGATACCGATAAAAGTATTCTCGATATTGCCCTGACGGCAGGCTTTCGTTCAAGTAGTCGTTTTTACAGCACGTTCGGCAAATATGTCGGCATGTCGCCGCAACAATACCGCAAACTTAGCCAACAGCGCCGCCAGACGTTTCCCGGCTAAAGACGATATCAGTATCAGCCAAAAAAATAGTTTAGCCGTCGATAATAAGCAGTGAAAATAATTTAAAATAATCACATAACGTATTGTTTATAAAACTAAATATTTCAAAAATGTTTGTTTTTCACGCGCTTTACAGCCCGAAAAGGCCGGAAGATACTTGCCCGCAACGAAGATTCCTTCATAACCGGGTAAGCAATGATGAAAGTATTAATTGTTGAAAGCGAGTTTCTCCATCAAGACACCTGGGTCGGTAACGCCGTTGAGCGTCTGGCAGATGCTTTAAGCCAGCAAAATGTTACCGTGATTAAATCCACCTCCTTTGATGATGGTTTTGCCATTCTCTCTTCAAACGAAGCCATTGACTGCCTGATGTTCAGCTATCAAATGGAACATCCGGACGAACATCAAAACGTCAGACAATTGATCGGTAAGCTTCATGAGCGCCAACAAAACGTGCCGGTCTTCCTGTTGGGCGATCGGGAAAAAGCCCTCGCCGCAATGGATCGCGACCTGCTGGAGCTTGTCGATGAATTCGCCTGGATTCTGGAAGATACCGCCGACTTTATCGCCGGACGCGCCGTTGCCGCGATGACCCGCTACCGCCAGCAGCTGTTGCCGCCACTGTTCAGCGCGCTGATGAAATATAGTGACATCCATGAATATTCCTGGGCAGCGCCAGGCCACCAGGGCGGCGTTGGTTTTACCAAAACACCCGCCGGACGTTTCTACCATGACTACTATGGTGAAAATCTGTTCCGCACCGACATGGGCATCGAACGAACTTCCCTCGGTTCTTTGCTTGACCATACTGGCGCATTTGGCGAAAGCGAAAAATATGCCGCACGCGTATTTGGTGCCGATCGCTCCTGGTCGGTAGTCGTCGGTACTTCCGGCTCTAACCGCACCATCATGCAGGCTTGCATGACCGATAACGATGTCGTGGTCGTTGACCGTAACTGCCATAAATCCATCGAACAAGGTTTGATGCTGACAGGCGCGAAACCGGTCTATATGGTGCCAAGCCGCAACCGCTACGGCATTATCGGGCCAATCTATCCGCAGGAAATGCAACCTGAAACCTTGCAGAAGAAAATCAGTGAAAGCCCGCTGACCAAAGACAAAGCCGGGCAAAAACCGTCTTACTGCGTGGTGACCAACTGCACCTATGACGGCGTGTGTTATAACGCTAAAGAAGCGCAGGATCTGCTGGAAAAAACCTCCGATCGTCTGCACTTTGACGAAGCCTGGTACGGCTATGCACGTTTCAACCCGATCTATGCCGATCACTATGCCATGCGCGGCGAACCTGGCGATCACAACGGTCCTACCGTTTTCGCCACCCACTCCACCCACAAACTGCTGAATGCGCTGTCACAGGCTTCTTATATTCATGTACGTGAAGGTCGTGGGGCGATTAACTTCTCCCGCTTCAACCAGGCCTACATGATGCATGCCACCACCTCCCCGCTGTATGCCATCTGCGCATCCAACGACGTGGCGGTGTCGATGATGGACGGCAACAGCGGCCTGTCACTGACACAGGAAGTGATTGACGAAGCGGTTGATTTCCGTCAGGCGATGGCGCGGCTATATAAAGAGTTCACCGCTGACGGTAGCTGGTTCTTCAAACCGTGGAACAAAGAAGTCGTCACCGACCCACAAACCGGCAAAACCTATGACTTTGCTGACGCACCAACCAAACTGCTGACCACCGTTCAGGACTGCTGGGTAATGCATCCGGGCGAAAGCTGGCACGGCTTCAAAGATATTCCGGATAACTGGAGTATGCTCGACCCGATTAAAGTCAGCATCCTTGCTCCGGGAATGGGTGAAGATGGTGAACTGGAAGAAACCGGTGTTCCGGCGGCGCTGGTCACTGCCTGGCTTGGTCGCCACGGCATTGTACCTACCCGCACCACTGACTTCCAAATTATGTTCCTGTTCTCTATGGGCGTAACCCGTGGGAAATGGGGAACTCTGGTTAACACCCTTTGCTCCTTCAAACGCCACTATGACGCCAACACACCGCTGGCGCAGGTGATGCCGGAACTTGTTGAACAATATCCTGACACTTACGCGAACATGGGGATTCACGATCTGGGTGACACCATGTTTGCCTGGCTGAAAGAAAACAACCCTGGCGCACGGTTGAACGAAGCCTATTCCGGCCTGCCGGTGGCGGAAGTCACCCCGCGTGAAGCGTACAACGCGATTGTCGACAACAATGTCGAACTGGTATCCATTGAAAATCTGCCAGGACGCATCGCGGCAAACTCAGTTATCCCGTATCCGCCAGGAATCCCGATGCTGCTGTCTGGTGAAAACTTCGGCGATAAAAACAGTCCGCAAGTAAGTTATTTACGCTCGCTGCAATCCTGGGACCACCATTTCCCTGGATTTGAACACGAAACTGAAGGGACTGAAATTATTGACGGTATTTACCACGTTATGTGCGTGAAAGCGTAACCACTATTCCGCTGAAGGCGTAATTGTTTAAATAACATTACGCCGCCTGGCCTTAGGCCTTTTGAGTATGGCAACGTTTTCATAAAAATTGCTGCAAACAAAAATGTCATACTTTTTGCGCGGCCCCACCCCGCGCTTTTTTTTGCCTGTTATTTATCCTGTAAAAAAATATGTACATGAGAAATTACTATAAAAATTTGTACTATTAGTAAAACTCGTTATTTTTATGCATGTTTATATTCATCATACAATTATATAACCATTTCCCGGTATCGCTTTGCTTTAGCGAGAACTGGTCTTTTATTCGCACTCAGGAGTACATGTATGAGGATTTGCAGCGACCAACCTTGTATTGTTTTATTGACTGAAAAAGATGTCTGGATAAGGGTGAATGGGAAAGAACCTATTAGCCTTAAAGCTAACCATATGGCGTTATTAAATTGTGAAAATAATATTATCGACGTCTCCTCTCTTAACAACACTTTGGTTGCTCATATTAGTCACGACATCATCAAAGATTACCTCCGGTTTCTGAATAAAGATCTCTCGCAAATACCAGTATGGCAACGTAGCGCTACGCCCATACTCACCCTGCCATGCCTGACGCCAGACGTCTTTCGCGTTGCCGCGCAACACAGCATGATGCCCGCAGAAACTGAGTCAGAAAAGGAACGAACACGCGCATTATTATTCACGGTGCTATCCCGTTTTCTCGACAGTAAAAAATTCGTTTCATTAATGATGTATATGTTACGTAATTGTGTAAGTGACAGCGTTTATCAAATTATTGAAAGCGATATTCACAAAGACTGGAATCTTAGTATGGTAGCCAGTTGTTTATGTCTTAGCCCAAGTCTGTTAAAGAAAAAGTTGAAAAGCGAAAACACCAGTTATAGCCAAATAATCACCACCTGCCGCATGCGTTATGCCGTAAATGAATTAATGATGGACGGTAAAAATATCTCTCAGGTATCACAGTCCTGCGGCTACAACAGTACGTCGTACTTTATTTCTGTCTTTAAAGACTTCTACGGTATGACGCCGCTGCATTATGTTAGTCAGCACAGAGAACGCACTGTCGCCTGATTTTTAACCTTAACGAAGAGCTATATTAATAACGGCATCAGCGATAACCCGGTCGATAATAATTCAACTATCGAATGCAGGCGTATGATATGACGTAATTTATTGTCACGAAGCTCGCCTTCGCAGGAGTTTAATTATGTCTTCGGATGCTGATGCTCACAAAGTGGGCTTAATCCCCGTCACCCTGATGGTGTCGGGGAATATTATGGGGTCAGGTGTTTTTCTGTTACCTGCAAACCTGGCCTCTACTGGCGGGATTGCCATTTATGGATGGTTGGTGACGATTATCGGTGCACTGGGGCTCTCGATGGTATACGCCAAAATGTCGTTCCTCGACCCAAGTCCTGGTGGTTCTTACGCTTACGCCCGCCGCTGCTTTGGCCCGTTTCTCGGTTATCAAACCAACGTCCTCTACTGGCTGGCCTGCTGGATCGGCAATATCGCCATGGTGGTCATTGGCGTAGGATATTTAAGTTACTTCTTCCCGATTCTGAAAGATCCATTGGTATTAACCATCACCTGCGTCGTGGTGCTGTGGATCTTCGTCCTGCTGAACATTGTCGGTCCGAAAATGATCACCCGTGTGCAGGCAGTTGCCACCGTGCTGGCGCTGATCCCCATCGTCGGGATTGCCGTATTTGGCTGGTTCTGGTTCCGTGGTGAAACCTATATGGCGGCATGGAACGTCAGCGGCCTGGGCACCTTCGGTGCAATTCAAAGTACCCTTAACGTTACGCTGTGGTCGTTCATCGGTGTGGAAAGTGCCTCCGTTGCCGCAGGTGTGGTGAAAAACCCGAAACGCAATGTCCCTATCGCCACCATTGGTGGGGTATTGATTGCCGCCGTTTGCTATGTACTTTCTACCACCGCGATTATGGGGATGATCCCTAATGCCGCACTGCGCGTTTCTGCTTCGCCATTCGGTGATGCCGCACGGATGGCGTTGGGTGACACCGCCGGGGCCATTGTTTCCTTCTGCGCAGCTGCGGGTTGCTTAGGTTCACTGGGCGGCTGGACGTTGCTGGCGGGTCAAACGGCGAAAGCCGCTGCCGATGACGGACTGTTCCCACCGATTTTTGCCCGTGTAAATAAAGCGGGTACGCCAGTGGCGGGGCTGATTATCGTCGGTATTTTGATGACCATCTTCCAGCTCAGCAGCATTTCACCAAACGCGACCAAAGAGTTCGGTCTGGTTTCTTCCGTCTCGGTCATCTTTACACTGGTGCCATATCTTTACACCTGTGCGGCGTTACTGCTGCTCGGACACGGTCACTTTGGTAAAGCACGCCCGGCATATCTGGCAGTTACTACCATTGCCTTCCTCTACTGCATCTGGGCCGTGGTGGGGTCCGGAGCGAAAGAGGTTATGTGGTCATTTGTCACCCTGATGGTCATCACCGCCATGTATGCGCTGAATTACAACCGGCTACATAAAAACCCGTATCCCTTAGATGCACCAATAAGCAAAGATTAATTCCCCTTAATCCAGCAAACATAAAAGCCAACCTTAAGAACTTAAGGTTGGCTTAATTTTGCTTTGCGAGCATATGCGCACTTTGTTCGATGGAAACACCGTGATGTTGAAGCGCCTACTAAAAAGACCCTCTTTGAATTTACTCGCCTGGCTATTGTTGGCCGCTTTTTATATCTCTATCTGCCTGAATATTGCCTTTTTTAAACAGGTGTTGCAGGCGCTGCCGCTGGATTCGCTGCATAACGTACTGGTTTTCTTGTCGATGCCGGTCGTCGCTTTCAGCGTGATTAATATTGTCCTGACACTAAGCTCTTTCTTATGGCTTAATCGACCACTGGCCTGCCTGTTTATTCTGGTTGGCGCGGCTGCACAATATTTCATAATGACTTACGGCATCGTCATCGACCGCTCGATGATTGCCAATATTATTGATACCACTCCGGCAGAAAGTTATGCGCTGATGACACCGCAAATGTTATTAACGCTGGGATTCAGCGGCGTGCTTGCTGCGCTGATTGCCTGCTGGATAAAAATCAAACCTGCCACCTCGCGTCTGCGCAGTGTTCTTTTCCGTGGAGCCAATATTCTGGTTTCTGTACTACTGATTTTGCTGGTCGCCGCACTGTTTTATAAAGACTACGCCTCGTTGTTCCGCAATAACAAAGAGCTGGTGAAATCCTTAAGCCCCTCTAACAGCATTGTTGCCAGCTGGTCATGGTACTCCCATCAGCGACTGGCAAATCTGCCGCTGGTGCGAATTGGTGAAGACGCGCACCGCAACCCGTTAATGCAGAACGAAAAACGTAAAAATTTGACCATCCTGATTGTCGGCGAAACCTCGCGGGCGGAGAACTTCTCCCTCAACGGCTACCCGCGTGAAACTAACCCGCGGCTGGCGAAAGATAACGTGGTCTATTTCCCTAATACCGCATCTTGCGGCACGGCAACGGCAGTTTCAGTACCGTGCATGTTCTCGGATATGCCGCGTGAGCACTACAAAGAAGAGCTGGCACAGCACCAGGAAGGCGTGCTGGATATCATTCAGCGAGCGGGCATCAACGTGCTGTGGAATGACAACGATGGCGGCTGTAAAGGTGCCTGCGACCGCGTGCCTCACCAGAACGTCACCGCGCTGAATCTACCTGATCAGTGCATCAACGGCGAATGCTATGACGAAGTGCTGTTCCACGGGCTTGAAGAGTACATCAATAACCTGCAAGGTGATGGCGTGATTGTCTTACACACCATCGGCAGCCACGGTCCGACCTATTACAACCGCTATCCGCCTCAGTTCAGGAAATTTACCCCAACCTGCGACACCAATGAGATCCAGACCTGTACCAAAGAGCAACTGGTGAACACTTACGACAACACGCTGGTTTACGTCGACTATATTGTTGATAAAGCGATTAATCTGCTGAAAGAACATCAGGATAAATTTACCACCAGCCTGGTTTATCTTTCTGACCACGGTGAATCGTTAGGTGAAAATGGCATCTATCTGCACGGTCTGCCTTATGCCATCGCCCCGGATAGCCAAAAACAGGTGCCGATGCTGCTGTGGCTGTCGGAGGATTATCAAAAACGGTATCAGGTTGACCAGAACTGCCTGCAAAAACAGGCGCAAACGCAACACTATTCACAAGACAATTTATTCTCCACGCTATTGGGATTAACTGGCGTTGAGACGAAGTATTACCAGGCTGCGGATGATATTCTGCAAACTTGCAGGAGAGTGAGTGAATGAAAATTCTGATTGTTGAAGACGATACGCTGTTATTGCAGGGACTGATTCTGGCGGCGCAAACCGAAGGCTACGCGTGCGATGGCGTGACAACCGCGCGGATGGCGGAACAAAGCCTTGAGGCAGGTCATTACAGCCTGGTGGTACTGGATTTAGGGTTACCCGACGAAGATGGACTGCATTTTCTCGCCCGTATCCGGCAGAAAAAATATACCCTGCCGGTACTGATCCTCACCGCTCGCGATACGCTGACCGACAAAATCGCCGGGCTGGATGTCGGTGCCGACGACTATCTGGTGAAGCCTTTTGCGCTGGAAGAGTTACATGCCCGTATCCGCGCCCTGCTACGACGCCATAATAATCAGGGCGAAAGTGAGCTGATTGTTGGCAATCTGACGCTGAACATGGGTCGCCGTCAGGTATGGATGGGCGGTGAAGAGTTGATTCTGACGCCCAAAGAATATGCTCTGCTGTCACGGTTAATGCTCAAAGCAGGCAGTCCGGTGCATCGGGAAATTCTCTACAACGACATCTATAACTGGGACAATGAACCCTCGACCAACACCCTGGAAGTGCATATCCACAATCTGCGCGACAAAGTGGGCAAAGCCCGTATCCGCACCGTGCGCGGCTTTGGCTATATGCTGGTCGCGAATGAGGAAAACTAATTGAATCTGATGCATTTTCTGCGCCGACCAATATCGCTGCGCCAACGGCTGATATTGACCATCGGGGCCATTTTGTTGGTGTTTGAGCTGATCAGCGTCTTCTGGCTATGGCATGAAAGTACCGAGCAGATTCAGCTGTTTGAGCAGGCGCTACGCGACAATCGCAACAACGATCGCCACATCATGCGTGAGATCCGCGAGGCGGTCGCCAGCCTGATTGTCCCCGGCGTCTTTATGGTCAGCCTGACGCTATTTATCTGCTATCAGGCGGTACGCCGCATCACCCGCCCGCTGGCGGAGCTGCAAAAAGAGCTGGAAGCGCGCACCGCCGACAACTTAACGCCCATTGCCATTCACAGCGCCACCCTCGAAATCGAAGCGGTGGTTTCGGCGTTAAACGATCTGGTCAGTCGCCTGACCAGCACGCTGGATAACGAAAGGTTGTTTACCGCTGACGTCGCGCACGAACTGCGAACGCCACTGGCGGGGGTGCGTTTGCATCTGGAACTGCTGGCGAAAACGCATCACATTGATGTAGCACCGTTAGTGGCACGGCTTGATCAGATGATGGAGAGCGTCTCCCAGCTGCTGCAACTGGCGCGTGCCGGACAGTCATTTTCTTCCGGTAATTATCAACATGTAAAACTGCTGGAAGATGTCATTCTCCCCTCGTATGACGAACTCAGTACCATGCTCGACCAGCGACAGCAAACCCTGCTATTGCCAGAGAGCGCCGCCGACATCACCGTTCAGGGTGATGCAACCCTGCTGCGGATGTTATTGCGAAACCTGGTAGAAAACGCCCATCGTTACAGCCCGCAAGGCAGCAACATTATGATTAAGCTGCAAGAAGATGACGGAGCGGTCATGGCAGTTGAAGATGAAGGACCAGGTATTGATGAGAGTAAATGCGGGGAGTTGAGTAAAGCGTTTGTACGTATGGACAGCCGTTATGGCGGGATTGGTCTGGGGTTAAGTATTGTCAGCCGCATTACACAGTTGCATCACGGGCAGTTTTTCCTGCAAAACCGGCAAGAGACTTCCGGCACGCGGGCCTGGGTACGGCTGAAGAAAGATCAGTACGTGGCAAACCAGATATAAAGAAAGCTGCTGACCACCAGCACGCTGAACACGGTAGTTAAACTTTCATAAACACGGTTTTTCATTGCACTCTCCTCCGTTAACCTGGAGGAGAGTATGCGCGTCAGAGATTAAGTGAACCTTAAGAGTTCAATTGGCCTGATAAGACAGCGTCACATCAGGCCATCCGTTTCAGCTTATTCATCAATTCGCGGATGTTGCTGCACCAGGCGGGTACGTTTCGCCTGCAAATCGGCAATCTCGTGGTCAATATCATCGATTTTCTGCTCGATATTATCGTAATGCTCGACGAGAATTTCCTTCGCTTCCTGTATATCTGACGCCGCCGGTGTCGCACCTTTCAACGGACGATTTGCCGTCTCTTTCATGGTTACGCCGGTGATTAAACCAACCACCGCCACTACCATCAGGTAATAGGCAGGCATCATCAGATTCTGCGAGCTTTCGACCAGCCAGGCCGCCAGCGTTGGCGTCAGACCGGCAACCAGCACCGAAATATTAAATGCCGCCGCCAGCGCGCTGTAACGGATATGCGTCGGGAACATCGCTGGCAAGGTAGAAGCCATAACGCCCGTAAAGCAGTTAAGGATCACCGCCAGCATCAGTAACCCGGCAAAAATCAGGCCGATGACGTTACTGTTAATCAGAATAAACGCCGGGATCGCCAACACAAACAGGGCAACACTACCAAGTAGCACAAACGGACGACGGCCAAAACGGTCACTCAGCAAGCCCATCACCGGCTGGACAAACAGCATACCGATCATAATGGCGATAATAATCAGCACCCCGTGGTCTTCGGAGTAATGCAGGTTATGCGACAAATAACTCGGCATATAGGTCAGCAACATGTAGTAAGTCACGTTGGTGGCAATTACCAGACCAATACATGTCAACAGGCTGCGCCAGTATTTAGTGGCAATCTCTTTAAACGAGACTTTCGGGCCATCCTGCAAACCTTCACGGTCGCCCTGTTCCAGTTTATCGACATGCTGCTGGAACGCCGGAGTCTCTTCCAGCGCATGGCGCAGGTAAAGCCCGATAATCCCTAACGGCAGAGCGATAAAGAACGGAATACGCCAGCCCCAATCGAGGAAGTTCGCTTCGCCGACAATGGTCGAAATTAACACCACCACGCCCGCACCCAGCACAAACCCGGCAATAGAACCGAAGTCCAGCCAGCTGCCCATAAAGCCACGTTTACGGTCAGGGGAGTATTCCGCAACAAATATCGACGCCCCGGTATATTCACCGCCGACCGAGAAACCTTGTGCCATCTTACAGATCAACAGCAGAATCGGTGCCCAAATACCAATCGTGTCGTAGGACGGTATTAAGCCAATACAGAACGTACTGATCGACATAATCACAATAGTGATAGCGAGGATCTTCTGGCGACCATATTTATCGCCCAACATACCAAAGAAGAGTCCGCCAAGCGGTCGAATCAGAAAGGGAACGGAGAAAGTGGCAAGTGCAGCAACCATCTGCACGCTGGGGTCAGCCCCCGGGAAAAAAACTTTACCTAATGCGTAAGCAACAAAACCATAAACACCAAAATCGAACCATTCCATTGCATTACCCAGTGATGCTGCGGTAATGGCTTTACGCAGTTTACCGTCATCAATAATGGTGACATCACGAAGGGTAATCGGTTTTACTTTTTTCCTTTTCAGCATAGCTTTCCTCGCAGAGTTGGCCCATTTCCGCAAACGCCAGAAAAATCAGCGCGACGGCCGCAAAAGGGGAGCGGGAATTGCAGGATGCAATCTCTGTAACAAGCGTAGCGGGTTTGCTTACACCCTCCGGTTAAGGAATGTACAATCAAACCAGTTGACGCCTGAATTGGGCAGTTAATGACCTTTTTACCCTACCAGTGTTTAAATTTGTGATCAACTTCACACATGGATTTCGTTTAGGACTCATTGATGTAACTGATTATTTACGCCAAATTTACAGAGAAGATTTCCTCGAGCATTGCCCCCGCCAGACGCTGCGCTGAACAGAGTCGTGGCATCCCCAGCGCGACAGTTTGCCAGCGTTGGGTCACTGACCAGCAAACGGGTTGTTTATCTGCCGTGGTCCACTTTCCCAGCCAACTTAAAAAATCAGCATGCTCCCCGCCCGTCGGAACGGTCGAAGAGGCAAACCACTGATGGTAATAGTGACGCGTGGTCGGTGCCGCATTGATACTCTCTGCCAGATGTTGTGTCGCTTTCTCGAGCAAATCACCCAGCAACAACGCCACCGCTTGCGGGCTTCCCAGACGGCAGGCATCGCCAAATGCCCCCCAGCGCAACTCCTCCAGAACGATAAAACAGCGCCCAGGCAACGACCAGGCGTTATACGCCCCAGCACGCCAGCGGGTAAAAATTTGCTCGCTCTGATCACCTGCCTGCACCAGTAGGCCTCGTTGCGTTAACGCCTTTTCCTTCCAGCGACAACGGGCTGAAAACCACTCATACAAGGCGGCAATTTGCTGGGGGAGCTCCGGGAAAGCAGAGTGCTGGCGGTGATCCATTTTTTGCAGCAGCGCCAGATGCTGCGCGATCTGCGTCAGTGCCAGATGACCGGGATCCAGCATCGACGCCAGTTTTTCCACCAATGTCAGACGCAGGCTAAGCGGCGCATTTAACATGCCGCCGTTCGTCCATGTCTGAAGCTGCACACGCGAAAGAAGTTCCTGCATCAGTCGTTCACGAAACTGCTGCTGATGGGCTTGTGGAAGGCGGGCATCATCACCCTGCGCCAGATCCACTAAAAAGCGGGGATAAACCGACTCCAGCACGCGACCGGGGCCGTCAAGTAACGTCTTGGTCAATATCGTTCTGCCGTGAAAAGTGTTTGAATATCATCGCGTAACAGCTGGGCGTCGGTGTAAATCCAGCCGTGAGTCATCACAGTCTGCTGCAATTGCTGCTGCATCAGCCTGACCACCGATTCATTTTGTTGACGCAGAGCCAGACTTTCGCGTAAACGCGTCTGTAATTCCGTCAAACATGAAGCGAACTCAGCGAAAAAAGTATTCATGCCTGCCGTAACAGATTCATCGACCTGCTCTGCCAGAACTTTAGCCATTTGTTGGCAATAGAGATCGACTTCTGCGCTTAATGCTCGTTGCAACACACTGTAATCAACCGTTTCTGTCGGTGATTTCTCATTTCCCCGTCCCCAGTCGGGCTGATTCAACCAGCGCGAAAAAGTCTCACGCACAACGCCTAAACGCGTGCTCTGCTCGTCCGTTGCTTCCTGGCGCGAAATGACTTCACTGAACAGCTGGCGAGTGTTGAAGTGGGGAACTACGCCGTGAAAAACAGGAAAATGAAACCCAGGACGAAACCCTGACTCGCTCAATTCCATTTTGACTTGTTGCTCAATGGGGCGAATAACATCGGTTAACACCCGGCAAAGGGTGGATTCAAGCTCGGCAAAACGCAGCGTAAAGTCGCGACTGATGGTGTTCTGCGCCGTCTGTAACAGTGTCTCACAGCGGGTACGAATCTCGCTTAACGGCTCCGAATCATCCTGAAACAAGGCGGCTAACTGCACCTTCAGCGCATCTTGCTGTTGACGCAGAAAGTGGTTGGCGGAGGTCAGGGCCAGCTCGATTTCATGTTTAATCTCGCCGCTCACCTGCGCCTGATTGAGTTGCAATAGCTGCAAACTTTCTTCGATCTGGTGGATATTTTGCCGCAATTGTTCACAAGCGACGTTTAACCCGTGCGCACGAAAATCCAGGTATTCCCGCGCCTGCTGCGCGTAATTCAACAGTTTATGCGCGGCAGATCGCAGAGCATACAACGAGGCGTTAGCGTAAGCGGCATGAAGCAACGCCTGAATTGGCTGGGCGAACAGCGAATCTTCCCACAACTGATCGGCAGCATGACGAATATGTTCGAGGTCCGCCAGATCGGCATGACGCCAGCGCCTGCCAAGCGCGGCATGGGCAAAATCTTCCACCCAGCGTTGTTGCTCTGGCGGTGGTAACTTACCGTTGTTGGCTAACTCATAGCGCGCCCGATTCGCCAGGTAGCCCCACATCGACGACACCGGAAATATCTGCTGTGGCGTAATACAGCCTTTCATCAGCGTCCCGGAAATCAGTGCCCGCACCTGGTCGGCGTCGTCACTGTTACGATCCTGTTGATCGAACTTATTGACCAGCACGTACAGCGGCACCGATTGCCCCACCGCCAAAATCGCCTCACGGACCTCTTCATCGGAGATCGATTTCAGTTGCGTATAATCCAGCACCGCCAGTACCGCCGAGGCGCGTGCCAGCTGCTGGTTAAGCATTTTTTGCAGATGCGGTTGCCCGGCTTCATTTGGCCCGGGGGTATCCAGTAACGTCAACTGACCGGGATAACTCTCCAGCCCCGCTAGATGGACAAACTCCACTTCAATCACGGGAATATGCTCAATGGCGGCGTAAGCAGAAAAAGGAAAATCGACGTCCAGCGCCTTCGCCAGTCGCACTAAATCATTCAAACTTTTCAGACAATGAAAAATAGGCTGGGCACCCAGATAATATTTTTCGAAAGCGACGCCATTTTCGATCCGCTGCATAAGCGCACGCATATCTTTATCTATTTCCAGCACATCGGTCAGATGCTTAATATCGCAATCACGCAGGCGCTGTTGTAATTGTTGAATTAAACAATCGATTGGCGCGACATGTGAAAAATGCAGTACCGGTTCCTTTTGCCCGGGCGTATGGCGAATAAGCGTCGGCAGCGCAGTCATTGGGCGATTACGATTAGGCAGAACCTCCGTACCAACAATGGCATTAATGGTGGTTGATTTCCCTGCTTTCATGGTACCGACAATTGCAAGCACCATTTCCAGTCGGGAAATTTTACGCAACTCATTATTCAGCATCGCGTGACGTTCGGCGATATTAGGCTGACTCCAGGGTAAAGCCAGTTGTGGCGCGTCGTCTCCGGGTACAGAGAGAGGCATTTTTTCCAGTAACTGCAACTGTTGGCGAGAAAGCTGTAACAGGCGTTCAGCCTCCTGACTTAACTCATACAGGGTCTGTGTGTACATAGAAAATTCTTCCTTAAAGCAAATTTTGTTATTTTATTTAGCCAGATTGTTTTTGAGTTCTGTTTTCGGCTTTTATAATTACTGCAAGAAATAATTTTATATTTAGTGTGTTGTTTTTTATCAGAATAAATAACGTCTTCTGATACGTTTAAAACGTCAGAAAGATAAAAATATCATGTGAATTAAAAAAAGAACAAGTAGAGCATTAACATTATCTTAAATAATAAATAGAGGCAAAAAGATTATTTTCTTTTTGCGTTTCCTTTCAAATGAAAACGATCGTCGTCTAAAATCAGCAGTACCCCCGACAAACTCAGGGATTTTGTGTATAATTGCGGCCTTTTTCGGCAATCTGCCGTTTTTTGGCGCTTTTGCCCTGCTGACTTTTGAGGAAATCCACATGTCATTACCACACTGCCCAAAATGCAACTCCGAATACACCTACGAAGATAACGGCATGTACATCTGCCCGGAATGTGCCTACGAATGGAACGACGCAGAACCTGCACAGGAAAGCGACGAGCTGATCGTTAAAGATGCTAACGGCAATCTGCTGGCTGACGGCGACAGCGTTACCATCATTAAAGATCTGAAGGTGAAAGGTAGCTCTTCGATGCTGAAAATTGGCACCAAAGTGAAAAACATCCGCCTGGTTGAAGGCGACCATAACATCGATTGCAAAATCGACGGTTTTGGTCCGATGAAACTGAAATCTGAGTTTGTGAAAAAGAACTGATTGTATTGTGATCGGTAAGCCGGATAAGGCGCTCGCGCCGCATCCGGCAACGGTGCCAGATGCCTGATGCGACGCTTGCGCGTCTTATCAGGCCTACAAATTCCCGCACCCTCCGTAGGCCGGATAAGGCGTTTACGCCGCATCCGGCAACGGTGCCGACTGCCTGATGCGACGCTTGCGCGTCTTATCAGGCCTACAAATTCCCGCACCCTCCGTAGGCCGGATAAGGCGTTTACGCCGCATCCGGCAACAGTGCCAACTGCCTGATGCGACGCTTGCGCGTCTTATCAGGCCTACAAATTCCCGCACCATCCGTAGGCCGGATAAGGCGTTTACGCCGCATCCGGCAACGGTGCCGACTGCCTGATGCGACGCTTGCGCGTCTTATCAGGCCTACAAATTCCCGCACCCTCCGTAGGCCGGATAAGGCGTTTACGCCGCATCCGGCAACGGTGCCGACTGCCTGATGCGACGCTTGCGCGTCTTATCAGGCCTACAAATTCCCGCACCCTCCGTAGGCCGGATAAGGCGTTTACGCCGCATCCGGCAACAGTGCCGACTGCCTGATGCGACGCTCGCGCGTCTTATCAGGCCGCCTCTCATCTGTATAAATTTCGAACTACACTTAACTGGCTTCTCTTAACTGAGGTCACCATCATGCCGTTAAGTCCCTACCTCTCTTTTGCCGGTAACTGTTCCGACGCGATTGCCTATTATCAACGTACGTTGGGCGCGGAACTGCTCTATAAAATCAGCTTCGGCGAAATGCCAAAATCAGCGCAGGACAGCGCCGAGAACTGCCCTTCCGGAATGCAATTTCCCGATACCGCCATCGCCCACGCCAATGTGCGCATTGCCGGAAGCGACATCATGATGAGCGATGCCATGCCGTCAGGAAAAGCCAGCTACTCCGGCTTTACGCTGGTGCTCGATTCGCAACAGGTCGAAGAAGGAAAACGCTGGTTTGACAATCTTGCCGCTAACGGAAAAATCGAAATGGCCTGGCAGGAAACTTTCTGGGCGCATGGCTTTGGCAAAGTCACCGATAAATTTGGCGTACCGTGGATGATTAATGTCGTCAAACAACAACCAACGCAATAACCCGCCGGGAGGCCCGCCCTCCCGCACTGTCATCGAATTCCCGTTAACTCTTCATCTGTTAGTCACTTTTAATTAACCAAATCGTCACAATAATCCGCCACGATGGAGCCACTTTTTTAGGGAGGCTGCATCATGCAAACGATTATCCGTGTCGAGAAGCTCGCCAAAACCTTCAATCAGCATCAGGCGCTGCATGCGGTTGATCTGAACATTCATCACGGTGAAATGGTGGCTCTGCTTGGGCCGTCGGGTTCCGGAAAATCCACCCTTTTACGTCACTTAAGCGGTTTGATTACCGGCGATAAATCTGTCGGTAGCCATATCGAGCTGCTGGGCCGCACAGTCCAGCGCGAAGGCCGCCTGGCCCGCGATATCCGCAAAAGCCGCGCCCATACCGGCTACATATTCCAACAATTCAACCTGGTGAACCGCCTGAGCGTACTGGAGAACGTGCTGATTGGCGCGCTCGGCAGCACGCCGTTCTGGCGCACCTGTTTTAGCTGGTTCACCGGCGAGCAGAAACAGCGCGCGTTACAGGCGCTGACCCGCGTTGGCATGGTGCATTTTGCCCATCAGCGCGTTTCCACCCTCTCCGGCGGCCAGCAGCAACGTGTGGCGATTGCCCGTGCGCTGATGCAGCAGGCGAAAGTGATTCTGGCCGATGAACCCATCGCCTCGCTGGACCCAGAATCAGCGCGCATCGTGATGGACACCCTGCGCGACATCAACCAGAACGACGGCATCACCGTGGTCGTCACGCTGCATCAGGTGGATTACGCCCTGCGCTACTGCGAACGCATCGTCGCCCTGCGCCAGGGGCACGTCTTCTACGACGGCAGCAGCCAACAGTTTGATAACGAACGTTTTGACCATCTCTACCGCAGCATTAACCGCGTCGAAGAGAACGCGAAAGCTGCCTGACATCCCCATCATTGAGGAAAACGAATGAACGCTAAGATAATTGCCTCGCTGGCCTTCACCAGCATGTTCAGCCTCAGCACCCTGTTAAGCCCGGCGCACGCCGAAGAGCAGGAAAAGGCGTTGAATTTCGGCATTATTTCAACGGAATCACAGCAAAACCTGAAACCGCAATGGACGCCGTTCTTGCAGGATATGGAGAAGAAGCTGGGCGTGAAGGTCAACGCCTTCTTTGCCCCGGACTACGCGGGCATTATCCAGGGGATGCGCTTCAATAAAGTGGATATCGCCTGGTACGGCAATCTGTCGGCGATGGAAGCGGTGGATCGCGCCAATGGCCAGGTCTTCGCCCAGACGGTCGCGGCGGATGGATCGCCGGGTTACTGGAGCGTGTTGATCGTCAACAAAGACAGTCCGATCAACAACCTGAACGATCTGCTGGCGAAGCGGAAAGATCTCACCTTTGGCAATGGCGATCCTAACTCCACCTCTGGCTTCCTCGTCCCCGGCTACTACGTCTTCGCCAAAAACAATATCTCCGCCAGCGACTTCAAGCGCACCGTCAACGCCGGGCATGAAACCAACGCGCTGGCCGTCGCCAACAAGCAGGTGGATGTTGCCACCAACAACACCGAAAACCTCGACAAGCTGAAAACCTCCGCGCCAGAGAAGCTGAAAGAACTGAAGGTGATCTGGAAGTCGCCGCTGATCCCAGGCGATCCGATCGTCTGGCGCAAGAATCTTTCCGAAACCACCAAAGACAAGATCTACGACTTCTTTATGAACTACGGCAAAACGCCGGAAGAAAAAGCGGTGCTGGAACGCCTGGGCTGGGCGCCATTCCGCGCTTCCAGCGACCTGCAACTGGTGCCGATTCGCCAGCTCGCGCTGTTTAAAGAGATGCAGGGCGTGAAAAGCAATAAAGGACTGAATGAGCAGGACAAGCTGGCAAAAACCACCGAGATTCAGGCGCAGCTGGATGACCTGGACCGCCTGAACAACGCGCTAAGCGCGATGAGTTCGGTGAGTAAAGCGGTGCAGTAAATCGTAGGTCGGATAAGACGCCCCGGCGTCGCATCCGACAATGTGCAGGCGTTGATGCCGGATGCGGTGCAAGCACCTTATCCGGCCTACAGACCGGAGCCAAACATGCAAACCATCACCATCGCCCCACCCAAGCGCAGCTGGTTCTCGCTTCTGAGCTGGGCCGTTGTACTCGCCGTGTTGGTCGTCTCGTGGCAGGGCGCGGAAATGGCCCCGCTTACGCTGATCAAAGACGGCGGCAACATGGCGACGTTCGCCGCCGACTTCTTCCCGCCCGATTTCAGCCAGTGGCAGGATTACCTCACCGAAATGGCCGTCACGCTGCAAATCGCCGTCTGGGGCACCGCGCTGGCGGTGGTTCTCTCCATCCCCTTTGGCCTGATGAGCGCCGAAAACCTGGTGCCGTGGTGGGTTTACCAGCCCGTTCGCCGCCTGATGGACGCCTGCCGCGCCATTAACGAAATGGTCTTCGCCATGCTGTTCGTGGTCGCCGTCGGCCTCGGCCCGTTCGCTGGCGTGCTGGCGTGCTGGCGCTGTTTATCCACACCACCGGCGTGCTCTCCAAGCTGCTTTCCGAAGCGGTGGAAGCGATTGAACCCGGCCCGGTGGAAGGCATTCGCGCCACCGGTGCCAACAAGCTCGAAGAGATCCTCTACGGCGTGCTGCCACAGGTGATGCCACTGCTGATCTCCTACTCCCTCTATCGCTTCGAATCCAACGTCCGCTCGGCGACCGTCGTCGGCATGGTCGGCGCAGGCGGGATCGGCGTCACCCTGTGGGAAGCGATTCGCGGTTTCCAGTTCCAACAAACCTGCGCCCTGATGGTGCTTATCATCGTCACGGTCAGCCTGCTGGATTTCCTCTCTCAACGGTTGCGTAAGCACTTTATCTGATAAGCGAGGCATTGATATCTATGCACTTGTCTACACATCCGACCAGCTACCCAACACGCTATCAAGAGATAGCCGCAAAACTTGAGCAGGAGCTTCGTCAACACTACCGCTGCGGCGACTATCTTCCCGCCGAGCAGCAACTGGCAGCGCGCTTTGAGGTGAATCGCCACACCCTGCGCCGCGCCATCGACCAACTGGTGGAAAAAGGCTGGGTACAGCGCCGTCAGGGCGTCGGCGTGCTGGTGCTGATGCGCCCGTTCGATTACCCGCTCAACGCCCAGGCGCGTTTTAGCCAGAATCTGCTGGATCAGGGCAGCCATCCCACCAGCGAAAAACTGCTTTCGGTATTGCGCCCCGCGTCCGGCCACGTCGCTGACGCACTGGGGATTACCGAGGGGGAGAACGTCATCCACCTGCGCACCCTGCGTCGTGTCAACGGCGTCGCGCTCTGTTTAATCGACCACTACTTCGCGGACCTCACCCTCTGGCCGACGCTGCAACGCTTCGACAGCGGCTCGCTGCACGATTTTCTGCGCGAGCAAACCGGAATTGCGCTGCGCCGCAGCCAGACGCGGATCAGCGCCCGCCGCGCCCAGGCCAAAGAGTGCCAGCGTCTTGAAATCCCGAATATGTCGCCGCTGCTGTGCGTGCGCACCCTTAACCACCGTGACGGTGAAAGCAGCCCGGCGGAGTACTCCGTCAGCCTGACGCGCGCCGACATGATTGAATTCACTATGGAGCACTGAATGCACGCAGATACCGCGACCCGCCAGCACTGGATGTCCGTGCTGGCGCACAGCCAACCGGCTGAACTGGCAGCACGCCTGAACGCGCTAAACATCACCGCCGACTATGAGGTGATCCGCGCCGCTGAAACTGGCCTGGTACAGATTCAGGCGCGGATGGGCGGCACCGGCGAACGTTTTTTTGCCGGCGACGCCACGCTGACCCGCGCCGCCGTGCGCCTGACTGACGGCACGCTCGGCTACAGCTGGGTGCAGGGGCGTGATAAACAGCACGCCGAACGCTGCGCGCTGATTGACGCGCTGATGCAGCAATCTCGCCACTTTCAAAACTTATCAGAAACCCTTATTGCCCCGCTGGACGCTGACCGTATGGCACGCATTGCCGCACGCCAGGCCGAAGTGAACGCCAGCCGGGTCGACTTCTTTACGATGGTTCGCGGAGACAACGCATGACCCTGGAAACCGCTTTTATGCTTCCCGTGCAGGATGCCCAGCACAGTTTTCGTCGCCTGTTAAAGGCCATGAGCGAGCCGGGCGTGATTGTCGCCCTGCATCAGCTCAAACGCGGCTGGCAACCGCTGAATATCGCCACCACCAGCGTGCTGCTGACGCTGGCCGATAACGACACGCCGGTGTGGCTTTCTACCCCATTAAATAACGATATCGTCAACCAGAGCCTGCGTTTTCATACCAACGCGCCGCTGGTCAGCCAGCCGGAACAGGCGACCTTCGCGGTGACGGATGAGGCGATTTCCAGCGAACAGCTCAACGCCCTTTCCACCGGCACCGCCGTTGCGCCGGAAGCGGGTGCGACGCTGATTTTACAGGTCGCCAGCCTGAGCGGCGGACGCATGTTGCGCCTTACTGGTGCGGGTATTGCCGAAGAACGAATGATCGCTCCGCAGCTGCCGGAGTGCATTCTGCACGAACTCACCGAGCGCCCGCATCCGTTCCCGCTCGGCATCGACCTGATCCTGACCTGTGGCGAGCGCCTGCTGGCTATTCCGCGAACCACTCATGTGGAGGTGTGCTGATGTACGTTGCCGTGAAAGGGGGCGAGAAGGCGATCGACGCCGCCCACGCCCTGCAAGAGAGCCGACGCCGAGGCGATACCGATTTGCCCGAACTGAGCGTCGCCCAGATTGAACAGCAGCTTAACCTCGCGGTAGATCGCGTGATGACCGAAGGCGGCATTGCCGACCGCGAACTGGCGGCGCTGGCGCTGAAACAGGCCAGCGGCGATAACGTTGAAGCGATTTTCCTGCTGCGCGCCTACCGCACCACGTTGGCGAAGCTGGCGGTAAGCGAGCCGCTCGACACCACCGGGATGCGTCTCGAACGCCGTATCTCCGCCGTTTATAAAGACATTCCCGGCGGCCAGCTGCTTGGCCCAACCTACGACTACACCCATCGCCTGCTCGATTTTACCCTGCTGGCAAACGGCGAAGCGCCGACGCTGACCACCGCCGACAGCGAACAGCAGCCGTCGCCGCACGTTTTCAGCCTGCTGGCGCGTCAGGGGCTGGCGAAGTTTGAAGAGGATAGCGGCGCACAGCCGGATGACATCACCCGCACGCCGCCGGTTTACCCCTGCTCACGCTCCTCCCGTTTGCAGCAGTTGATGCGCGGCGACGAAGGCTATTTGCTGGCGCTGGCCTACTCCACCCAACGCGGTTACGGGCGCAATCACCCGTTCGCAGGCGAGATCCGCAGCGGCTATATCGACGTGTCGATTGTGCCGGAAGAGCTGGGATTTGCGGTGAACGTCGGCGAACTGCTGATGACTGAGTGTGAAATGGTTAACGGTTTTATCGACCCGCCGGGTGAGCCGCCGCACTTCACGCGCGGCTACGGGCTGGTGTTCGGCATGAGCGAGCGCAAAGCGATGGCGATGGCGCTGGTCGACCGCGCTCTGCAAGCCCCGGAGTACGGCGAGCACGCGACAGGCCCGGCGCAGGATGAAGAGTTCGTGCTGGCACATGCCGACAACGTCGAAGCCGCAGGCTTTGTCTCACACCTCAAACTCCCCCACTACGTCGATTTCCAGGCCGAACTGGAGCTACTCAAACGTCTGCAACAGGAGCAGAACCATGGCTAATCTGAGCGGCTACAACTTTGCCTACCTCGACGAGCAGACCAAACGCATGATCCGCCGCGCCATCTTAAAAGCGGTGGCGATCCCCGGTTATCAGGTGCCGTTTGGCGGGCGCGAGATGCCGATGCCGTACGGCTGGGGAACCGGCGGCATTCAGCTTACCGCCAGCGTGATTGGCGAAAGCGACGTGCTGAAGGTGATTGACCAGGGCGCGGATGACACCACCAACGCCGTGTCGATTCGCAACTTCTTCAAGCGCGTGACCGGGGTAAACACCACGGAACGTACGGACGATGCGACGGTTATCCAGACGCGTCACCGCATCCCCGAAACGCCGCTGACCGAAGATCAGATAATTATCTTCCAGGTGCCAATCCCCGAGCCGCTGCGCTTTATCGAGCCGCGCGAAACGGAAACCCGCACCATGCACGCGCTGGAAGAGTACGGCGTGATGCAGGTGAAACTGTATGAAGATATCGCCCGCTTCGGTCATATCGCCACCACCTACGCCTATCCGGTGAAGGTAAATGGGCGCTACGTGATGGACCCGTCGCCGATCCCGAAATTCGATAACCCAAAAATGGACATGATGCCCGCCCTGCAACTGTTCGGCGCGGGGCGCGAGAAGCGCATCTATGCGGTGCCGCCGTTTACCCGCGTGGAAAGTCTCGATTTCGACGATCACCCGTTCACCGTTCAGCAGTGGGATGAGCCATGCGCCATCTGCGGATCGACCCACAGCTATCTTGATGAAGTGGTGCTGGATGACGCCGGAAACCGCATGTTTGTCTGCTCCGATACCGATTATTGCCGCCAACAGAGCGAGGCAAAAAACCAATGAATCAACCGTTACTTTCGGTCAATAACCTGACCCACCTTTACGCGCCGGGCAAAGGCTTTAGCGATGTCTCTTTTGATTTATGGCCGGGGGAAGTGCTGGGCATTGTCGGGGAATCCGGCTCCGGGAAGACCACGCTGCTGAAGTCGATCTCCGCGCGCCTGACGCCGCAGCAGGGGGAAATTCACTACGAGAACCGTTCGCTGTATGCAATGAGCGAGGCCGACCGCCGTCGCCTGCTGCGTACCGAATGGGGCGTGGTGCATCAGCATCCACTCGACGGCCTGCGCCGCCAGGTGTCGGCAGGCGGCAATATCGGCGAGCGGCTGATGGCGACCGGGGCACGTCATTACGGCGATATTCGTGCCACCGCGCAGAAGTGGCTGGAAGAGGTGGAGATTCCCGCCAACCGGATCGACGACCTGCCGACCACCTTTTCCGGCGGTATGCAGCAGCGTTTGCAGATTGCCCGCAACCTGGTGACGCATCCGAAGCTGGTGTTTATGGATGAACCGACCGGCGGGCTGGATGTGTCGGTGCAGGCCCGCCTGCTCGACCTGCTGCGCGGCCTGGTGGTGGAGCTGAACCTCGCGGTGGTGATTGTCACCCATGATTTAGGCGTCGCCCGCCTGCTGGCGGACCGTTTGCTGGTGATGAAGCAGGGGCAAGTGGTGGAGAGTGGGTTAACCGACCGCGTGCTCGACGACCCGCATCATCCGTATACACAGCTGCTGGTGTCATCGGTTTTGCAGAATTGAGCCGGTGCCGGATGCGGCGTAAACGCCTTATCCGGCCTACAAATGCGCTCCCCGTAGGTCGGATAAGACGCGTCAGCGTCGCATCCGACACCCGAACCACGAGGCGAAAAATGATTAACGTACAAAACGTCAGTAAAACCTTCATCCTGCACCAGCAAAACGGCGTGCGCCTGCCCGTCCTCAATCGCGCCTCGCTCACCGTCAACGCGGGCGAATGCGTGGTGCTCCACGGCCATTCCGGCAGCGGCAAATCAACTCTGCTACGCTCGCTGTACGCCAACTATCTGCCCGACGAAGGTCAAATCCAGATCAAACACGGTGACGAGTGGGTAGACCTGGTCACCGCGCCAGCGCGCAAAGTGGTGGAAATCCGCAAAACCACCGTCGGCTGGGTGAGCCAGTTTCTGCGCGTCATCCCGCGTATCTCAGCACTGGAAGTGGTGATGCAGCCGCTGCTCGATACCGGCGTTCCGCGTGAAGCCTGCGCCGCTAAAGCCGCGCGTCTTCTCACCCGCCTGAACGTGCCGGAACGCCTGTGGCACCTGGCACCATCGACATTTTCCGGTGGCGAACAGCAGCGCGTCAACATCGCCCGCGGCTTTATCGTCGACTACCCCATTCTGCTGCTTGACGAACCTACCGCCTCGCTGGACGCCAAAAACAGCGCCGCGGTGGTGGAACTGATTCGCGAAGCCAAAACCCGTGGCGCAGCCATCGTAGGCATCTTCCATGACGAAGCTGTACGTAATGACGTCGCCGACCGCCTGCACCCAATGGGAGCCTCTTCATGATTATCAATAACGTTAAGCTGGTGCTGGAAAACGAGGTGGTAAGCGGTTCGCTGGAGGTGCAGAACGGCGAAATCCGCGCCTTTGCCGAAAGCCAGAGCCGCCTGCCGGAGGCGATGGACGGCGAAGGCGGCTGGCTGCTGCCGGGGCTGATTGAGCTGCATACCGATAATCTGGATAAATTCTTCACCCCGCGCCCGAAAGTTGACTGGCCTGCCCACTCGGCGATGAGCAGCCACGACGCGCTGATGGTGGCGAGCGGCATCACCACCGTACTGGATGCCGTGGCAATTGGCGACGTGCGCGACGGCGGCGATCGGCTGGAGAATCTGGAGAAGATGATCAACGCCATCGAAGAGACGCAGAAACGCGGCGTCAACCGCGCCGAGCACCGTCTGCATCTGCGCTGCGAACTGCCGCATCACACCACGCTGCCGCTGTTTGAAAAACTGGTGCAGCGCGAGCCGGTGACGCTGGTGTCGCTGATGGACCACTCGCCGGGCCAGCGCCAGTTCGCCAACCGCGAGAAGTATCGCGAATATTATCAGGGCAAATACTCCCTCACTGATGCGCAGATGCAGCAGTACGAAGAAGAGCAACTGGCGCTCGCCGCACGCTGGTCGCAGCCGAATCGCGAATCCATCGCCGCCCTGTGCCGCGCGCGAAAAATTGCGCTTGCCAGCCACGATGACGCCACCCACGCCCACGTTGCTGAATCTCACCAGCTTGGCAGCGTGATCGCCGAATTTCCCACCACGTTCGAAGCGGCGGAAGCCTCGCGCAAGCATGGCATGAACGTGCTGATGGGCGCGCCGAATATTGTGCGCGGCGGCTCGCACTCCGGCAACGTGGCGGCCAGTGAACTGGCGCAGCTTGGCCTGCTGGATATCCTCTCTTCCGACTACTACCCCGCCAGCCTGCTCGATGCGGCATTTCGCGTCGCCGATGACCAGAGCAACCGCTTTACGCTGCCGCAGGCGGTGAAGCTGGTGACTAAAAATCCAGCGCAGGCGCTTAATCTCCAGGATCGCGGGGTGATTGGCGAGGGCAAACGCGCCGACCTGGTGCTGGCGCATCGCAAGGACAATCATATTCATATCGACCACGTCTGGCGTCAGGGTAAAAGGGTGTTCTGATGATGGGAAAACTGATTTGGTTAATGGGGCCGTCCGGCTCCGGGAAAGACAGCCTGCTGGCGGAACTCCGCCTACGGGAACAAACTCAGTTACTGGTGGCGCATCGCTACATCACGCGCGATGCCAGCGCCGGAAGTGAAAACCATATCGCCCTGAGCGAGCAGGAGTTTTTTACCCGCGCGGGGCAAAATCTGTTGGCCTTAAGCTGGCACGCTAACGGTCTGTATTATGGCGTCGGCGTCGAGATTGATCTCTGGCTGCACGCCGGATTCGACGTGCTGGTCAACGGCTCACGCGCCCATCTGCCGCAGGCGCGGGCGCGCTATCAATCGGCGCTGCTGCCCGTCTGTTTACAGGTTTCGCCGGAGATCCTCCGCCAGCGCCTGGAAAACCGTGGCCGTGAAAACGCCAGTGAAATTAACGCCCGCCTGGCGCGCGCCGCCCGCTATACTCCACAGGATTGCCATACGCTCAACAATGACGGCAGCCTGCGCCAGTCGGTCGACACGCTGCTGACGCTGATCCATCAGAAGGAGAAACACCATGCCTGCTTGTGAGCTTCGCCCGGCCACGCAGTACGACACCGACGCGGTTTACGCGCTGATTTGTGAGCTAAAACAGGCGGAGTTTGACCACCACGCGTTTCGCGTGGGTTTTAACGCCAATCTGCGCGACCCAAACATGCGCTACCATCTGGCGCTGCTTGATGGCGAAGTTGTCGGCATGATCGGCCTGCATTTGCAGTTTCATCTGCATCATGTCAACTGGATCGGCGAAATTCAGGAGTTGGTGGTAATGCCGCAGGCGCGCGGTCTGAACGTCGGCAGTAAGTTACTGGCGTGGGCAGAAGAAGAAGCCCGCCAGGCCGGGGCCGAAATGACCGAACTTTCGACCAACGTGAAGCGCCACGACGCGCACCGTTTCTATCTGCGCGAAGGCTACGAGCAGAGCCACTTCCGCTTCACCAAGGCGCTGTAACATGAGCCTGACCCTCACGCTCACCGGCACCGGCGGCGCACAGGGCGTTCCGGCATGGGGCTGCGAGTGTGCGGCCTGCGCCAGAGCGCGGCGCTCGCCGCAGTATCGCCGCCAACCGTGCAGCGGCGTAGTGAAGTTTAACGACGCAATCACCCTGATCGACGCCGGGCTGCACGATCTCGCCGATCGCTGGTCGCCCGGATCGTTCCAGCAGTTTTTGCTGACGCATTATCATATGGATCACGTCCAGGGGCTGTTTCCGCTGCGCTGGGGCGTTGGCGATCCGATCCCGGTTTACGGCCCGCCGGATGAACAGGGCTGCGACGATCTGTTTAAACATCCGGGCCTGCTTGATTTCAGCCACACGGTGGAACCGTTTGTGGTGTTTGATTTGCAGGGGTTACAGGTCACGCCCCTGCCGCTCAACCACTCAAAACTGACCTTCGGTTATCTGCTGGAAACGGCACACAGCCGGGTGGCATGGCTGTCTGACACCGCAGGCTTGCCGGAAAAAACGCTGAAATTTTTACGCAATAATCAGCCGCAGGTAATGGTGATGGATTGCAGTCACCCGCCGCGCGCGGATGCACCGCGTAATCACTGTGATTTAAATACCGTGCTTGCGCTGAATCAGGTTATCCGCTCGCCACGGGTGATTCTGACCCATATCAGCCACCAGTTTGATGCGTGGCTGATGGAAAACGCACTACCGTCAGGGTTTGAGGTGGGGTTTGATGGGATGGAGATTGGGGTGGCGTGATGAGAGGGAATGTGCGCGCTGGCCCCCTCACCCTAACCCTCTCCCCAGAGGGGCGAGGGGACCGATTGTGCTCGATATTGAATATTGCGCTCGTTTTCTCCCTCTCCCCATTGGGGTGAGGGGCGATGCCTGCTCCATACCCAACCTCATCGCCCATACTCATCTTCCATTCTCCGCTCTTCATCCTCCAGTTGCCGACGCTCCTGATCAAGCTGGCGCTGGCGATCGTCCAGCTGCCTGCGGCGATCTTCAAACTGGCGGCGGCGGTCGTCATATTGTCTGCGCCGATCGTCGCTCACTTCACGCTGCCAGCCGTCGTCGCGCGAATCTTCATAGTCTCGCCCACGGTCAGGGTTATAAGCGTCATTAATCGCCTGCTGAATATTGCCAATGGTGTCGTCGATAATATCGGCCTGGGCCGGAACGGTGGACAGCGTGAGCAGGGTGAATAAAAGAAATAGCGGAAAGCGTTTCATTAGCCAACCTCAAAAAGAAACTCTATCCACATTAATCATTACTCATCCATGCAAGTAGTGGATGAATCTCAATTTCTCCGCTGCTCTATTGCCGTAATCGCCTCCACGCGTTGTTGATGACGACCGCCTTCGTACTGTGCGCCCAGCCACGCATCCACAATCATTTTTGCCAGTTCGAGGCCAACCACTCGTGAACCAAAAGCCAGCACGTTGGTGTCGTTATGCTGCCGCGAAAGTTGCGCGGAATAAGGTTCGCTACAGACGACCGCGCGAATTCCGGCAAACTTGTTCGCCGCTATCGAAATACCGACGCCAGTACCACAAATCAAAATCCCGCCATCAACCTCTCCGCCAGCAACAGCCAGTGCGACTTGACTGGCGTAATGTGGATAATCAGTACGCTCTGACGACCAGGTTCCTTTATCAATCACTTCAACGCCACGCTCAACTAAATGTGCCACTATTTCATGTTTTAAAATGAAACCGACATGATCACAGCCAAATGCAATCTTTTTCATTCATCTTCCCCGTCCGTGCAAAACTTCACAATCAAAAAACATTTGTGATGTTAATGAATTAAAAACACCCAAAATCGATGAATTACGCCTTCCTGATCTGTTTTACAGAGTTACATCTGACAGCGCAATAGCGTTAAAGACACTCACCATCCAGCAACATCTATCATCTAAAAAACCAGAAAAACAAATAACATCATGTTTTTAAACTAATTAAATGAAATAAAATTTTAAGCCACTCGCCATTGTTCACAATAAAATAAACTTTATAAATTTTATTTTTTTGTGAAGTCGCCAGCATCTTTTCTGTTCTTGCTGTGGTGATATAGTGGCGTCTTCAATTCAAGGACAAGAGAACGTGATGAGCCAGTCAGAGTTTGATTCAGCGCTTCCGAACGGTATAGGGTTAGCGCCTTACCTGCGAATGAAGCAGGAAGGAATGACAGAAAATGAAAGCCGCATCGTGGAGTGGTTACTCAAACCCGGTAACCTGAGTTGTGCACCCGCAATTAAAGATGTCGCAGAAGCTCTGGCGGTATCTGAAGCGATGATAGTTAAGGTATCAAAGCTGCTGGGGTTTAGCGGCTTTCGTAACTTACGCAGTGCGCTGGAAGATTATTTTTCTCAGTCAGAACAGGTATTGCCTTCCGAGTTGGCTTTTGATGAAGCGCCGCAGGATGTGGTGAATAAGGTATTTAACATCACTTTACGCACCATTATGGAAGGTCAGTCGATCGTCAACGTTGATGAGATCCACCGTGCCGCCCGCTTTTTCTATCAGGCCAGACAGCGGGATTTGTACGGTGCCGGAGGATCAAATGCTATCTGTGCTGATGTACAGCACAAGTTCTTGCGCATTGGCGTACGCTGTCAGGCCTATCCTGATGCTCACATCATGATGATGTCCGCTTCGTTGTTACAGGAAGGAGATGTTGTGCTGGTAGTGACCCATTCCGGGCGAACCAGTGATGTAAAAGCGGCCGTAGAACTGGCAAAAAAGAACGGGGCAAAGATTATTTGTATAACCCATAGCTACCATTCACCGATAGCGAAACTGGCCGATTATATTATTTGCTCACCAGCCCCGGAAACGCCGTTATTAGGTCGTAATGCCTCGGCAAGAATATTACAACTAACTTTGCTGGACGCTTTTTTTGTCTCTGTCGCCCAGCTCAACATTGAACAAGCTAATATTAATATGCAAAAAACCGGCGCAATTGTTGATTTCTTCTCACCAGGCGCGCTGAAATAAGAAAAAGGTAATTCCGCCATCGCGGAGTTACCTGTCCCCTTACCGTGAGAACATTATTATGAATAAATATCTGAAATATTTCAGCGGCACACTCGTGGGCTTAATGTTGTCAACCAGCGCTTTTGCTGCCGCCGAATATGCTGTCGTATTGAAAACCCTCTCCAACCCATTTTGGGTAGATATGAAAAAAGGCATTGAAGATGAAGCAAAAACACTGGGCGTCAGCGTTGATATTTTTGCCTCTCCTTCAGAAGGCGATTTTCAATCTCAATTGCAGTTATTTGAAGATCTCAGTAATAAAAATTACAAAGGTATCGCCTTCGCTCCATTATCCTCAGTGAATCTGGTCATGCCTGTCGCCCGCGCATGGAAAAAAGGCATTTATCTGGTTAATCTCGATGAAAAAATCGACATGGATAATCTGAAAAAAGCTGGCGGCAATGTGGAAGCTTTTGTCACCACCGATAACGTTGCTGTCGGGGCGAAAGGCGCGTCGTTCATTATTGACAAATTGGGCGCTGAAGGTGGTGAAGTCGCAATCATTGAGGGTAAAGCCGGTAACGCCTCCGGTGAAGCGCGTCGTAATGGTGCCACCGAAGCCTTCAAAAAAGCAAGCCAGATCAAGCTTGTCGCCAGCCAGCCTGCCGACTGGGACCGCATTAAAGCACTGGATGTCGCCACTAACGTGTTGCAACGTAATCCGAATATTAAAGCGATCTATTGCGCGAATGACACGATGGCAATGGGTGTTGCTCAGGCAGTCGCAAACGCCGGAAAAACGGGAAAAGTGCTGGTCGTCGGTACAGATGGCATTCCGGAAGCCCGCAAAATGGTGGAAGCCGGACAAATGACCGCGACGGTTGCCCAGAACCCGGCGGATATCGGCGCAACGGGTCTGAAGCTGATGGTTGACGCTGAGAAATCCGGCAAGGTTATCCCGCTGGATAAAGCACCGGAATTTAAACTGGTCGATTCAATCCTGGTCACTCAATAAAACTGAATGATGCCGGATGATGATGCTAATGAAGTGTCTTATCCGGCCAACAAAATAACCTGAACGTAGACCTGATAAATGTAGCCATCAGGCAATAATACGATATTTCGTGCAGAGAGGTTATTTATGGCCACGCCATATATATCGATGGCGGGGATCGGCAAGTCCTTTGGTCCGGTTCACGCATTAAAGTCGGTTAATTTAACGGTTTATCCTGGTGAAATACATGCATTACTAGGAGAAAATGGCGCGGGTAAATCCACGCTAATGAAAGTTTTATCCGGAATACATGAGCCGACCAAAGGCACCATTACCATTAATAACATTAGCTATAACAAGCTGGATCATAAATTAGCGGCACAACTCGGTATCGGGATTATTTATCAGGAACTCAGCGTTATTGATGAATTAACCGTACTGGAAAATTTATATATTGGTCGTCATCTGACGAAAAAAATCTGTGGCGTCAATATTATCGACTGGCGAGAAATGCGTGTCCGCGCCGCCATGATGTTATTACGCGTGGGCTTGAAAGTTGATCTAGATGAGAAAGTGGCGAATTTATCTATCAGCCACAAGCAGATGCTAGAAATTGCCAAAACGCTGATGCTCGATGCCAAAGTCATCATCATGGATGAACCCACCTCCTCACTCACCAATAAAGAGGTGGACTATCTGTTTCTGATCATGAATCAGTTGCGTAAAGAGGGTACGGCCATCGTCTATATCTCGCATAAGTTGGCGGAAATTCGCCGTATTTGCGACCGCTATACGGTGATGAAAGACGGCAGCAGCGTTTGCAGCGGCATAGTAAGCGATGTGTCAAATGACGATATCGTCCGTCTGATGGTAGGCCGCGAACTGCAAAACCGTTTTAACGCGATGAAGGAGAATGTCAGCAACCTTGCGCACGAAACGGTTTTTGAGGTGCGGAACGTCACCAGTCGTGACAGAAAAAAGGTCCGGGATATCTCATTTAGCGTCTGCCGGGGAGAAATATTAGGCTTTGCCGGACTGGTCGGTTCCGGACGTACTGAACTGATGAATTGTCTGTTTGGCGTGGATAAACGCGCTGGCGGAGAAATCCGTCTTAATGGCAAAGATATCTCTCCACGTTCACCCCTGGATGCCGTGAAAAAAGGGATGGCTTACATCACTGAAAGCCGCCGGGATAACGGTTTTTTCCCCAACTTTTCAATCGCTCAGAACATGGCGATCAGCCGCAGTCTGAAAGACGGCGGCTATAAAGGCGCGATGGGCTTGTTTCATGAAGTTGACGAGCAACGTACCGCTGAAAATCAACGCGAACTGCTGGCGCTGAAATGTCATTCGGTAAACCAGAATATCACCGAACTCTCCGGGGGAAATCAGCAGAAAGTCCTGATCTCCAAATGGCTGTGCTGTTGCCCGGAAGTGATTATTTTCGATGAACCTACCCGCGGCATCGACGTTGGCGCGAAAGCCGAAATTTACAAAGTGATGCGCCAACTGGCGGACGACGGAAAAGTCATCCTGATGGTGTCATCTGAACTACCTGAAATTATCACCGTCTGCGACCGCATCGCCGTGTTCTGCGAAGGACGACTGACGCAAATCCTGACGAATCGCGATGACATGAGCGAAGAGGAGATTATGGCATGGGCTTTACCACAAGAGTAAAAAGCGAAGCGAGCGAGAAGAAACCGTTCAACTTTGCGCTGTTCTGGGATAAATACGGCACCTTTTTTATCCTGGCGATCATCGTCGCCATCTTTGGTTCGCTGTCACCAGAATATTTTCTGACCACCAATAATATTACCCAGATTTTTGTTCAAAGCTCCGTGACGGTATTGATCGGCATGGGCGAGTTTTTCGCTATCCTGGTCGCTGGTATCGACCTCTCGGTTGGCGCGATTCTGGCGCTTTCCGGTATGGTGACCGCCAAACTGATGTTGGCAGGTGTTGACCCGTTTCTCGCAGCGATGATTGGCGGTGTACTGGTTGGCGGCGCACTGGGGGCGATCAACGGCTGCCTGGTCAACTGGACGGGGCTACACCCGTTCATCATCACCCTTGGCACCAACGCGATTTTCCGTGGGATCACGCTGGTGATCTCCGATGCCAACTCGGTATACGGCTTCTCATTTGACTTCGTGAACTTCTTTGCCGCCAGCGTAATTGGGATACCTGTCCCCGTTATCTTCTCACTAATTGTCGCGCTCATCCTTTGGTTTCTGACAACGCGTATGCGGCTCGGGCGCAACATCTACGCACTGGGCGGCAACAAAAATTCGGCGTTCTATTCCGGGATTGACGTGAAATTCCACATCCTGGTGGTGTTTATCATCTCCGGTGTTTGTGCAGGTCTGGCAGGCGTCGTCTCAACTGCACGACTCGGTGCCGCAGAACCGCTTGCCGGTATGGGTTTTGAAACCTATGCCATTGCCAGCGCCATCATTGGCGGCACCAGTTTCTTCGGCGGCAAGGGGCGCATTTTCTCTGTGGTGATTGGCGGGTTGATCATCGGCACCATCAACAACGGTCTGAATATTTTGCAGGTACAAACCTATTACCAACTGGTGGTGATGGGCGGATTAATTATCGCGGCTGTCGCCCTTGACCGTCTTATCAGTAAGTAAGGAATTGAACATGAAAATCTCCCCCTCGTTAATGTGTATGGATCTGCTGAAATTTAAAGAACAGATCGAATTTATCGACAGCCATGCCGATTACTTCCACATCGATATCATGGACGGTCACTTTGTCCCCAATCTGACACTCTCACCGTTCTTCGTAAGTCAGGTTAAAAAACTGGCAACTAAACCGCTCGACTGTCATCTGATGGTGACGCGGCCGCAGGATTACATTGCTCAACTGGCGCGTGCGGGAGCAGATTTCATCACTCTGCATCCGGAAACCATCAACGGCCAGGCGTTCCGCCTGATTGATGAAATCCGCCGTCATGACATGAAAGTGGGGCTGATCCTTAACCCGGAGACGCCAGTTGAGGCCATGAAATACTATATCCATAAGGCCGATAAAATTACGGTCATGACTGTCGATCCCGGCTTTGCCGGACAACCGTTCATTCCTGAAATGCTGGATAAACTTGCCGAACTGAAGGCATGGCGTGAACGAGAAGGTCTGGAGTACGAAATTGAGGTGGACGGTTCCTGCAACCAGGCAACTTACGAAAAACTGATGGCGGCAGGGGCGGATGTCTTTATCGTCGGCACTTCCGGCCTGTTTAATCATGCGGAAAATATCGACGAAGCATGGAGAATTATGACCGCGCAGATTCTGGCTGCAAAAAGCGAGGTACAGCCTCATGCAAAAACAGCATAACGTCGTAGCGGGCGTGGATATGGGGGCAACGCATATCCGCTTTTGTCTGCGGACAGCAGAAGGTGAAACGCTACACTGCGAAAAAAAGCGGACCGCAGAAGTCATTGCTCCCGGCCTGGTGTCGGGTATCGGCGAAATGATTGACGAGCAACTCAGGCGCTTTAACGCTCGCTGTCATGGTCTGGTGATGGGATTTCCGGCGCTGGTCAGTAAAGATAAACGCACCATTATTTCTACGCCTAACCTGCCGTTAACAGCGGCGGATTTATATGATCTCGCCGATAAGCTCGAAAATACGCTGAATTGTCCGGTTGAGTTTTCCCGCGACGTTAACCTGCAACTCTCCTGGGACGTAGTAGAAAACCGCCTTACGCAACAACTGGTTCTGGCGGCCTATCTCGGTACGGGGATGGGGTTCGCAGTGTGGATGAACGGTGCGCCGTGGACGGGTGCACACGGTGTGGCAGGCGAACTGGGTCATATCCCCCTGGGAGATATGACCCAACACTGCGCGTGTGGCAATCCTGGGTGCCTGGAAACCAATTGCTCTGGAATGGCGCTAAGACGCTGGTACGAACAACAGCCCCGAAATTACCCATTGCGCGATCTTTTCGTCCATGCGGAAAACGCCCCTTTCGTCCAGAGTCTGCTTGAAAACGCGGCACGGGCCATTGCCACCAGCATTAATCTGTTCGATCCCGATGCGGTGATCCTGGGCGGTGGCGTGATGGATATGCCCGCCTTCCCACGCGAGACTCTCGTTGCCATGACCCAAAAGTACCTGCGCCGTCCACTGCCGCATCAGGTCGTGCGCTTTATTGCCGCCTCATCTTCTGACTTTAATGGCGCTCAGGGTGCAGCAATATTGGCGCATCAACGTTTTTTGCCACAGTTCTGTGCTAAAGCCCCATGAGTAAAACGTTGGCACAGTAGCGCAATGTCCCGCTGTGCCAACGACAGGTACAATATATATAATAAACACATAAAACGACTCATATTATTTTCTGCAATGATAGTTTTACTGTAATTTTCCCTCTTCAGCACAAATGCCTAATAAAATGGCGCGTTCCGCTCACACTTCCACTTATTAAAGTCGCAATTTCCCAATTATGATAACGCCAGCTTTAAATGACGTATTTTGCATGGATTACATATTTACGACATAAATGATAAATGGAGATTTATATGAATAACTCTCGGTTATTCCGTTTGAGCAGGATTGTTATTGCGTTAACTGCCGCCAGCGGCATGATGGTAAATACCGCTAACGCGAAAGAGGAAGCGAAAGCCGCCACTCAATATACCCAACAGGTTAATCAGAATTACGCCAAATCATTACCGTTTAGCGATCGTCAGGATTTTGACGATGCCCAGCGTGGATTTATCGCCCCGCTGCTGGATGAAGGTATTCTGCGTGATGCGAACGGTAAAGTTTACTACCGCGCGGACGATTACAAATTTGATATTAATGCCGCAGCGCCGGAAACCGTAAACCCCAGCCTGTGGCGTCAGTCGCAAATCAACGGTATTTCTGGCCTGTTCAAAGTCACCGATAAAATGTATCAGGTGCGCGGCCAGGATATCTCTAACATTACGTTCGTTGAGGGCGAGAAAGGCATTATTGTTATCGACCCGCTGGTGACGCCGCCTGCCGCAAAAGCCGCACTTGACCTTTACTTCCAGCATCGTCCGCAAAAACCGATTGTTGCCGTTATCTACACTCACAGCCACACCGACCACTATGGTGGCGTGAAAGGCATTATCTCTGAAGCCGATGTTAAATCCGGCAAAGTTCAGGTGATTGCCCCTGCAGGCTTTATGGACGAAGCCATCAGCGAAAACGTGCTGGCGGGTAACATCATGAGCCGCCGTGCGCTCTACTCTTACGGTCTGTTACTGCCGCACAACGCGCAAGGCAATGTGGGTAATGGCCTTGGCGTGACGCTGGCAACGGGCGACCCGAGCATTATTGCACCGACGAAAACTATCGTCAGAACTGGCGAGAAGATGATTATCGACGGCCTGGAGTTTGACTTCCTGATGACCCCAGGTAGCGAAGCGCCAGCCGAAATGCACTTCTATATTCCGGCCCTGAAAGCCCTGTGTACCGCCGAGAACGCCACGCATACCCTGCACAACTTCTACACTCTGCGCGGCGCGAAAACCCGCGACACCAGCAAGTGGACCGAGTATCTGAACGAAACGCTGGATATGTGGGGTAACGACGCGGAAGTGCTGTTTATGCCGCACACCTGGCCGGTCTGGGGCAATAAGCATATCAATGATTATATTGGTAAATACCGCGATACCATCAAGTACATTCACGACCAGACCCTGCACCTGGCGAACCAGGGCTACACCATGAATGAAATCGGCGACATGATTAAGCTGCCGCCTGCACTTGCCAATAACTGGGCCAGCCGCGGCTATTACGGTTCTGTCAGCCACAACGCCCGCGCGGTGTATAACTTCTATCTTGGCTATTACGACGGTAACCCGGCTAACCTGCATCCGTATGGTCAGGTGGAGATGGGTAAACGTTACGTGCAGGCGCTGGGCGGTTCTGCCCGTGTCATCAACCTGGCGCAAGAAGCGAACAAGCAAGGTGATTACCGCTGGTCGGCAGAACTGCTGAAACAGGTGATTGCCGCCAACCCGGGTGACCAGGTCGCGAAGAATCTGCAAGCGAATAACTTTGAACAGCTGGGCTATCAGGCCGAGTCCGCCACATGGCGCGGTTTCTACCTGACCGGCGCGAAAGAGCTGCGCGAAGGGGTGCATAAGTTCAGCCACGGCACCACCGGTTCCCCGGACACCATTCGCGGGATGTCGGTCGAAATGCTGTTCGACTTTATGGCCGTTCGCCTCGATAGCGCGAAAGCTGCGGGTAAAAATATCAGCCTGAACTTCAATATGAGCAACGGCGATAACCTCAACCTGACGCTGAACGATAGCGTGCTTAACTACCGGAAAACGCTGCAACCGCAAGCCGACGCCTCTTTCTACATCAGCCGTGAAGATCTGCACGCCGTGCTGACCGGACAAGCCAAAATGGCGGATCTGGTAAAAGCGAAGAAAGCCAAAATTATTGGCAATGGCGCGAAACTGGAAGAAATTATCGCCTGTCTGGATAATTTCGATTTGTGGGTGAATATCGTAACCCCAAATTAATGTCACTCGCTTTTGGGGGCGCTGAAGCCCCCAAAAGTATTTATTTTAAAAATATATACAGCCAATTAATAAATAAAATATATAAGTTATGAATGCGGTGGCTGAATAAAGCTATTTTTATTCATCAAGAAAATAGCCATACTGACGCCTTCAATGGATATTGATATTCACTACAGATATTGTTCGCAGCAGACAGGATGTATTTAATATGCCAACAGTTCTCTCTCGCATGGCGATGCAACTCAAAAAAACAGCCTGGATAATTCCCGTCTTCATGGTTTCGGGATGCTCATTATCTCCGGCAATCCCGGTGATCGGCGCTTATTATCCCAGCTGGTTTTTCTGCGCCATTGCCAGCCTTATTTTGACGCTCATCACGAGGCGAGTTATTCAGCGGGCAAATATCAATCTGGCATTTGTCGGAATTATTTATACCGCCCTTTTTGCTCTCTACGCCATGCTGTTCTGGCTGGCATTTTTCTAATCTATTTGAGACGCGCTCATGGAAAGTACGCCGAAAAAAGCTCCTCGCAGTAAATTCCCTGCTCTGTTAGTGGTTGCGTTGGCGCTGGTTGCCCTTGTTTTCGTTATCTGGCGCGTAGACAGTGCGCCATCAACTAATGACGCTTACGCGTCAGCAGATACCATTGATGTGGTACCGGAAGTCAGCGGCCGCATTGTAGAACTGGCGGTCACCGACAACCAGGCAGTCAAACAGGGCGATTTGCTGTTCCGCATCGACCCGCGCCCGTACGAAGCCAATCTGGCGAAAGCTGAAGCCTCCCTCGCGGCGCTGGATAAGCAAATTATGCTCACCCAGCGTAGCGTTGACGCGCAACAGTTTGGTGCCGACTCGGTTAATGCCACGGTAGAAAAAGCCCGTGCCGCCGCGAAACAGGCCACAGATACATTACGCCGCACCGAGCCATTACTGAAAGAAGGTTTTGTCTCAGCGGAAGATGTTGACCGTGCAAGAACGGCGCAGCGCGCCGCAGAAGCGGATCTTAATGCCGTATTGTTACAGGCGCAGTCAGCCGCCAGCGCCGTCAGCGGCGTGGATGCATTAGTTGCCCAGCGTGCGGCGGTCGAAGCGGATATTGCCCTGACCAAACTGCATCTGGAAATGGCGACCGTTCGCGCGCCGTTTGATGGCCGGGTCATTTCCCTCAAAACCTCCGTCGGGCAATTTGCTTCTGCCATGCGCCCTATTTTTACCCTAATCGACACTCGTCACTGGTATGTGATCGCCAACTTCCGCGAAACCGATCTGAAAAATATTCGCTCAGGTACACCCGCAACGATTCGCCTGATGAGTGACAGCGGCAAAACCTTCGAGGGTAAAGTGGATTCGATTGGCTACGGCGTGCTACCGGATGACGGCGGCCTGGTGCTGGGCGGCCTGCCGAAAGTGTCTCGTTCTATTAACTGGGTCCGCGTTGCCCAGCGTTTTCCGGTCAAAATCATGGTCGATAAACCTGACCCGGAAATGTTCCGCATCGGCGCTTCGGCAGTCGCTAATCTTGAGCCGCAATAATGAGCGCGCTCAACTCCCTGCCATTACCGGTGGTCAGGCTGCTGGCGTTCTTTCATGAAGAGTTAAGCGAGCGGCGACCAGGTCGCGTGCCGCAGACCGTGCAACTCTGGGTAGGCTGCCTGCTGGTGATTCTGATCTCGATGACCTTTGAGATCCCTTTTGTGGCGTTATCGCTGGCAGTGCTGTTTTACGGTATTCAGTCGAACGCGTTTTACACCAAATTTGTCGCGATCTTGTTTGTGGTTGCCACGGTGCTGGAGATCGGCAGCCTGTTTTTGATCTACAAATGGTCATACGGCGAACCGTTGATCCGATTGATCATCGCCGGACCGATCCTGATGGGCTGCATGTTTTTGATGCGCACCCATCGCTTGGGGCTGGTCTTTTTCGCCGTCGCCATTGTCGCTATTTACGGGCAAACCTTCCCCGCCATGCTCGACTATCCGGAAGTGGTCGTGCGCTTAACGCTGTGGTGTATCGTTGTTGGCCTCTATCCAACCTTGCTGATGACGTTAATCGGCGTGCTGTGGTTTCCCAGTCGTGCCATTTCGCAAATGCATCAGGCGCTTAATGATCGGCTTGATGATGCCATTAGTCACCTGACAGACAGCCTCGCACCGCTACCCGAAACGCGGATTGAAAGAGAGGCGCTGGCGCTACAAAAACTCAATGTCTTTTGCCTCGCGGACGATGCCAACTGGCGAACTCAAAACGCATGGTGGCAAAGCTGCGTGGCAACGGTAACCTACATTTACTCGACGCTGAATCGCTACGATCCCACCTCTTTTGCTGATTCTCAGGCAATTATTGAATTCCGACAAAAATTAGCTTCAGAAATCAACAAGCTGCAGCATGCCGTTGCTGAAGGTCAGTGCTGGCAAAGCGACTGGCGGATCAGTGAAAGTGAAGCGATGGCGGCACGGGAATGTAACCTGGAGAATATCTGCCAGACGTTGTTACAACTGGGTCAGATGGACCCGAATACGCCGCCAACGCCCGCAGCCAAACCGCCATCAATGGCCGCCGATGCTTTTACCAATCCAGACTATATGCGCTACGCGGTAAAAACGCTGCTCGCCTGTTTGATCTGTTACACCTTTTACAGCGGCGTGGACTGGGAAGGCATTCACACCTGTATGCTGACATGCGTGATCGTCGCTAACCCAAATGTCGGTTCGTCGTACCAGAAGATGGTGCTGCGTTTTGGCGGGGCCTTTTGCGGCGCGATTCTGGCGCTGTTATTCACGCTACTGGTCATGCCCTGGCTGGACAATATTGTCGAATTGCTGTTTGTGCTGGCACCGATTTTCCTGTTGGGCGCATGGATTGCCACCAGCTCTGAACGCTCTTCTTATATCGGCACACAGATGGTGGTCACCTTCGCGCTCGCCACGCTCGAAAACGTTTTTGGCCCAGTGTACGACCTGGTGGAAATTCGCGATCGCGCCCTGGGTATCATCATTGGTACCGTGGTGTCCGCGGTGATTTACACCTTTGTCTGGCCTGAAAGTGAAGCGCGCACACTGCCGCAAAAACTGGCTGGCACGCTGGGTATGTTAAGTAAAGTAATGCGGATCCCACGCCAGCAGGAAGTCACGGCTCTGCGCACTTATCTGCAAATTCGTATCGGTCTGCATGCGGCGTTTAATGCCTGTGAAGAGATGTGCCAACGCGTGGCGCTGGAGCGTCAACTGGACAGCGAAGAACGCGCATTACTGATTGAACGTTCGCAAACGGTTATTCGTCAGGGCCGCGATCTTCTTCACGCCTGGGATGCCACCTGGAACTCGGCGCAGGCGCTGGATAACGCACTACAGCCGGACAGAGCAGGTCAGTTTGCCGACGCCCTGGAGAAATACGCTGCCGGTCTGGCAACCGCACTCAGCCGTTCTCCTCAAATAACGCTTGAAGAGACACCCGCCTCTCAGGCCATCCTGCCCACCTTATTAAAACAGGAGCAACACGTCTGCCAGCTTTTCGCCCGCTTGCCAGACTGGACAGCCCCGGCATTAACGCCCGCCACGGAACAGGCACAAGGAGCCACGCAATGATCAATCGTCAACTTTCACGTCTGCTGTTGTGCAGCATTCTCGGCAGCACGACGCTGATTTCCGGCTGTGCCCTGGTACGTAAGGATTCTGCACCTCATCAACAGCTCAAACCGGAACAAATCAAACTGGCCGACGATATTCATCTTGCCAGCTCCGGCTGGCCGCAGGCGCAGTGGTGGAAACAACTCAATGACCCGCAGCTGGATGCGCTGATCCAACGGACGCTAAGTGGTTCACACACCCTCGCCGAAGCGAAACTGCGGGAAGAAAAAGCGCAGTCCCAGGCCGATTTGTTAGATGCCGGTTCACAATTACAGGTCGCAGCGTTAGGGATGCTCAACCGCCAACGTGTCTCGGCGAACGGCTTTTTAAGCCCTTATTCAATGGATGCGCCAGCACTGGGTATGGACGGGCCGTACTATACGGAAGCCACAGTAGGTTTGTTTGCCGGACTGGATCTTGATTTGTGGGGTGTGCATCGCTCAGCGGTTGCCGCCGCCATTGGCGCGCATAATGCCGCGCTGGCAGAAACCGCAGCAGTAGAGCTATCGCTGGCCACGGGCGTAGCGCAGCTTTATTACAGTATGCAGGCCAGCTATCAGATGCTCGATCTGTTAGAACAAACTCACGATGTGATTGATTACGCGGTGAAAGCGCACCAGAGTAAAGTGGCGCACGGTCTGGAAGCGCAAGTGCCTTTCCACGGCGCGCGGGCACAGATTCTGGCGGTCGATAAACAAATTGTTGCCGTCAAAGGGCAAATCACCGAAACGCGAGAATCTCTGCGTGCATTGATTGGCGCGGGAGCCAGCGATATGCCGGAGATCAGACCGGTGGCATTACCGCAAGTCCAGACCGGCATTCCGGCGACACTCTCTTATGAGTTGCTCGCCAGACGCCCGGATCTGCAAGCCATGCGCTGGTATGTTCAGGCGTCATTAGATCAGGTGGATTCCGCGCGGGCGTTGTTCTATCCGAGCTTTGATATCAAAGCGTTTTTCGGTCTGGACTCCATCCATCTGCATACCTTATTCAAAAAAACCAGTCGCCAGTTCAACTTCATCCCGGGTCTGAAATTGCCGCTGTTTGACGGTGGACGGTTGAATGCCAATCTCGAAGGCACGCGCGCCGCCAGCAACATGATGATTGAACGTTACAACCAGTCAGTACTGAACGCGGTGCGTGACGTTGCCGTCAACGGCACGCGTCTGCAAACGCTCAACGACGAGCGAGAAATGCAGGCTGAACGCGTGGAAGCCACGCGCTTTACCCAGCGCGCTGCCGAGGCCGCCTATCAGCGCGGCTTAACCAGCCGCTTACAGGCCACCGAAGCCCGGTTGCCAGTGCTTGCCGAAGAGATGTCATTACTGATGCTGGACAGCCGCCGGGTGATCCAAAGCATTCAGTTGATGAAATCGCTGGGCGGCGGGTATCAGGCAGGTCCCGTCGTCGAGAAAAAATAAAATGTCTGCCGCGTGATGGCTGTCACGCGGTATTTCGTTTCGTCACGTCAAAACTGACGACAGCCTGTTTTTCGTCAGAGTTTTGAATAAATAGTGCCCGTAATATCAGGGAATGACCCCACATAAAATGTGGCATAAAAGATGCATACTGTAGTCGAGAGCGCGTATGCGTGATTTGATTAACTGGAGCGAGACCGATGAAAAAAGTCGTCACGGTTTGCCCCTATTGCGCATCAGGTTGCAAAATCAACCTGGTCGTCGATAACGGCAAAATCGTCCGGGCGGAGGCAGCGCAGGGGAAAACCAACCAGGGTACCCTGTGTCTGAAGGGTTATTATGGCTGGGACTTCATTAACGATACCCAGATCCTGACCCCGCGCCTGAAAACCCCCATGATCCGTCGCCAGCGTGGCGGCAAACTCGAACCTGTTTCCTGGGATGAGGCACTGAATTACGTTGCCGAGCGCCTGAGCGCCATCAAAGAGAAGTACGGTCCGGATGCCATCCAGACGACCGGCTCCTCGCGTGGTACGGGTAACGAAACCAACTATGTAATGCAAAAATTTGCGCGCGCCGTTATTGGTACCAATAACGTTGACTGCTGCGCTCGTGTCTGACACGGCCCATCGGTTGCAGGTCTGCACCAATCGGTCGGTAATGGCGCAATGAGCAATGCTATTAACGAAATTGATAATACCGATTTAGTGTTCGTTTTCGGGTACAACCCGGCGGATTCCCACCCAATCGTGGCGAATCACGTAATTAACGCTAAACGTAACGGGGCGAAAATTATCGTCTGCGATCCGCGCAAAATTGAAACCGCGCGCATTGCTGACATGCACATTGCACTGAAAAACGGCTCGAACATCGCGCTGTTGAATGCGATGGGCCATGTCATTATTGAAGAAAATCTGTACGACAAAGCGTTCGTCGCTTCACGTACAGAAGGCTTTGAAGAGTATCGTAAAATCGTTGAAGGCTACACGCCGGAGTCGGTTGAAGATATCACCGGCGTCAGCGCCAGTGAGATTCGTCAGGCGGCACGGATGTATGCCCAGGCGAAAAGCGCCGCCATCCTGTGGGGCATGGGTGTAACCCAGTTCTACCAGGGCGTGGAAACCGTGCGTTCTCTGACCAGCCTCGCGATGCTGACCGGTAACCTCGGTAAGCCGCATGCGGGTGTTAACCCGGTTCGTGGTCAGAACAACGTTCAGGGTGCCTGCGATATGGGCGCGCTGCCGGATACGTATCCGGGATACCAGTACGTGAAAGATCCGGCTAACCGCGAGAAATTCGCCAAAGCCTGGGGCGTGGAAAGCCTGCCAGCGCATACCGGCTATCGCATCAGCGAGCTGCCGCACCGCGCAGCGCATGGCGAAGTGCGTGCCGCGTACATTATGGGCGAAGATCCGCTACAAACTGACGCGGAGCTGTCGGCAGTACGTAAAGCCTTTGAAGATCTGGAACTGGTTATCGTTCAGGACATCTTTATGACCAAAACCGCGTCGGCGGCGGATGTTATTTTACCGTCAACGTCGTGGGGCGAGCATGAAGGCGTGTTTACTGCGGCTGACCGTGGCTTCCAGCGTTTCTTCAAGGCGGTTGAACCGAAATGGGATCTGAAAACGGACTGGCAAATCATCAGTGAAATCGCCACCCGTATGGGTTATCCGATGCACTACAACAACACCCAGGAGATCTGGGATGAGTTGCGTCATCTGTGCCCGGATTTCTACGGTGCGACTTACGAGAAAATGGGCGAACTGGGCTTCATTCAGTGGCCTTGCCGCGATACTTCAGATGCCGATCAGGGGACTTCTTATCTGTTTAAAGAGAAGTTTGATACCCCGAACGGTCTGGCGCAGTTCTTCACCTGCGACTGGGTAGCGCCAATCGACAAACTCACCGACGAGTACCCGATGGTACTGTCAACGGTGCGTGAAGTTGGTCACTACTCTTGCCGTTCGATGACCGGTAACTGTGCGGCACTGGCGGCGCTGGCTGATGAACCTGGCTACGCACAAATCAATACCGAAGACGCCAAACGTCTGGGTATTGAAGATGAGGCATTGGTTTGGGTGCACTCGCGTAAAGGCAAAATTATCACCCGTGCGCAGGTCAGCGATCGTCCGAACAAAGGGGCGATTTACATGACCTACCAGTGGTGGATTGGTGCCTGTAACGAGCTGGTTACCGAAAACTTAAGCCCGATTACGAAAACGCCGGAGTACAAATACTGCGCCGTTCGCGTCGAGCCGATCGCCGATCAGCGCGCCGCCGAGCAGTACGTGATTGACGAGTACAACAAGTTGAAAACTCGCCTGCGCGAAGCGGCACTGGCGTAATACCGTCCTTTCTACAGCCTCCTTTCGGAGGCTGTTTTTTTATCCATTCGAACTCTTTATACTGGTTACTCCCTACCCAATCGTATTATCAAAATGAAAAAAATTATCGCATTGATGTTGTTTTTGACATTCTTTGCCCACGCCAACGACTCCGAGCCTGGCAGCCAGTATTTAAAGGCAGCAGAGGCCGGGGACCGACGCGCACAATATTTTCTTGCCGACAGCTGGTTTAGCTCCGGCGATTTGAGCAAAGCCGAATATTGGGCACAGAAAGCCGCCGACAGCGGTGATGCTGATGCCTGCGCGCTGCTGGCGCAGATCAAAATCACCAATCCGGTCAGTCTGGACTATCCACAAGCAAAAGTTCTTGCAGAGAAAGCGGCGCAAGCGGGCAGTAAAGAAGGTGAAGTAACGCTGGCGCATATTCTGGTAAATACTCAAGCGGGTAAACCGGATTATCCAAAGGCAATTTCGCTGTTAGAAAACGCCTCGGAAGATCTGGAGAACGACTCTGCCGTCGATGCCCAAATGCTGCTTGGTTTGATTTACGCCAACGGCGTGGGCATTAAGGCCGACGATGACAAGGCAACCTGGTATTTCAAACGCAGCTCTGCAATTTCCCGAACCGGTTATTCCGAGTACTGGGCGGGAATGATGTTCTTAAACGGTGAAGAAGGTTTTATCGAGAAGAACAAGCAAAAGGCGCTGCACTGGTTGAACCTGAGCTGTATGGAAGGGTTTGATACCGGGTGTGAAGAGTTTGAAAAATTAACCAACGGTTAAGATAGGCCTGATAAGACGCGGCAAGCGTCGCATCAGGCATTCACACATTGCCGGGTGGATATCCCCGGCAATCTTCAATTATTGATCCGCAGTTTTATCAAATTTGCCCAGCACTTCACGCTCATAAGCCAGCGCTTTCTTACGGTCAAATTTGTGTTCCCACTTGGCAATCACCAGCACCGCCAGCGCATTACCCACCACGTTCAGCGCAGTACGCGCCATGTCGAGGATACGGTCAACACCAGCAATAAACGCCAGACCTTCCAGCGGAATACCTACGCTACCCAGCGTTGCCAGCAACACCACAAACGACACGCCAGGCACGCCAGCAATCCCTTTCGAGGTCACCATCAGCGTCAGCACCAGAATGATTTCCTGCCAGATGGACAGGTCAATGCCATACAACTGCGCGATGAAGATAGCGGCAATACTTTGATACAGCGTCGAACCATCAAGGTTAAAAGAGTAACCGGTCGGCACCACGAAACTGGTGATCGACGCCGGTGCTCCGTAGGCTTCCATCTTCTCAATAATTCGCGGCAGCACGCTTTCAGAGCTGGCAGTGGAGTACGCCAGAATCAGCTCATCTTTCAGAATACGAATCAGGATCCAGACGCTTAACCCGCACAGGCGCGCCACAATTCCCAGCACTACCAGCGCGAAGAACAGAATGGCGAAATGCACCAGCAGCACCAGTTTCGCCAGTGGCCACAGAGACGAGAAACCAAAGTTAGCCACCGTCACCGCAATCAGCGCAAACACACCCACCGGTGCATAACGCATCACCATGTGAGTCACTTTAAACATGGTTTCAGAGATGGAGCGGAACACGGTCACCAGCGGTTCACGATGCGTCGCGGGCAGGGAAGAAAGCCCCAGACCAAACAGCACCGAGAAAAAGATGATCGGCAGCATTTCGCCTTTCGCCATCGACGCCACAATGTTCGTCGGCACCAGCGACAAAATCGTGCCCATAATGCCGTGGGAACTGCTTTGTACCGCTTCCGTAGTGCTCTGATATTTCGAGATATCGACGGTCGCCAACTGCGACATATCCACCCCGGCACCGGGCTGGAAGACGTTCGCCAGAGTGATCCCCAAAATGATGGCGACGGTGGTGATCACCTCGAAGTAGATAATGGTTTTCGCGCCAATACGCCCGAGCTGTTTGGCATCACCAACACCCGCGATACCCACCACCAGCGTGGAGATCACAATCGGCACAACAATCATTTTAATCAGATGGATGAAGATATCACCCGCCGGAGAGAGCAAATTGACGACCAGCCAGTCGCGGCTGTCGCTATGGTAGTGCAGGTAGCTTCCCAGGAGAATGCCCAGCACCATAGCAAACAGAATCTGCCAGGCCAGGCTGAATTTTATATTTTTCATATGAATGACTTCCTCAATGGAGCGCCGTTCCCCGTTCAGAAACGCGAGAACGTGACATACTGCCAGGGCATGAATTGTGTTGCGTTGGTTTGTAGATTTTTTTAACGCTTATGATCAGTATCATTTGCGCGGTATGTTGCGCAACCCTTTAACAACAGAGCTTTTCGCTGCATTAATGCATAATAACGCGGGTTTATGGCAGGATTAATGAATAACCATTTGTTATGGAAAGATTTTTATTTGTTTAATCTGCAATAATACTGATTAGTGATTATTTTTGGCATATGTTCATTCGATTATTTTTTATGCAGCTCAATGACATAATCTTCATCACCAGATGATTAATCCAATCTCCGCTGCAACAATTTCGCCATATTAATCGACTCAACCAGCTGTGTTCGGTTAACTCGCGGTGAGTTGAGATCCATCACTTTTTGCCATAGTTCGATGGCTTGCGCGTAGTTCGCCTGCATAAACGCATCGGAAGCCAGCAGCATCAGGGCGGTGATTTCATTACTGTCCAGCGCGAGGGCTTTGTCGATCATTGCGCGAGTCTGGGCGGTCATATGCTGGCTGGCCTGGTAATAAAGCACCGTCGCCAGCGCCGCATACAGTTCAGCGTTCTCACCACGTAGTTGCAACGCCTGACGGTACGCCAGCAACGAATTGCTGTAATCGTTTTGCCACAGATAGTACTCGCCCAGTAACGCCCACTGTTCGCTGTTTTGTGGATTAGCGCGGATTTTATCCTGCAATGCCTGAAGCTGCGCTTCCGGGGTTTGCTGGCTGGCAAACTGATGTAGCGGATCGCGCTGACGCTGATACTCCGCACGTACCGCCTGCCATTTTGGGCTTAACAGATAACTGCCGACACAGAGAAATACCATCAATATCGTGAGTGTTGTCAGCATTTTCACCGGTATTTTGGGCTGTTTCATCGCTTCGCCCTCACTCGCCAGAGGATCAGTGCCATCAGCAGTAACAACACCACTGGCAGCGCCCATAACACCAGCGTCTGACCCGTTAACGGTGGGTTATAGCGAACAAAATCTCCGTAGCGTTCGGTCATCCAGCCAATGATTTCGACTTCGTTCTTCCCCTCCGCCACCATGCTGTAAACCTGATGGCGCATACTGACAGCCACCGGCGCGTTGGATTCCAGTAAGTTTTGATTCTGGCACTGCGGACAACGTAACTGGCTGGCAATATTTAACGCCTGTTGCTGTTGTTGCGGATTGGCGAATTGCCAGGTGTCTACGACCTGAGCGTGCGCAAAACAGGTAAATAACAGCAGTAGCGTGAGAAGCCCTTTATTCATCGCGCTTCTTCCCCCGCCATCCGCTTAACAATGCGCCCGCAATCATCAACAATCCTCCCCCCCAGATCCAGCGCACACCGCTTTGTACATACAAACGAAAAGCGTAACGATCCGGCCCAGTTTTCTCCCCCATGACCGCATACCAGTCATGGATGCCGTTCCAGCGAATTGACGGTTCCATCATTTGTTGACGGCGTGCTTCATAAAAACGCCGCTCCGGCGTCAGTTCACCAATGCGTTGCTGATGGTCAAACAGTGCCACTATCGCTTTTTCGCTGGTGTAATTGCCTTTGGCTTGTAGATCGAGGCACTCAAAACGGAAGGTGTATCCTGCCAGCGTCACCTGCTGACCCGGCTGTAAATTCAGGCTGATCTCCTGACGGCTGACGCTGGAGACCACGACCCCAGCGGCAAATAACAGCACGCCCGCATGAGCTACCAGCGCCGGAAGCTGCACGCGTTTGCCAGAGACAAACGTCGCCAGCACAATCACCACCAGCATCAACAGACCAAACGGTAACGTCGCGCGGTTAAAATACGGCGCGCCAACGGAGAGGCGTCCCCAGCCCAGCAGGCCGTAAATCATCGGATAAAGCGTTCCCACCAGCACGATCAGTAGCACTGCGCAAAACAGCAACAGCGTAGCGAGGATTAACATTTCCCGCGATAACCCCGAAAAATGCACCGCCGGGCCACCGTCCCGCGCTCGCCAGCCATACAGAGCCAGAGACGCAAGGCTAATCAGTGCAAACAGGCTGAACAACGGCACGGCGCGGACGTTATCCAGCGCGAACGCATGAACCGAAACCAGAATGCCAGAACGGACAATTAAGGTGCCCAGCAGCGACAGCATCAGAGTAACTATCGCCAGCAACAGCGACCAGTGGCAAAAAATCCCCCGCTGGCGTGTCAGGGACAAACTGTGCAGTAGCGCAGTGGCAGAAAGCCAGGGTAATAAAGAGGCGTTTTCCACCGGATCCCAGAACCACCAGCCGCCCCAGCCGAGTTCGCAGTAGGCCCACCAGGAACCGAGGATGATCCCCGCCGTTAATGCACTCCAGCCAGGTAACGCCCAGCGCCAGCAAATTCGGGCGCAGGCACCATCAAACTCGCCGCGCAGTAGACTCGCCAGCGCCACGCTCGCCGCTACCATCAAACCGCCATAGCCAAGGTAAAGCAGCGGTGGATGAAAGATAAGACCGGGATGTTGCAGCATCGGATTGAGATCGCGGCCTTCGATTGCTGGTGGAAATATCCGCACGAAGGGATCGGACCACAGCACCACAAACAGTAGCAGTGCGGCGAGCATGAGAGATAAAACGGCTAACGTCAGCGGAAATAGCGGATCGGTTTGCTGCCGATAATGCCAGGCAAACAGCGCGCTCCAGGCGGAAAGCAGCAGCACCCAAAGCAGCAGCGAACCTTCATGGCCGCCCCACACCGCTGCCAGCTTGAGTTCCCACGACAGCAGGCTATAGCTATGTTGCGCGACATAAATGACCGAGAAATCGCTGATGAGAAAACAATACGTCAGTACGCCAAAGGCGAGCAGCAGGAGCGCGAACTGCGCCAGAATGCCGATGCAAGTGAGTCGCATCATGGCAGGCCAGCGCAACCGCACTCCCGCGAAGGCCGTCAACGGGGTCAACACGTTGACCCCGAGACTTAACAACAACGCCAGAAAACCGACTTCAGGAAGGAATACGTCCAGAAACCACCTCTTTTCTGGCTTACGCCACCGTCAACTGTCCGGCGTAGAGAATGAAAAAGCGCAGCATCAACACGCCGACCAGACTGGCCCCACACGCCGCCAGCACGGCAGGAATGCCGGAACTGCGATTGACCCACGGTTTGAGCAGCATTGGCACAATCAGCCCCAGCCCGGCGACACCAAGCCAGAACCACCACGTCCAGAAACCGCCACCTAATGCCGCCACCAGCGCACGAACTTTACCGTCATCGCCCAGCGCCAGACCGACAAAAAACGCCACCAGCAGGAAGATTTCACCCCATACCACAGGGATTTCCATACGGTGTACAAACTGCGCTTCCGTGGAATGCGGGTTACTGCGTTGGCGTATCGCCATGGCGATCAGCGCCACCGCCGCACCGGACGAGATGCCGGAGAAGAGGAACAGCACCGGCAGGATCGGGTTATTGAGGAACGGATACGATTTCAGCGCCGACAGCAGAAAGCCGGTATAAGCCCCCAACAACACCGCCAGCACCAGCATCAATGTTTCCAGTCCGCGATGAACGGGCGTCAGCAGGCTCAGAACCTTTTGCACGATCCCCAGCTTCGGCAACCAGCGTTGTTGCAGGGCAAGCAAATCATGTTCAAAGATTTTCGCCAGCCACAGCACCAGCACCACCATGTAGAGCTGAAACAGCATCACCCCCATCGACATCACCGAGGTAAAACTGTAGTGGAACATCAGCTTCCAGAAGGTCCACGGTCTTGTCAGGTGGAAGACGAGGATCAACAGACCGAGGATCACCGCGCCCGGCCCGACAATCAGCGTGGTGCGCAGCAACGTACTGTCTGCACCGCCCGCCTGCGGGTAGAAGCGACGTAACAGCACGGCCAGCGTCACCAGACCAGCAGAAATACCAATCAAAAACAGGTAGATGGCAATCGGCCAGTCCCACACCAGCGATTCAAAATGAAATGCGGAAGTCTGCGTCATTGGCTCACCTCCCCGTATTTAAACGGTACGCGGTACAGCTTCGGTTTGGTTCCCAGCGCCAGCTTGTAGCGGTAAGTGGGCTTCTGGCGCAGCAGTTGCGAAATCTCACTGTTGGGATCGTCCAGATTGCCAAACGTCAGCGCCTTGGTCGGGCAAGCTTCAACGCACGCGGGCAACTTACCGGCCTGCAAATTGGTCTTACGGCAGAAATCGCATTTGTCCGCCGTCTTCGTGACCGGATGGATAAAGCGCACGCGGTACGGACAGGCGGCGATGCAGTACTGACAACCGACGCAGAGATCCGGATTAACATCGACAATCCCACTGGCAGCATCGCGAAAAGACGCACCGGTCGGGCAGACGTCAACGCACGGCGCATGATCGCAGTGCTGGCAAGACTTACGGAAGAAGCGATATTTCACATCAGGAAATTCGCCCTGCGGCTCGCTACGAATAATCGTCAGGCGCGAGACGCCTTCCGGCACCTTGTTCACTTCCCGACAAGCATCCATACAGGCGGTACAGCCGATGCATAACGACTCGTCATGCACCATGCCGTAACGCACCCCATTGATATTCAACGTTTTCGCCACCACGCGCCCTGCGGTGCCGCTGACGGCTGCCAGCACGCCGACGCCGGTGAGAAACTGGCGACGAGACCAGGTCATGGCTGCTCCTTAAGCAACGGAACAGACGCCGGGTTAAAGTTCGGATTGGTGCGCTGATCGCTGTGGCAATCGACGCAAATCTTAATCCGTCCTTTGTCACTTAACGTCTGCATCGTATCTTGCTGTGGATGCAGGGAATGGCAGCTGGCGCACGCCACTTTGGTTACGTGGACATCGTGCGGCCAGAACGCTTTTTGCAACTGTTCCGGCAGATGACAGGACATACAGACGCTGTTCTGCTCTCCAACCTTGTACATCGGCTCGTTAAAGCGCATCACATCTTTCACCCCTTCGCGGTGTTGCGGTGATGGCTGGCCGTGACAGTTGGTGCAGGTGACCGGCAGTTTGTTATTCGGGTTGATAACGGAAGCATGTTTTCCATGCATACCTTCGGTATCTGGTTTATGACAGTCCAGACAGGCGGCATCCGGGTTACGCTGCTGGGTAACTTCGTAGCGATCATCAGATGCCTGCGCCGCAGGGGTAGCGGTAATTCCGTTCAGGCTCCACAACAGGCCCGACGCCAGCACCCCGGCAGTTAATAACGAACGTAATACGCTCATATTCACTCCATTGTGTTTTCCGCCCCTTGCGAGGCGGAACGGGGTTATTGGCTTAACAGACCGTTTTTACGTGCCTGTTCTTCCCACTGCGGGATCACCGTTTTGATGAAGTCCTGCTTCTCGGCCTTGATTTGTTCCATGTTCAGGCCAATGGCCTGCTGGGCTTTCTCTTTGGTTGAGATATCCGGGATCTGGATTTCATGGGTGATGCCTTTGGTCGCCAGCAGGCGCGCCAGTTTGGTGCGTGCATCCGCCGCTTTATCCATCGCCGTACCGAGCATCCGTAAACCTTCTTCCGGTGCGTGCATATGAATGCCGTGGGAAGCGATCGCCAGATCCCAGCGCCACTGGGCATGACGGATATCGTCCTGAATTGGCTTCATTTCAGCTTCCGTCGCGCCTGCATCCAGCGCTGCTTTCGCTTCGAAGTGAGCGTGAACCAGTTGATCTTCAACCTTGATTTTCAGGTCGTTAATCGACTGCTTACGTTCCGCGACCACTTTTTGCAAGGCAGCTTTGTCCTGGGTATGGCAGTTCGCACAAGTCTGGGCGAAGTTATCAAACGGATTACCAATTTTATGGTCGGTGTAGAGTTTGCCTTCGGCGTTCTGCACTTTTGGCATATGGCAGTCGATACAGGTCACGTTGTTTTTACCGTGAATGCCCGCTGTCCAGGTTTCATATTCCGGGTGCTGCGCTTTCAGCATTGGCGTTTTCGACAGGGAGTTAGTCCAGTCAGAGAAGGCAATTTTGTCGTAATACTGCTCCATATTTTCGACTTTCATGCCGTCATCCCACGGGAATTTAACCGCTTTGTTTTTGCCGTCGAAGTAATACTCCACATGGCACTGACCGCAAACCATCGATTGCTGGTCGAAACGTCCGGCTTTCTCAAAAGGTTTACCAATGGCTTCCATCGCGCGAGCCGCATACGGACGGGAAAGGGTTAACTCCGGTTTGCCTTTGGCGAACTCTGGAGAGGCGGTGTTATGGCAATCGGCACAACCTAAGTTGTTGACGATTTCCGGACCGCCGCGCGCCCATTTACCGTGGAAGTAGCCATCTTCGCCGTCTTTCTGGATCAGACGCGCCACATCCGGGCTTTTACAACTCCAGCATGCCATCGGTAGCGGACCATCTTCAGCGTTTTTCGGCGCACCGGTACGCAGGGTTTCACGCACATCGGTCACAGCAAAAGCATGTCCACGCGGCTTGTTGTAATCGCGCGAGAAGGGATACCCCGCCCACAGGATCACCAGCCGTGGATCTTCCGCCAGGGCGTCAACACGCTCTGACTGTTCCGAGGTGGCTTTCCAGGAGAGATATTGATCGGGATGCTGCGGGGCAAAGGTTTCATTCTTCGCTTCCACAGTTACAGGTTTTGCGGGAGCAGCCGTTTGTTCAGCGTGAACAGAAGTGAAAAAGAAAAAAGGAATCAATAAGCTGAAGATACGGCGTGCGTTTATTTTTATCCTTGTCATAGGGGCTTCATCCGAATTGCGCCATTGTTGCAATGGCGGTTTTTATTGTTTTTCACGACAGTAACCGCACCTACACTGTCATGACATTGCTCGCCCCTATGTGTAACAAATAACCACACTGTGAATGTTGTCTTTAATCAATTGTAAGTGCATGTAAAATACCACTTTAGAGTTAGTCAGTATCTTCCTCTTTTTCAACAGCATGCATAACTGCATGTTCCTCAAAGAATTAATCAACTTTTGTTGCTGACCTTCAAAAATTACCCTGCCGTTTATTTGCACAATTCTACTTTTGCGTGATCTGTCGCCCAAATACTAAACAAAACTGCCAATACCCCTACATTTAACGCTTATGCCACATATTATTAACATCCTACAAGGAGAACAAAAGCATGAGCCAAATTCACAAACACACCATTCCTGCCAACATCGCAGACCGTTGCCTGATAAACCCTCAGCAGTACGAGGCGATGTATCAACAATCTATTAACGTACCTGATACCTTCTGGGGCGAACAGGGAAAAATTCTTGACTGGATCAAACCTTACCAGAAGGTGAAAAACACCTCCTTTGCCCCCGGTAATGTGTCCATTAAATGGTACGAGGACGGCACGCTGAATCTGGCGGCAAACTGCCTTGACCGCCATCTGCAAGAAAACGGCGATCGTACCGCCATCATCTGGGAAGGCGACGACGCCAGCCAGAGCAAACATATCAGCTATAAAGAGCTGCACCGCGACGTCTGCCGCTTCGCCAATACCCTGCTCGAGCTGGGCATTAAAAAAGGTGATGTGGTGGCGATTTATATGCCGATGGTGCCGGAAGCCGCGGTTGCGATGCTGGCCTGCGCCCGCATTGGCGCGGTGCATTCGGTGATTTTCGGCGGCTTCTCGCCGGAAGCCGTTGCCGGGCGCATTATTGATTCCAACTCACGACTGGTGATCACTTCCGACGAAGGTGTGCGTGCCGGGCGCAGTATTCCGCTGAAGAAAAACGTTGATGACGCGCTGAAAAACCCGAACGTCACCAGCGTAGAGCATGTGGTGGTACTGAAGCGTACTGGCGGGAAAATTGACTGGCAGGAAGGGCGCGACCTGTGGTGGCACGACCTGGTTGAGCAAGCGAGCGATCAGCACCAGGCGGAAGAGATGAACGCCGAAGATCCGCTGTTTATTCTCTACACCTCCGGTTCTACCGGTAAGCCAAAAGGTGTGCTGCATACTACCGGCGGTTATCTGGTGTACGCGGCGCTGACCTTTAAATATGTCTTTGATTATCATCCGGGTGATATCTACTGGTGCACCGCCGATGTGGGCTGGGTGACCGGACACAGTTACTTGCTGTACGGCCCGCTGGCCTGCGGTGCGACCACGCTGATGTTTGAAGGCGTACCCAACTGGCCGACGCCTGCCCGTATGGCGCAGGTGGTGGACAAGCATCAGGTCAATATTCTCTATACCGCACCCACGGCGATCCGCGCGCTGATGGCGGAAGGCGATAAAGCGATCGAAGGCACCGACCGTTCGTCGCTGCGCATTCTCGGTTCCGTGGGCGAGCCAATTAACCCGGAAGCGTGGGAGTGGTACTGGAAAAAAATCGGCAACGAGAAATGTCCGGTGGTCGATACCTGGTGGCAGACCGAAACCGGCGGTTTCATGATCACCCCGCTGCCTGGCGCTACCGAGCTGAAAGCCGGTTCGGCAACACGTCCGTTCTTCGGCGTGCAACCGGCGCTGGTCGATAACGAAGGTAACCCGCTGGAGGGGGCCACCGAAGGTAGCCTGGTAATCACCGACTCCTGGCCGGGTCAGGCGCGTACGCTGTTTGGCGATCACGAACGTTTTGAACAGACCTACTTCTCCACCTTCAAAAATATGTATTTCAGCGGCGACGGCGCGCGTCGCGATGAAGATGGCTATTACTGGATAACCGGGCGTGTGGACGACGTGCTGAACGTCTCCGGTCACCGTCTGGGGACGGCAGAGATTGAGTCGGCGCTGGTGGCGCATCCGAAGATTGCCGAAGCCGCCGTAGTAGGTATTCCGCACAATATTAAAGGTCAGGCGATCTACGCCTACGTCACGCTTAATCACGGGGAGGAACCGTCACCAGAACTGTACGCAGAAGTCCGCAACTGGGTGCGTAAAGAGATTGGCCCGCTGGCGACGCCAGACGTGCTGCACTGGACCGACTCCCTGCCTAAAACCCGCTCCGGCAAAATTATGCGCCGTATTCTGCGCAAAATTGCGGCGGGCGATACCAGCAACCTGGGCGATACCTCGACGCTTGCCGATCCTGGCGTAGTCGAGAAGCTGCTTGAAGAGAAGCAGGCTATCGCGATGCCATCGTAACCCACAATTGCCCGATGCGAGTCGGTAACGGTTTGTAGGCCTGATAAGACGCGACAGCGTCGCATCAGGCATTGATTGCCGGATGCGGCGTAAACGCCTTATCCGGCCTACATTCGGCAAGGGTTACCCGAGCGTTAACCTTCTCCCATAAGGGAGCGGGAATTAAAACAATCCCTACATTACCTCTGGAGAATCTGTGATGAATGGCACTATTTATCAGCGGATAGAAGACAATGCGCATTTCAGGGAGTTAGTCGAAAAACGGCAACGGTTTGCCACCATCCTGTCGATTATTATGCTGGCAGTTTATATCGGCTTTATTTTACTGATCGCCTTCGCGCCCGGCTGGCTGGGCACGCCGCTGAATCCGAACACCAGCGTCACACGCGGTATTCCAATTGGTGTTGGAGTGATTGTGATCTCCTTTGTTCTCACCGGTATCTACATCTGGCGGGCGAACGGCGAATTCGACCGTCTTAATAATGAAGTCCTGCATGAGGTACAAGCATCATGAAAAGAGTTCTGACGGCGCTTGCCGCCACACTCCCTTTCGCAGCTAACGCCGCGGATGCTATTAGCGGGGCCGTAGAGCGCCAGCCAACGAACTGGCAGGCGATTATTATGTTCCTGATTTTCGTCGTGTTTACGCTCGGCATTACCTACTGGGCATCAAAACGCGTACGTTCTCGTAGCGACTACTACACCGCAGGCGGCAATATCACTGGCTTCCAGAACGGGCTGGCGATTGCCGGGGACTATATGTCCGCCGCCTCATTCTTGGGGATCTCCGCGCTGGTGTTTACCTCCGGCTATGACGGCTTAATTTACTCGCTGGGCTTCCTGGTGGGCTGGCCGATCATTTTGTTCCTGATTGCCGAACGTCTGCGTAACCTGGGGCGCTACACCTTTGCCGATGTGGCCTCTTACCGTCTGAAACAAGGGCCGATTCGTATTCTTTCGGCCTGTGGTTCTCTGGTGGTGGTGGCGCTTTACCTTATCGCCCAGATGGTGGGCGCAGGTAAACTGATCGAGCTGCTGTTTGGCCTTAACTATCACATTGCGGTGGTGCTGGTCGGCGTGCTGATGATGATGTACGTCCTGTTCGGCGGCATGCTGGCGACCACCTGGGTGCAAATTATCAAAGCCGTGCTGTTGCTGTTCGGTGCCAGCTTTATGGCCTTTATGGTGATGAAACACGTCGGCTTTAGCTTCAACAATCTGTTCAGTGAAGCGATGGCGGTACACCCGAAAGGTGTCGACATCATGAAGCCGGGCGGGCTGGTGAAAGATCCGATCTCCGCGCTCTCTCTGGGTCTGGGACTGATGTTTGGTACGGCGGGCTTGCCGCACATTCTGATGCGCTTCTTTACAGTCAGCGATGCCCGCGAAGCACGTAAGAGCGTGTTCTACGCCACCGGGTTTATGGGCTACTTCTATATTCTGACCTTTATTATCGGCTTCGGCGCGATCATGCTGGTTGGTGCGAATCCGGAATATAAAGACGCGGCGGGCCATCTGATTGGTGGTAACAACATGGCGGCCGTTCACCTGGCGAATGCAGTGGGCGGCAACCTGTTCCTCGGTTTTATTTCAGCGGTTGCTTTCGCCACTATCCTCGCGGTGGTTGCGGGTCTGACGCTGGCGGGCGCATCCGCGGTTTCGCATGACTTGTACGCTAACGTCTTCAAAAAAGGCGCGACCGAACGTGAAGAGCTGCGGGTATCAAAAATCACCGTACTGATCCTCGGCGTGATTGCGATTATCCTCGGCGTGCTGTTTGAGAATCAGAACATCGCCTTTATGGTGGGGCTGGCGTTTGCCATCGCGGCGAGCTGTAACTTCCCGATCATTCTGCTTTCTATGTACTGGTCGAAACTGACCACGCGTGGCGCGATGATGGGTGGCTGGCTGGGGCTGATTACCGCAGTAGTACTGATGATCCTCGGCCCGACGATTTGGGTACAGATCCTTGGCCACGAAAAAGCCATCTTCCCGTATGAATACCCGGCGCTGTTCTCTATCACCGTGGCATTCCTCGGCATCTGGTTCTTCTCGGCAACCGATAACTCAGCGGAAGGCGCGCGTGAGCGTGAACTGTTCCGCGCGCAGTTTATCCGCTCCCAGACCGGCTTTGGCGTTGAGCAAGGCCGCGCGCATTAATCTCTCCCCTTCCCCGGTCGTCTGACCGGGGAATACTCTTCCTCTCCCAAATGCATCACCTTTTCCCATAATATTAAACAAATAAACTCATTAAAAAATGAGCGATTTTTGACAGTCGTAGAAAATGATAATGCAGAGAATATGCCTTTTCTTTCTTGTTAATTATAAGGATATTTTATGCGCTATAATGGTTTAAATAATATGTTTTTCCCTCTTTGCCTGATTAACGATAACCACTCTGTCACAAGTCCATCACATACAAAGAAAACAAAATCAGATAATTACAGCAAACATCATAAAAACACGTTAATTGACAATAAAGCCCTCTCTCTTTTCAAAATGGATGATCATGAAAAAGTGATAGGCTTGATTCAGAAAATGAAAAGAATTTATGATAGTTTACCATCAGGAAAAATCACGAAAGAAACGGACAGGAAAATACATAAATATTTTATAGATATAGCTTCACATGCAAATAATAAATGTAACGATAGAATTACGAGAAGAGTTTACCTTAATAAAGATAAGGAAGTGTCAATTAAGGTGGTATATTTTATAAATAATGTCACCGTCCATAATAATACTATCGAAATCCCACAGACAGTAAATGGTGGTTACGATTTTTCACACCTTAGCCTGAAAGGTATCGTGATTAAAGATGAAGATTTATCCAATTCGAATTTTGCAGGTTGCAGACTACAAAACGCTATTTTTCAGGACTGTAATATGTATAAAACGAATTTTAATTTCGCCATAATGGAAAAAATACTTTTTGATAATTGTATTCTCGATGACTCAAATTTCGCTCAGATAAAAATGACTGACGGAACTCTAAATTCATGTTCCGCTATGCATGTTCAATTCTACAATGCAACAATGAATAGAGCCAATATTAAAAATACCTTCCTTGATTATTCAAATTTTTATATGGCATACATGGCTGAGGTAAATCTTTATAAAGTAATAGCGCCATATATTAATTTATTTAGAGCCGACCTTAGCTTCTCTAAACTTGATTTAATTAACTTTGAACATGCTGATCTGTCTCGTGTCAACCTGAATAAAGCAACCCTCCAGAATATAAACTTAATTGATAGCAAACTCTTTTTTACGCGGTTAACAAATACGTTCCTCGAAATGGTTATATGTACCGGCTCTAATATGGCTAATGTTAATTTTAATAATGCCAATTTAAGCAATTGCCATTTCAACTGTTCTGTTTTAACAAAAGCCTGGATGTTTAATATCCGTCTCTATCGTGTTAATTTCGATGAGGCTAGCGTCCAGGGAATGGGTATTACCATTCTCCGTGGTGAGGAAAATATCTCCATTAATAGTGATATCCTGGTAACACTACAGAAATTCTTTGAAGAAGATTGTGCCACTCATACTGGCATGTCACAAACTGAGGATAATCTTCATGCAGTCGCTATGAAGATTACTGCAGATATTATGCAAGATGCAGATTGAGGTTAAGTCGAAGAACAGCCAATGAATTGACTTTAAAAGAGAGATAACTTATTTGTTTTAGAATCATGAATGTTAGCCCGAGCT
>ERZ791744.112-NODE-112-length-96722-cov-6.292944_pt1 | contig 96722 bp, 85 predicted proteins | sample MGYA00510039_ERZ791744 | MGnify/ENA primary metagenome ERZ791744 (study PRJEB30046, sample SAMN00791969) | human gut metagenome | study: EMG produced TPA metagenomics assembly of the A metagenome-wide association study of gut microbiota in type 2... | reverse complement strand
AAACGCCCAAAACCGCCGTGTTTCGTTATATTTCGGCAGAATATTACGAATTGTATTTATATTTTGACGGAAAAAGAGAGCTGGGTATTGCCCTGCTCTCACTTTTTCAATTCACAGGAGTAACAGTTTGCTGTAGTCCAGTGCAACGCGGACGGCTGCCCCCGCTTGCAGATCACTTTCATGTCCAACAGTGATACGCAGCATCGGCGCGCCTTCGGCGCTGCCCTCCGGACGCAGCAGGAGAATGTTCTCCTCCACGCCGAGGATCATGCGGCAGACGGTGCAGCTCATGGCGCCGTTCTCGCTCATGGTGACGGCATTGTCTGGAATGCCAATCGTCGTAAAGGTATTTTCCATGCCAGCAAGCGGCAGCGCCACGTTCCACTCGGGCAGGTAGACTTTGCCGTCTCTCGCCTCGGCGGCGAAGAAGTTCTTGCAGCCCGCGAGGCGCGCCGCGCTGACGCTGCCCGGATGGCGGATCATCTCGTCCATCGGCGTGACCTCGCCGGTCCGGCCGTCTTCCATCACGCAGACGCTGCGGCAGTTGCGGTAACACTCATCGCGGTCGTGGCTGACCCAGAGGATGGGGCCGTTGAACGTCGCGAGCAGGTCGGCAAGCTCGATCTCAAGCTTCCACTTTAAGTAGCTGTCCAGCGCGGAGAACGGCTCGTCGAGCAAAATCGCCTCTGGCTCGGAACACAAAATGCGCGCGAGCGCCACGCGCTGCTGCTGACCGCCGGAGAGCTGCGCGGGATGCTTTTTCTCAAGGCCCTCAAGGCGGAACATGCGAATTTTTTCCGCCAGAACACGGCGCTTTTCCGCCTTATCTCCGCTGCGGATGCCGCAGAGGATATTCTGCTCCACGCTCATGTTCGGGAACAGCGCGTACTGCTGGAAAAGATACCCGACCCTGCGCTGCTGAGGCGGCAGATTGATCTTCTTTTCGCTGTCAAACAGCACGCGGCCGCCGAGCACGATGCGCCCGCGGTCGGGCGTCACGATGCCTGCGATGCACTTTAATGTCATGCTCTTGCCGCAGCCCGAGGCGCCGAGCAGCGCCATCGTCTCGTCCGGCGCTTCAAACTGTGAGCGCAGATGAAACGCGCCAAGCTTTTTTTCAATATCGACAGACAAACTCATCTTCTCGCCCTCCTCGCCTTGCTCGCATCCGTGAGGAAGTCACGCCGCTCGAGCATGTTGACCGCCAGCAGCACGACGGCGGAGATCGCAATATTGACCAAGACCCACTTCGTCGCCAGCACATCGTTGTTCGTCTGCCAGAGCTGATAGACCGTGGTGGAGATCGTCGCGGTCTTGCCGGGTGTGTAGCCCGCGATCATGCTCGTCGCGCCGTATTCGCCAAGTGCTCTGGCAAAGGCCAGCACTGTGCCGGCCAGCACGCCCTGACGGCAGTACGGCATGCGGATACGCCAAAAAATGTAGGTATTCGACAGGCCCAGCGTCTGTCCAGAATAGGCCAGCGTCTCGTCAAAAGACTCGAACGCGCCGCGCACCGTGCGGTACATCAGCGGGAAGATGACGACCACCGTGGCAAAGATGGCCGACCACCAGGTCATGACCATCTTGACGCCGAACGTTTCGAGCACCCACGCGCCGATGACGCGCTTGGGGCCGAACACGCGCAGCAGCAGATAGCCCACGACCGTCGGCGGCAGCACGAGCGGCAGCGTCAGAAGCACATCGAGCACACCTTTGACCAGGCGCGGAAGCTTTGCGATATAATAGGCGGCAAAAATGCCGGCAAAGAAAATAACGACCGTAGAGATCGCCGCAATGCGCAGCGAGTTCCATAAGGGATACCAATCCATAGAGCACCTGCCTTTTGCCGCCAGCGGCGGCAGATTTGCAAAGGGGACCATTCTTAGCGTAAGAATGGCCCCCTTTGTATCCCCCAAGAAGCGCAAGGGGCTTTTAGCCCCTTGACCCCAAGGGTGCCGTGGATATCGCACTTTTCAGTAAAGTGTGATACTGCTTTTTCTAAACGATTTGGTCTGCTTCTATCTCCGCTGTCGCTGCTGCCCGTTTTATCGGGTCAAATCAGTCTGCGGTATGTAGAAGTCTCAGCCAATTTTAGTTAGCGGCGCTGAAGCCGACGCTCTCGAACACGGACATGGCGTCAGCGGTCTGGAGGTAGTCGAGGAAGGCCTGGGCGGCTTCTTCCTTCTCGCCCTTCAGGACGGCGGCGGGATAGATGACCTGGCCGCACATCTCGGCGGTGGCGCTTTCGACGACTGTGAGGCCGGCGGAGTAAGCGTCGGTGGCGTAGATGATGCCGCAGTCAGCGCTGGCCTCGCTCACCTGAGTGGTCACTTCCTTAACGTTGTTGCCGTAGGTCAAAGAGTCGGCGAGATCCGCTTCGTCAAGGCCATAGTAGGCGAAGATCTTCTCGGTGTACTGGCCGACGGGCACGTCGCTGTTGCCGATGGCGAGCATGACGTCGCCGCTCTTGAGGAGTTCAGCAAGCTGGTCGAAGCTCTCGATGCCCTTGGGGTTGCCCTCGGGAACGGCGAGCGTGACCTTGTTCTCAAGCAGGTCGATGCGGCTGTCGATCACGATGAGGTCAAGACCGTCGGGGTTCTTGTCCTTGTCGTCAATGAGGCTGCCGTCCATGGCGTTCATCTGCTTGGGGGCGGCGGAGATGAACAGGTCGCAGTCAGCGCCCTCGCTGATCTGGGTGAGGATCTTGCCCGAGGAGTCAAAGTTGTAGGTGATGTTGACGTTGGGGGCAACTTCCTTGTACATCTCGGCGATCTGAGTCAGGGTCTCGGTCATGGAGGCGGCGGAGAAGACGACGAGATCAACGCTCTCGGCGTTCGCATCGCCCTGGGTGTCGTCGGTGGTCATGTCGTCAGTCTTGCTGCTGCAGGCGGCCAGAGAGAACACGAGCGCAAGCGCAAGGAGCAGAGGCAAAAGCTTTTTCATGTTCGGATACTTCCTTTCAAATTTTTTCTTTTTCGCGCGTTCATTGAAAAGCGCGGCGATACAGGAACGCGCAAGAACACGCCGCACGCAATTTATTTTCAATTCCCATCGGGAAACTTGGACAAAATCATTTCGCTATCCTCAAAATAGATAACGCACCCCCAACATTTCGCGCCCGCAGGCGCGAAGCGTTAAAGTTGTCAAACAGCACCGACTCATTCGGTTCAAAAATTCACCAGTCCTGCTCCCCTAACCCCGCGCCCCTGGGGCGCGAAACAGCGTCGCAGACTTTTCCCCGCAAGGGGGATGCGGCATCCGTAAAGCGGCAAAGCCGCTAACGGCTGCCCAAGCCGCCGCGCACGGCGGCAAATAATCTTGATCCGTTTTTTGCCGCGGTCACCGTCGCGGCATTACGATTCCCGCGCCCGTTGGGCGTGCCAGTCGTGCCGCTTCCTCGAAACTGGCTCGCTTCATCCGCCGCTGGCGGCGCTTCGCCAATTTCCATGCGCGTGGCAAAAAACACCTCTCAGCCTGCAAGTGTGCGAGCGCAAGCGAGTGCGCGCAGCAGGCTGTACCCCCCTCAAAACGATGGCTCCGCCATCGTTTTGAAGTTTTATTTTCCAAACGGGCAGATCGGATAGTGGCACGGCTTGCACCCAAGGCATAGCCCGCCTTCACCGAGCGCCGCGAGATCCGCGCGTGTGACGGGCACATCCGCCGCGATCTTCGGCAGCACCAGATCAAAGACCGTCGCGCCCGCATACATCACGCACCCGGGCAGGCCCATGACGGGCATACCGTCGTCAAAATAGCCGAGCAGGAACATAGCCCCCGGCAGGACCGGCGCGCCGTAGGCGATGATATTCGCGCCCGCGGCCTTGATGCCGCCCGGCGTGTTGTCGTCGGGGTCGACGCTCATGCCGCCGGTACAGAGGATCATGTCGGGCTTCTTTTCGCGCATCGTGAGCACCGCGTCGCGCACATTCTCCACCCCGTCGCCGGAGTAGACGACCTCGAGCGTTTCGATGCCGTAGGTCTTGAGCTTGTCGATGACGACCGGCGTGAACGTATCCTTGATGAGGCCCTTTTTGACCTCACCGCCGGTGGCGACGATGCAGGCGGTCTTGCGCACATAGGGCTTGAGAGACAGCAGCGGCTTATCGCCCGCGGCCTGCTCGGCCTTTCGGAGCTTTTCTTCCTCGATGATGAGTGGGATGACGCGCATGCCCGCGAGCTTGTCGCCCTCGCGTACAGCCATGCCGCCCTTGCGCGTGGCGATCATCACCTCGTCCTGGCTATTCACGGCGACAAGGCGCGCGGAATCGACCAGAAACACGCCGTCACAGGCGGCCTTGAGCTCGATCTTGCCCTCTTTCACGCCGCTGCGGATCATATTCTCCTGCCCGCAGAGGGCCAGAAGCCGCTCCGCCGCGTCGTTTTCGTGCACCATGCCGGACGTCATTTCCCAAACATAGAGGTGCTCCTTACCCATGCTGAGCAGCACGGGGATGTCCTCTTCCGTCACGACGTGGCCCTTGCGGAAGCGCGCGTCCTTATACTGGTCCTTGATGATCTGCGTCATGTCGTGGCAGAGCACATGGCCCACCGCGTCCTCGGTTTTGATAAGTTTCATTTCTTCAGCACCTCGATCTCGTCTCCGGCCTGAATGCGGCCCTCTTTGATCACAATGGCAAAGATGCCTTCGGTCGGCATCACGCATTTGCCCGTCGTGCGCTTGATCTCGCAGTCGTTGTGGCACTGCTTGCCGATCTGCGTGACCTCAAGCTCCGTCTCGCCCACGCGCAGGCGCGTGCCGACGGGGAGCGTCTTGAGCTCGATGCCTCGGGTGTTGATGTTTTCGGCAAAGATACCCGCATCCAGCTCAAGCTGGCAGATAGCGCGCATCGTGTCCACGCTCTCGTCGGCCAGCAGGCTGATCTGGCGGTGCCAGTCACCCGCGTGGGCGTCGCCCACAATGCCGTGGCGGTATTTTACGTCGATATAGGGCACCTCGTGCTTGCGCACGCCCTTTTTTTCGCTGATGTTCACAGCGGTCACCTGTGCCATTTCTTCATTCCTCCGCTTCATAAACGCCGCTCTTGCCGCCCTCTTTATAGAGAAGGTGGATACCGTCGATGCGCATATCGCGCTGCACGGCCTTGCACATGTCGTACACCGTGAGCGCGGCGACGCTGACAGCTGTCAGCGCTTCCATTTCAACGCCCGTTTCGCCGTGGCAGCGGACCTCGCTGCGGATGTGCAGGGCGGTTTCTTCGATTTCAAATGAGATGTCCACCTTCGTGAGCAGCAGCGGGTGGCACATCGGGATCAGTTCACTGTTTTTCTTCGCGGCCATGATGCCCGCGACCTGCGCGACCGCCAACACATCGCCCTTGCCGATGGAGCCCTCTTTGATCTTGTCCATCGTCGCTTTTGCCATGCGGACCGTCGCGGCGGCGCGCGCCACGCGATAGGTCTGCACCTTTTCGCTCACGTCCACCATGCGGGCGCGGCCCTGTTCGTTAAAATGCGTCAGTTCCATCCTCAGCCTCCGATCGCAAACATGCCGCGGTGCGTCTCCGTAACGCCAGTCTCGTCCATGTGGTGGCGCTCCGGCTTCATCAGAATGCCGCGGCGGATGGCCTGCTCCAATTCCTCGCCGGACAAGCCCCGCAGCGTGATCTCTGCGTCCGAATGCAGGCACGGCTTTAATTTCCCGTCCGCCGTGATGCGGATGCGGCTGCACTCTGCGCAGAACGCATGACTCATCGGCGCGATGAGGCCGACGGTCCCCTTTGCATCCGGCAGACGGTAGCACGCGGCCACGCCGTCGTGCGAAACGGCCTCCAACTCCGGACAGCGATCCAAAACCGCCTGCGAGGGAAGATACGTGCCAAAATCCTTTCCGCAGCCCATCGGCATGCGCTCAATGAAGCGCACCTGCCACGGATGCTCGCGTGTCAAAGCGACAAAATCGGTAATCTCGTCGTCGTTGACGCCGCCGAGCAGCACACAGTTGAGCTTGATCTTCGCAAAGCCCGCGCGCCCTGCCGCCTCGATACCGTCCAAGGTATCCTGCAGCGTGCCAAGGCACGTGATGGCGCGAAAGCGCTCCTCGTTCAGCGTGTCGAGGCTGATGTTGAGGTGCGTGACGCCCGCGTCGCGCAGCGGCTGGGCAAACTCCTTGAGCAGGCTGCCGTTTGTCGTGACGCAGAGCTCTTCAACGCCGGGAATTTCTGATAACATGCGGCAGAAGTCCACCGCACCGCGGCGCACGAGCGGCTCGCCACCGGTGACGCGGATCTTTTTGACGCCGCACCTGACCGCCGCGGCGGCCATGTCGCGCAGCCCTTCCAAAGAACAGATGTCCTCGTGCGCGCACTTTTCAATGCCGCCGTCCGGCATGCAGTAGCGGCAGCGGTAATTGCAGCGGTCCGTGATGCTGATGCGCAGGTATGTAATTGATCTTGCAAAGCCGTCCAGCATCTGAAACGCCTCTTTCTTCCATGGTACAGCATGATATTTTAGCAAATATCACGCTCTTACGCAACACAGTCGTCCGATAATGTCGAACTCTATTTTTATATTATCGTAATCTTGACTTTTTTCGCAGTATTTTTTAGAATACAAGCAACGATTTTTGACCGGGAGGGCCGATTTATGACTGACGGCAACACCATCCGCTCCGTGGCGAAGGCGATGGAGCTTTTGCAGCTCCTCAGCGACGCGGGCGAGGCGATGACGCTCACCGCCATCAGCGAGCGCGCAGGGCTGCCCAAGAGCACAGTGTTCGGCTTTTTGACCACCATGCGCGACTATGACGTCATCACACAGCACGCAGACGGCAAATACGCCCTCGGCCTGCGTCTTTTTGAATACGGCTGCCGCGCCAGCGCGTTCTGGAACATCTCGTCCCTCGCGCGGCCTTACCTCGAGCATCTGGCAGAAGCGACCGGCGCCTCCGCCATGCTCTCCACCTATGAAAACGGGCACATCGTCGCCCTCGACCAAGCCGAGGGGCGTGACAGCCTTCGCATCGTCTCCGCGCCGGGGGCGCGGCTGCCGCTGCACTGCACCTCGCAGGGCAAGATCGTCCTTGCCTGCATGAGTGAGAGCGAGGCGGCGACTCTCCTTGCCCGCGCGCCGCTCACGCCCTACACGCCCCACACGGAGACGGACGCAAACGCGCTGCTCGCATCGCTCCCCGCCTGCCGCGAAGCGGGCTTCGCCGTGGAAAACGGTGAGTATAAGATCGGTCTTCGCTCCATCTCCGCGCCGGTGTTCACCGGCGGCGGCGCGCTCAAGTACGTCGTCAGCGTACTGGGGATGTTCCGCTCCGTGCACTCGGACGAGTTCGCGCACGCCGAGCGTGCGGTCGTCGCCGCAGGGCAGATGCTTTCCGCCGCACTGGGCTATCCGGGAAAGTGAGACTTTTTTCCGCGCGGAAAAATCTACGCTTGACTCTACAATTGTTATAGAGTTTATGATGACTCCATGCTATACTGATAAGGAGTCCTTTCCGATGCAAAACGATCTCACCACCGGCAGCGTCTTTCGCAACGTTTTGTCCTTTTCGCTGCCGTATCTGCTCTCTTACTTTTTGCAGACGCCCTACGGCATGGCCGACCTCTTCATCATCGGCCAGTTTGAGGGCGTCGCCAGCACGACCGCCGTCTCCATCGGCTCGCAGGTGATGCACATGCTCACAGTCATGCTCGTCGGCCTTGCGATGGGCGCGACGGTCAGCATCGCGCAGGCCGCCGGCGGCGGCGACAAAAAGCGCGCTGCCGCTGCCATTGGCAACACGGTCACGCTCTTCATGCTGCTGTCTCTTGCGCTGACGGCACTGCTGCTCGCGCTGCGCGGGGGTACCGTCTCCATCATATCTACACCGGAGGAGGCCGTGCAGGGCACGCTCGCCTATCTCACGGTCTGCTTTATCGGTATTCCGTTCATCACGGCGTACAACATCATCGCCTCGATCTCCCGCGGCCTTGGCAACAGCAAGAGTCCCATGTACTTCATCGCCGTGGCCTGCGTCGTCAACATCGCGCTCGACTGCTACTTCATGGGCACGCTGCACCTCGGCCCCGCGGGCGCGGCGCTCAGCACCACGCCGAGTCGCCCGCGCAGTACCGTCGCTTGATGCAGTTCATCCGCGAGGAAGGCTACACCGCCGCCGGATTTTCGCGCGAGATTACAGTCATCGACTACGGCTTCACGACCGACACGGAAAAGTTCGTCACTGAAATCATGATCCCCCTGCAAAAGGTATAAAAAAAGTTCCCGCGTTCATTGGCAGGTGTGCGTAAGACAGTATTGTGCTGAAATCAACAAAGCGGCACGAAACCGCATGGATCTGATCGTGCCGGAGCTGGCGAAGCGAAACGGCGTGACCGAGCAACTGAAAGCTGAAAACCAAATGGAATGGGTGCGGCAGATGAACACTTGCAAGGCACAGGCAGAGGAAGTTGTGAAAGCGGAATTGATTTATGATTGAGCGAGAAAGTCCGGGCAGAAAACTGTTCGGACTTTTCTCATATAGTCCAAAGTTGCGGTAGAACTGTTCACAAGTTTTATGGTATAATTTGAATACGAAAAGTGAGCAACAAATCGGAATTTGATGAGGTGATTGGGTGAAAACTTATACAATTTGTGGAAGCATGAAATTTGCCGAAGATATGAAAAAAATTGCTTATGACCTTGAAATAAGCAAAGGATATAAGATATAATATATTACAATGTGTTTATTGTGAAGATAATATTGTTCCAACTGAAGATGAACTTTTAAAACTTGAAGATGCTCATTACAGAAAAATAGATTTAAGTGATGGAATATATGTTGTAAATATGGATGGTTATATTGGAACATCTGTGAAAAAAGAAATTGAGTATGCTGAAAGGCATGGAAAAGAAGTGTTGTATCATTACAATCAGTAGATTTTAATTCATAAAACAGTTAGATAAATTTGAATTTGACGAGGTATTGATAGAATGGTAGAAGTAAAATTTTATGACAATGTCGCAGATGAATTTTTGAAGTTTGCAGTGATAATATCCAAAACAGATAACAAGTGGGTATTCTGTAAACACAAAGAAAGAGAGACTTATGAAATACCAGGAGGTCACAGAGAACCTGGAGAAAGTATTTTAGAAACAGCTAAAAGAGAATTACAAGAAGAAACAGGAGCAGTTGATTTTAGAATTGAACCAATATGTGTGTATTCTGTTAAAGGAAAGACACGAGTAAATGAAAATATTGATGATGAAACTTTCGGAATGTTATTTATTGCAGACATTAACTCATTTGAGGAATTACATAGTGAGATTGAGAAGATATTGATTTCAGATAAGTTAGTTGAAAATTGGACATATCCTTTAATTCAACCTATATTGATTGAAGAAGCAAAAAAAAGAGGCTTTATATAAATAGACAAGCAACGGAAACTTTCAGTTTGGCGAACTGATAAAATCCCTTTAGGAACTAAAGGGCGCACTTCTATACTCTCCTATCGGGAGTATGTGCGTCCTGCGGAGCTTCATTCCCGGTCAGCAGAAGAAAACTGCCCGACCGGGAATGTTGCGTCACTTCGTTCCGTCAAGGTGGCTACACCCCCCTTGCGCCGCTTATGCGGCTATCCCTTGTGGACTTGCCGTCCGCAAACGGTTTTGACAAACCGTTTACCGCCAGCAAGTTTGAAGATTAGACATAAACAAATCCTCCGTATGATCTAAGCCATACGGAGGATTAACTGTTTTACGGACACCCGTTCATACGTGGGAACTTTTTTTATACCTTTTACTCAATGCCCGCCGCCGGCGATCATCTTGAGGGCGTGGTCAAGCGCGCCGAGCACGGCGCTCAGGTTTTCGCGCGCAGCCTTTTCCGAGCCGGGGAGGTTCAGGATGAGGCTGTTTCTTCTCGTGCCGGCCACGGCGCGGGAAAGCATCGCGCGCGCCGTGATCTGCAAGCTGTAATAGATCATCGCCTGCGGGATCGCGGGAATTTCGCGCTCGAGCACGGCGCACGTCGCCTCGGGCGTCACGTCACGGGGAGATAAGCCCGTGCCGCCGCTCGTGATGACAAGGTCGCAGTGCTTTTCATCCACGCAGGAGATGAGCTCTTCGCTGATCTTCTCCTGTTCGTCCGGCACGATGGACGTGTACACGACCTCGTAGCCAGCCTCCTTCAGCATCGCGGCCACAGCGGGGCCGCTCTTGTCCTCGTACACGCCCGCGGACGCGCGGTCGCTCACGGTGATGACTGCCGCCTGATAGCTCATAGCATTGCCGCCTTTCTCAAAAGTCGATCGTGCCCTCGCGCACGCGCAGATCATAGGGCTCGTAGACCACCTTGCGGTACGCGTCCACGTCGAGCTTCACACCCGTCCAGTCGGAATGGATCTCGCCGGTCTGCTTGATGAGGATATCATAGAGGATATCGTAGGTCACGCCGTCGTCACCCGTCTCCACGATGGTGGAATAGGGCAGCGTCTTATGGTAGGTCATGTGCAGGCCCTTGTAGTCGAAGTGGTAGCCGTTGCGCATGCGGCAGCCGTCGAGGCCCTTGTAGGTGAAGCGCTTTTTAAGGTCTGCCAAAATCTTGTCGCCCTCCTCCTGATAGAGGTTCTCGGGCGTCGTCTCGGTGTAGTCGTAGCGGAACTGCACGGGGATGTTGTACTTGCGCCAGCGCTCTGCGTAGTCCACAAGCTCGTCGGCGGGATAGTCCATGTACAGCACGCAGTTCACACGCTTGGGCGTTGCGATACGGGCGACGACCTCGTCGGGTGACTCTTCGACATACTTCGTCAGGTGGCGCGAGATGTTGATGCAGGTGATCTTGTCGCGATTGCGCTCGGTGAAAGCGATCATCTCCTCCGCGCTGCATCCAGGCTGCACGGGGAAGGTCGTGTTGATATAGACCTTGTGGGTCGTGGGGATGGCGTCGAGCATGCGCTGGAGCGCTTTTAAGTTGGCAAACGGCTCGCCGCCAGTGAAAACAAAGTCGCAGCGCGGCGTGATCTCGTCCATCACGGCGATGCTCTTGAGGATTGCCTCCACGCTGAAGCCCTCAGCATGGGCGTATTCCTGCTTGTTCACGCAAAACGGGCAGTGGTTCCGGCAATCGTAGGGTACAAAGATCGTTACCGTCGCGCCGCCCTCGCGCGTCTTGTAGGGATGAGTCATTGGTTCTTGTCCGTCCTCTGTTAAAATTCTATAATGAAAATAGTTTACTCTGAAATATGCAGGATTGCAAGCGATCTTCTGACAGTTTTCTCATTTTGTCGGACATTGCTTTTCCTCGCGCAGAAGAGCGCGCACATAGTCGAACGCCGCGTCCTCGCCCTGCTCCTTGAGTACGAGCAGCATCTTGCCGATGAGCTCGCCGGTCTCGGGATGGATGAGGATATGGCCGCGCGACTTTTCGTAGTAGTCGTAGGCCGAGGCGTCGGTATATTTGTCGCCCTGATAGACCTTGCAGGCGGCAATGCGGTCGCAGAACATTTCGGCTACATATTTGAGCGGCATTTTGCACCCGCCCATGTAGACCTTGCCGTCGTCGCCGATACAGTAGTCGATCCAGTATTCAAAGTGGTGGCGGTTGCGCCCCTTGTGGTGGAGCCACGCAAGGCTCACGCCGTTTTCGCGCCGCTCAGCGTCGTTCGGGCTGCGGTAGCCCTGATAATACTTGACGCCGCGCCAGAATTCCGAGGGGCTGTATTTGCTCAGGTCATGCGTTAACCCCTGATAGTACAGGCCGAGGCGAAAACAGTATTGCCGCACCAGATGGCGATGATGCGTGATGGTTTTAAAGTGCTCGATGGCGCGCATCCGGACACCTCCCTGCGTATTCCGGCAGGCCGCCCGCCGCGGTTCGCCGCTTTCCCGCGCGCGTATGTTTCCGTTTGAAGTAATACATGCACAGTTATTGAAATTTTATATCAAATCAACAGAAAATGCAATAAGGTATTTTTGCAAATAAATTGCGCAAAATGAGCACCAAGGGCGGCAAGTCCCCTGCCCTTTTGTCTCCTCCGCGCGGGAATGGAAAATATTCCCGCGCGGAGCGAGCGTGCCGGAAGGCTTTGCAGAATATCTTCTGTCATTTCGTCCATCACAGCAAAAAGGGCACGGCCTGTTGGCCGCGCCCTTTGTCTGCGCTTTGCGAAAGAGCCTTTTTTACAGGTTCTTCTCGTAGCTCTCGATCATCTTCTTGACCGTGTGACCCGTACGACTTCTGAGATTCTGGAGGACTTTTTCGGTCGTTTTCCCCGTAAAGATCTTGATTTGCAGGGACATTGAGCCGTCAGCATCGGGCGTGACAAAGATCTTGTCGATGTACTTCTCAACAAATTCCTTGTCGATCAGTCCCTTGACCGCATCGCGCTCCGCATTTTTCAGAACCCTGCGGATGGTCTCGATCTGTTTTTTGTAGTCAGCCGCAGAGTCACGCTGCTGGGTCAGCTCCATCAGCTCCTGCTGCGCCTCATCCAGCTCCTTGGCGCACTGCTTGTTCATGGAGAGGAAGTCTTTGTCCGACAGTTCGCCGAGGGCGTTATAGGTCAGCAGCTTCTGCTTTTTCTTTTCGACGGTCGTAATTTTCTGCTCCAGAGCTGTGATCTGCCGCCCCAGGTCGCCGTCCCGGTCCAGAGATTTGTACATTTCCATGTACTCGTCCACCATAGCCGCAGCATCATCCTCTGTATCCCGGAAAACCTCCAGCAAAAGCGGCTTTAATTCTTCCTCGTAGATGGGGAAAGAGGCGCAGGCGCCCGCCCCGCTTTTGATTTTATTGCTGCATACCCACTTGCTGTTTTTGTTCCCCTGCTTGTCCTTGGATTCCCGGCGGTAATAAGCCGCGCCGCAGTCCGTGCAAAACAGCTTGCCCGTCAAGAGGTTGGCGTGGTTGCAGATACCTTGACGACCCTTCACATCCTCGCTGCGCTTGCGCAGCACCTCGTTGGCCTTGTCCCACAGCGCCTCGGATACGATGGCGGGGACAATTTCGCCCGTTTCATCCTTGAACATGACCCACTCCTCCGGGGGCAAGAATTTCTGCTTCTTGGTAAACAGGTCGATGACCTTGACCTTGTTCCCCACATAGTACCCCTTATACTTGGGATTGGAGATCATACCGGACATGGTGGTGTGGGCGATCTTTTTGCCGTTGTGGTTGCGGTAGCCCCGTTCCCAAAACAGATTTTCGATCTGCTTCATGCTGTGCTGACCTGTGGCGTACAACTCAAACAGTTCCCGCACCATGGGGGCCTCATCCTCGTCGATCACCAGCCGCCCGTTGTCCTTTCGGTAGCCGAAGATGCGGCTGTTGCCCAGCACCACACTGTTTTTGATGGCCTGCTGATGTCCAAACTTCACGCGGCTGGACAGCTTGCGCAGTTCGTCTTGAGCGATGCCGGACATGATGGTCAGGCGCAGTTCGCTGTCCTCATCCAAGGTATTGATGTTGTCATTCTGGAAGAACACCCCGACCCCGGCATTCAACAGTTCACGGGTGTACTGGATGGAGTCCAGGGTGTTACGGGCGAAACGGGTGATCTCCTTGGTGATGATGAGGTCAAAGAGGCCGGCGCGGCCATCCTCTACCATGCGGTGGAAGTTTTCGCGCTTTTTGGTGGTGGCGGCAGACAAGCCCTCGTCAATGTAGCCCTCCACATAGGTCCAGTTGGTGTTTTTTCGGATCAGGTTTTCGTAGTATTGAATTTGGTTGCCCAGAGAATTGAGCTGTTCGTCGCTCTCGCTGGACACGCGAGCGTAAAAGGTCACTCGCATAGGAATATCGTAGATGGTTTTCGTTTTCAGCAGCTGACGAATATTGTGGATATCCATAAGTACATCCTCTCATAAAGTTCGTTTTATCATGTTTATTATAGCATTGTCATAGCAGTGAATCAAGCTTGTGCAAATATTTACAAAAAGAGCGCAGTTCCCCTGAACTGCGCCGAATTCTTCTCCCTCGTCTTGCGCTCTTTCTGATGATTTACGCCTTTTGCGAAACCGGATACTTCGTCCAAATCAGGTGGTTCATCTTCCGGTATTCATCCATGGTGATCACTCCCTGATCACGCAGAGTGCGGTTGAAATAGCTGAGCCAAAGATAATGCTGCATGTTGCGCTCCGGAGTTTTCTGATCCAAGATGAAATCACCCCCAATACATTTAATATTTTTTCCAGAAAGAGGGCATTTATTCTCCTTGATTGCGTTGCTCCTGCATACAAAAAGGCATCAGGAAATTGTCTCCTGATGCCTTCACATGATGTGTGCAGTTTTGCGTGGTATGTATATAAAAAGTATGCGAGAATCGCAGAAAAATCCGCAATACTCCTGTCTGATACAAAAAGAACGGAAACATAGCCGCTAAGCGGCAAAGGAAGAAACTGATTGCCTGATCGGCAGTAAAAAGAAACTGTTTACACATTTAGTGTAATGAATCGTGAGACTGAAGTCAAGGAAAAGTTTTTCGACTTTATTTGACCATGCTGCAATTGTCTTTCACGTTTAGGCTGCCGGAATGCAGCAGGCCGATCATCGCAACTTTTCCTTGCATTTTGTTCTGTGTTGTGGTATTCTTAATTGTAGAAAGTTTCCTCTTTTGCATGCAGCCATGGTGCTGCGGCATGTGTCAAGCAACCGTTTCGAGGCGGTTTGTATCTATATCTGTTATTGTGTCGAGGCTGTCTATGGATTCCATAGCACCCTCGGCTTTTTTCATTTTTCTTCAGGGAGAATACGCTTGGCCTCCTCGCTGTTTGCGGAGGGAGCAAAAAAATCACGATAGAGCAACCAAACCATCCCTTTTCCGGGGCGTAAAGACAATACAAGGACGACAGGAGCAGCTAAAAAATGCTTCTGCCGTCCTTTTTACATAGACGAACGAGAATTCGCAAATTACAGCATGCTGCTGGAGCTTAGCTTCCGGCGCTTGCCCCCAACAACGCGCCGGCTAAACCGACCCGCCCGCACCATCGGAAATTAGTGCCTGATCCATTGGCTGTGGATCCAGTATATGTTCGGGCATACCACCCCCCTTATCGTGCGACTGTGACGGATAATACAGCGCTCAACACAGCGTCCGCCAAACGGCTGTGTGCAAGCCGATGCGGCTTGTAGGTTTGAAACTCGTGTATACCCGTGAGATTGGTATACCCTTCGTGGCAGCAGCGATGGGAAAAATAATTGCTGCAACTCGGAAACCTGCTTTGATGTCGGAATCCGCATCCTTCCGCTTTTTTGGGAGGGATACCGCTTTTTCGACGGAGCAGTGAACAGGTTATTTTCACGTACCTCAGTGCGGGAAAATAACCTGTGAAGGTTTCCACCCACCCCCTCGCCATGATCTGAATCCCTGCTGGTAATACGGGAATTGCAGATGGGATTAGGCCCCTCTGTATCGCAAGATGCAGAGCCAAATAGCCTGGTTAGATGTTAACTGCCGGAACCAGCCGGAGGAGTGACAGGATAAACTCTGTCATTATGTTATTACGAAAAACGGAGGATAGAAAATGTCCAGTATTAAATATGAGATCCTGAGTAAATGCCCCGGATTTAAGGAAGGCGCACCGGGCCCCAGCAAAAACACGATCGAACAATACAAGACCCACGCCATCAGATATGGACAGTGGGCCAAAAAGAAATACGGATGCCGGAGATTTGAGGAGCTCAAAGACCACATCCAGGATTATGCAGATGATCTGTGCGAGAAAGGGCGCCGTCCGGCTACGATCCACACGTACATCGCAGCTTGCTGCTATGTGTGGGATATCCCCATGGAGCAGATCCATAAGCCGGAGCGTCACTGCTATGACGCTGTGCGCAGCAGAGGGGAAAAGCCTGTTGATCAGCGCGCTGACGCCGGACGGGAAGCTTACCCACGCCTGTATGATTTTGCGATGTGTGTCGGCATCCGCCGTCATGAGTATCAAGCCCTGCGGTGCGGGAATTTTGTTGAGGACGAGTCCGGGTATCCCTGTGTAGAGGTCAGGAAGGGCAAGGGAGGAAAGTATCAGCTCCAGCGGATCCTGCCGGATGATGTGGAATTCGTGAAGTCCTATTTCCCCGCAGGCGCCGAAGACCGCTTTGTGTTCACAAAGCGGGAGATGGAGAATAAAATCGACCTGCATGCCATCCGCGCCACCGTTGCCAAGCGGGCTTACCGTTTCTACAGCGATAAGCTGCGATCCGACTCGGACTATCGCGCACAACTGACCAAGGAGATCGAGTTGCGTTGGAAGATGTATCGCGGTACGCCGCCTCCAAACTCGAAGAAGAAATATGATTGGGAGTGGGATGAGCGTCGCGTTCGCGGCGAATACAAAGTACGCGGCAAAAACCGTACCAAAGCAGAGCAAAACGGTCTCCCCGTTGTGTACGACCGACTGGCTGTTATGGCGGTATCCGTTTTCCACCTGAGCCATTGGCGCTGCGACGTGACGGTTGACAACTACCTGCTCGCCGATGGCGGCGCTGACTGCTCCGCACCCCGCCCTTGATGTAGGCAGGATATGCAAATAGGGAGCCGGAGAGATCCGGCTCCCTGGTTGGGTTCTATGACTTACGCCGCGTCGGGCGGGAGGGCGATGCCCTCCTCGTCCCAGGTGGTCAGCGCAAAGTGGTAGGGGCGGCCCTTCTTGTCCTTCTGGCGGTTCAGCTCTGCCAGCAGCGCCTTCACCGTATCGGGGTGGCGCTGGGCGATGAGCACGGCCTCCCGCACCTCCATATCGTCCGCGACGCAGCCGTCGTGATACATCCGCAGCTGATACAGATCCTCCGCCTTGCTGCCGCCGACCTTCGCCTCAAAAAGCGTAACGCCTTCCGTGCTGCTGACAAACAGATCCGACTTGATTTGCAGATTCAGGCACTGATACAGATTCTTCTCCGTGGAAACCCGCAGAACGCCCGGTTCCGCCGACTTTTTCTCCGCCAGCATCTGCACCAACATCTGCTCGCGCCCCTCCTCCTTGATCGGCTCGGGGATATTGGCGCGGATCCAGCTGAACAGCGCCGCAACCTTCGCATCATCCTCGCGCAGGCCGTTTTTCGCCGACTTGGTGTCAGGCAGCGCCGCTGACTGATCGCTCAGAATGTCGATCTGGGCGATGAAACGGTTCTGGTTGGGGTGCAGGGCCTTCCCCCAGATCTCGCTGCACAGTCCATGCTGAATGGCACGGCCGTTGATTCGGATCTCCGCGCCGCTGGAGGCCATGTTGCCCTTATAATAGAAGGCGTTTTTCTTGCTGCGGCGGATGCTGCCGTAGCGGCAGCAGATGGTCACGCGGCCGTAGCCCAGGTCGGCTTCCACCGGGGGCAGCTCGGTGTACTCACCCTTCCACTTGGGTTCCAGAGGCTCGGCGATCTCCACGCTATTGGAAACGCCATCCTCGTCCACGGCGGTAAGACGAATGGAGAAGGCCCCATCCCGCAGCAGGTCGGCGTAGGTGTAGCGCAGGGTCTCCTGCAGGTAGGACACCACCTGTGCGAAGGTGGGGTCATTCTTTTTGGAGACGGGCTTGAGGGTCAGGAACTTATGCATGGGGCAGCGAACCTGCACCACCGTACCGGTATCGCCCACGATGTCCCCGCTGCCGGGAACAAGATACACGGGCATACCGATGCTGTAGGGGCTTTCTACCAGCTGGTAGCGGTCATGGGCGGCGTCCTCCGCCGTCCGGGTCTGGATGCTCCAATGCTGATCTGCCCCGGCGTTGATGGACGCCAGCGCGTGCTTGAGACCCATGCCGTGCTCGTTCAGAGCGGACTCGGCGCAGGAACGGGCGGCAATGGTGAGGGTTGCGTCCATGTCCTCAATGCCTGTGCCGTTGTCGCGGACCGTGACATCTACATAGTCGTCATGCTCCACCAGCATGATTTCGATGAAGCCACGGATATTGTGGGCGCGGAAGTTGGAGATGGCGTTGTCGGTCAACTCGCAAAGGGTCTGACCGAAGTCCTTGAAGTTGCCGGAAATGCCTTCGAAAAGCTCCTTGCCGTCGGGGATGTTGCGGCTCTTACGAGTGATGACTTCTGTCATGTTGATGACCTCCCAAAGCACTTTTTGAAAATAAAATGCACGATGCAGGTCATTGCCCTACATCGTGCGGGAGGATCTTACAACATTCCTCTTGCCCCGCCCGCCGAAAAAGGGTATACTGCCCCTGTCGGTGCGGGGAATCCCGTTGTGTAGGTGGTCACTTCACCTGCGCAGGTGCAAAGGGGCTGCAACTCCTTTGCACCGCCGTGTTTTACTTTCTGATCATATCATAACGTATACGGTGTCACATATCAAACCGGAATCTTGCACAAATATACGGTTGCATATATATTGATCATTGCCCTATAGACGGGATCAGGCAGCCGCGGTATACTAGGATGCATAGCAATCGAATGGGAACATTATGGCATCAACAGACACCCAGCACCGGGCGCGGGACAAATGTTAACGCCTTGCAGTGGGCGTTGGACAACGGTGTCACCGCAGGAACGACGGAAAGTACATTCTCTCCTGACAATACATGCACACGAGCCCAGATTGTGACATTTCTGTACCGTGCCATGGTCTGATTGAGACGGATCGCAACAAAGCAATTGCACAGACGGCGGCGAGGAATGTTCGATATTCCTTGCCGCCGCTCTTTTACAAAACATCGTTCAATACCGCTATCTATATGACCCCCTACATATACGGTAGCACGTATCAAACTGGAATCTTGCGCAAATGTACGGTTGCATATATATTGATCATTGCCCTATAGACGGGATCAGGCAACCGCGGTATACTAAGGTATATAGCAGTTGAATGGGGGGAGCATTATGTCACCAACAGATGCCCAGCGCCGGGCGCGGGACAAATGGCTGGCCGAAAAAGTGGAGACCATTAACCTGAGAGTGCCGAAGGGATCGAAAGAGACCATTAAGGCCCACGCCGAGAAGCTCGGAGAGTCTACAAACGCTTTTGTTTATCGCACTGTGATGGAGGCCATCGAGCGCGATGAGAAGAAAGCCGATAGCGAAGAACACAAAACATATCCAAACTGAAACAGGATAGACGCAGAGAAGCGCCCTGCGTCTATCCTGTTAAAAGCGGTGTTTCTCGCTTTTCGGTGCTGCAATACGCTACAATACCCCCATCACGAGAGATAGGGGTATTTTTATTCTGAAATACTATATGACGAACGAGAAGATCGATCACTATTTGAAAGCACTCGAAAATGAAGAGCGCGCCGCGGCGACGATTGAAAAGTACCGCCGCGCGCTTTTGAGCTTTGCCGCCTTTTTGAGCGGCACGGCGGTCACACCGGAAACGATCCGCCTCTGGAAGGACGAACTGCATGAAAGAAATTACGCGCCGTCGACGATCAACACTTTCCTTGCTGCGCTGAACGGTTTCTTCCACTTCTGCGGCTGGTCGGATTGCCGCGCGCGGTTCCTGAAGATCCAACACCGATTGTTCCGCGACAGCAGGCAGGAACTGACGCGCGCAGAATATGAGAGATTGGTCGCCGCGGCGGAGACCGCGGGCGACCGCGGCCTTGCGCTCCTGATGGAGACCATCTGCTCCACCGGTATTCGCGTCAGCGAGGTACAGTACATCACCGTCGAGGCCACAAAAAACGGCAAGGCCGCGATCGCGCTCAAAGGCAAGATCCGCACCATTTTGCTGCCCTCCAAACTCTGCCGCAAGCTGCTCAAATTTGCCGCGCGGCAAAAAACCGCTTCCGGCGCGATCTTTCGCGCCAAAAGCGGCAATGCAATTGGTACGCGCCCTGTTCCAGTCGCTTGTACAGCAGGATAAAGCCATCTTTTTCCCAGTACAAGCCCTTGATACGGTCCCGCCGCCGTCCGCAGAACAAAAATAATGTGTTGGTAAACGGATCCAACTCAAACTGCTGCTGGACGAGCCGCGCCAGACCATCTATGCCTTTACGCAGATCCGTGTAGCCGCAGGCAATATAGACTTGATCTGCACCGGTGAAGTCGTTCAGCATAGGCGCAGGAGCTCCACCAGCATTTTCAGCTGTTCCGCGTCACAACCGGGGTAAATGTCCAGACTGGCACTGCCGATACGCAGTGTGGCGCAACATTCCGCTACTATTTATTGTCTCATGCCTGTCTATGCGCGGTTAGGTTTGACGCTTACGCTTTTTCCTCCCCCGGTAGAACCAGGGGTTATTTTCACGCCTGAAGGCGGCAATAAAAACGCTCAATCACCATCATAAGTGATTGAGCGTTTTGTGCGCAAACTTAATGACATTGCCTATAGGGGAACATTTCATTTACAGCGAGCGAAAAATCAAACCTATTACCAGCAGGAAGGTTCCTTCGGTGTCATAACGATCGCCAGAAGTTTTGCCGGACGGTCGGAACGGTTCTCCAGCCGGTGCTCATTGCCCGCACCGGTCGTGAAGCTCGCATCGCCCGCGCGGAAAGGGACATCCTTACCGTCACATCTCGTTACAACCTCACCTTCAAGAACATAGAAAAATTCCGCCTCATTCACATGGTCGTGGGTGCCGATGCTGCATCCGGGGTCGAGAGTCATTTCTACGCAGTGGCGAGCGTAGCCCTCCAGCGCTTCCTTCTCAATAAGGATCTTCTGTTTGATCGCGCCTGAGCCTCCCTTAAGATTCTCGCGCACGATCGTATTCATTGCTTCCGAACGATTGAGCATGATCGTCCTCCTTCTGTTATTGTGTTTTTCCTTTCTCCGTATCTGTGCCGCAGTGAGTGCCCGCTTCGCTTTTGAGCAGATCAACAAAAGCCCGCGCCTGCGGCAGTGCAAGCAGAGAATCGTTGTACATCAGGTATGTTGAGCGTATGAACGATGTGCCGTCGGCAAAGCGGATAGGTCGGATATAGCCGGTAAAGCCGCCCAGACAGATCTCAGGAACGATGCTCCAGCCAAGCTCGCGCGTGACCATCTCCACGCAGGTGCGGATGTTATCAACGTGGACACCACCAGACTGCGGACGAATGCCTTTTTCATGCATCCAGCTTGTCAGCGTGCGCTCAAAGTCCGCGTCCGTGCGGCGTGAGATATATGGCATCCTCACGAGTTCTTCATCTGATACCTCCCGCGGCGCGATCAGACAGATATTCTCCCGCCGCAGCAGGGTGCGTTCGCCCTCCCAGATGTGTTCGCCGCGCAGGATCGCAAGGTCGATTGATCCGCTCTGCAGCATGGCAATGAGCCGCCGGCTCTGTCCAGTCGTGATATTCAGTTCAACATCAGGATAGCTGCCGCGAAATTTCACCAAGAAATCCGGCAGACAGTAAAGCGCATAGTTGAGCGAGATACCTGCGTTGAGTGTGCCGAACACCTTACCCTTTGTGCCCCCCAGTGCCTGACGCATCTGACGCAGGGAGTTGACCACATCGTGACAGGCGTTCAGCACGATCTCGCCCTCCGGCGTAAAGCGCACCCCTTGCCGCGAACGCAGCAGCAGCTGCACATCAAGTTCCCGTTCAATGCCCTGTATGCGCTTGGACAGCGCCGATTGCGTGATAAACAGGCGGTCGGCTGCGCGGGTAATGTTTCCGGTTTGTCCCAGAATATCCAACAGGGCGTAATCCCTTTCGTCCATCCGATTGCTCCTTATCTTCAGTTTCCTCTATTATAGCATAGGAAATTCAGGAAGAAAAGGAAATGCCCGACTCATGCGGTTTTTTGATTCAAGGAAGCATCAGAACACAAACTGGGCTCCCTGTCTGCACACGCTCGACACCGTTGCCCAGCGAGCCGTCAGATGGATCAATGGGGAAGGATATTACTGCGTTTGAGCGCTCATGTGCCACGAGAAGCTCGCTCCCATCGGGGGAAACGCACAGATAGCGCGGCTGATGACCAAGGGCAGGAACCATGGCGGTGAGTGATACGCGGCCTGTCACCGTGTCGATGCGGAAAACACTCACCGCGTCCTGTCTGCGGTCGGAGACATAAAGCGTCCGACCGTCAGCGGAAAGATCAATGCCGCTCGACCAGCCACCCTCTACGCATTCCTCCGGCAGTGTGCTGACGACCTGTATTGGGGTGAGCGCGCCGCTTGCGGCTTCGAAGGTGTACACCGTCACAGTGCATCCCTTTTCGTTCACGCCATAGCAGAATCGGTTGTCGGGAGAAAAGACACAGTGGCGCGGTTCGGCTCCCTCGCGTGCCTTTACGCAGCAGACCTCGGAGAGATGACCGCTCTCTGCGTCAATGTGAAAGACCGTTACCTTGCCCACGCCTTGCAGTCTGCCCTGTGCCGATACCGCCAGGTACTCTCCTGTGTGGTCCTGCATGACCTGGTGCGGATGGGAAATATAGCCGGGACCGCCGTTGCCGTCGAGAAAACAGATATCCTGAATGTTGCCAAGGCTGCCGTCGGCATTGCGCGGCAGAACAGCTACGCTGCCTGTTTGTAGATTTGCCACAAACAGACGGCGATTGCTTCTATCCACGGACAGATGAACCGGGTTCGTACCGTAGGTGCTCACTGTGTTGAGATGCGCGAGCGTTCCATCGTGAAGGATGCGGTAAGCGCTGACACTGCTCATATCGCCGTGGATCGCATAGAGGAACTTTTCCTCACGGTCGGTACAGAGATAGGACGGGTTCACCGTTTCCTCCACCGCCAGCAGTTCCCAAGCACCGCTCTCGCTTACACGGTAGCAGGAGATCCCTTTTCCGGTGCCGCCGCGCTCCTTGGTCGTGCGGCAACCAACATAGACCTTGCTCATTGTGTTCACTCTTTCATTGATGTACCAGCAAGCTTTAGCTGCTTCTTGGCTACCACAAGAGTCTGGTAGGCGAACACGCCCGCAATAATAAGGTAGGACGGAATATCAAGCAGACTGAAGGGCAGGAAGATCAAAACGGCCGATACGAGGATCAGAGCGCGGGAGAGGATCGGCATCTTGTGGTTTTTCCAGTAGCCGCCGATCATCACGGCAATAGACAGCACAACGACCGTGCAGCGGAAGATGCCATAGACATTTTCCATCAGCGTACCCTGAAGCAGAATGCTTGGATCGTAGACAAACATAAAGGGAACGATGAAACCGGCGATGCCCAAGCGTGTGGCATGGCACGCCGTTTTGATAGGATTCGCCTCGGCGATACCCGCTGCGACAAAGGCGGTGAGCGCGACCGGTGGCGTGATGTTGGAAATCAAGCCAAAGTAAAACGCAAAGAAATGCGCTGCAATAGCAGGCACGCCCGCGCTGATGAGCGGCGGTGCGCACAGGGATGCCACGATGACATAACACGCAACGGTTGGCAGCGCCATACCCATGATGAGGGATGCTATGGCAGACATGATCAGCATTAGCGCGGTGTTTCCGCCGGAGATCGTGACCATCAGACTTGTCATCTTCACGGCAAGACCGCTGCGGTCAACAACGCAGAGGATGATACCTGCCGCGGCACAGGCAACGGCAATGTTGGACGCACTCTTTGCCCCATCGGTCACAGCGCTAAGGAAGTCCCTGACAGGGAACTTGCGGCGGCGGAGCAGATTGGCTACAATCTCGCTTACCAACAGTACGGATGTTGCCCAGAAACCCGCCGTGCCGGGGCCGAAGTTAAAAACGCACAGCAGCACAATGAGCGTTCCGATCGAGATCAGCAGATACCAATTCTCCTTCATGATGGGACCGAGAGCGGGAATATCGTCCTTGCTCATGCCTTCAAGATGCAGTCGCTGTGCCTCAACATCCACAGCAAGAAAACAGGCCGTATAATACATCAGCGCTGCAGGCAGGGCACAGAGGATCAGCGTTGTGTAGCTCAGATTCAAGTTCTCTGCCATGATGAACGCTGAGGCCCCCATAATGGGAGGCATAATCTGACCACCGACGGATGCCGTAGCCTCCACTGCGCCGGCAAAGGGCGCGCTGTAACCGCTCTTTTTCATCATAGGGATCGTAAAGGTACCAGTGGTTGCCGCATTAGCGGGACCGGCGCCGGAGACCATGCCAAAAAGAGCGCTCGAGAGAACGGAAACCTTTGCAATACCGCCACGGAAGGTGCCGAAAGCCTTTTCAGCCAGCGCCATCATCAGATCACCGCCGCCAAACGAGACCATGATCCCGCCATAGATCATCAACGGGAAAATCTCCTTGGCGCTTGTAGACAGAGCCGTGCCGAACACACCCTGTACAGTCAAATAGGTCGAGCTGAGCAGGCGGTTGAGCGTAATGCCGTTATGCTTGAGCAGCCCCGGCAGGTACGGGCCGACAAAGGCGTAAGCAAGAAATACGATCGCCACCACACTCATAGATGTACCGATCGCGCGCTGCACGGCCAGCAAAATACCAACAATGATAAGGACCGCCAGAATGGTGTCCATCGTAGAAAGGTTTGCCGTCAGCTTCGGAGAGATGAACCCTTTTGTTGCAAGGATACGCAGGTTGGTGACCAAACCAAAAACGATAATGATCACACCGACCATATCCCACACGGTAAAGTGATTGCTCTTGTCGCCCGCGATCTGTGCCAGTCCGACGATCGTCATGGCGAATCCCAAATGCACTGCCATCTGCATGAAGCCGCTCAAAGGCAGCGTTGCTGTTGTGTACTCGTGAAACAGCGCCATCAAACACGCAACGACCGTGAGAAGCACAGAAGCTTTTGCGCGCCATTTAGGTACTTTGTTCTCAATGCTCATAAAGCCCCTCCTTTATTTTTTATATAGGAAAGGGCAGATATATCTATCTGCCCTTTCCAAATACGGTTCGTGAACGCTTACATCACACCGATCTCGGTGAAGTAACGAACAGCACCGGGATGCAGATTGAAACTCGTAAACTCAACTGTATTCTCCGGAGTCATAAACGAACAGCCGGCATAAGCGTTGACCAACTCTTCCTGGTTTTCATAAAGCGCCTTGCACATATTGTAGACAAGGTCTTCGTCCACATCGGCGCGGACAAGCAGCTCGCCATAGAAAGCGACCATCTTGACCGGCTCGGTGATGCTCTTGCAGCCAAGATCGGCAGGATCGACCGTGCAGACCTTATAGTAGGGGTAGTCGGCAACAACTTTATCAAGGAATTCTTCATCCCATGTCAGGATGCGAAAATCGGGGTCGGATGCAGAGATCTGGGTGAGCAGGCTGGAAGGAACACCGGAGGTGATGAGGTTCGCCTCGACCTTACCCTCAGTAAACGCCTGCGTACCGTCGCTCTGGCTCATGTACTCGGGGCTAAAATCGTCGGGCGTCATGCCGTCCTCGGCGATCAGCGCCATGTTCATCAGGCACTGACCGGAGCCGGAGGAGCCCATCTGAATCTTCTTGCCCTTGAGATCGGCGAGCGTTTGATAATCGCTCTTGCCGGAGACCACGATCATGCTGACGGTCTGGTTAAACACTCCCATCGAGCAGATGGTATCATCATCGGCAGGCATGGCTTCCATAACAGCGTTGTAGTCCGCGCCGCCGGACATTGCAATCTGGCTCTCGCCGGAGAGCAGCGTTGCGATGTTATCCTGCGTGTTGGACGCGCTGACCGACATATCCATGCCGTCAACATGACTGTTGAGGACCTGTGCCATTGCCGTGCCGCTGGAGTAGTAGCTTCCGCCCATTGAGCCGGTGGGCATTGTGAAGGTGACCTTCTGTGCAGCATTGCTGCCCTCGTTCGGAGTTTTGGCCGCGTCATCATCATTGGTGCCGCCGCAGGCCGATAGGGAGAGGACCATTACGGTGCTGAGAATCATAGCTATAAACTTTTTCATCATAAGTCTCCTTTTCTTCTTGTTGGTTTCGTCCGATTCTGTCAGCGACTGCCCTGCTTATTGACCGAATTCCCATTGAGCAGCACTTCTTCACTGACTATCTTGGCAAAATAGTACAAGAAATGTGTCAGATTGTAAAACACCATTTTTGAATCCCCTTCCATTCCTGGCGGGAATGGAAACTGCATTAATAGCACATTCGATTCCATTTCGGAATAGAACAACATAAATAAAAAATATTTTACATCATAATTTAATTGGATTATCCTTGGTATTGCAAAGAGAATTTAGCATATTTGAGACATGAATACAAGATGCACTGATTTTATACTGCAATGGAAAGGATGCAAGCATATGGCTTTTTGGAACAGATCCCCGCAGCCGGTGGCAAAGGCCGATCCTCCCACCACTTACGTCCCTCTCTCCGACTGGAACACTGCCTACGGACCAATTAAGCTTTCGTCATGCGATTTTCGCGATGGCCAGCAGTCTGTAATCGCTACACGGATGCGCACGGAGGACATGATCCCCATTCTTCCGCAAATGGATGATTTTGGCTTTTCCTGCATTGAGATGTGGGGCGGCGCAACATTCGATGCCTGTGTGCGCTTCCTGAAAGAGGACCCGTGGGAGCGCCTTCGCGTATTTAAGCAATATTGCAAAAAAACGCCGCTGCGTATGCTGCTGCGAGGGCAAAATCTGCTTGGCTACACGCCGTATCCTGATGATGTGGTGGAGCGGTTTGTCACCGCCGCAGCGCGTAACGGTATTGATATCTTTCTGATTTTCGACGGTCTCAACGACATCCGCAACTGTGCCTGCGCAGCAAAAGCCGCACTCAAGGCAGGCAAACTGGTCGAGGGAAATATTCAGTTCACGTCCAGCCCTGTACACAGCATCGACTCGTTTGTCAAGACGGCACAGGACTATGTTGCTATCGGCGCGACGGCTGTGCATTTGGAGGATATGGGCGGCATGATCGATCCCGTTACTGCAGCAAAAACTGTTGCGGCTGTCAAGGCGGCAGTCGGCGTCCCCGTGCACTATCATTCCCATTGTACCGGCGGTATGACGGAGATCACCTACTGGGAGGTTGCCCGTGCCGGGGCGGATGTTCTCGATGTGGACTGCTCTGCCCTTGCCCTTGGAACCAGCCATCCGGCGGCCGAGAGCATGATCGCCGTGCTCGCTCAGACACCGCGCAGCACTGGTCTTGACTATACAAAGCTGATCCCGATCTCCAACTATCTCAGGGAAGTACGCAGGAATTATGCCGACTATGAATCCAAACTCAAGGGCGTGGACATTAATGTTGTACGGCACCAGATTCCCGGCGGAATGCGTTCAAATCTGGAATCTCAGCTCACACAGATGAATGCCATTGACCGCCTTGACGAGGTGCTTGAGGAGGTCGTTCATGTTCGTGCCGATCTGGGCTATCCCCCGCTCGGCACACCGTTCAGCCAGATGTGCGGTGCTCAAGCCAGCGCAAACGTTCTTACGGGTGAACGCTATAGGATGATCCCTAAGGAGGTGCGCGCTTATGTCCGCGGAGAATACGGCAAGGCGCCCGGCACCGTCAACCGTGCACTGCAAGAGAAGATCCTCGGCAAAGACGGAGCGCCTATCACATGCAGGCCGGCCGACCTCATCGAGCCCGGCTATGAGCGGCTCCGCGCCGAGTGCGCGGACTTTGCCCGCACAGAGGAGGATGTGCTGACCTATGCAATGTTCCCCACTGTTGGCGGTGCTTATCTCAAGGAAAAATACGGTCTTGTCTAAGGCCGGTACGGAGGCATAGAAACAGCATGAAATATATGAAAAAATACCCTTGCGTCTATATGCGAGGCGGTACGAGCAAAGCCGTCATCTTCCACGAGAAGGATCTGCCCGAGGACAAGTCCCTCTGGGACGACATTTTCCTCAAGGTCATGGGTACGCCCGACGTCAAGCAGATCGACGGCATGGGCGGCACGGTGTCGTCCACCAGCAAGATCGCCGTCATTGCGCCCTCGAAGCACCCCGGCGCTGATGTGGACTACACGTTTCGTCAGGTCGATATCGTAATCCCAAATGTGGATCATAAGGCCAACTGCGGCAATATCGCCTCGGCTGTTGGACCGTTTGCTATTGACGAAGGGCTCGTTCCCGCCGTCGAGCCCGAGACGATCGTGCGGGTGTTTAACACCAACACCAACAAGATCATTGAAGAACATATCCAGGTGGAAAACGGTCATGCCAAGGTGCATGGTGATGAGGTCATACGGGGCGTGCCCGGAACGGGCAGCCGCATCGATCTGTTCTTCATGGATCCGGGCGGCGCGGCCACGGGCAAGCTCTTCCCGACTGGAAAGACGCGTGACATCTTTAGCATCCCTGACTACGGTCCCATTGAGGTCTCGATCGTGGATTGCTCGAATGCCATTGTTTTTATCCGCGCGTCCGACCTTGGTATCAAGGGCGGCGAACTGGTGGAGCTGAACGCCAATAAGAACGTGATGGAGCACATTGAGCGGATCCGCTGCTTTGCAGCCAAAGCCTGTGGTTTTGTGGAAAACTGGGAGGACGCAAGGACAAAGTCCACATCGCTGCCCAAGGTCTCCATCGTCTCCGCTCCGCAAGACTACATCGACATGGACGGTAGCCTGACGCCCGCTGATACGATGGATGTCTGCGTGCGCGCCATTTCTGTCGGTTCTTTGCATAAGGCATATCCTATCACGGTCTCCATCGGCACGGGCGCGGCGGCACTCCTGCCCGGCACCATTGTCAATGAGATCGTCAAGCCCGCGGACGGTCAGACGATCGTGCGCCTTGGTCACGCCAGTGGCGTGACAGCAGTGGATATCCGCATCGAAAACGGAAAGATCATTAAGGGCGGCGTGACGCGCACAGCACGCCGTATCATGGACGGATATGTTTACGTCCGTGAGTAACAGGAAAGGAAGGCACCATGATCACCCTTCACGAAGGCAAGCATTATATCATTGATGGAACGCGCATCGCAAAGCTCGAGGAGCTGCCGCAGCAGTCCGCGCAGCAGGCAAAGGAGGCTACGCTGACCTACCGTGTACTCGCCTCACACAATCGCGGCGGCGATATGGAGAACCTTGACATCCGATTTGACAGCATGGGCGTTTACGACAACACCTATGTTGGTATTTTGCAGACCGCCCGCGCCAGCGGCCTCGAAAAGTTTCCCATTCCCTGTGTCTTTACCAACTGCCACAACTGTCTGTGTGCTGTAGGTGGTACGCTGAATGCAGACCTGCACAAGTACGCGGTTTCTGCCTGTGTCAAATATGGCGGCATTTATGTCCCGCCGCACGAGGCAGTCATCCACCAGTACATGCGCGAGATGATCGTCAACTCAGGTGAAATGTCTATCGTGTCTGACAGCCATACCCGTTACGGCACGCAGGGCTCTCTTTCCATCGGCGAGGGCGGCCCTGAGTTGGTGAAGACAATGGTCGGTAAGGGCTACGCGCTCAAGTACCCCAAAACGATCGCCGTCTTTCTCACCGGTTCGCCGAAACCGTGGGTCGGCCCGCACGATATCGCACTGTCGATCATCGGCAAGGTGTTCAAGAACAATTTCGTCAAGAACGCGGTGTTGGAATTCGTTGGTCCGGGCGTTGCCAGTCTATCGATGGACGATCGAAACGGTATTGACACGATGACCACCGAGTCCGCGTGTCTTTCCTCCATTTGGATGACGGATGAGAAGACAAAGCGTTACTTTGAGATTCATGGCCGTCCCGAGGGCTACAAGGAAATGAGACCTGGCGCAGTCGCGCTCTACGATGGCATCGTCGAGGTCGATCTCGATACCGTTGTGCCATCCATTGCACTTCCGTTCCACCCCAGCAATGTCTACCCGCTTGCGGAAGTTATCGCCAACCCGAAGGATGCAATGGCGATCGTTGAAGAGAACGCCAAGCGCGTGTTTGAGAATAATAAGAACATCACCTGCGATATGCAGAGCAAGGTCGTCGACGGCAAGATCCATGTCGATCAGGGTGTTGTAGCGGGTTGCTGCTCGGGTTCGTTCAGCAACATCTACTCCATGAGCAAGATCGCCGAGCACATCGGCAACGGTCTTGGTGCGTTCGGCCTCAATATCTATCCCGCGAGCCAGCCCATTATGGTCGCGCTCAATAAGAGCGGTGCGATGACCACGCTGATGGAATACGGCGCGCGTATCAAAAGCGCCTTCTGCGGTCCCTGTTTCGGTGCGGGCGACACACCGGCCAACAATGATTTTTCCATCCGCCACACCACGCGCAACTTCCCCAACCGAGAGGGCTCCAACCCTGCCATGGGGCAGATTGCGAGCGTTGCACTGATGGATGCGCGCAGCATTGCGGCAACGGCGTTTTCCGGTGGCGTTCTGACCAGTGCGGAGGATGTGTGGGAGGATTTCGATGTTCCCGAGTACACCTTCGACGCGAAGATTTACGAGCGTGTGGTCTACAACGGCTTCGGCAAGGCCAAGCCAGAGACTGAGATGGTCTATGGCCCCGACATCAAGGACTGGCCGGAAATGTCTGCACTGACAGACGATCTGCTGCTGCGTGTGGCGAGCGTCATCCGCGATGAAGTCACGACGACCGATGAACTGATCCCCTCGGGAGAGACCGCATCTTACCGCTCCAACCCCGAAAAGATTTCGCAGTTTACGCTGATCCGCAAGGACCCTGAGTATGTGGGCCGCACGAAGAAAACACGCGAATATGAGCGCGCCCGTGTTGCGGGCGATACCGCCAAGTCAGAGGAATTTTATACGCCTCTGCGTATGATCGGCGTGACCACACCGGTAGAGGAGTTGATGAAGACGACTGGCATCGGCAGTGTGCTGTATGCCAAGCGTCCGGGCGATGGCAGCGCGCGCGAGTATGCTGCCAGCTGCCAGAAGGTGCTCGGCGGTCTTGCCAACATCTGCATTGAGTACGCAACCAAGCGCTATCGCTCCAACTGTGTCAACTGGGGGATACTGCCCTTTACCAACCCCGATGATAATATTGATCTTGCCGTCGATGAGTACATCTACCTCAAAGGCATCCGCAAGGCGGTCGAAGACGGGCGGACGCACATTGACGCCACGGTCATCGCGGCGGATGGCAAGGCGCGCATACTTCCCCTCGATCTGCCTGAAGTGACGGAAGATGAGAAGCGGATTCTCCTCGCAGGCAGTCTGATCAACTCCTATAAACTGTAATTCACAAAATATTTGGACAGATGGAAAGTCCCGTCCCACAGCGCGGAACGGGACTTTCTGTGAGAAAGGCGCAGTTATCAAATACTGCTGCGAGGCGTACCTTTTCTATCAGATGAAGCGGGAGGACTTGCAGGGCAAACAGATCCTTGCCTTCAATGAGAAGTACTATATTGCCGATCATGGCATCCGCGAGGCGGTCTTCGGCGGCAATATGCGGGACATCAATCTCATTCTGGAAAATATCGTATATCTGGAACTGCTGCGCCGGGGCTATGAAGTGACTGTCGGCAGAACAGGCGATAAGGAAATTGACTTTGTATGCGATAAGCGCGGCGAAAAGCTGTACGTTCAGGTGTGCTATCTGCTCGCCTCCGACGAAACGGTCAACCGCGAGTTCGGCGCGTATGACAACATCCGCGATAACTTCCCGAAGTACGTTGTTTCTCTCGATGAGTTCGACATGAGCCGAAACGGGATCAAGCACCGGAATATCCGTGATTTCCTCTTGGCTGAGGAATGGAACTGAAGAAGAAACCCGGGGCCCAAGTGACCTCCTCGGTTCCTCTTAAAACAATGATACAAGATGCGCCAAACCGCGTCTCCACCCTGCTGCTGACGGTGGGACAATAGGCATCGAGAATCGATAAGGCACCCGGAAGTATATACTTCCGGATGCCTTATCGTAAGAGAGAAGGAGATTCAGTAGAATAACGGCAGATTCTCTGTATCTGAGTATACTATTTAGATATTTGAGCCGGCATTGTATCCTTCCCTGCGCGCATTATAGATTTTTCGTACCTGCGCGCAGTCGCCGATCTTCCAGAAATCATAGGCAAGGGTACGGAACTGTTCCGCCTCATCCTCCATAGGAAGATATCCCCCAGCCCAAATCACGGTATCGGCGAGCAGAGTGTACTCGCGGGCATCCGCATTGCGCACTGTGACGCCTTCAGATGTGATCGCAGTGCATTCCGCTTCGTTGTAGATTTTGACAGGAACCTTTTTAAGCTCCATCAGCAGACCTTCCCGGTAGAGATATGCCGCGTCGCGGCAGACCTCCTTTTTCCTGCTGAGAAGGTGTACTGTGCGTCCGGTCATTCCCAACTGCAACGCAAGCTCACAACCGACCAATCCGCCGCCGACAATGGCGACGTTCTGCCCGAGAGAGTCGATTCTCTGCAGAGCATCCTCTGCTATGATTGCGTGCTCTGCGCCTACGACCTCAGGCTTTTTTGCCTTTGCGCCGAGCGCCGCTACGATCACATCGGGGTGCAGCGATTCTACCAGCGTGGGGGTTGCTGCGGTACGGAGGCGTATTTCGGCGCCGCTTCTCTCCAAGCGGCGAATCATAACATGCATCAGCTGATCGACTTTCTGCTTGAACGGGACATATTTCGCATGCCGCATAGCGCCGCCAAGCTCGTTTTCCCGCTCACACAGAATGACATGGTGTCCGCGCTCGGCAAGCTCGGCAGCCGCTTCCATACCGGAAGGACCTCCGCCGATCACAAGGACCTTCTTGGGCTGTTCTGCCTTTTTTACCTGACTTGCCGGAATCTCTTTATAAGCAGTGGGGTTTGACGGGCAACGGCGGATACGTGAGCAGTAGCGAACATAGGGGACAAATGATTCACTAATGCAAGCCATGCAACGCAGACAGGGGAAGATTTTTTCCGCCTGCCCTGCTTTGAGCTTGTTAGGAAGTTCCGGATCTGCAAGCAGTGGACGGGCAAGTGCGACAATATCCGCTCTGCCTTCAGCGATGATGCTTTCCATCAACTCTGGATCGCCCAAAGCGCCGACCGTAACGACGGGCGTATGCTTCATTTCTTTTTTGATTGCCTCAGCAAGGTAAACGTTGCACCCCTGCGGCAAAAAACCGTTCGGGATCATATGCTGATTGGTCGACGGGACATGGAACGTACCGGAGGTCACATGAATGAGATCGACCTTACCGTCAAGCAGCTTCGCAAACTCGATCTGATCCTGCAGCGTCAGGCCGCCCTCAACGATCTCCGTACCGCTCATACGAACCTCGATAGGGAAGTCCTTTCCGCATTTTTTGCGAATATTAGCAATGACCTCCATTGTGATACGCGCGCGGTTTTCTAGGCTTCCGCCATACCTGTCCGTTCTGCGGTTATTCAGTGGTGAGAGGAACTGGTGCAGCAGCCATCCGTGTCCCGCGTGGATCATTACGAGATCTACACCGCCCAGTTTTGCCATTTCCGCTGCATCGCCAAAGCGCTCAACAATATAATCGATAGTCTTCTGATCCAGTTCACTGTAGTCCTTCCCAAGATGCCCGGGGCCTGCGCTTGGTCCCCAGATGGGTCCGTCATAATACTCAGGGTTGGCACGTGTACCTGGGTGGATCAATTCGACAGCGGCAAAGGCATTGTGCTTTTTGATCGCATCTGTCGCCGCGTGCAAGTACGGCAACACCTCTGGATCGTCCAACGCGATGCAGAGCTTATGCGATATTCCTGTTTTTAGGTCAATTCTACATTCTCCCATATGTACAATCGCGGCGCCGCCCTTTGCCTTGCCCTCAAAAATGGCAATGTTCTCAGCGGTCGGATATCCGCTCATCGGCAGATTGGAAATATTGACAGGTGCAGCCTCAATGCGGTTTTTCAGTGTCAGCGGGCCGACCTTGATAGAGCTGAACAGATGCGGGTATTGATAAACCATATTTGTATTCCTTTCTCCTGTTGTAAGAAGAGGGCTGTCACCAGCCCTCTTCTTTTTTATTTAGTGTGCGTTCACTCAGCTTTGATACCCTTGGGCTGCGTCACAAGGCTGACAACGATGTAAGCGATTAATGCAGGGACAAGCGAGGTGAATGCGATATACGGAATTTCAACACCACACTTGTTCAGAATGATCATTGCCATACCGCACAAAGCACTGGCAATCGCGCCTTCTTTGGTACCTTTCTTCCAGAAAATGCCGCCAAGAACCATAACAAGTGCGCCCGCATTCATCAGTGAATAGGTAGAAGACAGCAACGAAAGAATGCTCGAGGAACTGATGGCAAGCACCAGTGCAATTACGCCAGAGGTAATTGTAACAATCATGGACAGGCGACCAAGCTTTTTTTCATCTGCATTGGGGTTAAGTGTTTTGTAATAGATGTCATTGACAGCGTTCGCCGTAACATTCAGAAGACCGATATCCATCGTGGACATAACAGCGGAAAGAACAGCGGCGATCATCAGCCCCGCCACAATGGGGTTCATATCCGACAACACGACCTTGAACAGAATGGATGCCGTGGGCGCATCAGGGAAGAGCGCCTTGCCGTACATACCGATAATGGCCGGCATAACAACAAACGGGATCAGGGCGACCGCAGCGATCATCGGAGCCCAAAATGCAACCTTTTTATCCCTGCAGGAGGCGGTACGCTGATAGGCGGCGCCGGAGATCAGTCCGTTGAGTGCACCGGGCACCATCATCATCACAAGACGCTCGCCAGTGAATGGGACAAAGTCGAACGAACTCTCAGGAAGCGCTGCGGAAATGGTATCAAAGCCGCCGTGCATGGCAATGGTGACGATACAGAAAATGGTAGAGAAGAAAATGACCATCGTCTGCACGGAGTCGGTCATCATAACGCCCCACATGCCGGAGATAGAGCAGTAAATAAACACAACCACTGCCATCAGCACGCCACCAAGCGTCGGGTTCAGACCCAATGCCTCGAACAGCGCGCAGCCCGCCATGATTTGTGCAGCCATGATTCCGAGCGTTGCGCAAATGTTGAGAACCGCCATCAGAACCGAGGCAAACTTGCTCTTATAGCGGTCGCGGATCAGGTCGGGGATCGTGATATATCCGCGGGTGTAAAGCAAACGGGACATCACCAGTGCGAACAGCACATAGGAAAGGCATGCGCCGAGACCGAACCACACACCGCCGATGCCATATTCCGCACCGTACTGTGCACCGCCGACGACGATACCGTTGCCAACATGTGCTCCGATATAGGTACACACCATCACGAACATACCGCCGGATTTACCTGCCGTGAGGAAGTCAGTCATCGTCTCGCTTTTTTTCTTGCCGGCAAAACCGATTGCCAGCATACCGGCCATATAGATCACCAGAATAACGATAATAATTGCCATTTTGTTCCTCCTTAATTTATCACAAATCACATAAAGTTATCTTAATCCAGTACGCGGGAATTCTCATCGCATACCCAAGCCTGCGTTGTGTAGTGCCGAAGCTTGTCCTCGTCTATTTCAAGTCCAAAGCCCGGACCATCGGGAACGATGAAGCTGCCGTTTGAAATGCGCCAGCCGTTGTCTGCAATGTCTCCAAGCGAATAGGGCCCGCTCGCCTCACAAGCAAATGGGAGTTCCTTGAGCGTCGCGGCAAACTGCATGGATGCCAGTGTGCTGATGCTCAGCTCCATGGACGACATCACCACACACGGAATGTTCCACAGCTCTGCGATATCGCGCGTGATACGTGCCTTGGTCAGTCCGCCGCCCGGACGATCTGTTTTGATCGTAAAGAGGCTGACCGCCTTCTTTTCGATCAGGCGCTTTACATCGTAAATGTTCGACATGGACTCATGCGGCATCACAGGGATATGCGTCGCGGCATTTACTGCCGCAAGGCCGTCTATATCCGTCCACGCAACGGGCTGCTCATAGATCTCAACATCGTTATCTTCCAGTACAGGGATCAGCTTCAGCGCTTCTTTTACGCTGTAAGCCTGGTTGGGGTCAACGCGAAGCTTCACGTCGTCACCGATCGTCTTTCGGATCTCTTGCACGAGCTTCGCGTCTTCCTTCAGATCGCCAAGACCGAGCTTGATGCGGATGGTGCGGAAGCCCTCTTCGATCTGACGTATGCAGGTGCGCTTCATATTCTCCAGAGAGTCGATCGTAACGATACCTTGAAGAGGGATCTCGTGCCGCACAGCGCCGCCGAGGAAATTGTAGGCGGGCTGACCGGTCTTCTTCCCCATGATATCGTAGAGGGCCATGTCGATCGCGCCCTTGGCCTGAGCGTTATCCGGTGTTGCGCGATCCATTGCCATCCAGATAGCCTCTGTGTTGAAGGGATCTAACCCGATCACCGCTGGCGCAACGTAGTCGACCAGCACATCAATGATTGGCTTTTGACCTAAAGGCGAGAGCCGCGCGAATGGTGCGGATTCGCCGTAGCCGACGATCCCCTCATCGGTATGAACCTTTACGACCACAAAACGGCACAATTCCCATTTCCCCTGCGCGATCTCACCGGTGTTTCCCTCGGTGCCAAGGAAGGGCGTGTTTGTTGCCATGATCTCTACTTTTGTGATCTTCATGCATTTCCTCCTTCTTTTCTAGATTTTAAATTTGGTTATACCCTCTCTTGAGGGTTGGACTACCGTTTTGACCGCTTAGATATGGTTCGCCACTTCGAAGGCATCCCACACGGCATACATAATATTTGCGACTTTCTTCGCGTCACCAAGCAGATAGATCTCTCTCGCGCTGGTCTCCCATGCGTCGAATACACCGCGATCCTCGCGGAAACCAACGGATAGGATGACCGTATCGCAGTCAAGCTGCCGCTCGCCTTGCGGCGCCTTGACAAAGAGCTTGCCGTCCTCGTATTTCTGCACGCTGGACGAGACAAGCGTTTCCACACCGTGGAACGGCAACAGACGCTCAAGCATCTCGCTGTTGGCGTGGCAGAGCGGCTTGTTGACAGCCATCAGGCGGTCAAGTGCCTCCACGATGGTGACACGCTTTCCCTCCTGCGCCAGCCAGAGTGCCGTCTCGCAGCCGACCAGACCGCCGCCAACGACTGTCACGCGTTCACCAATGGGCGTCTTGCCGAGCAGCGCGTCCGTCGCCGTGTAAACGGGGGCGTTCTCACCCAGCGGGAACTTTTTCGGCGTTGCGCCGGTTGCAACGATCACGGCATCGTACTCTTCATAGAGTGCAGAATCGGGGTCAACTGCTGTATTGAAATGCACCGGTACGTTTAGGCGCTGCATTTCGTTTTCATACCAGTGAACCAACGCGATATCATCCTCTTTGAACGGCGGAGCACCCGCGGCGAGCAGATTGCCGCCCAGATGACCGCTACGTTCCATGATCTCCGGCTTGTGGCCGCGCTCAGCCAGCACACGCGCGGCTTCACAACCTGCTACGCCGCCACCGATGACAAGCACGCGCTTTGCCTTCAGCACGGGATTATAGGCAGTCACGCGCTCGCGTGCCGCCTGCGGATTCACCGCACAGTTGACCATGGAATACTCCTGAATGCGGCCCATGCAGCCCTCCTGGCAGGAGATACAGGGGCGGATGCATTTACGTTCGCCGCGGCGAAGCTTGTTCACGTAATCGGGGTCCGCCAGCAGCGGACGACCAAGGCTGATGATATCGCACACACCGTCGTTGACCGCGCCCTCGGCCATATCAGGGTCATCCATGCGACCGGCGCAGAGCACGGGAACATCCACATTTTCCTTTACAAGCTTGGCGTACGGCATATAGAGGCCTTTTTTCTGATACATGGGCGGATGGCTCCACCACCAAGCGTCGTAAGAGCCAACGTCAACGTCGAGTGCATCGTAGCCATAGGAGACCAGCAACTTTGCCGCCTCTACGCCCTCGGGCAGGTCTCTGCCCTTTTCTTCAAACTCTTCTCCGGGCAACGCACCCTCGCGCAGTGCTTTGATGAAGCTCTTGGGGCTGTAACGCAACATCACAGGGAAATCCTGACCACAGCGGCGCTTGATCTCCTCGACGATCTCACGTGCAAAACGCAGGCGGTTTTCAAGGCTGCCGCCGTACTCATCCGTGCGCTGGTTGAACAGCGAAATTGCAAACTGGTCGATAAGGTAGCCCTCATGTACTGCGTGGATCTGCACACCGTCGAAGCCGGCGCGCTTTGCATTGTAAGCGCCCTCGCCGAAATCACGCACAAGCTCGTGGATCTCGTCGACTGTCAGCGCGCGGCAGGTCTTGTCTAACCAACGGTGCTGAATAGGAGACGGTGCAACCGGCGGGAATTCGCCGAGGTTCGTCGGAATTGTCACGCGGCCGAAACCACCGGACATCTGCAAAAAGATTCGTGCATTATAGGCGTGCACGCGCTCCGTCATCTCGCGCGCGGTACGCACGAACTGTACCGGATTGTACGTTGAGTTCGGGCAGTTCGGCATGCCGTGCTCTTCGATTGTGTTATCAACAAAGGTAACACCGGTGATGATAAGACCGGTGCCGCCGCGGGCGCGCGCCGTGTAGTAGTCGATACCACGCTGGTTAAAACCGCCTTGTGCGTCGCCGAGACCGAGCGGCCCCATCGGTGCCATAGCAAAACGGTTTTTGATGCTTACCTTCCCAATCGATATTGGGGAAAAGAGAATACGATCAGAACTCATAGGCGCTCTCTCCGTTTATCATGTATTTTTGTAAATAATATCATGTCAATATTTACATGTCAATTATCACATGTTACATTCTGACTATTAAAACTTTGGTGAAAATCAATAAGGACTTTTGGGGAAAAACATGTTATTATATATAAATTAATGCAGATGGTCGATAAAGGAGTCTTTCTATGCGAACTTTGAAATATGCGATCCTCGGACTACTGATGCGTTCTCCTGTTACGGGCTATGACATTGCTAAGGAGTTTGGCGACGGTCTCGGCTGCTTTTGGAGCGCTAAACACAGTCAGATCTACCCTGAACTGAAGCGGCTGACGGATGATGGCCTGATCCAATTCCGCACGGTCATCCAAGGCGAGCGGATGGAAAAAAAACTTTATGAGATCACCGACAAGGGAAAGGAGGACTTTCTTTGCTGGCTTTTGAAGGATCCTCCCCTTGATCCGACTCCAAAAGATGTGTTTAAGCTGCGCTCCTATTATTCGCAGTGGATTTCCACGGCAGATTATCTTGTACTGCTTGATAAGCAAATCGAAAAGCGACTTGCCAAATATACATTTCTGAGTGATCGCCTCAAAAATGTATATGGCGATCAGGATATCGCGTCGCTGACCGGCAGCGACCGGGGAGACTATCTTGTGCTGCTTGGTGCGGTTATGCGTGAGCAGACTTATCTGGATTGGCTGCAGAGAAGCCGCGAAGTTGTAACGATGTGGGACGATTCGTCGAATGCACGGTGCGAACAATAGAAAAGCTGAAAAAACAAGCGGTGGGGCGGCATTTGCCATCCCACCGCTTGTTTGCATGTTCTGGATTACAGTTTTTTGCCAGAGGCTCGGACGATAGCCCTTCACCAACACACCATTTTCCATGAGGACGGGATGGGCAGTTTCCTGCTCCCGCGTCGTATTGTGGTTTTTCACCAAGTAGTCGCGCTGCTCTGTAGAGGACTATGGAAAAATTTGACTGCAGTCAGTTGAATGATGCTGTTTCTCCCGTGTTTCTGAATGAACTGGCCAGCTGCCGGTTCATCTCTGGCAGACAGAATGTGGTTATGATTGGAAATCCAGGGCGAGGCAAAACACATCTTTCCATAGCCCTTGGACTAAAAGCCTGTACTCAGGGCTACAACGTGCTGTTTAAGAATGCAGCGACCTTGTCCACGGAATTATGCGAGGCAAAAGATAACTACCGTCTTGGTAAGCTGGAGCGCACCTTAGCAAAGGCCGATCTGCTGATCCTGGATGAGTTGAGCTATCTCAGTTTCAACCGACACCAGTCTGAACTGCTGTTTAAGGTTATTTCAGACCGTAGCGAAAAGAGCAGTACCATTGTTACAACGAACCTTCCTTTCTCCAAACGGACAGACCTCTTTGAGAATACAACCATGGTTGCTGCCCTCATTGACAGACTGACCTTCCGTTCTCATATTCTGGACATGAACGGAGATTCCTACAGGTTGAGATCTACCTTGCAAGACAGGCTATGACTGGGTGGCTCAAATTTTCGTGAGCGTTGCGGCTCATTTTTTCGTTAGCGCCAGTGGCTCAAAAACTCATGAGCGCATGGCTCACTTTTTCATTGACATTTACAGTTGCTGGCCACTTTTTATGCAGCGAGACCGAGTTCGTGCTTTTCCATTGGGGGCAACACGCTCAGATTACGCTTCACCTGTCTGGTGTTGTAATAATGGATACACAAGATATGCATCCGGCGGCGAATTAGGCCGAGCAACTTAAAATTTCAGAAGAGGAAGTCGAGCGCCTTTTCCGCCCACAAAAATGCAAGAGGCAAGATGCTTTGAACTAGAAATGAATTATTTTCACGCCTCAGAGTGAATGAAAGTGAATTTTCACTTTGCGCTGTTGAAAATTGTGAAAATGTGAGTATAATATAATCAAGCTGCGATGGAGGTGCTGTACATGCAACATGAAAGCGAGCGCATTGAGTATAAATCTCAGATGATCGATGACATCTATAAGGAGGTCATCGCATTTGCAAATACGGACGGCGGTGTGATCTATCTCGGTATTGACGACAAAGGCAATTTGATCGGCATTGATGACGTGGATGAGACCTATACCCGCCTGACCAATGGCATCCGCGATGCAATCGCACCGGATGTGACCATGTTCGTGCGGTATGTTCTCCAAGATAATAACGTAATTCAGATCGAAGTTGCCGAAGGCAGCTATAAGCCTTATTATCTGAAATCCAAAGGTATGAAGCCCTCCGGCGTTTATGTCCGTCAGGGTACGTCCAGTGTTCAGGCATCTCCCGAGCAAATTCGTCAGATGATCAAGGAGTCGGACGGAGACAGTTATGAGGACTCCCGCAGTTTGGAACAGGATTTAACGTTCCATGCCGCAGAAAGCGCATTTGAACGGTACGGTGTAGAGTTTTCCGTTGAGAAATATCGTGCGCTGGGCATCACACAAAACGATATTTACACCAACCTTGCTCTGCTGCTTTCCGACCAGTGCCATCACACGATCAAAGTTGCCGTGTTCAAGGATGAATTCTGCACAGAGTTCCGGGACAGCAAAGAGTTCGGCGGGTCTGTGTTCAAGCAGTTTGAGGATGTGGTAAACTATCTCGCGCTGTGCAACAAGACTGTTTCCACGATCAAAGGACTTGTTCGCACGGATAAGCAGGACTATCCCGAGGAAGCCATTCGTGAAGCCCTGCTCAATGCCCTTGTGCATCGGGATTACAGCTTCAGCGGCAGTATTATTATCAATGTCAACGACAGCAAAACGGAGTTTATCTCTCTTGGCGGTCTACTCCCCGGCCTTTCTACCGAGGATATTCGCATCGGTGTTTCTCAGCCGAGGAACAAAAAGCTGGCAGAGGTGTTCCATCGCTTGCGCCTGATCGAAAGCTATGGCACCGGTATCCGCCGCATTTTCAAGCTGTATGAAAACTGCCCCGTACAGCCCAGCATTGAGGCAACGACCAATGCGTTCAGAATCGTGTTGCCAAACATGAATGCTACCGATACTGCAAACGAGGATACACCGGCAACAACCGGCAAGTCTACTGCTGCCATCACCCCCCAGATGAAAACGGTAATGGATTATCTGGCGGAGTATGGCGAAATGACCGATGAAGATCTGCAGGAGCTGCTGAACGTCAAAAAGACGAGAGCCTATCTGCTCGCCCGTCAGATGAATGAAAATGGATTGATCGAAATTATCGGCAGAGGCGCGGGTAAGAGATATAGATTGAAGTGAGGGACAATGTATGGCACGTTACAGTGTTAATAACTACACAGTTGAAACATTGCTTTCAAATATAAAATCCGGAAACATTGCAATTCCGGAAATGCAGCGTCCTTTTGTTTGGGATAGTTCTAAAGTCAGAGACTTAGTTGATTCTTTGTATAAGGGATTTCCGGTTGGATACATCATTGTATGGCAAAACCCGGATGTTAAACTGAAGGACGGAACAAAGTCTTCCGGCAAAAAGGTCTTGATTGATGGGCAACAGCGTATTACGGCAATGGCTGCTGCAATCGTTGGACAAGAGGTATTGGACGATCACTATAAATGGAAACGCATTCCTATTGCTTTCAACCCCCTCGAAGAGAAATTTGAGGTTGCTAACAATGCTATCTTGAAAAGCAGCAAATGGATTCCAGACATTGCTCCTGTTCTGGAACCGGCTTTTGATACCTATTCCTTCGTAACAGATTATTGCCAAAGGAATGAGATCACGGATCAGGCGTCGCAGGTGAATAATATTGTTACCCGACTTCGTAGCATTCAGAATAATAGCCTTGGTGTCATTACTCTGGCAGAAGACTTGGACATCGATAGTGTCACGGAAATTTTTATTCGTATCAACTCTAAAGGCGTTGTGCTTTCTCAGGCAGACTTTGCCATGTCTAAGATTTCGTCTAATGAAACCTATGGCGGTAACGTTACCCGAAAGACAATTGACTATTTCTGTCACTTGCTTGAATCGCCCGAGGATCTGAAAGATATTAAAAACAACGATACCGCTTTTGCTGCCTTGCCGGAATTTGATGCGATCAAATGGGCGGCCACTAAGAGCAACCCCATATACAAAACTACATATAACGATATTCTGCGCGTCGCATTCACCTATAAGTTTAAGCGCGGTCGCTTGGCCGACCTTGTTAGTTTACTGTCAGGCCGTGATTTTGAAACAAGAGAATTCAAAATCGAAATCGAGGAAGATTCCTTTAAGCAGCTTCACGAAGCAGTTCTGCAAGCTGTGAATCAGACCAACTACGAGCGCTATTTGATGATAGTTCGCTCTGTCGGTATTGTACGCAAATCCTTAATTCGTTCCCAGAACGTGCTGAACTTCGGATATGCGCTCTACCTCGCATTGCGCGAAAGGAAAATTGACAGCAATGAAATCGAGCAGATCGTCCGTCGTTGGCTGGCACTGACAATCTTGACAGGCCGTTATTCCGGCTCTCCCGAGTCCTCCTTTGATTACGATATTAAGCGTTTTTTCTCTTACGATGAGCCAAAGGAATATCTCAAGCTCACGGAAGCCGGCGAATTGTCAGATGCGTTTTGGAATGTCAACCTTGTACAGCGCTTGAATACTTCTGTTGCAAGCAGCCCGTACTTTAATATGTTCCTTGTTGCGCAGGTAAAGAGCCATGACAGGGGTTCCTATCTACACAGGTTGATGTGGAGGCTATGTTAGAAAACAGAGGCGACATCCACCATCTTTTCCCAAAGAACTATCTGACGAAACATGGTGTTCCGCAATCGATGTATAACCAAATCGCGAACTATGTGTTTCTCCAGCAGGAGATCAATATCAAAATCAGCGATGAAGCGCCCTGCATCTATATGAAAAAGGCTTTCGGTCAGTGTCAAACAAAGGAACCTGTCTATGGTGGCATCGTTGATGAGGTTGAGCTTCGTAAAAATCTGGAACAGAACTGTATTCCTGCCGGATTTGAAGAAATGGATATTGCGGACTATACCAATTTCCTTAAAATGCGCAGAAAACTGATGGCAGAAAAAATTCGCAACTACTACTTCTCCCTTTAGACGGTGATTCTCGCTATGTACCGCACTTTGACCTCATGGCCGATCGCAGTGCGGTCTGCACGGGTATAGTTCGCAGTTCGTTCGGTACACATTTTCTTAACCATCTGGCCGCCGACAGAGCCGGCCTCGCGGGAGGTCAGATCGCCGTTGTAGCCCTGCTTGAGGTTGACGCCAACCTCGCTGGCGGCTTCCATCTTGAACTTGTTCATAGCGGCCTTGGCCTCGGGGATGTTGAGCTTGTTGCTGTTCTTGCTGGACATAATGATTTTCTCCTTTTCCTACAATTGTTTTTGGTTTCACCTGTTTGAAAGAGTTTTGCTGTTTGGGTATCGCAAGGGTAGTTTGACTCATAAAAAATCGGATATGCAGTTTTTCTGCTGGTAAGTTTTATCAGCGCTTCTTCGCGCACGAACGCTGATTTGACAATCGTTTTTCTTTCCTCTATAATCTATAATCAAATGCAACATGACGGAGGTATTTACGTTATGATCTCTTCCGATAACCGCCGCTACGCCTACGGCAAATCTCAGCTCATCGAAGTCATCTGCCAGCTGCGCTTCCCCACGATCCTCTCGATCGACACGCGCGAGCCCGCCGACTTTCAGGAGACCGTGCGCGCGGCGTTCCCGCGCTACCAGTGCCAGGTGGAAAAGCTGCCCGGCGTGAACGGCGCGCCCGCGCGGACGGTCAACAACCACACGTTCATTTCCGAAGACGGCGGCTACAAGCTGAGCCTCACGAAGGACTTCATCGCCCTTTCCACCATGCGCTACACGCACTGGGAGGACTTTGCCGCCCGTCTCGACGAGCCGCTCGGCCAGTTTATCAAGATTTACCGTCCCAACTGCTTTGACCGCGTGGGCCTTCGCTTTGTCAACGCCATTTCGCGCGAGCAGCTCGGCCTCACGGGCCGCCGCTGGAACGATCTGCTCCAGCCGCCGTATCTCGGCATTCTTGACGAGGACGGCGTGGACGAAGCGAGCGTCGCCAAGTGCTCGGTCGACGTCGAGCGCAAGCTCGATGCGCTCGCGGCGCTCAAGCTGCACGCGGGCCCAGGCTTTGTCCAGCGCAACATCCGCAGCGGCAATCAGGTTCAGCAGGTGCAGGAAAAGGAAGTGCGCTTCATCTTCGATCAGGATGTGTACTCCACCGGCAAAGTGAAGGTCGCCGCCGTGGCGGAAACGCTCAACGCCCTGCACGCGCACTCCGACAGCGTCTTTTCCGACGCGATCACCACCGTGCTCCACGACGCGATGGAGCCGGAATATCTGTAAAAGCGATGTGAAGTAAATTTTGGCAAAGAAAACACATGAACTGGCGCTGTGCGGCGTACTGTGCGCGCTCGCGGTCGCCTTCCTCTGGCTCAGCGGCGTCATTCCGCTCTCGACCTACGCCTGGCCGATCCTCGCATCGGCTGCGCTTTTGCCCGCGCGCGAGGAATGCCGCAAAAGCTACGCATGGAGCTGCTTTGCCGCGGCGGCAGTCTTGGGACTTCTTCTCTGCGCGGACAAGGAAGCAGCGCTTGTGTTCTGCTTTCTCGGCTATTATCCCCTCGTGAAGCCGAATCTTGACGCGATCTCGTCCAAAGCGCTGCGGCTCTTTGCGAAGCTCGGCCTCTGCACCGTGAGTATGGGCGTCATGTACGCGCTCATCATTTTTGTCTTCAAGCTCCCCGCCGTCGTGCAGGAGTTTTCCGAGAGCGCAGCGTGGCTGCTGTGGGCGACGGCGGCGATGGGGCTTCTGCTCTTTTTTGTCCACGATCTGCTCATCGACCGGCTGGCGGTCGTCTATCGCCACCGCCGTGGTAAAAAGGCATAAATTTCGGTTCTTTTTGTTATCTATCTTACCAAAATGCAGTATGAAAGCGCGGTTTTCCATTGTGGAAAGCCGCGCTTTGCCGTATACTGGTTTCGAGCAGTTTTGCTCACTTCCATTCCCTCCCGCCTGTGCTACTCCACCTCTACGTACCGCTCGCGGGAAATACAAAAGGAGGAACGTTTTCCGCCGAACCGGCGGTGCGGCAGTGTGGAGACCTGCCGTAAAGCGGCGCGCTCAGGCGGCTGCGAGGTCCTGCATCGCGGAGGCGGCAGGGCTGCGGTTCACGATTATGGCAGAGGTCATTCTGAAAAATGTCCGAAAGGTCTACCCCAACACCGAAAGCAAGAAGAAAAAGAAGAAAGACGAGGCCGTCGAAAAGAAGAACAATCTGGAGATCACCGACGAAGGCGTCGTCGCCGTGCAGGACTTCAATATCGACGTGGCCGACAAGGAGTTCATCGTGCTCGTCGGCCCGAGCGGCTGCGGCAAGTCGACCACGCTGCGCATGATCGCCGGTCTCGAGGAGATCAGCGGCGGCGAGCTCTTCATCGACGGCAAGCAGATGAACGATGTCGCGCCCAAAGACCGCGACATCGCGATGGTTTTCCAGAACTATGCGCTTTATCCGCACATGACCGTCTATGAAAACATCGCCTTCCCGCTCAAGCTCAAGAAGATCGCCGAGACCGACGCGGACGGCAAGACGCATCTCAAGAAAATGCCCAACGACGAGATCGACCGCCGCGTGCGCGAGGCGGCCGAAGTCCTCGACATCACTCAGTTCCTCGACCGCAAGCCCAAGGCGCTCTCCGGCGGCCAGCGCCAGCGCGTGGCCATCGGCCGCGCCATCGTCAGAAGCCCGAAGGTGCTGCTGATGGACGAGCCGCTCTCGAACCTTGACGCAAAGCTGCGCAACCAGATGCGCGCGGAGATCATCAAGCTGCGCGAGAAGATCGACACCACCTTCATTTACGTCACGCACGATCAGGTCGAGGCCATGACTCTCGGCGACCGCATCGTCATCATGCGCGACGGCTACATCCAGCAGATCGGCACGCCGCAGGAGGTCTTCAACCATCCGGCGAACCTGTTCGTCGCGGGCTTCATCGGCTCGCCGCAGATGAATTTCTTTGAAAACTGCCAGCTCACAAAGACCGCCGACAGCTATACGCTCACCGTCATGGGCGAGACCGTCACGCTTACCGCGGAGCAGAGCGCAAAGCTCGCCGCCGCAGGCGTCGAGAGCCGCAGTGTCACCGCGGGCGTGCGCCCCGTGCATATCGCGCTCGGCGAGAGCGGCATCCCTGCCGAGGTCGACGTCAGCGAGCTGATGGGCAGCGAGCTGCATCTGCACCTTGCCGCAAACGGGCAGGATGTTGTGGCGGTCATTCCCACCGCGAATATTGATCCGATGGCGTATGCGCGGCATACGGCGGTGAAGTTTGGATTTGATGCCAAACTGGTGCATTTGTTTGATTCTGATTCTGAAAAGAATCTCATTTGATTTTTGGAAAATTTCCCTTTTAAGGGAAGAATATTGCAGCCCAAGGGCTGCGTTGAATAAAGGGGGCCATTCTCTCACGTGAGAGAATGGCCCCCTTTGACCCCCAAGAGAACGCGAGGGGAGCTCCCCTCGCCCCCCGACATTGCCGGTCTGGGGCTTGAAGAGCTGCACGCGCTGCGCAATCGGGTGCGGTGTACATGGCTTCGCCATGAATCCCTACGTTTCGACACATCCAGCAACCGCGCCTTACTATCGTGAGGCGCGAGTGACGATTGCTTGGCGGCAGACTGCCTGCGGAATGCGGCATTGCTGCGCTCGCCGCATTGATTAGCACTCCGGTAGACGGAAATTAGTCTGCACTTCTACAAGACTGGCAGAGCGGCAGCGGATAGTAGGAGCAAGTCAAATCGTATAGCAATACCAACCGCGGCAAAGCCGCGCGCAGGCAGCTGCATTCCGGAGGCTCAAAGATTGTTCAAGCTCCAAACTGCCAATCCAAGCCTTTCTCTTGGGGGATCTAAAGGGGGCCATTCTCTTTTGTGAAAGAGAATGGCCCCCTTTGCCGTTCCCCTGCGACGCGCAGGGAACTATATCATTCGATGGAAAGCTGATACTTAATAGGCAACGCCCCAATAAATATCAGTAGTGCACTCTTTGCCGCAGCAGACGCACTTGCCGGTGGTGCCGCTCTGCTTGAGGGGCATGCAGCGGGAAGAAACGCCCGCCTGTTCCTTCATCTTGAGCTCACACTCGAGGCTGCCGCACCACTTGGTGCGGGCGAAGCCGCCGCGGCCGGAGGCCATCTCCTTGACCTCGTCGATGGTCTTTAAGTCGAACGTGTTGTCTTCGAGGTTCTTTTCCGCCACGGTGTACATGCTGTCATGGATGGCGTCAAGCAGCGCCTTGATCTCGTCAACGATCCCCTCGATCTTGGCCGTGACCTTTTCGCCGTTGTCGCGGCGGACGAGGCAGCAGTTGCCCTCGGCCAGGTCGCGGGGACCGAGCTCGAGGCGGATGGGCACGCCGTGCATCTCGTACTCAGCGCACTTCCAGCCCATGGACTGGTCGCTGTCGTCCAGCTTGACGCGGACGCCCGCGGCGATGAGGTCCGCCATCACGCTCTTGGCTGTCTCGAGCACCTCGGGATTCTTATGCGCGGCGATGGGCACGATGACGACCTGCGTGGGCGCGATGCGCGGGGGCAGGACAAGGCCGTTGTTGTCGCCGTGGGTCATGATGACCGCGCCGATCATGCGCGTGGTGGAGCCCCAGGACGTCTGGAACGGGTACTGGAGCTTGTTGTCGCGGCCGGTGAAGGTCACGTCATAGGCGCGGGAGAACTTGTCGCCAAAATAGTGGCTCGTCGCACCCTGAAGCGCCTTGCGGTCCTTCATCATGCACTCGACGGTATAGGTCGCCTCGGCGCCCGCGAACTTCTCCTTCTCGGTCTTGCGGCCGGGGACGACGGGGATGGCGAGCACGTGGCGGAAGAAGTCGGCGTAGCAGTTGAGCTGCTGCATCGTCTCGGCCTGCGCCTCCTCGGCGGTCTCGTGGATGGTGTGGCCCTCCTGCCACCAGAACTCGCGCGAACGCAGGAACGGGCGGGTGGTCTTCTCCCAGCGGATGACGGAGCACCACTGGTTGTAGAGCATCGGCAGCTGGCGGTAGGTCTGCAATACGCGGGACCAGTGGTCGCAGAACATCGTCTCGGACGTGGGGCGGAAGGCAAGGCGCTCTTCGAGCTTCTCGCTGCCGCCCATCGTGACCCACGCGACCTCGGGCGCGAAGCCGTTGACGAGCTCGCCCTCTTTCTTGAGCAGGCTCTCAGGGATCAGAACGGGCATCGCCACATTCTCGTGTCCGGTCTTTTTGAACTCCGCGTCCATCAAACGCTGCATGTTCTCCCAGATGGCGAAGCCATAGGGGCGCAGAATGGTAAAGCCCTTGACGCTGGCATACTCAACAAGCTCCGCCTTGCGGCAGATGTCGGTATACCATTGGGCAAAATCGTCTTCAAGATTCGTGATCTGTTCTACCTTTTTATCTTTTGCCATGTTTATGTTCTCCCTCAGTTTCAGGATAGAGTTCCGATTTGTTATTGTATTGTTTTTGCGCCGAATTGTCAAGCACAGGCGCGGAAAAGGTGCGGAACGGCAACGCCTTTCCGCACCTTTCTGTATTTTTCTCACACCACCGTCGGGAAACGGAGGATGGCCTTGAAGAGGTCGCCATCGATGGCGAGCGACATCTTCCCACCCTGCAGCTCCGTCAAGCTCTGCGCGATGGAGAGACCGAGTCCGTTTCCCTCGGTCGAGCGCGAGCTGTCGCCGCGCACAAAGCGCTCCATCAATTCCTCGGCGGGAATGTTCAGCGCCGCGCGCGAGGTGTTCTTGAAGGTCACGACCGCGTCGCCGCCGGTCTTTTCAAGCGTCAGATAAACGCGCGTGCCATTCTGCGCGTATTTGCAGATGTTCGAGAGCAGATTGTCGATCACACGCCACATCAACGCGCCGTCCACATTGCAGAAGAGCTCCTTGTCCGGCATCACGCTCACGAGCGTCAGGTCCGCCGCGCTCAGCTTGTCGCCGTACTCGCCCTCGACCTGCGATAGAAGCTCGTTCATGCTGCACCGCACGGCGTTCACCGGCAAGTTACCCGTCGTGGCCTTGCTGGCCTCGACCAAGTCCTCCGTGAGCTTTTTGAGCTTGAACGCCTGCCGCTTGAGGACGGCGAGGTATTCTTCCTCCTGCTCGGGAGTGTGCTCATGCTGCAAAAGATCAACGTAGTTGATGATGCTCGTGAGCGGCGTCTTGATGTCGTGCGAAACGTTTGTGATAAGTTCCGTTTTGAGCCGCTCGCTCTTGAGCTGCTTGTCGATGGCCGCAGCCATGCCGTCGCCGATGGAATTCAAGTTTTCGGCGTGGCGCTTAACATCCCAATACATCCACTTTGTGTCCACCTGCGCGTCAAGATTGCCGGCGGCGAGGGCTTCGCCCTCCTTCTGGAGCTTTCGAAGCTGGAGCGAGAAGAGGCACGCGGCGACGGACAGCACAAGCATCGTCAGCAGCATCGCCCCTCCCGCGCGATTTGCCGCAAATATACCGAGCATCATGCTGACCACAAAGCAGCCCACCGCCGTGCGCCAGACGAGCGGGATGGCGTGCAGCAAACCCACAACGCCGCGGCAGAAGGCGCAGAGCACTCTCCAGCACCACTTGACGATCTTCCAGCACAGGCACAGAAGCTTGTAGATAATCGTTCCCTTCCACAGTCTGCCCACCTTGACGCGCGCGCAGAATGTCACCCACGCGGCAAAGACGAGCACCGCCAGCGCAAAGCTTATCGCCAGCAGCAGCACATCGTAGGGCGGGGTATAGAAGCTCACATAGGAGTAGACCTCCTCCACCGCCACGCACAGCAGCGCAATGATCGTGCCGTCAACGAGAAGATAGAGGTCGAAGGGGATTTTTTCCTGCCAGCCGCCCTGCAGCTCGCCGTCCTCGCGCCGCGCCGCCGTGCGGGCGAGGAAGATGAGCAGGAACAGCTCCATCGCGCCAAAGAGGATGAGCATCTCCAGGGCGTTCTGCCCCCAGTTTTCTGCCTTGTCGTAAAAAACCTTTGCCCAGTAGATATCATCCTGCGCGGGAAGGCCCTTCACAAGGTAGACATCAAAGGTCTTGTCAACATAAACGGTGCTGTAGCAGAAGGTATCACCGTCGCTGACGTTGCTGAACTCCACCTTGTCCTGCTCGTCCGTCACACGGAAGCGAATGTTGCTGTAGCTGTCTCCCTTGGAGTAGATCTTGTCGAAATCATAGTTTCCGCCTTCCATGGCGATATAGTCGTCGCAGATCTCCCACGTCTTTTTGCCGACCGCAGTCAGGCAGAGGTCGCTCGTGTAAAAGTCCCGACCCATACCGCCGTAGGAGTAGACAAGCCCCACAGCATAGGTGAGGATGATCGGCACGAGCGCCGCCGCCAGCAAAAAAGCGACCGTCTTTGTCCAGAAATTGCGTATCCACGCAGCCTTCATTTCTTGTCCTCCATTTTATACCCCAGCCCCCACACGACCTTCAGGTAGCGCGGCTCGGAGGGGTTGATCTCTAATTTTTGCCGCAGGTGGCGGATGTGCACGCTCACCGACGTCTCCGCCCCCAGCGAATCCTCCTTCCACACCAGCTCATAGATCTGCGCGGAGGAGTAGATGCGCCCGGGGTTCTTCATCAAAAGGCGCAGGATGTTGAACTCGATGGGCGTGAGCGCGACCTCGTCGCCGTCGACCGTCACGCTTTTTTTCTCCTCGTCGAGCACGATGGGGCCGACGGTGTAGACGTTCGCCTGCTCCTCCACCTTCTTTGCCCCAAGCTGCGTGTAGCGCCGCAGCTGAGAGCGCACGCGCGCCAGCACCTCCACGGGGTCAAAGGGCTTGGTGATGTAATCGTCCGCGCCGATGTTCAGGCCCAGGACCTTGTCGCTGCTCTCGCTCTTGGCCGTGAGCAGGATGATGGGCACGTTGCTCTTTTCGCGCAGCTTCGCCGTCGCGGCGATGCCGTCGAGCTGGGGCATCATGATGTCCATCAGGATCAGATGGATGTCGTTCTTCTCCACGACCTCCAGCGCCTCGCGCCCGTTGCTCGCCTCAAATAGGCAGTAGTCCCCGCCGGAGAGATAGATCTTGAGCGCGTTGACAATGTCCTGTTCGTCGTCACAAATCAGAATGTTGTACATTTTCTCACCTCATGTTGGTCATTGTATCAGCCGTTTTCAAACAAAAACAGCGATTGTTTCTTAATTCTTACTTAATATCCTCTCAAAAAAGGCCGAAAGGGGCTTCCTTTCGGCCTTTTTCGGTTGTTTTCTTATCTTTTTCGGTCAATTTTGCGATAAAGGCGGAGCGCTCTCTCCGCCGCGACGCCTGCGGCGTGCGTAAGGCTGCGCGCGTTGTAATGAAGCTCTGCAAAGCAGAACGCGGACTTCCCCGCCGCCGCGAGGCACAGGGATTTTTCTTCCTTTTTCCGCCGGCTGTACCAGATCGACATAGTTCTCCTCCTCACAAATCACACCCGTCGAGCGCAGCAAGGCCGAAGCGCGCGGCGAGGCTGATCTTCGCGCGCTCGTCGTCCGAGGATGCAACATCGAATTTCGTGCGCAGCTCACGCAGGAACAGGCCGCGCAGCGAATCCTCCTGCGCTCGCGCCCAGACGTCCTCGCCAATGCGCGTCTCATCGCGCAGCTCCAAGTGGAAGAAGTCGGGCGCAAGCTGCTCTTCGATCGACTTGAGATCAAGCCCACGCTCATCCGTCTCTCCGGTGAAAATAATGCGGTAAATATCGCGCACAGTCGCATCCGGCAGGGCCGCGCGCAGCGCGTCCTCTGCCGATCTTCCCGTCACATCGACGTTCAGGACCTCATACCGTCTGCGCGCGAACGGCACAAACGAAAGTTCGGCCTTCCCGCGCTCCACCGTGCCCGTAAGGATGCCCTTTTCGCCCAGCTCGTCGAAACCGCGGCCCTCCGGGCAGCCGGAGTAGGCGTAGGTCGTCTGCCCTTCGCGCAGGAAACCGCCGAACTGGTGTGTGTGGCCGAGCGCAAGATAGTCGATCCCGCTCTCCTTGATCTGCTCTTTCGTGAGGGGATCGTAGCGCGATTCCGTGGCGGAGATATCACCGTGCAGCACCATCAGATGGATGAAATCGTCCTCCGGTGCGCGGAAGCCCGCAAGCAGGCTCTCATCCTGCACCGGCGCGGTAAACGCCGCTCCGTACACGGCGTACTGAAGCTCCGGAAGCTCCACGCGCTCGACCGTCTTCGACGTGAAGACGTGCACGTTCTCCGGCCAGGAAAGCGTCGCGTAGGGCGACTTCGCGCTGTACGGGTCGTGGTTGCCGGGGGCGATGAACACTCGCGCCTGCATTGCGCCCAGCGCCTCAGAAAGCGCTTCCAGCGTCTCGCGATAGGTCGTGTCGCTGTCGAACAGGTCGCCCGCGAGCAGCACGAGATCGACGCCGTTCTGATTCACGTAATTGCAAAGCCGCGTCAGCAGCTCGCGGCTCTCGCGGCGGCGCTGGCGCGCCTGCTCGGCGCTCAGCGCGCCGAACGCGCTGTCCAAATGGAAGTCCGCCGCGTGGACGATCTTCACGCTCATGTGTTCTCTCCTCTCATGCCTGCGGGGCGGGCGCTTTCTCCTTGCACACGTCGACCCAGGCGACAAAGTTTGAGGAATACTTCTCAAGCTCGTCGCAGGTCATCTCGATGGCGCTGTTCGCGCTGCCCGCCGCGGGGAAAACCGTGTCGAAGCGTTTGAGCGATACATCGAGATAGGTCTTCACATTCTCCGCCAGTGCAAACGAGCACACGCCGCCCGGCGCGTGGCCGGTGAATGCGCAGGCCTCGTCAAAGGTCAGCATCTTTGCTTTCACGTGGAAATACGCCTTGTACTTGGCGTTGTCGATCTTCCTGTCCCCCGCCGTCACGATGATGATGGGCTCGTCGTCCATGAGCTTGAAGCTCATGGACTTCGCGATGCGCGCGCCCTCCACGCCGACGGCGACGGCGGCCAGCTCGACCGTCGCGCTCGACACGTCGAACTCGCGGATGCGGTCGGCGATGCCGAAGTGTTCAAAATAGGCTCTCACTTTTTCGATGGACATTTGCGTTGTTCCTTTCTATCTCGCGCTTTCTCAACGCACATCGACGCGCTCGACGCCCACGCAGAGCCCCGTCGCGTCATCCAATGTAAAAATCGCTCCCTGCATCTTGCCGGCGCTCTTCTCCGGCTCGCGGTAGCGGCCCGGGAGACCGCCGAGAAACGTCTCGACCGACTGCTCGGGCTTGATACCGAGCACGCTGCGCACCGCCCCCGTCATGCCGAGGTCCGTGAGGTAGCCCGTTCCCTTGGGGAAGACCTCTTCGTCCGCCGTCGGCACGTGGGTGTGCGTGCCCCAGATGGCGCTGACGCGGCCATCGAGGTAATAGGCCATGGCGAGCTTTTCGCTCGTCGCCTCGGCGTGGAAGTCAAGCAGCGTGAACGTCGGCTTTTCGCCGCTTTTGAGCAGCTCGTCCGCCGTTTTGAACGGATTGTCCGCATGGAACGCGAGGTCGCAGCGGCCGATGAGGTTCATCACTGCGATGCGGGCGCGCCCGCAGTCGAAAACGCCGTAGCCCCTCCCCGGCACGCGCGCGCCGAGATTGTGCGGCCGCAGAATATACGGGCAGTCGTCGAGGTAGTCGGTGATCTGCATCTTGCCAAATGTGTGGTTGCCAAGCGTGATGACGTCCGCTCCCGCGGAGAAGATGCGCTCGGCGTCGTTCGGCGTCAGGCCGACCATCGCGGCATTCTCGCCGTTGACCACGGTGAAGTGGATGTTCTTGAGTTTTTTCACGGCGCGCAGATGGTGCTCGAGGCAGCTGACACCGCAGCCGCCCACCACATCGCCGATGGCCAGAATATTGTAGAGCATGGCGTTCCTCCGCTTTGCGTTTTCCCCAGTATAGCAAGGCGCGGGACAAAACGCAAGAAAGGCATGAAAAAAGGCCCCGCAAAAGCAGAGCCTTTTTCTTATTTCGCGTATTCGATGGCGGTCGTCTCGCGCAGGACGTGCACCTTGATCTGGCCGGGATATTCCATCTCTTCCTCGATCTTTTTGGCAAGCTCGCGCGCCAGAATGACCATCTGGTCCTCGCTGACCTGGTCGGGCTTGACCATCACGCGGACCTCGCGGCCGGCCTGAATGGCATAGGCCTTGTCGACGCCGGGATAGCTGCCGGTGATCTCCTCAAGCTGCTCGAGGCGCTTGATGTAGTTCTCCAGATTCTCGCGGCGGGCGCCGGGACGGGCGGCAGAGATCGCATCCGCCGCCTGCACGAGGCAGGCAACGATGGTCTGCGGCTCCACGTCGTTGTGGTGCGCCTGCACGGCATGGATGATGTCGTCCTTTTCGTGGTACTTGCGCAAAAATTCGACGCCGAGGGCGACGTGCGTACCCTCCATCTCGTGGTCGACGGCCTTGCCGATATCGTGCAGCAGGCCTGCGCGCTTGGCGGCGTAAACATCCGCGCCCAGCTCGGCGGCCATCATGCCCGCAAGGTGCGAGACCTCGATGGAGTGCTGCAGGACGTTCTGGCCGTAGCTCGTGCGGTAGTGCAGGCGGCCGAGCATCTTCACAAGCTCGGGGTGCAGGCCGCGGATGCCGGTCTCCAGCACGGCGCGCTCGCCCTCAGACTTGATGATGGCGTCCACCTCGCGGCGGGCCTTGTTGACCATCTCTTCAATGTGCGTTGGATGGATGCGGCCGTCGGCGATGAGCTTTTCGAGCGCCAGGCGCGCAACTTCGCGGCGCACGGGCTCGAAGCACGAGACGGTGATCGCCTCGGGCGTGTCGTCGATGATAAGGTCGACGCCCGTGAGCGTTTCGATCGTGCGGATGTTGCGGCCTTCGCGGCCGATGATGCGGCCTTTCATCTCGTCATTGGGCAGGGGCACCACACTGACGGTGATCTCGGCAACATGGTCGGCAGCGCAGCGCTGGATGGCAGAGGCGACGATCTCGCGGGCGCGGGAATCGGCCTCGTCCTTGGCGCGCTGCTCCAGCTCCTTGATCTTGAGCGCGGTCTCGTGCGTCACTTCGCTCTCGACCTGCTCGATCAGGTACTTCTTGGCGTCTTCGGCAGTAAAACCGGAAATACGTTCGAGCATTTCGGTCTGGCTGCGCTTGATGATCTTGATTTCTTCGTTTTCCTTGTCCAGAGCGGCATGCTTCTGGTTGAGGGCCTCCTCGCGCTTTTCCAGCGCGTCGGTCTTGCGGTCGAGGTTCTCCTCCTTCTGCTGGAGCCGGCGCTCCTGCTTCTGCTGCTCGGCGCGGCGTTCCTTGACTTCCTTCTCGTATTCGTTTCTGGAGCGCAGGATATCTTCCTTTGCCTCCAACATGACTTCGCGTTTCTTGTTTTCAGCGCTCTTGATCGCTTCGTTGACAATACGAAGCGCCTCTTCATCGGCGTTGGAGATCTTCTCCTCGGCGCGTTTAGCGGCTCTCTTGCGAATCCAAATACCAAGAAGAATGCCAATGACGAGCGTCCCCACCGCGATAAGCGCAGCGTAGAGATAGCTGATCATGCGATTCCTCCTGTGTGCTGTTTTTTGATCGATGCGATTGATCTATCGTTGGGTTTTTGAATCATAAACGGGAGATTCCCCTTCTCTCCCCTCCATAAATCCAAAAAACATTGTAAACTTTTTATAACCAGCTGTCAAGGAAAAGTCGCGCCCGGAAAATATCGGAAACGGGCGAAGATCACACCGTGATGTAGGCCTGCGCCGCGTAGCCGAGCTGGTCGTCGTAGCCCACGGAGTACCAGCCCTGATAGCTCCCGTAGACCTGCACGCTTTCGCCGTTCGGGATGCTGCCGACTGTTTCCCCGTCGATGCCCGGGTAGCTTCGCAGGCGCAGGGCTGAGCCCTCGGTCGTGACGACGCCGGTGCGCACGAGCTGCGGGTAAATGAACGGCAGGCCGAAATACTCCGTCAGTCCCCGCGCGATGGCCTGCGCCGCGGCGTCGAGGTTATTTTCGATCCAGCGCGCATCGTCGTAGTTGTCGTGGTAGCCGAGCTCAATGAGATTCGCAGGGTATCTGGGCCGCCGCACCTCGCCGAGCGTTGTGGTCGCCTGCGTCGTCACCTTTGCAGGCAGCGGGTAGACCATGCGCAGCTGCGCGGCGAAGAGCTCGGCAGCACGCTTTCCGTCGCTGCTCGTGGGATAGTAAAAGACGATGATGCCGCGGTTCTTCCCCGCCTGCTCCTCCCCCGAGGCGTTGGAGTGCAGGGCAAGGTAAAAGTCAAAGCCGCCGAGGCTGTTCGCCTGCGCGATGGACGAGGCCGCGGTCATCTCCGGCGTGTTGCGCACAAAGGAGATGGTGTTTGCGTAAAGGTACGGCTCGAGCGTGTCGGCCAGCAGATTCATCCAGTATTCCTCGCTGCCACTGCCGTCGACATACGGGTTCCAATCCTGCGTGGAGGGACTCAAATAAATTCTGGGCATGTGCAAAACCTCCCGTCGTTTCCAGTCTATGCTCGAAAAGCGGCGCACATGCAAAAAAAGAGACCGCCGAAGCGGTCTCTTTTTCATTAGCAGGATGCTTTGCGTTACACGGACGCAGCCGCCTTGTCCTTCTTGTTCTCGATACGCTGGAGAACGAGGACGACGACCAGCACCGCAAGACCCGCAAGGTCAGTGACCGTGCCGGGGATGACCATCAGCAGGCCGCCGGCGACCAGCGCGATGCGGCTGATCCACTTCATGTCGCGGATCAGGTAGCCCATCAGGCCGGAGGCGATAGACGCCATACCGAGGGTCGCGGAGATGACGATGGAGGCAACGCTCAGGAACTTGACGTCGCTGCCAACGAAGATCAGGGCGTTATTGTAAGCAAAGATGTAGGGGATGATGAACGCCGCGATGGCGAGACGGGTCGCGTTCCAGGCGGTCTTCATCGGGGGAGCCTTGGCGATGGCGGAACCAGCGTAGGCAGCCAGCGCAACGGGCGGGGTGATGTCTGCGACGATACCGAAGTAGAAGCAGAACATGTGGGCAGCCATCAGGTTGAGACCCATGCCGGAGGCAAGGATCGGCGCGCAGGTGGTGGCCATGATGATGTAGTTCGCGGTGGTGGGAACGCCCATGCCGAGCACGATGCAGCAGAGCATCGTCAGCACGAGAGCGATGATCAGGTGACCGTTGGACAGACCGACGATCGCGCCGATGAGCACCTGGCCGAGACCGGTCATGGTGACGACGCCGGCGATGATACCAGCCATACCGCAGGCAATACCAACGCTCAGGCAGTTCTTGCCGCCGTTTTCAAACGCGTCGATGATGGTGGGCAGGCTCTTGACATTGGGCTTGCTGATGGCGTAGTTGATAACCAACAGCGCGAAGGCGATGGCAAGGCAGAGCGTGCTGCCGTTCTCGCCCATGAAAGTGCCGGGCTGGAAGCTGCGGCTCATCAGCGTCATGAACAGAAGCGGGATCAGGGGAACCGCCATGATGAGCTTCTTCTTGCCCTCTTCACGGCTGATCATCGAAACGACAACGCAGTACAGCGTTGCATACACGGCGGCGGTGGCCATCGTGAAGCCGATCATGATCATGTAGACCAGAACGACCAGCGGGAGGATCAGGTAGATCTGCGGGAGCAGGAGCTTCCACTTGGGGAGCTCTTCGCGGGGCAGGCCCTTGAGGCCGAGCTTCTTGGCCTTGAAGTGCACGCCGAGGAAGATGCCGAGGAAGTACAGGAATGCGGGCAGGATCGCACGCACGATGATCTTTGCATAGGGAACGCCGACCATTTCCGCCATCAGGAACGCCGCAGCGCCCATGATCGGGGGCATGATCTGACCGCCGGTGGAAGATGCAGCCTCGACCGCGCCGGCAAACTCCGGGGGATAACCGGTCTTCTTCATCATCGGGATGGTGACGGAACCGGTGGTAACGGTGTTACCGACGGAGGAACCGGAGACCATGCCGCACAGAGCGGAGGAAACGACCGCGACCTTTGCAGGACCGCCGGAAGCCCAACCGACCAGCGCGTTCGCGCAGTCGATGAAGAAGTTTGCAACACCCGTGGCCTCCAGGAAGGCGCCGAAGATGACGAACAGCGCGATGTAGGTCGAGCAGACGCCGATCGGGGTGCCGAGGATACCGGTCGTGGTGTAGAAGAGGTTATACATAACGGTCTTTAAGTCCTTGCCCGCACCGAAGAAGGCGTAGAGCACGAACACCGTCGCTACGCAGATGATCGGCATACCGACCACGCGGCGGCAGCACTCGACGAGGATCAAAGTGCCGACGATTGCAAATACGATCAGAAGGGGAATGGAAACGCTGCCGATCTGCACGACGAAAACCTTCTGGATTCGCGTACCGGCGGTAACGATTTTTTCAAGGTTTAAGGGGTAGAAGAAGAAACAGAACGCGCCGACTGCCGCCATGACGATATCGTACCAAGGCATGTAGTTGACCTTCTGAGAGCCCTTCTTGATGGGGTAGTAGATAAACACGAGAATGATGACCAGGCCGAGGAAGAGCGGACGGCGCGCACGCTCGTCCATCTTGATCCACATGTTCATCACGATCAGGAAAATGCCGAACAATGCCGTAAGGACACGCAGAATCTTGCGGGGAGTCCCCTCCCAGACGCGCGTGTTCGACTCACGGTCGTACTTTTTCATGATCGCATCGACGTCTTCCATGGTGCCGACGTCGTTGTCGACTGCAACATTGTTGAGCTTTTCGTTTTCAGCCATGATGCAATTTCCTCCTAATTCTATTTGAGAGCGTCCGTGCGCTCAGACGAGCCAGAATTCGTAATTAAAACGCACAGGCGCGTTTTTTCCACACAAATCACGCAGACTGACATCCTCGCCGTTTACATTGAGCACATGGTCAGAGACCGTACCGACAATGTAGCCGACGTTTGTCCTGTCCTGATGGATGTTTCGGATGACCATTGCCCAGCCCTTGTAATCGGGGCGGTCCACATAGACCTTGTCAAGCGTTTCACCGGGGTTGAGCTCCGTCTGCACGCCTGCGCCAAAGGAGCAATAGGTCGTCTCCTCCACATAGATCGTTTTGTTTTCGATCTCGTAGGTATCGGTCAGGGGGTATTTGTTCACGGAATGGATAAAGGTCACGGAAAAGCGGTCTCCCTCGCCCATTTTGTACCGGGCGTAGACCTCGCCGGTGTCGCGGTTGCGCAGGGTCAGATAGTAGCCGGAGCGAGGAAGAAGCACGGCGGCCGCTGCAATAATCGTTATTATTGCAGCGGCCGCAATTATGTATTTCCGCAGATGAGAATTCACGTCAATACACGGTAGCGATCCTGCTTACAGGACGCCGATTTCCTTGTAGTACTTCTCAGCACCGGGATGCATGGTGACGGTCGCACCAGCGGAGGCAGCCTCGGGATCGAGGAAGCCGAACTTGGCGTGGCCTTCGGTCAGAGCGTCCTTGTTGTCGAACATGGCCTTGACGAACTCATAAACGACATCTTCGCTCAGATCCTTGGAAGCAACGAGAGTAGCCTGAATGGCGACGCAGACGACATCGCCGGTCATGCCGGTATAGGTGGTGGAGGGCAGGTCGTCACGGATCAGGAACGGATAGGCCTCCTGAATGGCGGCGAGCTCTTCGTCAGTGAGGGAGACGAGGTTGAGGGTGTTGGTGGTGGCATAGTCGACGATAGCAGTGGTGGGAGCACCGGCGACGGTGAAGGCGGCATCGATCTTGCCGTCCTTGAGCTGGTCAACGCCATCCTGGAAGGAGCCGTTCACCGCATTGACGTCGTCCTTGGTCAGACCCGCAGCGCCGAGCACCTGCCAGGCGTTGATCTCGGTACCGGAACCAACGTCACCAACGCAGATGGTCTTGCCCTTGAGGTCGGCAACGGTGTTGATGCCGGGCTTGGCAAGGATCTGAACGGTCTCGTTGTAGATACCGGCGACCCACAGAGCGTCGGTCTCGGGAGCGCCGTCGAAGGAGTTGGTGCCCTCGTGTGCGTAGTTGATAACGTCGGACTGCAGAATGGCCATCTGAGCATCTCCGTCGGTGATCATGTTGACGTTCGCGACGGAAGCGCCGGTGGACTCAACAGAGAGCTTGGAAAGGGTCAGCTTGGAGTCGAGGACGGTCTTGAGAACGCCGCCGACAGCATAGTAGGTACCGGAGGTACCGCCGGTCGCCAGAGTGATCGCAACGGGGGAGCTGGACTCGCCGTCGTTGTTCTGGCTGTCGTCCGTCTTCTCATCGCCGCAGGCGACCAGAGCGAAGACCATCGCGAGAGAGAGGATCAGAGCTAAAAACTTTTTCATACGCAATCTCCTTTTTGATTCTTCCGGCATTCACCGCTTCACCGGCACATGCTCCGCCGCGTGGGGGCGCTTCGGAGCACCTACGTTGGAGAAGCGTTGAATTCCGAAATTTACTTGCCTCTTTCAGGCAGTCTCATTATAGCTGAATGACAGGTCTATTGCAAGACGTTTTTACTTTTTTGGATATTTCGCCAAATTATCGTTGAATTCCGTTATCATTCGACCGATTATTTCGTTAAACATTTATCAGGTTTTCAAATTTTTCTTTAGGTATAAAAAATCAGGGCGGCAAAGCGCCGCCCTGATTCTATGAAAGGCTCAAATGCTAATTATGCAAAATCAGTATGCTATTATTTCTTTTCCTTGTTGTCCACGACCTGCTTGAGAAGCGCGGAGAACTCGTCCATGCTCATCGCGCCGAGGTCGCCGTCCGCGCGGTGGCGCGGGGAAACGGTGCCGTTCTCCATGTCGCGGTCGCCGACGACCACCATGTAGGGGACCTTCTCCATCTGCGCGTCGCGGATCTTGCGGCCGATCTTCTCGTTGCGGTAGTCGACCTCGACGCGGAAGCCCATGTCTTCGAGCTTCTTGGCCTGCTCGGCGCAGTAGTCGGCGGCGCGGTCGGTAACGGGCAGGAAGCGCACCTGCTCGGGTGCCATCCACGTCGGCAGCGCACCGGCATACTCCTCGATGAGGTAGGCGAGCGTGCGCTCATAGCAGCCGAGGGACGTGCGGTGGATGATGTACGGCAGCTTCTTCTCGCCGTTTTCGTCGATGTAGTACATGCCGAAGCGCTCGGCGAGCAACATGTCGATCTGGATGGTGACGAGGGTGTCTTCCTTGCCGTAGACGTTCTTATACTGGATGTCGAGCTTCGGGCCGTAGAATGCGGCCTCGTCGATGCCGACGGTGTAGTCGACGTCGAGGTCCTTGAGGATGCGCTCCATCACGCTCTGGGCGTGATCCCACTGCTCCTTCGTGCCCTCGTACTTGTTGTTCGGGTTCGCGGGATCCCACTGGGAGAAGCGGAACGTGCACTTGTCAAGAAGGCCGACGGTGCCGAGGCAGTACTTGGCAAGGTCGAGGCAGCCCTTGAACTCCTCTTCGAGCTGGTCGGGACGCAGGACGAGGTGGCCTTCGGAGATCGTGAACTGACGCACGCGGATGAGGCCGTGCATCTCGCCGGAATCCTCGTTGCGGAACAGCGTCGAGGTCTCGCCCAGGCGCATCGGCAGGTCGCGGTAGGAGCGCTGGCGGTTCAGGTAGACCTGATACTGGAACGGGCAGGTCATCGGGCGCAGGGCGAAGCACTCCTTCGTCTCGTCATACGGGTCGCCGAGGATGAACATGCCGTCGAGATAGTGATCCCAGTGGCCGGAGATCTTGTAAAGGTCGCGCTTGGCCATGAGCGGGGTCTTGGTGAGAAGATAGCCGCGCTTCTGCTCGGTATCCTCGACCCAGCGCTGGAGCACCTGCACGACGCGCGCGCCCTTGGGCAGCAGCACTGGAAGGCCCTGACCGATGCAGTCGACGGTGGTGAAATATTCGAGCTCGCGGCCGAGCTTGTTGTGGTCGCGCTTGACGGCCTCCTCGCGCTCTTTGAGGTAGGCGTCCAGCTCTTCCTTCTTCGGGAAAGCGACGCCGTAGATGCGCTGGAGCACCTCGCGGTTCGAGTCGCCGCGCCAGTAGGCGGCGTTGCAGGCGGTCAGCTTGATGCCGTTGCCCTTGATGCGGCCGGTGGAGTCGAGGTGCGGACCGGCGCAGAGGTCGGTGAACTCGCCCTGCTTGTAGAAGCTGATGACGGCGTCCTCGGGCAGGTCGTTGATGAGCTCGACCTTGAACGGCTCTTCCTTTTCTTCCATAAACTTGATGGCCTCGGCGCGCGGGAGCTCAAAGCGCTCGAGCTTGAGCTTTTCCTTGCAGATCTTGCGCATCTCGGCCTCGATCTCAGCCAAATTCTCCGGCGTGAAGGAGAACGGGGCGAGCATATCGTAGTAGAACCCGTTGTCGATGCTCGGGCCGATGGCGAGCTTCACCTCGGGCCAGAGGCGCTTGACGGCCTGCGCCAGCACATGGGAGCAGGTGTGCCAATAGGTCTTGCGGTACTCGGGATTTTCAAACGTGAACTGGTTCTCTTCGCTGACCTTGACTTCTTCAGACATGTTATTTACCTCCATTTTCATTTGAGGGTGCAAAAAAGCTCCACCCCCGATGTTCTCAGGGGTGAAGCATTCAACTACTCCACGGTTCCACCCTGCTTGCGCGTTGCGCGCCGCTTGTGTCCGCTGTAACGGGCGATCCCGTCCCGCTTGTTTCGCGGGCGGCTCAAGGGTGGTACTGCCGGTCTCTTCCGCAGGATGCTCGCAGCAAATGCATCCCTCTCTGCGCGGGGAAATATCGGTTTCTTCCCTATCCGTGCCATTTTGATGATGGGAGTGTACACCCGTCGCGCGCGTTTGTCAAGCAAAAAGTGCGCACAGTGTGCGCACTTTACAATAAATTCATCAAAACTCCGGCGGGCGGTTTTTGGGCGGCTTGCCGTCGTCCTCGTCTCTGCCGAGAATGCCCGAAAAGAGTTTTTTGCGCTTTGCACGCCTTTCCTCCTCTTTTTGCTTCTGCTCCGCCTTGTAACGCTCGATCGACTCCAGCTCTTCAATGCGCTCGCGCGCAACAGCGCGCAGCATATCCGGATTGGCATCGTAAACGATCGCACGCAACTCGTCCATCGTCATTTCCTCGCAGGCATCCCGAAAGCGCTTTTCGCGCACGTCCTCCGGCTCAAAGAATGCCATGCGGCCGCACCACGAGCAGATGTACATATCCACCTCGACATGATCGGTCCAGAGATTCGAACCGAGGCTTGAGCCGTTCATCTCGAGGGTCTGCTTCCCCTGAGGCTTCATTTCGTGTCCGCAGACGCAAAGCTTACCGAGCATATCGTTCCTCCTTTTTATGCACTTCCTGCTTGGGAATGTCATCGTAAAAGGCAAAGGTCTCTTCAAAGAGCTTCTCGCCGTAGGCGCGCAGCTTCTCGCAGTATTCATCGTAGGCGGTGAGCATCTGCCGCGCCTCGTCCGTCAGTACCGCGCCGCCGCCGTGCTTGCCGCCCGCCGTGGAGGTCAAAAGATGGAAGCCCAGCCCGTCCTCGGCATTGCGGACGACCGTCCACGCCTTGGAATAGGCCATGGACATCGACAGCGCCGCCGCGCGCAGCGAATGCAGCTCGTCTACGCGCTTCAAAAGCTGGGACACGCCGGGGCCAAAGCATTTCTGGTCGGAAAACACACGGGCGGAGAGAACAACGCGGAGCTCACGATCCATAGGGCGGCACTTCCTTTCTGTTGTATTTCATTATATCCAGGTGAATGCGGTTCGTCAATACGGCAAAAGCTAAGCGGGAGCATGCCGCTCCCGCTTTCTTCACTTTAAGGTGTTGTAGTGCGTATTTTCGCCGTCGAACAAAAAGCCGTCCGTGTCGTGCACGCGGCCGTTCGACAGCATCTGCCGGTAACGCACATCGTTCGAGATTCCATTGATATTTGTGCCTGTCAAACTGCGTCCGTTGCTGCGCAGCTGCGCGTTCGCGCTCTTTTCCGTCTCGGGGTTCAGATAGGTCTTGCCGTAGAGGTTGCCGTTTTCGTGCGTGATGGTCTTGTCGCTGCCAAAATAGCGGCTGCGGTCGCTGGCGCTCGCGGCGGCATTGCGGCGGTCGACGCTGCGTGTCGTATTCTCTCCGTCGCCGTCCATGTCGTCGCCCATCATGCCGTCGCCGGTCACGCTGTCGTCTTTTTTGTTTTCGCCGCTCATGTCGTCGCCCGGCATGTTATCCTTTTTTTTGCCGCTGTCCGCCGCGCCGTTGTCGGTCGTACCGGTCGACGGACCGTTGGCGGTGTTGCTGTCCTTCTTCTCCCCGCAGCCCGCGAGCGAGAAGAGCAGCAGCGCCGTCACAAAAAGCATGGCAAGGGTCTGCTTCATTGCTGCATTTCTCCTTACGTTCATCTCCCGCGATACCCAAGCAATAGTATGCGCACGAAGCAGCAAGAAACCAGACGTAAATTTTGTCAAAACGCATGTCACCGACACTAACTCGGCAAAAAGCCTCGCAGAGTTTCGCGCCCATAGACGCGAAATAATTTTAATCGTAATTTCCAACGACATGTGCGTCAGAAAATACTTCTCGCCCGCAAGTGTGGAAATTGCTTGCCTGCGGCAAGCAATTTCTGCGCGCAGCGGGTGTAAAAAGCAAAAAAAGAGGACACCTTACGGTGTCCTCTTTTTTTGAGTATTTTACTTGCTCGCCTTCGCGGCCTTAAAGGCCTCGATCAGCATCGGGGTGACCTTGAACAGGTCGCCGCAGATGCCGTAGTCGGCGATCTCGAAGATCGGCGCGGTGTCGTTCTTGTTGACCGCGATGATGCACTCGGACTCGCTCATACCGGCCTTGTGCTGGATGGAGCCGGAGATACCGAGAGCGACGTAGACCTTCGGGTGGACGGTCTTACCGGTCTGACCAACCTGATGGTCGGCAGTGAGCCAGCCGGAGTCGATGGCAACACGGGAGCCGCCAACAACGCCGCCGAGCACATCGGCGAGCTCGTGAGCGAGCTTGATGCCGCCCTCGACGTCCTTGGAGATACCACGGCCGACGGAGACGATGTAGTCAGCGCCAACCAGGTCGACGAGCTTCTTGGCAGCCTTGACGACCTCGACGACCTCAGTCTGGAGATCGGCGGCGTCGAGCTTGACGTCGTACTTGGTGACCTTAACGGCCTTGGCCTTCGCCTCGTCGTAAGCAGCCTTCTTCATAACGCCGGGACGGACCGTCGCCATGGAGGGACGGAAGCGCGGGCAGATGATGGTAGCCATCAGGTTGCCGCCGAACGCGGGACGGGTCATCTTCAGGTCGCGAGAGACATCGTGGTCCTTACCCATGACCTTCGCAGTGGCCATGCCGTCGATCTTGGCCTCGGGCAGCGTGGAAGCGCCGCGCAGGAAGTCCTTGTAGATGGGCATGTCAACGTCGAGGTGGGTGCAGTCGGCGCAGAGACCGGTGTGCAGACGGGCTGCGCAGCGGGGGCCGAGGTCACGGCCGATGTTGGTCGCGCCGATGAGGAAGGCCTCGGGCTTCATCTCGGAGATGACGTCGCAGATGACCTTGGCATAAGCGTCGGTGGTGTAGTTCTTCAGCAGGGGGTGGTCGCAGACGATGACCTCATCAGCGCCGTAGCCGCCAATGCTCTCGGCGAGATCGCCGACATTGTCGCCGACCAGCAGACCGCAGAGCTTCACGCCCAGCTCGTCCGCCAGCTTGCGGCCTTCGGAGATCAGCTCATAGGAGGTGGACATCATCTGGCCCTGACGCTGTTCGCAGAAGACCCATACGTTCTTGAACTCTTCGATCTTGGAGGAGTCATAGTTGGGGTTAGCAAGTTTCACTTCGTTACGCATCGTATTGATCTCCTTTCCTTAAATGATGTGTTTTTCGAGCAGGATGCCGGCGAGCTTCTCGCAGGTAGCCATGTCGTTGCCCTCGAGCATCTGACCGGCGCCCTTCTGGGGAGGCGTGAAGGAGGTCAGGATGTTGGTCGGGGAGCCCTTGAGGCCGATGGTGGTAGCGTCGATGAGGGGGTGATCCTTCAGGGCGTTGTAGTCCAGAACGGTCATGGGCTTGGAGTAGCACTCAAACACACCGGAGACGCTCATGTAACGCGGAGTATTGAGCTCCTTGATGCAGGTGATCAGGCACGGGGTCTGAGCCTTGATGGTCATGTAGCCGTCCTCGAGCATGCGCTTGACGGTCAGGGTGTCGCCTTCCTTCTTCACGTCGGCGGCGTAGGTGATCTGGGGCAGGTGCAGCTTCTCAGCGATCTGAGGACCGACCTGAGCGGTATCACCATCGATAGCCTGACGGCCGCAGAAGACGATGTCGTCGTCATCGAGACCGATGGTGTCGAGAGCGGCGGCAAGGATCTGGGAGGTGGCGTAAGTATCGGAACCGCCGAACTCACGGGCGGAAACGAGATAGCCGTCATCAGCGCCCATGGCCATCAGCTCGCGCAGCATACCCTCTGCCGGCGGGGGACCCATGGTGACGACGGTGACCGTGCAGCCCAGCTCATCCTTGAGCTTGAGAGCGGCCTCAACGGCGTTCATATCATCGGGGTTGATGATGGTCTGCATGGAAGCGCGGTTCAGGGTACCATCGGGATTGACGGCAACCTTACCGGAGGTATCGGGGACCTGCTTAACGCAAACAAGAATCTTCATTATATCTTTACCTCCTTTTTTAGTTCACACCAAGATACTTGGCAACGACCATACGCTGGACTTCGGAAGTGCCCTCGTAGATCTCGGTGATCTTGGCATCGCGCATCATGCGCTCAACGGGATACTCACGGGTGTAGCCATAGCCGCCGAAGAGCTGAACAGCGCGGCGGGTGACGTCGGAAGCGGTCTCGGCCGCGAAGAGCTTGGCCATGGCAGCGTCCATGGAGTAATCCTCGTGATTCTGCTTCTTCATAGCGGCAGCGTAAACGAGGTACTGGGCAGCCTGAGTGCGGGTGTGCATGTCGGCCAGCTGGAACTGGGTGTTCTGGAACTGGCTCAGGCGGCGACCAAACTGGATACGCTCCTTGGTGTACTTGACAGCCTCGTTGATGGCGCCTTCGGCAAGACCGAGAGCCTGGGAGGCGATACCGATACGGCCGCCGTCGAGGGTCTTCATGGCGATCTTGAAGCCTTCGCCTTCCTTACCGAGCAGGTTCTCCTTGGGGACGACGCAGTCTTCGAAGACGAGGTCGCAGGTAGAGCTGCCGCGGATACCCATCTTCTTCTCGTGCTTACCGGTGGAGAAGCCGGGGAAGTCCTTCTCAACGATGAAGGCGGTGATACCGTGGTTGCCCTTGCTCTTGTCGGTCATGGCGAACACGACGAAAGTGGAGGCAACGTTACCGTTGGTGATGAAGCACTTGCTGCCGTTGAGGACGTAGTCGCCGTTCTCGTTCTTGACAGCGGTGGTCTGCTGGCCGGAGGCGTCGGTACCGGCGCCGGGCTCGGTCAGACCAAACGCGCCGATCTTGCGGCCGGACAGAAGGTCAGGCAGATACTTCATCTTCTGCTCCTCGGTGCCGTTCTCGAAAATGGGAGCGCAGCAGAGGGAGGTGTGGGCGGAAACGATAACAGCGGTGGTGCCGCAAACCTTAGCGAGCTCCTCCACGCACATGGCATAACTGAGAACATCGCCGCCGGCGCCGCCGTACTGCTTCGGGAAGTAAATACCCATCATGCCGAGCTTGGCCATCTTTTCGACGGTCTCCATGGGGAAGCGCTCTTCCTCATCGAGTTCCTCAGCTAAAGGCTTGACTTCATTTTCTGCAAATTCGCGATACATTTTGCGGACCAGCAGATGTTCTTTGGACAGATGGAAATCCATAGTCTTTTGCTCCTTCACTATAAAAATAATTGGATTGTCTAATTTTTCACAAATCAGTTCCGTGACTCTCATTATATCCTGTGCGTTTCATTTTCGCAAGGGGAACTATCATTCCTTTTTGGAATTCGTGCTTTTTGCCGAATTCATTAAAGTCTTTTTGACATTTCCGTTCCTTTTATGACAGTTTTCTGTCATTTTCAGGAATCCTTTCCATTCCAAAAGAGAAAAGGAGAGGCAGTTTTTGTAAACTGCCTCTCCTTTTTATCCTTTTAGGGACGGATTACTTCTTGCTGTAATCGTAGAAGCCCTTGCCGGACTTCTTGCCGAGCTGGCCGCCGCGGACCATCTTCTTGAGCAGCAGAGCGGGACGATACTTCGGATCGCCGGTCTCGCTGTAGAGGACGTTCATAATGGCGAGGCACACGTCAAGGCCGATGAAGTCGCCCAGGGCGAGGGGGCCCATGGGGTGGTTCGCGCCGAGCATCATGGCCTTGTCGATATCCTCGACAGAGGCAACGCCGGTCTCGACCAGGCCGATGGCCTCGTTGATCATCGGGATCAGGATCTTGTTGACGACGAAGCCCGGAGCCTCAGCGACCTCGACAGGCTCCTTGCCGATCTCCTTGGAGAGGTTGTAGATGAAGTCGAAGGTCTCCTGCGTGGTGTTGGCGCCGCGGATGACCTCAACGAGCTTCATGCTGGGCACGGGGTTGAAGAAGTGCATGCCGATGACGGCGTGCTTCAGGCCGAGACCCATCTCGGTGACAGACAGAGAAGAGGTGTTGGTCGCGAAGACGGTGCTCTCCTTGCACATCTCGTCGAGCTCGCCGAGGAGCTGACGCTTGGTGTCCATGTTCTCCGCCACGCACTCGATGACAAGGTCGGCGTCCGCCGCGGCAGACTTCTCCTCGACGAGGATGTTGTTCAGGATGGCGTCCTTGGCCTCTTCGGTCATCTTGCCCTTCTCGACGCGCTTCTGCAGGGAAGCGGCGAGCTTATCCTTGTGGCGCTGAGCGGAAGCGACGCTGGAAGCGTACATCAGAGCGGTGTGGCCCTTGGCCGCGAAGACCTGAGCGATGCCGCTGCCCATGGTGCCGGCGCCGAAAACTGCAACTTTCATTGTGTGTATCCTCCTACAATATAAATAGATAATTCTATGGAATCACTTGTTGATAAAGGGCTCGTGCTTGCGCTTTTCGAGGAAGGCGCCCATGCCCTCCTGCTGGTCGGCGCTCTGGAAGCAGGAGCCGAAGGCCTTCTCCTCGATCACGACGGCGCGGTCAATGTCGACCTGAAGACCGTCGTTGATGGCCTGCTTGGACGCGCGCACCGCGATGGGCGCGTTGCCAGCGATCTGGCCGGCGAGCTTTTCCGCCGCGGCGTAGAGGTCAGAAAGCGGATAGACCGCGTTGACAAGGCCGATGCGGTAGGCCTCGTCCGCCTTGATGTTGCGGGCGGTATAGATCATCTGCTTGGCCATGCCGGGGCCGACGAGGCGGGCAAGGCGCTGTGTGCCGCCAAAGCCCGGCGTGATGCCAAGGCCTGTCTCGGGCTGGCCGAAGACGGCGGTATCGGAGCAGATGCGGAAGTCGCAGCTCATCGCGAGCTCGCAGCCGCCGCCGAGGGCATAGCCGCCCACCGCCGCGATCGTCGGGATGGGGAACGCTTCGAGCTTGCGCATGACGTCGTTGCCCTGCTTGCCGAAGGCCTCGGCCTCCTCCTTGCTGAGCTCCTTCATCTGCGCGATGTCCGCGCCGGCGACAAAGGACTTCTCGCCCGCGCCGCGGACGATCAGGCAGCGGATCTCGCTTAAGTCCACCGCGTCGAGCGCGGCATCGAGATCGGCGAGCACCTGAGAATTGAGCGCGTTGAGCGCCTTTTCGCGGTCAATGATGAGATAGGCAATGTTGCCCTTGGGTTCATATTTGACAAAAGACATCGTGTGTCTCCTCCTGTCTTCTTCAACTGCCCCCTATTATATGGGCGGCAAGGCATATTTGCAAGAGAAAAATCACTTTTTTCAAAAAAGTTTCACACTTTTCCGGTGTCATTGCAAGAAACGTTGCATTTTTAATGATCTTTTCTCCCAATGCAGCAACTCTTGTATAAAATTTTTAAAATGACTTGTCTCTTGCACCAATTTTCGATATGATAGGCTTTAATTATAGGAAAACGAGGTTCATTCTATGCGAATGCGCAAAAAGAAAAACCTGCTTCCCCGCATGGAGCGGTGCGGGGCGTATCAGATCAAGGACCCCTACGAGCGCAAGGGCCGCTGGCACGACTTGATGCCCGAGGCGAAGGAGATCCGCGTGGAGCTCGGCTGCGGCAAGGGCCGCTTCACCGTCGAGACGGCCGCGGCGGAGCCCGACGTGCTGCTCATCGCGGTCGAAAAGGTGCCCGACGCGATGGTCGTCGCGATGGAGCGCGCGGCGAAGGCAGAGCTGCACAACGTCTTCTTCATCGACATCGACGCCAACCAGCTGCCCGAAATTTTCGATGCAGGCGAGGTCGACCGCATCTATGTCAACTTCTGCGACCCGTGGCCTCCCAAGCGGCAGGCCAAGCGCCGGCTGACGCACGGCAATTTCTTGAAGCTCTACCGCAAGGTGCTCAAGGCCAACGGCCAAATTCATTTCAAGACCGACAACGACCCGCTGTTTGAGTGGTCAATCGAGGAGATCCCACAGTTTGGCTTCGAACTCTCTGAGGTCACACGCGATCTGCACGCGAACGGACAGTGCGGCGTGATGACCGACTACGAGGCCAAATTCTATGCCGAGGGCAAGAACATCAACCGCTGCGTCGCCACGATGCAGCCGTGGGAAGAGCCCGAGGAAGAGGATACGCCCGAAGAGGCGGACGAAACGGCTGAATAAAAGGAAGGCTTTCAGCCTTCCTTTTTGCTTTCTTCCAGATACGGCGAATACATCATCACCGCGTCGTTCACGGCGACAGGCGTCTCCGCGAGCAGCTTGCCCTGCAAATCAAACGTCTGCCGGTAGAGCTCGTTGTGGCGGATGTAGCCGCCCCAGTACTGCGCGCGCATCTCGTGGTTGCGCTCGACGACCGCATAGCGCTTCGTCGGTTCGGCGCTCACGCGCCACTCGCCCTCAAGGTCTGTTTTGCCGACGCGGACGCGCATCTGATAGGTGTCCTGTGTGTCGTTGCGGATCATCAGGTCAAGATAGGGGTAAAAGCAGGTCGCACCGCTGCCGAAGGGCTGCGTGCGGTTCGCGTCGGGAAAGACGTCGTAGCCGTGGCGGTGGCGCTCGACGACCGTGAGCGGCGTGTGCAGCGTCATCCAGTAGATGAGGTTTGAGAGCTGGCAGAGCCCGCCGCCCGTCGCGGCCAGATACCCGCCGTTGCGCAGGATCATGCCGGGCAGATACCCCTTCCCCGCTGTCGGCTTTCCGATGAGATACCAGTAGCTCATCGTTTCACCGGGGCGCAGCAAAAGCCCGTCGAGCCGCGCACAGGCGAGGCGGAGATTCGTCACCTTGTTGCGCTGGAGCTGCATGTCGACGTCCTTGAGCTTTCGCATGAGCGGCGTATGGTGGGAAAACGCCTGATATGCTAAGTCTTCCCCGCTGCGCTCGCGCGCAAAATGCTTCCGCATCGAAAGCCATCTGAGTTTTCGCTGCGCGCTAAAATACGCGCCGCCGAGCTTCAGCCGCAAATCAGAGCGTTTTTTCGGTTCGCGGACGGTCATATGCTTCCCTCCCCTGTTTTTCTGCTTTTATAGACGCAAAACGGCGGGAAAAAGTTCCAACATTTTCTTATTTCAGGCTCATCACGTAGATTTGACACGGGTTCCACTCGTCCCAGAGCGTCGGGAATACCTCAAACTCGCCAAAACCAAGGGCGAGATAGAAGCGGTTCGTCGCGTCGTACTCAGGGTACTTCCCCATCTGCACGGTCTTGACCTGCAAAAACGAGTAGCCAAGCTCCTTCGCCCGCTGCTTCGCTGCGGCAAAGAGCATCTTGCCGACGCCGCGGCGGTGGTATTCTTTCAGCACACCCATGACATAGAGTTCCGCCGTATCCCTCCCCGTTTCGGCAAGGTAAAGGAAGCCGGCGGCGTTCTCGCCGTCGAACGCGGCGAAAAACGGCTGCTTAACACTCTTTTCGATGTATTCCTCGCGCGCCTCTGGAATGCCAAACCAGTCGGGCAGCGATTCTAAAATAAAGCGCGTAATGCGCCGCTTTTCATCGGGAGTCGTAATTTCTCTGATCTCCATAGTTCTCTCCATTTTAAATATTCAGTCTGCAAAAAAAAGCGGTATGGCCGTGCCATACCGCTTTTTGATGTGCGTTTACCGCTGACCCTTGTCGTAGGGGATGCCCTCGGCCTTGGGGGCACGGGAACTCTTGGACGTGAACGCCAGCACAAGCAGCGTGACGATGTAGGGCAGCATGCGGTAGAGATGGGCGCTGATGCCGATCTCCGCCAACATGAAGACGCCGTCGCCGTTGATGTCGATGCTCGCGTAGCTCGCCGCGATGCACTTGAAGAGGCCGAACAGCAGCGAGGAGGCCGCGATATTCACGGGCTTCCAGTTGCCGAAGATCATAACGGCCAGTGCGAGGAAGCCGAAGCCCGCAACGTCGCCGTTCGAGGCGCAGTTTGCCGTTGTCAGCGCATAGACGAAGCCGCCCATGCCCGCGAGCGCGCCGGAAATGGTCGTGCCCGCGTAGCGCATCTTGTAGACGTTGATGCCCAGCGAATCCGCCGCCTGGGGATTTTCGCCGCAGGCGCGCAGGCGCAGGCCGAAGCGCGTCTTATAGAGCAGGATCGACAGGATGATGAAAAGCAGGATGCAGACGTAGGTCGCAAGGTAGACCTTGTTGACGAACGTCTCGCCGAAAAAGCCGAGGTCGGTGTTCTTGTCGATGCCGAGCGTAGACTTTTTGATCATGAACCAGCTCGCCGCGTCGCCCGTGAGCATCTGCAGCGTATTCTGGTTGGCGATGATGCGGATGAAGAACAGCACGAGTGCGGGGGCCATTAGGTTCAGCGCCGTGCCGCCGATGGTCTGGTCAGCGCGCAGGTTGATGGAGGCAAAGCTCAAAAGCAGCGAGAACAGCGCGCCGAAGGCCGCCGCGACCAGCATCGTGAGAAGCTCCACGCCCTGAAGTGCGACCCAGTTGCCGCTCTGCTTGAGGGAGAGGATGGCGTCGCTCGTCTGCAGAATGCGCACGAACCAGACGCCGATGAACGCGCCGAAGACCATGATACCTTCGAGCGCCAGGTTGATGATACCGCTGCGCTCGGCGAACACGCCCGCAAGCGCCACGATCATCAGAGGGACGGCATAAATGAGCGTCTGCTGAATGAGGAATGTCATTTCGCGTCGCCTCCTTTCTCTGTTTCCGCTTGTGCACCGGCTGGTGCGGAAGCTGCCGCCGGTGCGGGCTCCGCGTTGGCATCCGCGCCGTCGTCCTTCTTTTTGCCGAGCTTGCCGATCCACATCTTGATGACCAGCGAGAAGGCGCTGAGGTACACGATGACGGCGATGATGACGTTCGTGATGTACTCGTTATAGGCCGTCAGGTTCGTCAGCTGCAGGCCCGAGATATCGAGCATCGACATGAACAGCGCCGTGAAGATGATGCCGATGGGGTTACAGGAGGCGAGCATCGCAACAGGGATGCCGTTGAAGCCGATGGCAGGGAGCGACTGGTACGTGGACCAGAAGAACTCTGTATTGCCGGAGAGATAGTAGAGCGAAGCGCCCGCCGCGCTCAGTCCGCCCGCGATCGCCATGGAGATGACGATGTTGCGCTTGTCGGCGATACCGGCGTAGCGCGCGGCATGACGGTTGGAGCCGCAGGCTTTGAGCTGATAGCCGAACGTCGTCTTGGACATCATCACGTAAACGGCGACTGCAAAGACGATGGCGATGAGGATGCCGCCGTTGACCTGGGAGTTCGGGAAGAGCTTGTCAAGGCCCATCTTCGCGGTGGCAACGCCGTTGTAGGTCGTCTTGTAGATGTAGCCGGTCTTGGTGGACTCGGTGACGTTCTTAAAGTTGCTGATATCAAAGAGCCACGTGACGAGGTTCGCCGCGATCCAGTTCGTCATGATGCAGGCGAGCACCTCGTTGATGTTGAGCAGGGCCTTGAAAAGGCCGGGGATCGCGCCCCAGATCGCACCCGCGAGCGTGCCGCCGAGAAAGGCGAGCAGCCAGATGAGCGTGGTGGACATCGTCTCGGACGGAAGACCGAGGGCGATGGAGAGCGACACGAGCGTACCGATGAGGTACTGGCCCGGCGCGCCGATGTTGAAAAGGCCTGTTTTATACGCCATGCCGACGGAAAGGCCCGTCATGATGAGCGGCGCGGCACGGAAGAGCATGTTGCCGATATTCGTCGGGTTGAAGCCCCACGTCAGCGTGCCGGAGACGTCGCGTCCCGTGGAGAACAGGCCGCCGAACACGATGCGGAGGCCGTCCCATGCCGAGGAGAGCGAGAGGTTCGGGCTCGTGAGACCGACGATCAAAATGACGATGCTGCCGACGGCGAGGCCGATCAGGATCGAGAGGACGGACGCCGCGACGGTCTTAAAGCCTTCGCTTTGCAGGAAGTGTTCTTTTTTCATACGGCCGCCTCCTCCTTCGCCATGCGCTTGGCGCCGGCCATGTAAAGGCCGAGCTCTTCGACGGTGGTTTTCTTCGGGTCGAGCTCGCCGACGATCTCACCCTCGTACATGACGAGGATGCGGTCAGAGAGGCTCATGACCTCGTCCAGCTCGAGCGAGACGAGCAAAATCGCCTTGCCGCGGTCGCGCTCGGCGACGAGCTGGCTGTGGATGAATTCGATGGCGCCGACGTCAAGGCCGCGCGTGGGCTGCACGGCGACGATGAGGTCCTTGTCGCGGTCGACCTCGCGGGCGATGATGGCCTTCTGCTGGTTGCCGCCGGACATGGAACGCGCGCGCGTAATCGCGCCCTGGCCGCTGCGCACGTCGAACTTGTCGATCAGGTAGTTGGCATAGTCGCGCACAGCCTTGTTGTTGATAAAGCCGTGGTTTTCAAAGCGCGGCTCGTTGAAGCGCTGGAGCACCATGTTCTGCTCGAGTGTGAAGTCGAGCACGAGGCCGTGCTTGTGGCGGTCTTCGGGAATGTGGCTCATGTGCTCGCCGCGGTGGCGGATAGAGGCATGAGAGATATCCTTGCCGCAGAGGGTGATCGTGCCGGAGGACGGCTTATCAAGGCCTGTCAGGCCGTAGACAAGCTCCGTCTGACCATTGCCGTCGATACCGGCGATGCAGACGATCTCGCCCGCGCGGACGGTGAAGGAAACGTCGTTCACGGCGTTGCGCTTCTGCACGTGGGAGTGGACGCAGAGGTGGTCGACCTTCAAGACCTCGCCCGCAGGCTTGGCCTCGTCCTTCGTGACCTCGAGCTGCACGGGGCGGCCGACCATCATGTTGGAAAGCTCCTGCTTGGTGGTCTCGCTCGTGTTGACCGTGCCGATATACTTGCCCTTGCGCAGGACGCTCACGCGGTCGGAGACCTCCATGATCTCGTTGAGCTTGTGGGAGATGAACAGGATGGACTTGCCTTCGCGGGCAAACTCCTTCATCGTGGCCATCAGTTCTTCGATCTCCTGCGGGGTAAGCACCGCGGTCGGTTCGTCGAAGATGAGGATCTCGTTGTCGCGATACAGCATCTTCAGAATTTCGACGCGCTGCTGCATGCCGACTGTGATATCCTCGACCTTCGCGTCAAGGTCGACGTTCAGGCCGTAGCGCTTCGAGATCTCTTCGACCTTTTTGCGCGCCTCCTTCTTCTGCAAAAAGCCGCACTTCGTCGTCTCCGCGCCGAGGATGATGTTGTCGAGCACCGTGAAAACGTCCACCAGCTTGAAATGCTGGTGCACCATGCCGATGCCGAGCGCGGTGGCGTCGTTCGGGTCCTTGATGGACACGACCTTGCCGTCCTTTTTGATGATGCCCGCCTCCGGCTGATAAAGGCCGAAGAGAACCGACATTAAGGTCGATTTTCCCGCGCCGTTTTCACCGAGCAGGGCGTGGATCTCGCCCTTTTTGAGCTGTAAGGTGATGTTGTCATTGGCGATAATACCGGGGAATTTCTTCGTGATATTCAGCATTTCGATCGCATACTGATTCTCCAAGTTTTTTCGCCCTCCTTCCGTTTTGATGGCCCGCACGCGCTGCGCTGCGAGGACGGAAACCATAACTACATTATACTATATCACGTTTTCCGATGAAAAGCAAAAGGTTTTCGCATGTCTTTCCCTGTCAGAAATGTGAAAAAGAACGGAAGACCGAAGTCTTCCGTTCTTTTATGTATGCGCTATTGGGAATTAGCCGCCGATGTAGTTGACGTTGACGTTGCTCAGGCCGGCGGTGGAGGGGTCAGCCATCTCGGAGTTGTTGTCGATGGTGATGTCGCCGTTGAGGACCTTCTGGAAGAGGTCTTCATAGTCGGCAACGGAGAAGTTCTCCATGGACCAGGTAGCGGTCGGCAGGCCGACAGCATTCTCGGCAACGCCGAGGGAGGTGGCAGCATTGCCAATCTCGTCCCAGGTGCCGTCGTAGACCTTGGCGATGGCCCAGGAGGCAGCGTCGCTCAGGCCCTTCATAGCGGAAGTGACGACAGTCTCGGACTCGCTGGACTGGTCGACGTCGACGCCGACGACCTTGCCGTCCTCAGCGGAAGCGGCAGCGACGACGGACTGGAACATGGAACCGCCGCAGGCGAAGACGATCTCAGTGCCGTTGGAGTACCAGCCGGAGACCATGGTCTGCAGCTCGGGGGAAGCCTGGAAGGAAGCGCCGTACTCCCAGGAGTAGTTCAGGTCGACGGTCTTATCCATTTCCTTAGCAGCGTCGTTGGCGCCCTGAGCAAAGCCCCAGCCGTAACGGATGCAGGCGGGGTTCGTGCCGCCGCCGCCGCCGGTGAAGCCGAGCTTCTCATAGCCTTCCTTGACGACAGCGTAACCGGCGAAGTAGCCGCACTGCTCTTCGTTGAAGGCGATGCCCGCAACGTTGTCAAGGCCGAGGGACCAACCGTCGATGAAGACGAACTTGGTGTCGGTGAATTCCTTAGCGGCCTTCTCGAGGGCCGTGCCCTGCATGAAGCCGGCGCAGACGATGACCTTGGCGCCGCCGTCCACGGCAGCCTTCATGGCGTCGTAACGGTCGTCATCGGTCGCCTGATCGCCGTTGGCGGGCTGATAGTACTTGTAGCTCAGGCCGTTGTTGGCGGCATAGAGCTTCACGCCGTCGAAGGTGCCCTGGTTGAAGGACTTATCCTTCAGCTGGCCGACGTCGGTGACGAACGCGATCTCATACTTGCCGTCTTCGGACGTCATGTTGTCGTCGATATCGTCAGGATTGGTGTAAGTGGTGGTCCCGCCCTGCTGATCGTCAGTGTTGTTGTCCTGGTTGTCGTCGGTCTTCTTATCACCGCAGGCAACGAGGGACAGAACCATGACGAGAGCGAGAAGCAGTGCAAAAAACTTCTTCATTCTTCTATCCTTCCTTATTTTTCCGGTCGGCGGCGGGCCGCTCTCCGGTTTATTTTGAAGTGCGGACGCACTTCGTCTGACAGTATAGCAAAAGCAAAGGGGAGAATCAAGTCCGATTCTCCCCAATTTTACTTTTTTGTGATAATTGATGGGATTCTTTACAAAAAGTCCACACTTTTTACACGTTATTTTCTCAGTCGAGCTTCAGGTCGCCGTCCTTGACCCAGCCGAGGCGGCGGCAGACCATATTGATGAGCGGAGCAAGGATGGCGGGCAGCACGATGGCGACGAGGATGAGACCCAGCCAGTCAAAGCCCGTTGGGCTCATGGCCGCCGCACCCTTGGCGACAGCCTCCTCGCTCGGAGAGACCCAGCCCGTCCACACGCCGATGAGGCCGCACAGGCCGCAGGTGCCCATACCGGAGTTGATGGGCGCACCGTTCATCTCAAGATGGAACACGCACGTGGCGATGGGGCCGGTGATGGCGGAGGCGAGCGTCGGCGCGATCCAGACGCGGGGATTTCTGACAATGTTCGGCATCTGGAGCATCGACGTGCCGAGGCCCTGAGAGACAAGGCCGCCCCAGCGGTTTTCCTTAAAGCTCATCACGGCGAAGCCGACCATCTGCGCGCAGCAGCCCGCAACGGCCGCGCCGCCGGCAAGACCGGTCATCTTCAGCACCGCGCAGATGGCGGCGGAGGAGATGGGCAGCGTGAGCGCGACGCCCACGAGCACGGAGACGGCAATGCCCATCCAGAACGGCTGAAGCCTGGTCGCGTTGTCGATGACGAGACCGAAGGCGGAGGCGGCTGTGCCGATGGGCGGCGCGATCCACTTGGCGAGCGCGACGCCAACTAAGATGGTCACGGCGGGCGTCACCAAAATGTCGATCTTCGTCTCCTTGCTCACGGCCTTGCCGCACTCGGCGGCAAGGATCGCGATGATGAGCACGGCAAGCGGGCCGCCCGCGCCGCCCTCGGCGTTGGCCGCCCAGCCCACCGCCGCGAGGGAGAAGAGCACCATCGGGTCAGCCTTGAGCGCGTAGCCGATGGCGACCGCCATCGCAGGGCCGGAGACGGACATTGCGTAGGTGCCGATGTCCGTCAGAAACGGAACGCCCAGCTGCGCGCCGAGCGTCTTGATGATCGTGCCGATGAGCAGCGAGCAGAAGAGGCCCTGCGCCATTGCGCCGAGCGCATCGATGCCGTAGCGCTTGGCCGAAACTTCAATGTTTTTGCGTTTGCAGAACGCTTTGAATTTTTCCATGATATCCTCACAGCCTAAAAATAAAATAATGTCATATGCAGGTGTCTTGACACCTGCATATGACACTATAATCGCTTGTGTGAGGATTGTCAACCCTTAATTTCCGTTTTCCTCCAGCAGGACGCGCAGTGCGCGCAGCGCACTCTTCGTGCGCTCGAACGCCGCCTCGTCGGGACAGGAGAGCGTGTGCAGGTGGATGCCGTCGGTGAGACTGGACAGCGGCTCCGCCTTTTTGCAGCGCTCAATGAACTGGCTGACCTCGTAGCGGTTCGAAATTTGCAGCGGGCCGGTGAGCTGGCCGTAGATGGGGTGGTCGACGATGACGTCGATGACCGTACAGCCGTTGTCGACGATGGTGTTGAGCTCGGCTTCCATCTCCTGCGGCGTGTGCTTCACGGCGACACGGCGGAGGATGCCGCGCGCCTCCTTCGGCGTCACATAGCCGCGCGGAGTGGCGAGAATTTCCTCGCCCGAGGAGCGCAGCAGCGCGATATCGCCCACGATGATCTGGCGCGAGACGGAGAATTTTTCCGCCAGCGCGGAGGCGCTGACCGGCGCGTCCGCCGCGTGCAGCACGTCGGCAATGGCCTTTCGCCGCTCGTCAGAATGCATTCGCTCTTCCTCCCCTTTTCGCGCAAAAGCGCCAAATTTCGATTACTTTTTGTATTATCAAAATCAGAAATTACAGTTCGTTGTCAGATTTTGCCGATTTAATACTCAAAGCAGCTGCCGCCGACGAACTCTCGCACGATGGAGTCGCGCGGGACATAGTCCGTGCGCAGCGACGGCACGGAGTTGACAACGTCCATCAGGTCGCTCAGCCCGTGCTCGGCGATAAACTGATCGTCGAGCTGGCTGTAAAACTCGGGGATCTCCTTCAAATACCGCGCGAGGATGCACGGCTCGTAGTCGTGGAACGTGTCGATGTGGATGCTTGCGTTCGGCTTGTTCGGCATGATGTAGTTGAGCTCGCCGCGGTCGACACTCTCGGCGCGCTCGACGGTCTGACGCAGCGAATGGCCGCGGCCCTGATAGTCGCGGATCATGCGGCGCGCCACGCGCAGCTGCTCGGGACGAACGATGCGGTCCTTGTGCGTGATGATACGCGTACGTGGGGCAACGTAAACGCCCGTAGCTTCGCTTCTGAGCTGGTCGAAAATCAGCGGGTTGAGCATGTGGATGCCCTCGGCGATGATGACGGCGTCCTTGTCGCCCTGCATGGGCTTGTAGCCGCCGACGCCGCCGGCCTTGAAGTCGTAGACCGGCAGCTCCACGAGCTCGCCGTCCATCAGGCGGTGGATATCCTCGATGAGTAAATCGCGGTTCACGCAGTAGGGCGACTCCCAGTCGCTCGCCTCGGGCGGACGCTGATCAAGCGGCAGGAAAAAGTTATCCATGCTGAGCATGCAGACCTTGACGCCGAGGTTTTCGAGGTATTCGCGCAGGCGCATCGCCGTCGTCGTCTTGCCCGAGCCGCTCGGGCCCGTCAGGCAGACGATGGGCTTTTGCCCCTTGTTCATTAAAATGCTCGCCGCGGCGGAGCTGATCTTGTCGTGAAAGACCTCCTCGCAGCGCAGGACGAAGCGGGCATCGTCCTTCATGTTGGTCACAATGTTTTCAATGTCGATCACGCGCATGGCATGATAATCTCCTTACTTTTGGGATTCTGCCGCCATCTTTACGGCTGTTTCGAGCGCGATTTTCATCATGGCGGTGAAGCTCGTCTGCCGCGCCTCGGGCGAAAGCTCCTCGCCGGTGAGGATATTGTCGGAGATCGAGCAGAGGGAAAGTCCGCGCTTTTTCGTATAGGCGGCGTTGCAGTAGAGGGCGGCGGCCTCCATCTCGATGGCGAGCACGCCCATGTCCGCCCACTTGAGCGACGGGTTCGACGCGTCGTAGAACGTGTCGGACGAGTAGAGGTTGCCGACATCCATGCGGACGCCGAGCTCCTTCGCCGATTCAACGGCGGCGGAGAGCAGCTGAAAGTCCGCGATGGGGGCAAATGTGCCGCCAAGGCCGTACTGCGCGGCGTAGTTCGAGTTGGTGCACGCACCCATGCCCGCGACCACGTCACCGAGCTTCAAGTCCTTTTGCAGCGCGCCCGCCGAACCCACTCGGATGATGCTCTCGACATCGTACTGCGTGAACAGCTCGTAGGAGTAGATACCGATGGACGGCATCCCCATGCCGCTGGCCATCACGCTGACAGGAACGCCCTTGTAGGTGCCTGTGTAGCCCTGCACGCCGCGGACGTTGTTGACGAGCTTTGGTTCATCTAAAAATGTTTCGGCGATGAACTTCGCGCGCAGCGGGTCGCCAGGCATCAGAACGGTCCTGGCAAAGTCGCCCTTTTTCGCGCTGTTATGCGGAGTCGGCATATTGAGCCCTCCCCTTTCTTAAAGTTCGCCCTTGGCCTCGAGCTCCTTGACGGCCTTGACGATGCGGGACGTGCCGAGGCGGTCGGCGCCGAGCTTGAGGAAATCTTCGGCGTCCTGCAGGCTCGCGATGCCGCCGGCGGCCTTGATCTTCTTGCCGTTGGTCATGTGGGCGGCCATGAGGGCGACATCCTCGCGGGTCGCGCCGCCGCCGGCAAAGCCCGTGGAGGTCTTGATATAGTCGGCGTGAGAATTGGAGACGACCTCGCAGAGCTTGATCTTCTCTTCGTCGGTGAGCAGGCAGGTCTCGATGATGACCTTTAAGATGTTGCCGTGGCAGGAGATTTTCACAGAGTTGATCTCCTGAAGGATCTTGTCGTACTGGCCCTCCTTGACCCAGCCGAGGTTGATGACCATGTCGATCTCGGTCGCGCCGTCGGCGACGGCGGACTCGGCCTCCATGCACTTGATGCCGCTGGGCGTGTAGCCGTTGGGGAAGCCGATGACCGTGCAGATGGGCAGCTGGCCGAAGCCATAGTGCTGCTGCTCGGCAACGTAGTGCGCGGCGTGATTCACATAGGTCTGCGGGATGCAGACGCTCGCGCAGCCGTATTTGATGCCGTCGTCACAGATCTGCTTGATGTCCTCCCAGGTGGCGGTCTGCTTGAGGAGGGTATGGTCAACGTGCTTGAGAATTTTCTTAACGTCCATGATATATTTCCTTTCTGTCGTTGAAAGCGTATTTGATCAAAAATCGTTTTATTTTAGCATGTTTCCGTGCTTTTGTCTACCGTTTCGGCAGGTCTCTTACAGTGCGCTGCCGAAATACTCCGTCATCGCGCGGATCAGGAATTCATAGTCCTGCACGCCCGCGGTCTCCCACGAAGAGTGCATCGCGAGCTGGGGCAGGCCGATGTCCACCGTGCTGACCGGCACGAGCGTATCGGAGATCGAGCCGAGCGTCGAGCCGCCGGGAAGATCGGAGCGGTTGGACATGACCTGCGTGGGAACGCCCGCGTTTTCGCACACGGCGCGGAAAATAGCGCAGGAGCGGCCATCGGTCGCGTAGCGCTGATTGGCGTTGAACTTGATGACGACGCCCTCGTTCATATACGGGCAGTTGTCGGGGTCGGCGTATTCACCGTGGTTGGGGTGCTGGGCGTGCGCGTTGTCCGCCGAGACGAGGAAGCTGCGCGCGAGCATCATCTGGAGCTCCTGCTCGTCCTTTCCGAGGCACAGGGCGATGCGGCGCAGCGTGTCGCGCAGGAACGTCGAGCCCGCGCCCTGCTTGGTGGACGAGCCGACCTCTTCATTGTCGAAAATGCAGCAGACGGCGATATTTCCGCTCTCCTTCGCCGCAAGGAAGCCCTCGAGGCAGCCGCAGGCGCACTCGAGATCGTCGAGCTTGGGAGAAAGGATGTACTCCTCGTTCGCACCGAGCAGCGTCCCCTCGCCGCGGCAGTAGAGGAACAGGTCGCTGCCGAGGATGTCGTTTTCTGCAACGTCCGCGGCTTTGGCGACGATGGGCAGGATGCCGCCGCTGTCTTTACCGCCGAGCAGCGGCAGCGTGTCGATATTCGCGAGGTACTTCATGCCGTCGTTCGCCGTGCGGTTCATGTGGATGGCGACATTGGGAATGACGAGCAGGTCGCGGTCGACGCTCACGAGTTTTTCGACGATCTCGCCGTTTGCGCGCACGAAGACGCGGCCCGCGACGGAGAGTGGGCGGTCGAACCATGTGGACATCAGCATGCCGCCGTATTTTTCGGTCGAGAGCTGGACATAATGCGCGCTGCGGCGGTCGGGATGCTCTTTTAAACGGAACGCTGGCGAGTCGGAGTGCGCCGCAGCCATGGCGAAGCCGCCGTCGATCATCTCCGGCACGCGGAAGGCGATGGTGCTCGAGCCGTTGCGGCGGACGAAATACTTCCCGCCGGGGGCTACCTCCCAGCGTTCGCGTTCGGAAAGCTCGGTATAGCCGTTTGCGAGGAGCTTTTGGCGGATGTTCTCGGTCACATGGTAGCAGGTGGGGCTATTTTTGATAAAATGCAGCAGTTCTCTTGCCGGTGCATGTTGCATGGTGATGTCCTCCACAGTTTATTTTTGTTTGGCGGTATTATAGCACACGTCATGCTTCTCGGCAAGCGGACACTCCCTCTGTGCCGCACAAAACGGGGGCAGCATTTGTGCATTTGTCCATATTTGGTGGAATTGTAGTTGATTCTTTTATCGAAATCCTTTATAATACAGTTGATTTCCGTCCCCCCCCTCCCGCATCGAGCGGGCTTTTGTTTGCGCTCTTAAGCCGGAAGGAGGCTATTTCTATGAACGAATCCTCTTCTCCCGCGCCGGCTCCGGTCTCACCGCTGTGGACGCGGGATTTCACTATCATCACATTGGGCAGCGTGATCTCGATGCTGGGCAATTCGATGTCCGGCTTCGCGCTGAGCCTGCTTGTGCTGGACTACACGGGCTCGAACCTGCTCTATGCCATCTATATTGCGACATTTACGCTGCCGCAGATCGTCATGCCGATCTTCTCGGGCGCGATCCTCGACCGCTTTTCGCGCAAGAAGACGATCTACACGCTGGACTTCCTTTCCTCCGGGGTCTACCTTGTCGCTGCACTGATCCTGAGCCGCGGCTGGTTCAGCTTTCCGATGCTCGCGTTCTTCTGCTTTATCATCGGCTCGATCAACAGCATCTACTATGTCGCCTACGACAGCTTCTATCCCCTGCTGATCTCTGAGGGGAACTACTCCAAGGCCTACTCCATCGCGAGCGTGCTGGAGACGCTCTCGGCGCTCATCATCCCGATCGCAACGTACTTTTATAATCTCTTCGGCATTGCGCCGCTGCTCGGCATCAACGCGCTGTGCTTCTTCATCGCCGCGACGGCGGAGACGCAGATCCGCGCCGAGGAACACTACATCGAAAAGCAGCGTGCCGCGCTCGCGCTCGAAGAGCAGCATTCCTCGGGCCGCCAGCTCCTGCGCGACATCAAAGAGGGCTTTCGCTATCTGATGAGTGAAAAGGGGCTTCTGCGCGTGGCCATCTATTTCACATTCAGCATGCTGGCCTCGGGCGCGTCGCAGGTCATCACGCTGCCGTACTTCAAGTCGACATTCGATAACGGCGAATACATCTATATGCTCGTCTGGGGCATGGCGATCTTCGGCCGCGCCATCGGCGGCGGCATTCATTATAAAATCAAGCTGCCTGTGCAGCATAAGTATTCCATTGCCCTGATGGTTTATGTCGTCATCTCGCTGTGTGAGGGCTTCTATCTCTACTGCCCGCTGCCGGTGATGATGGTCTCGTGCTTTTTAACGGGTATCCTCGGCGTGACGAGCTACACCATCCGCATCTCCGCCACGCAGAGCTACGTGCCCGACGAGAAAAAGGGCCGCTTCAACGGCGCGTTCAACATGCTCAACACCGTCGGCAGCTTCACGGGCAATCTGCTCGCGGGCGCGCTGGTGGCGTTTCTCCCCGTGCGCGGCGTGCTGACGGGCTTTATGCTCGTCACGGCGGCCGCGGCGGTCGTCGTCATCGGCGGCGGACGCAGGGACGTGTCCGCGATCTATAACCGGCAAGAATAAGAAATGTAACAATAAAAATTTGATGGAGGAAACAACATGAAATTTTCCGAAATGACCTACACCCGCCCCGATCCCGCGGCGAGCAAGCAGCGCCTTTCCGCGCTGACGGCGGAACTCAAGGCCGCCAAGAGCTATGAGGAAGCGCGCAAGGTGTTCCTCTCGCAGCAGGAGCTGATGAGCCACATCTCCACCGCCGCGACGCTCGCGAGCATCCGCCACTCGATCGACACGCGAGACAAATTCTACGACGGCGAGGAGAAATTCTGGAACAACTTCAACCCTGAGCTGGAGGAATACAATCAGACGTGGACGGCAGCGATGCTCGAAAGCCCGTTCCGCGCGGACTTTGAAAAGGAATACGGCGATCTGATGTTCGTCAATGCCGAGATCGCGCGCAAGACCTTCTCCCCCGCCATCATTCCTGAATTGCAGCAGGAAAACGACCTGACGCAGGAGTATGAAAAGCTGCTCGCCTCGGCGCAGATCCCGTTTGAGGGCAAGGTCTACACCCTCTCGCAGCTCTCCCCGTTCAAGACCTGCGCTGACGACGAAAAGCGCCTTACCGCGTGGAAGGCCGAGGGCCAGTGGTACAAGGACAATCAGTCAAAATTCGACGAGCTCTACGACAAGCTCGTAAAACTCCGCGACGCGATGGGCAAAAAGCTCGGCTACGAGGGCTATACCACGCTCGGCTACTACCGCATGGGCCGCAACTGCTATACGAAAGACGATGTCGAGAAGTTCCGCGAGGCGGTCGTCAAGTATCTCGTCCCCGTGGCGGACAAGGTATACCGCGAGCAGGCCAGGCGCCTGGGCAAGCAGTATCCGATGAGCTTTGCCGACAACGCGCTCGAATTCCGTTCCGGCAATCCCCGCCCCGCGGGCACGCCGGACGACATTCTCGCCCAGGGTATGAAGTTCTACAGCGAGCTCTCGCCCGAGACGAAGGAGTTCTTCGAAACGATGCTGCGCGACGAGCTGCTCGACGTGCTCTCGACCGAGGGCAAGCAGGCGGGCGGCTACTGCACGAGCATCATGGACTATCAGGTGCCGTTCATCTTCGCCAACTTCAACGGCACGCAGCACGACGTGGAGGTCGTGACGCACGAGGCCGGTCACGCCTTCGAGGCCTGGACGAACCGCAAGCGCATCCCCATCGACTACATCTGGCCGAGCATGGAGGCCTGCGAGGTCCACTCGATGTCCATGGAGTTCTTCGCAGAGCCCTGGGCAGACGGCTTTTTCGGCCCCGACGCGAAGAAGTTCCTCTACAGCCACCTCTCCGGCGCGCTGACGTTCATTCCCTACGGCACGATGGTCGATCACTTCCAGCACATCGTGTATGAAAAGCCCGAAATGACGCCTGCCGAGCGCCACGCCGTTTGGAAGGAGCTGCTCGGCGTCTATATGCCGTGGATGAAGCTTGACGGCGAGATCCCGTTCTACTCCGAGGGCATGGGCTGGCAGCGCCAGCACCACATCTATTCGAGCCCCTTCTATTATATTGACTACTGCCTTGCCCAGACCGTGGCGCTCGAATTCTGGGCGATGATCCGCAAGGACGTGAAAAACGCCTGGCAGCACTACATGGCCTACACCGTGCAGGGCGGCAGCCGGACGTTCACCGACCTTCTCAAAAACGCCGGCCTTGAAAGTCCGTTTGACGAAGCGTGCCTTCGCGGCGTGTGCGCCGAGGCGGAGAAGGCTCTCGCGGACTTTGACCTCACGGGCATCGAATAATGGGTGAACAGCACAAAAAACACAACCGCCGCGAGCACCTGAACGACTTTCATCTGAACGTCGCGGGCGAATATGTTTACGACGGGGCACTCTACGCCTGCCAAAGCGATGATGCAAAGCAGCGCAGATCTAAGCGCGCCGTGTGGGGAATGGCGGCCATTTTGACCGTCGCGGTCATCGCGGGCGGGTGCATTCCCGCGCCGGGGATGCAGAACTGTTTTTACGTTCTGCTCCCCTACCTCGGCGAGTTTCTGGGCGCGGTGAGCGTCATCTGGGCGCTTGCAAAGCTCGGCATGGACTGGAGCACGGTGCGCGAGTACAACTACAAAAAAAGCGTGGCCGTTCTGCCCGTGCGAACGGCGGTCACGGCGGTCTTTTCGAGCCTTGGCGTCGTGTGCGAATTGATCTTCTTTTTCGTCAATGACCACGCAGGACAGACGTTTTTCGCGCTGCTCTATGTCCTGCTGAAGCTGATAGCCCTACTGAGTGTCCTTGTTCTGCGCGCCGAAATTATGCAGGCAGAATGGGGCGAATTGCCTAAAAAAGATAATTCCTAAGATTTTACTCTGTACAATCTTCATCTTTTCATGCTATAATTAAAAAAATTCCATGCTCTGTTTTTCGGCGCACAAATGTCCATAGAAGGCGTACTTCCCTTTCCGCGCGTGTATACGCGCGGGCATCTTACTTTGTGCTGCACGGGGCGACCCGTTTTAGCAAAAATTTATAAAGGAGTAGATTCAATGAAAAGAACACTTGCACTGATCCTTTCTCTGGTCATGTGTCTTGGTCTTCTGGCCGGCTGCGGCGACAAGAAGACGGACGACGGCCAGACCGACGGCAAGACGCTTGTTGTCGGCACGCAGAACTTCGACGGTAAGTTCTCCCCCTTCTTCTATACCAATGACTATGAAAACCAGGTCATGGGTATGGTCTTCGACGGTCTGTTTCTCGTCGACCGCGAGGGCTCTGTCGTCCTCAAGGGCATCGAGGGCGACGTCCGTCCCTACAACGGCACCGACTATACTTACAAGGGCATTGCCGACTGCGACATCGTTGAAAACAGCGACGGCACGGTCGACTACAACATCACGCTGAAAGAGGGCGTCAAGTTCTCCGACGGTGAGGAAATGACCATCGACGATGTCATCTTCTCTTACTATGTCCTGCTTGACCCCGCTTATGACGGCGTTTCCACGCTGTACTCCCTGCCCATCAAGGGTCTGGAAGCCTATCGCAGCGGTATGGAGACTGTGCAGAACCTGATCCTCGCCGCCGGTCCTGACGCCTACGCCGCCAACGACTTCTACACCGAAGAGCAGTACAACGCTTACTGGACCGCCTTCAACGCCGCCGGCGTGAAGTTCGCCCAGGAGATCCTTGACTACGTGGTCGCCGCTGGTTACGCCACCGCTGACGACTCCGTCGCCGCGCAGGCTGGCAACTGGGGCTTCGAGCTCGCCGATGACGCGACTGTCGAAGACTTCTGGGCTGCCATCGTTGCTAAGTACGGCTACGACATCTCCGATGACGGTATCAACGCTGAGACCGCCGGCACCAGCATCTCCTCCTTCCTCGAGGCTGAGCTGGGCGACGCCTACAACGACTATACCGTCGCCGTCCAGACCGGCGAGTCCGCTCCCAACGTTGCCGGTATCGTCAAGACCGGTGACTACTCCATGACCGTCACCCTCACCGAGGTCAACGCCACCGCCATCTATCAGCTCCCCGTCACCGTGTGCCCCATGCACTACTATGGCGAGACTGACAAGTATGACTACGACAACAACATGTTCGGCTTTGTCAAGGGCGATCTGTCCCACGTCAAGTCCGTGACCTCCACGCCTGTCGGCTCCGGCCCGTACACCTTCGAGAGCTGGTCCAACGGCGCTGTCACCCTGCAGAAGAACCCGACCTACTGGAAGGGCGAGCCCAAGATCGACACTGTCATCTGGCGCGAGATGCAGGATGAAGATAAGATCCCCGGCGTTGTCTCCGGCACGATCGACGTAACTGACCCCTCCTACTCCAAGGAAGCTGCCGAGCAGATCAAGGAAGCCAACTCTAACGGCGAGATCTCCGGCGATACCATCCAGACCGACCTCGTTGCCAACCTCGGCTACGGCTATGTCGGCTTCAACGCCAACCGCGTGAAGGTCGGCGACGGCAACGGCGGTGATGAGGCCTCCAAGGATCTGCGTAAGGCCATCGCCACGGTTATCGCCGTTTACCGCGATGTCGCTGTCGACTCCTACTACGGTGAGTTCGCCAACGTCATCAACTACCCCATCTCCGACACCTCCTGGGCCGCTCCGCGCGTTACCGATGAGGGCTACAAGGTCGCCTTCTCCGTTGACGTCAACGGCAACGACATCTACACCGAAGGCATGAGCGCCGACGACAAGTACGCCGCCGCCAAGCAGGCCGCTCTCGGCTACTTCGAGGCTGCCGGCTACACCGTCGCTGACGGCAAGATCACCGCTGCTCCCGCCGGCGGCCGCATGGACGCTGAAGTCATGGTCGGCGGCAGCGGCAAGGGCGACCACCCCTCCTTCATGGCTCTGACCCTCGCGTCCGACGCCCTCAAGGAGATCGGCTTCAACCTGATCGTCTCCGATATGTCCAACTTCGCCGAGATGACCAACGCGATCAACGCCGGTACTGCCGACATGTTCGCCATGGCATGGCAGGCCACGCCCGACCCGGATATGTTCCAGATCTATCACAGCAAGGGCGGCTCCAACGAGAAGTCCTACTGGATCAAGGATGCTGACCTCGATGAGCTCATCATGATGGCGCGTCAGTCCACCGACCAGACCTACCGCAAGACCCTGTATAAGCAGTGCCTTGACATCGTGGCCGACTGGGCGGTCGAGATCCCCATCTATCAGCGCCAGAACTGCGTGATCTTCTCCGCCAAGCGTGTCAACCTCGACACCGTGACGCCTGATATCACCACCTACTGGGCCTGGTACAACGACATCGAGCTGCTCGACCTGCAGTAAGCTCCGTCGCTGCACAAAAACGTTACTTAGGCGCATGGCTACCCTGCGGCTTTTGCCGCGGGGTAGCCTGCCTCAGGCACATCTGCCTATGATCCAAATGCCCCGGTGCATCGGAGCATTTGGCTGATATGCAGAGAGAGACATATCAAACCCGAAACGGCGACAAGACCCCGGGCGCGGGGCGGCCGTTATCAAAAAACGGAGGGATTCTATGCGCAAATATCTGGTAAAACGCCTGCTGCTGTCGGTGGTGATCCTCTTTTTTGTGACATTCATCATCTACCTGCTTATGCGCTGCATGCCCAGCTCCTACGTGGAGAATATGGCGCGGCAGCTCTCGCAGGCTCCCGGCTCCAAGCCCTATGAGGAGTGGCTGGCACAGCTCAACGCACAATACGGTCTGGACCTGGGCCTCATCCCCGGCTTTTTCGTCCAGCTCAAGAACCTGTGCACCGGCAACTTCGGCGACAGCTGGAAGTATACCGTGCCCGTCATCCAGAAGTTCAACGAGGTCATCTGGGTCTCGTTCATCATGGGCGCTATCTCGCTCGTGTTCGAGCTTCTCATCGCGGTGCCGCTCGGCATCGTGGCCGCCACCAAGCAGTACAGCGTGACCGACTACACCGTCACGACGGTCGCTCTGCTCGGTATGTCGCTGCCGACGTTCTTCTTTGCGACGCTCTTAAAGCTCATCTTCTGCATCAAGCTCGGCTGGTTCGACCTTGTCGGCCTCACAGGACGTGACTTCAACTCCCTCAGCCAGTTTGGTCAGATCCTCGATATGGCAAAGCATCTGGTACTGCCCATCGTGACGCTGGTGTTCATTTCCATCGGCCCGTGGATGCGCTATGTGCGCACGAACATGCTCGAGGTGCTCAACGCCGACTACATCCGCACCGCCCGCGCCAAGGGTCTTTCCGAGCATAAGGTCATCTATCACCACGCCTTCCGCAACACGCTTATTCCGCTCGTGACATTCATCGGCGGCTCGCTGCCCGGCCTCTTTGCCGGCGCGCTGATCACTGAGACGCTGTTCGCCATCCCCGGCATCGGCTTCATCTCGTACAATGCGATGGTCGCAGGCGATATCCCCTTCTCCATGTTCTACATGACGTTCCTGGCGATCCTGACCCTGCTGGGCAACCTGATCTCCGACATCCTGTACGCGGTGGTCGACCCCCGCGTGCGCATCGCGTAAGAAAGGAGGACGTGACGAATGAGTTATTTTGACGATAGAACCGATAAGGATCTTTCCAATCCCGTTCACGGACAGGGCACGCCCGGTAATGATGCCCGCCGCCGTTCCTACGAGCTCAACGACAAGTACGCAGGAAAGGACAACACGCCCTCCGAGGAAAACAAGCCGCCCGAAGAGGATTATTCCCTCAACGACGACCGCCGCGTCAAGGTCCTTTCCCCGGGCACGCTGGTCGCCAAGCGCTTTTTCCGCAACCGCCTCGCGGTCGTGGGTCTGACGATCCTCGCCGTGATGTTCATTTTCTCCTTCATCGGCGGCCTCATCAGCCCCTACGGGCAGGACGAGGTCTTCTACCGTGACGATATCCAGCTCAAGGAATACGCCGCCATGAGCGAGAACACCGAGTACCGCTATCTCGTGGCCGACGGCCAGGAGTTCGGCACGATCCTCCAGGCGCAGCTCACGCTGCACATGGGCAAGGACGACAGCTTCTCCTACAAGGGCGTCACCTACGACGTGACCGAGGAGGGCGACTCACTCTACTCCGTCTCGAGCGGCGGCAGACTCCTTGCCATCGCCTATAAGGACATCATCAGCTCGAGCGACCCCAGCCAGAAGTTCGGCTTCAACTTCAGCTTCAACGCCCTCAAGGCGCACGCCAACGGCGAAGCGGAGTTTACGGCCAGCGGCAAAACCTATACGCTTGATGAAGACAGCGTCATGCTGAATGGCGAGGAGATCGCCTACATCAGCCGCTTTGTCATCCAGTCCAAGGTCAGCGGCACGGTCATCAGCAAGGACTTCAAAGAGCGCGTGCAGCAGGCCGTCGAAAACGGTGAGACCGAGTACACCTATGTGAACGACGCCGGTCAGGAGCGCGAGATCAAGCTTGAATACAATCCCGCCAAGTACCAGTGGTCGATCAAGGAGGGCACGTCCACCCGCGTGTTCGACGCCTATTCCTTCCCCGACTCCGCGCACTGGCTCGGTACGGATAAAAACGGTATGGATATGCTCACCCGCCTGATGTACGGCGGCCGCGTGTCGCTGATGATCGGCTTCATCGTCGTCATCATCTCCGCGGCGCTCGGCGTGGTGCTCGGCGGCGTCTCCGGCTACTTCGGCGGCTGGGTCGATAACCTCATCATGCGTATCGTCGATATCTTCTACTGCATCCCCTCCACCCCGCTCATCATCATTCTGGGCGCAGCGATGGACGGCATGCGCGTCGACCCGCAGATCCGAATGCTCTACTTAATGTTGATCTTGGGCTTCCTCGGCTGGCCGGGTATCGCCCGTCTCGTCCGCGGCCAGATCCTCTCTCTGCGCGAGCAGGAGTTCATGACCGCGACGGAGGCCTGCGGCATCAGCGTTTCGCGCCGCATCTTCCGCCACCTGATCCCCAACGTCATCCCGCAGCTCATCGTCAACTGCACGATGAGCCTCGGCTCCACCATCATCACCGAGGCAACGCTCAGCTTCCTCGGCCTCGGCGTCAAGTTCCCGTTCGCCTCCTGGGGCAACATCATGAACGACGTTTCCAACTCTTACGTCCTCACGAGCTACTGGTTCATCTGGATCCCCGCCGGCATCTGCCTGATGCTGACGGTTCTTGGCTTCAACTTCGTCGGCGATGGTCTGCGCGACGCGTTCGACCCGAAGATGAAGCGCTGAGAAAGGAGGGAATTTGAATGGCTAAGAAGCATAATGACGGCTATCTTTCCGCAAAGGAATCCCGCCGCATTTCCAAAGAAAACCGCAAGATCACAAATGCGCTCGAAAAGAAGCGCAAGCGCAAGAACGTTCCCGAATCCGAGTATCTGACCGAGATGCACGACCCCAACAACGCGGTCGAATTCGACAACCTGCACACCTACTTTTTCACCGACACGGGCGTTGTCAAGTCGGTCGATGGCGTCACGTTCTCCGTGCCCATCGGCAAGACTGTCGGCGTCGTCGGCGAGTCCGGCTGCGGCAAATCGGTCACGAGTTTGTCGCTCATGCAGCTTTTGCAGCGCCCGCAGGGCCAGGTCGTGGAGGGCGAAATTCGCCTGAACCTCGGCAGCAAGGCCTACGACGTCACGAAGGCGCCTGACAGCGTCATGCAGCACTTACGCGGCAACTATATCTCCATGATCTTCCAGGAGCCGATGACCGCGCTGAACCCCGTGTTCCGCATCGGCGACCAGCTCGACGAGGTGCTGGCCCTGCACAATGAAAAGGGCCACGACGAAGCGCAGATCAAGGCGCGCACCATTGAACTCCTTGAGATGGTCGGCATCGCCAACAGCGAGGGCGTTTACAAGATGTTCCCGCACGAGCTCTCCGGCGGTATGCGCCAGCGCGTCATGATCGCCATGGCGCTTGCGTGCAGCCCGAAGCTCATCATCGCCGACGAGCCCACCACGGCGCTCGACGTGACGATCCAGGCGCAGATCCTCGACCTTCTGCGCAATCTGAAGGATCAGATCAATTCCTCGATCATGTTCATCACGCACGACCTCGGCGTCATCGCCGAAATGGCGGACTATGTGGTCGTCATGTACGCCGGCCGCATCGTCGAGCAGGGCACGGCGGAGGAGATCTTCTCCCATCCTGCGCACCCCTACACCATCGGCCTCATGGCCTCCAAGCCGGTCGTGGGCCGTCAGGTCGACAAGCTCTACTCCATCCCCGGCAAGGTGCCGAACCCCATCAACATGCCGAACTACTGCTATTTCAAGGACCGCTGCGAAATGTGCGTGAACGGCTGCGAGGGCGACTACCCGTGCGAGGTGAGCATCTCGCCGACGCACAAGGTGAGCTGCTACCGCTACTACGATGGCAAGCGTCCCGACCTTGATGAGGTCGTGGAGGAAGAGCTGGCCGAGGGCAAGGAAAACGGAAAGGAGGGTGAATAAGATGCCGTTTTGGAAAGCCGGTAAGAACGACGATCAGGTCCTCGATGAACTGAAGGAAACGCAGAAGCAGAATGCCGATGAATTTGTCAAGAAGCAGGAGCACGCCGATGAGGCGCAGAAGTCCTCACTCATCATCGACAACAATTTCACCCCCGTGGAATATGACCCGCAGTACATTCTGCAGGTCAATCACCTCAAGAAATACTTCCCGATCAAGGGCGGTATGGTGTCGAAGACGGTCGGCTATGTCAAGGCCGTCGACGGCGTCACGTTCAATTTAAAGCGCGGCACGACGATGGGCCTTGTCGGTGAGTCCGGCTGCGGCAAGACGACCACGGGCCGCACGATCCTGCGCCTGTATGACTCCAAGTCTGGCGGTCAGGTGCTCTTCAACGGACAGGAGGTCTATGACCTCTCCCACAAGGAACTGCGCGCCCTGCGCACGAAGATGCAGATCATCTTCCAGGACCCGTTCTCCTCGCTCTCCCCGCGTATGCCGGTCGGCGAGATCATCGGCGAGGCCGTGCGCGAGCACAACCTCGTCCCGAAGGCGGAATTTGACGATTATATCGATCAGGTCATGGACAACTGCGGCTTGCAGCCCTTCCACAAGGACCGCTACCCGCACGAGTTCTCCGGCGGCCAGCGCCAGCGTATCTGCATCGCGCGTGCGCTCGCGCTCAACCCCGAGTTCATCGTCTGCGACGAGCCGGTCTCCGCACTCGACGTGTCCATCCAGGCGCAGATCATCAACCTGCTGAACGAATTGCAGGATAAATACAAGCTGACGTACCTCTTCATCAGCCACGACCTCTCCGTTGTCGAGCACATCTCCGACACCGTCGGCGTCATGTACCTCGGCAACCTTGTGGAGTACGGCGCGAAGGAAGATATCTTCCGCAACCCGCTCCACCCCTACACGAAGGCGCTCTTCTCCGCCATCCCCATCCCCGACCCGAAGGTGAAGATGAACCGCATCGTGCTCGAGGGCTCCATCCCCTCCCCTGCCAATCCGCCCAAGGGCTGCAAATTCCACACCCGCTGCGCCAACTGCATGGCCTGCTGCAAGGAGGAAGCACCCGTCCAGCGCGAGATCGAGCCGGGCCACTTCGTGTGCTGCCACCTGTACGATAAGTGATGAAGAAGGACGACTTCTACGAGGAGGACGACGGCCGCACGATCGCCGACATGAGCGGCATCGAACGCCAGCCGACCTTTCTCCCACACTTTCACCGCAAGCGCAGCGACTTTTCCGCGCCCGACGCGCCCCGTGCGAACGACCGCCCGTGGGAAAGCGCTGCCGGTGAGCTGACGCGCGAGGAGCGCAATGCCGCCATCCGCGGCGCGCTCAAGGCGGGACTGCTGATCGCAGGTGTGTATATCCTCGCCGCTGCGGCGCTAATCGTCGCGATACAGCTGCTCTGGTCTTAAATATGGAAAAAGGAAGACTCTTTCGAGTCTTCCTTTTTTATTTTTCTGCACGGCCAACGACAAATAGCTCTCTTTTCTTCGGATTTCAGATTGTTTTCATCTTTATTCTATGATATAATAGGTAAATTGTATGTCGTAAAAAAGAGAGGAGATTCTTCATGGATCATAAAAGAGGTTCCTTTTCCGGCAAGATTGGCTTTGTCCTTTCGGCTGCGGGCGCGTCCGTCGGCCTCGGAAACATCTGGCGCTTTCCTTATCTGGCCGCCAAATACGGCGGCGCTATTTTCCTGCTGGTATACATCATTCTGGCGATGACCTTCGGCTACACGATGATCATTGCGGAGACTTCGATCGGCCGCATGACCGGCAAGAGCCCTGTCGGCGCTTACAAGTCCTTCAGCGATAAGCCTGCGCTGCGCGTGGGCGGCTGGATCAACGCCATCATTCCGATTCTGATCGTCCCCTACTACTCCGTCATCGGCGGCTGGGTCATCAAATACCTGGCGGAATACCTGATGGGCAAGGCGCACCTCGTCGCGGAGGACGGCTATTTCTCGTCCTTCATCTCCAACGGCGTGTCCTCGGAGCTTTGCTTCCTCGTCTTCACGGCCATGACGCTGGCGATCATCTTTGCGGGCGTGGAAAACGGCATCGAGCGCGTCTCCAAGATCATGATGCCCATTCTCGTGGTGCTGTCGCTGATCATCGCCGTGTATTCCGTGACCCGCCCCGGTGCGCTGGAGGGCGTCAAGTACTTCCTTGTGCCCAATCTTGACAACTTCTCCTGGATGACGGTCGTCTCCGCCATGGGGCAGATGTTTTATTCCCTGTCCATCGCCATGGGCATTCTCATCACGTTCGGTTCTTACATGAAAAAGGACGTCTCGATCGAAAGCTCCACCCGCAATGTCGAGGTCTTCGACACGGCCATTGCCATCATGGCGGGCCTGATGATCATCCCCGCGGTGTTCGCCTTCTCCGGCGGCGATCCCGGCGCGCTGAAGGCCGGCCCCTCGCTGATGTTCATCACCATCCCGAAGGTCTTTGATTCCATGGGCTTTGGCACGGTGATCGGCATTGCGTTCTTCCTGTTAGTGCTGTTTGCCGCGCTGACGAGCTCCATCGCGCTGACGGAAAGCGCCGTCTCTACCTTACAGGATGAGCTGCACTGGAGCCGTAAGAAGGCCACGAGCATCATGGGCGTCTCTATGGTTCTCCTCGGCAGCCTCTCCAGCCTGGGCTACGGCCCGCTGGCAAATGTCACCGTGATCGGCATGCAGTTTTTGGACTTCTTCGATTTCCTGACCAACTCCGTGATGATGCCCATCGCGGCCATCGCAAGCTGCATCCTCGTCTCCCGCGTCATCGGCGTCGACCGCATCGCGGACGAGGTCACGCGGAACGGCGCGCCCTTCCGCAGAAGAAAGGTCTTCAACGCCATGATCCGCTTCCTGTGCCCGTTCTTCGCGGCGATCATTTTGATCAGCTCGATTGCCAGCGCGTTCGGCTGGATCTCGATGTAAATAGTCGCGCTCACCGAGCGTGGCACGAGTCAAAGGGGGCTATTCTCTTTTGTGAAAGAGAATAGCCCCCTTTCAATCCCCCAAGAGAAAGGTTTTAGATTGGCAGTCTCAATCTCGAATGACCTTTTTCCCTCCGGAATGGAAATGCCTGCGCGCGGCGATGCCGCGTTTAGAGCTACTATACGATTTGCCTCTGCTCCTACTACCCGCTGTTGCGCAGCCGTTGGCGGCTC